>Ga0163144_10026275_pt1 | contig 11327 bp, 18 predicted proteins | sample OliLak19BULKMAT1_FD_123175 | JGI IMG/M metagenome (GOLD analysis project Ga0163144, IMG submission 123175) | Freshwater microbial mat bacterial communities from Lake Vanda, McMurdo Dry Valleys, Antarctica - Oligotrophic Lake LV.19.BULKMAT1 | ecosystem: Environmental > Aquatic > Freshwater >... | reverse complement strand
GGTATTGACTACAACGGCGGCCCAGGGGCTTATGTAAATGCAACTCTTGGAAGCAAGAGGCTGATAGGCTCTAGCTACAATTCAACTACGGGGGTAGGCACATTAATAGTCGATACCACATCCGCCACGTTAGGCTCAGTTCCTACTAGCTCGCCTTTGAACGCCGTTTTTCTGGGGTCGTTTAATGGGGGTAACGGTTTTCTTGATGGCAAGGTTTCCGAAGTTTTAATTTATACCGGAGTTCACACTTTCGGCTCAGGGGATGGTTTATTAACGAGACAATATTTGAATGGCAAGTATAATCTAGGATTAGGAATATGAAAATAATTAAATGCGGTTCACAAACGGAATTCTTAAAGCTCAATGCCAGGGCTTTGGAATATTTTTACATGTTAGGTAACACGGCGGCGAAGTGGGCCGATCCTTTATTCGATGATATGGGTGTAATTTGTTTCATAGTGGAAGATTCCATCATGGCGGTCTTGACGGAAGCGGAAACCAACCGGATTGAAGACGTTGACTTAGTGGCGTTGAAGCTGATAGATCCCGCTAATCCCCGTAGACTGGCCGAAAATTATATCGGCAAGTTTTTCACCCAAGGCGAGTGCAATCATCTTTCCATTCTCCTGATGCAAAACAACCCTAAAGCAGCTATTCTGTATTCGTGGTTCAGCTTAGTGATAGCCAAAGGGATTGAAGGCAAAGATGATTTTGACAGTCTGGGCAATCCACCACTAACGTATTTAAACGTTGTGGCAAAGTAAAAAAACTTCCCAAAAGGTTTAATATTATGCAACATAGAGACATGGCTTATAAAGTATGGACGCTTTCTTACGGTTTGTTTGCAACGGTAGGATCTACAATTATATCGATGCAGGACATAGAAGCGGGGCTACGAATAATCTCCTTGATTATCGGCATCGCCATTGGCATACTATCCCTTCGTAAACTGTGGGTCATCAAGACACCAGAAAAAGAAAAAGAAAATACAACATCATCATGAAGAAAATAAATAACCTGCTGCTAATAGGCATTACTTTTATAGTATTCGCCCTTCCTTACTCCTGCTTCGCCCAGGTGGAAAAAACACCTGTGTCTGAAGCAACTGAAACCGTCCGTCTTAACCCTACAGCATACGCTGAACCTTATGCGGATATTGCGGTTCAGAGTGTGCCTGAAAAAAACTCGTTGGAGTTTGACATTGTCGAATTCCTTGTGCCGTTCGTGGCCAAGTTTCCGTGGCTTGCTTCGGTTATTGCCGTGATAGGCGTATCCAGAGGAATCGCCAAGCCAGTTCTTGATACCATATATGCAGTAGTTAGGAAAACCAAGACAACCAGGGATGATAATTTCCTTATCAGTTCCACCGAAAGTTGGTGGGGGAAAGTTGCATGGTATGTAATCAGTCTATTGTTTTCCGTTAAACCTCCACCGCCCGTAAAGTAACCCATGACCGGAGCACTGCTATACGTCCGGCTTATCTTAGAGGGGCTTGTTCACTTTTTTAAGTGGCAAGCCCTTTTAGCTGAAATAAAAGCCAAAACATTGCTACAAGTCGAACTAAATAGAATCGATAATGAACAAGAACAACTTCAAAGCCGAATCACTGCCCACCGGAATCAAAATAATTCTGTTAGCGACGGTATTGCTGACGGGTTGCGCGACAGGTGGGGACGGACGGCAGCTTACCGCCAGACTTTACCAACCAACATACCTCTATCTTCCGCAGGGAAAGTCGCTGATGACGCAAGAGGGGATATACACCCCTCAGATAAATGAATCATGGGTTGCCAAGTGGAAGTACCAACAGCTTGAGCGGGATTATTTGGTAGTTATTGCAGAATTAAAAAGTCTTCAATCACAAAAGATCCTAAAGTAACTATATGAATGGAGAAACAATACTTCGGGTTGCACGAAAGTACGACAACCTTACAGAGATTCTCGCAAATCAAAAGTGGGATGATTTGTCAAAGCCAGGCGTTGAACCTGTGGCGAGGGAACTTATAGCCAAGCTGACAAGTGCAGGTTGGACGCCGACATGGGCCTACTGCATGGCGTGGGTGGAAGTTGTATGGAAGGAAGCGTACGAAGAAGATAAAGTTAAAAAAGCAAGGATCATGCAGTTGATTAATCCTTCCGTAATGAAGTCCTACCGCCTGTGTTCTGATGCCGGATTAATCGAGAAGTTACCCCGGCCAGGTGCTATTATGTTCATGCAGAAGGGTACATCCGGCTTTGGCCATGCGGGAATTGTGGAGAGCGTTAAACAAAAAGAAAGCATAACACTGATCGAAGCCAACACGTCAAGAACACCTGTGAACGGTGTTCTTGACAGAGAAGGCGATGGGATCTATTCGGGAAAAGTCCGAAGCTTAAAATTTCAGCCGTCTAAAAACCTTTGGATAAGGGGCTTCCTAAATCCAATTTAAACCAGATCAAGAAAAAGCATACAAGGTTTGACACCCCTCAATTTATTTTGAGGGGTGTTTTCGGTTCAGTCCAAGGAAACCTTTTGGCCGTTGCCCATACTGAAAATTCGTGGCCCGTTGTCCAGAATCATATCAGCCAGGCTCTTCTTGTCCCTGTGGCAATCAAGAATTATCTCGTCAATGGTGTCCTTGGCAGCTATCTCCACTATCGTTACATTCTTTGTCTGGCCGAATCGGTGGTTCCTGTCTTCTGCCTGTGCTCTTTTTTCCCGATCATAGTCGTATGAATAGAATACGTTAGTCGAAGCTTCGATGAGCGTAAGCCCCCGGCCCCCGACATGCGCTGTTCCCACCAGATAATTCTTATCCCCCTTCTGGAATTCCTGCAAAGCTTCAGCCCTTCCCTTTTGGTCAACGCTTCCATGGTATTCGGCTACAGAACCGGGCTTGTACTTCTCCAAAGCCTGACATACATCCTCAATATCCTGCTTGTACTTGCACCAGATTATTACTTTGTCGGGAGCTTCGTCCAGAACAGCCAAAAGGGTGCTGATTCGGGAAGACTTTAAAAGTACTGTCTCGCCATTGTCCAGCTTTAGATGACCGCAGGCTACTTGATGCATCCGCATCATCTGAACAAGGGCTAACTGCACAGTCGCAGGATTTCCGTCTTCCATCACAGTCAAAAAATTATCTTTTATGGCGTCGTAATGTTTCTTCTGTTCCGGCGATAGGGTAAAATAAACCCGCTGATAAGTTTTTGGAGGTAGATCAAAGCAGTCTATTTTAAGTGCGCGGAAGGCGAAGGAATCCAGTAGTTTTTGTAGTTGATCCAGACGCCGGAAGCCCACAACTTTCGGGTATAACCTACCGCCAGGCCCATGAAGGTTGACGATGTCCGCATAGATGGCCCTGAATACAGCGAAAGACGGTGCGCCTAGCAGGTCTTTATTCAGAAACCTTATTTGCCCAAAAAGATCAAGAGGGTTTTTTGTTATTGGCGTCCCTGTCATTATTCTTTTGTAAACTATGTGACGCCCAATTCTTTCCGCTGCTTTGGATGTTATGGAACTTGGGTTTTTTAACGAGGTGGATTCGTCCACGATGCCCAGGCATCGATGTTTCTTGGCAAAGGCAACACAAAAGTCTTCTCCTGCATCATGGGATATGGCTTCCGTGTTTACGCAGATTATTTTCAAACCTCCAACCACATAGGCGGGATCTTCCATTTTCTTTAGCCAGGCTTTTTCCTTGCTTGTGGCGGTCGAACTCCAAAAAGCCGCCTTGTAAGGTGCGGCCATATGCTTTGGAAGTTCGTTCCTTATCCAGTTCAGGTACACCCCTTTCGGGGCCAGGATAAGAACGGCATCAATTTTATTTTCAAGCCACAAATGAGTTGCCGTATCGATGGCAACCTTCGTCTTACCCGTTCCCATTTCCATAAATAAAGCAGCGTTTTCTTTGTCCTTGGAAGCATCGAATATCTCACGTTGCTTTTTGTAGGGTTCAGTTTTAAATATTTTAAAGGTCATAACTTAGTGGTGCTTGTTAGGGGTTCAAAATAATAGTTGCCTGAAGGGTGGAGGATGTGAAGATTCTTTTTTGCGCGTGTTGCGGCCACATACCATACTCTATATTCATCGCTGATTTCTTCTTCGTTGTTGGGTTGGTTTTTCCAACTCATTTCAGGGTTGACAAATACCCCTTCCGCTTCCCCGCCCTTGGCACCGTGTATAGTGGCTATACGGATTCGGGGTATGCCTGTGATTTTCTCGCCTCTACGAAGCACGCGAACAAAATATTCTTTGTCGTGGGGAACTATTCGTGTCAGGCACTCGTGCCAAATGCCGTCTACGTGCAGGCCATGATGAATTTTTAGCTCTTCCAGAGTGAGCATGGTTTTCTTTGCTTTTTCCAACTGTGACTTGCACCCTTTTTTATAGCCGTAACCTGCTGCCATCATGTCATACACTGCCAAAGCCTTGTCCGCGGAAACAGACTTTCCGGCCCTCAATCTTTCCCAGGTGACTATGGCAGGCAGAGCTTTGTATCTTTCCATGGTGTTAGGCGATTCGTAGGGGTATCCTGCTTCTTCGCAAACTTCCTCAAATTCCTTTAGGTTGTATCCATTACGGCCAAGGCATAGCCAGGTTCCTTTTTCAAGTTGTGGTATGTCCCTGTACAGTTCAAAATTTATCGATCCCTGATCCTCTTTTTCCCCTTGTCTTGGATGCCAACTTTTGGCAACTCCGCCCTTGATACCCTTCTTCAAAAAGAGTGCCAACTTGTGTATCGTGGGCGGTATCCGATAGCTTTGGGTCAGGACTTCTTCATTGCCAGGAATTTTGATAAACGTATCCACATCCGCCCCCGCCCACCTGAATATTGCTTGGTCATCGTCACCAGCTATGTACACCCGTTCGGCTTGCTTAACCAAAAGGTTAATCACGGCCCATTGTAGACGTGACAGATCCTGTGCCTCATCCACAATAATAACTGGAAGGTTGGGAACACGTCCAAGCTCCACAAATTTACCTAGCATGTCCGTAAAGTCAAACATCAGACTTTCTTCCTTATACTTTTTCAGAACAGCCGCGAAGTGTTGCAGCTTTCCCCAATCAATGTCATCCATGTTCTTTTCCCATGTCTCCCTTAAAGTTTCGCAACGAATTCTTGAAAGGTTTTCCAGAAAGATAGCCTTGTCTCCGTCACCAACTCCCATCCACATTGTTTCATCATTGGAGGTTATTTGCTTGCCAGTGGTTTCAAGATTGGCTCTCTCCCCCACCAGCTTAAAATGATGGTTCTTCATTACTGAACCGGAAGTGTTTCCCAGGTTCCGAAAAGCAAAGGAGTGAATTGTTCTGAAAAAATAAAAGTCCTCTTCATCCAAATCGGGAAACTTTGCCATGGCTCTCTCCTTGGCTTCGTTGGCTGACTTTCTTGTGAAGGAAAAAAACCCTATATGGTAGGGCTTTGTTCCCCCTGAAAGCTCCTGTTCCAGTATAGATAGTAGCTTTGTGGTCTTCCCTGTTCCAGGAGGCCCAAATATTTTATGAACTTTGTTCATACCTTATTTCCCTCATGGTATTTCTGTACGTTGCTTCTCATAGACATCATTTGCATGTTGCCTAACGTGTAACCCTTGTTGTTGTCTATGCGGTCGATAGTCTGGCTAAGGCTACGCTTGCCTTTCACTTCCAGGTAGCCTGTCTCCAGGCAGAATTGCTTGAACTCTTCAAAGGTGATGCCGAAAAATATATCCCGTTTCATTGCGCTGATTCTTAGGTTGCGCCATGCGTAATGCGCCGGATTGTTCAGCCTGTTGGTTCGGGAAAAACAAGTTCTGCATTGCGTTCTTCCCTTTGCCTTTATGTTCTGACACTTGATTACAAGACAACGATCTCCCTTATTCCTCTTGGATAGAATAGTAAACCATAGCCCTGTGACCTCATTGCGGGAAATATTTTTTCGCTCAACTATGGGGATTTGATGTTTTTTAAATTCACTCATCTTGGTATCAGTAGGTTGATTGAAGATCCTCTTTCGGCTTTAGCTTCATCTGTTCGACAAATTCTTTTTTCGCCGGTATGCACCAAGCCTGAACCGTCCCAAATTTTGTATAAACTGATTCTGACTTTCCTTCCAGTCTCCTGATAGCGTTTGTGATGTCCCTTGCGCCGTAAAGTCCTGCACGCTTTCTGTCGATATGAGCTTTCATGTCTTTCATCCTTGCAAAATGAAAACCGTTTTCGTAAAACGGACGGCCTTGCCTCATCTCATGCTTTTCTTCCGCCTGTCTGTTCTCCAGGAAGTCAAATAAAGTATCTTCAAGGATTCCAGAATTGGTGGATTCTCTAGGAACTTCCACTATAGTAACTATATCCAACAACTCTCTCATTTTTGCATCCCACAAATTAGCCTCTACCTTGGGGGGCAACCGATTGGCATACTCCACGCAAGCCCTACGAAACTTGTCTTGATTCAAGAGGTCTTCCGTGTGGCATGTCAACCGCTTTCCGTCCCCAATATCGATGAACCATGTAGCAGGTTCTGTCATTACCTTCGTCAATCCGGCCAGTTGATGGGCGAACCCGTTATCGCCCACACCGTAAATTCTTGTCCGGCATGTTCTGGAATCACAACAACCTTTGAGCGGTTGCGTACGGCATTGGTAGTTGTAACTCTTCTTTCCCAGACTTTGGGTTAAGGCAGAGAGTTCCGTGGCATCAATGGGTTTTTGCAGTGAACTGTTGAACTTCATCAGTTCGGCAGGCCAGCTTTCAGGAAATTTTAGCTTGTAGTATATCCCCACGTTGTACAATAAAGTGTTGCGGCTTCCTTCTCCTATTCCCTTGCTATTCAGATATTGCAAGCAACAAGGGCCATCAGCAAACTCCTGACCTAAAGAAAATTCAACCCGGTTCAATGCGTCCAACGTCACCCTTTTGGCTATGCACGTTTCCAAAAAGGTATCGAGTTCTCGGATTGCCTTGCCCTCTTCGTCAATGGCGTATCGTGTTGTGTATCCACCCGCCGAATCGTAATAAGGCAGGGAAAGCCAGTTGCCCACTTCTCCCTCATGCCACTTGGCCGAATCCTGTCGGGGATAGATTTCCGCTTCTGCTTGTCCAATGTTGGCAGCAATCATTGAAAGTTTTTCCCTGACCTGCACGGCTGGATACGGCTTGTCAAAGAAAAAATAAAGATGCCATCCGCCCGACTTGGACATGCAGGCTACACAGGGAAGGTTGAATTTCTTTATGGTATTGGCCACCATTTCCGCAGGAATCTCATACTTATCAATGTCAATCGCGGCATAGTTGCAAAAATTAGTTTCCAGTAAAGGAATGATAGATATTGGCTGAATCCCGTTGATGTGGTTCAGCCAATGGTCAAGGTTCCAGGGTTTTTTAATGACAGGGCAGTTTCCCTCAATTTTTCCCGACCTCTTCTGTTCTTCTAGCGGGTGCGGATACCAAAGCGCGTAAGCGTCTGTGTAACCGGAAAAAACTTGGGTGAATTTTTCTGCTAATACCATGGTCTTAACTTCTTTAGGGTCATTAAAAAGTCAGGGGGTGTTATTCCCCCTGACTTTCGCAGGTTATTCGCCCCTTAATAGGGTGCGTTTGATTCTTGAAGAGTTGACTGAAGATTCTCTTCGCCACCTCCAAGAGCCAGCGGCTCTGTCTTGACTTGGATTGCCAGGGTGGAACTTTTCTTGAACAATTCCATATCCTTTACTGGCCCATGAGGTTCGATTCTCCAACCCGAAGCCGAACCTTGGGCGAACTCCTCAACCACAGTCGTAAGCCTGTAGGAGAAAGCGAAAGAAGGAGGTGTGAATTCCCGTTTCGTCTTTGGGTCAACCAAAGAGATGTTGGACATGATCGTGTTCCACTTCCTCGACTTCTTGAGTTGGGTGGAGGACAGTGACATGATTGCAGGGTAGGGTTTTTTGCCCTCGGAAATAACGATGACGGAATGAATGGCACTTTCCACTATTTCATTGCCGTTGGGCAGAACATCCTTGTTCTTGTCATTCTTTTGGCACTCTGCAAGGACTTCATCCGTGAGATGCACCTTGACCAGTCCGCCCCCACTTTTGCGCGGTGTCCATTCGATCCAACGCTTCTGGTATCCACAGGGGATTACCAGAAGCTCTGTTGCCGGAGAACCTGTCGGACATTCCACATCGTACAGTTCGCCTGTCACGCTGTTAATGACCATGCCGGGAACGGCATCAGGCAAATACTTGGCGTGCTTGCGGTCAACCTGTGGTGACATCTTTTGGATGATGGACAGGAAGGGAATTGACAAATCCCCAGCCGTGAGAAAGCCCATGCCTTCCCCAGCAGCGGCCATCAGATCGCTGTAATTTACTTCCGCAGACGAAGCACTGTCTGGCTTCTCCTGTGGCTCCACCTTTTTATCATTTTCTTTTTTATTAAACATATAGTTACTTTTTATTTATTTTTTGAGGGTTTGATTATTGCTTCCTGACAGACGAACACCCCAAACAATTCTGTTGGAAGCGGTTTACCGGATTCACTCCGATCCTTGGCCAACGATTTCAGGGTCATGGCATGGATGTCCTCCTTTTTTTCATAGGAGAAACCCTTTGACTCTAACATGTCGGCAAGCTCTTTTGCATCTTCCAGGCTATCCTTATTCAGAGGAATGATGAATAAACTCTTGATAAGAGCACCATATTCCTCATCGACAAGCCACTGAATAGCTTCTTTTCTGTGCTCTACTTTTATTGATGCGTGATATTTTTTAGTTATTGTTACCTTGCTACCGTCCAATAGCACAAGTTCGGCAACACCCGCAGCAGCCATTAGTTCGGGAAGGGTTATGTTGCTAACCTTTGTCAAATCATCCGTGGCTGTCTTCAACTCCAACGTCTTTTCATCCACTATTTTTTTATAGTGCATCTGTAGTTCCGCCAACTTTGTGACAGATTTCACATAGTCAGCCGTTAGTGCCGCCTCAACCTGTGCCACAGATTCTCTAACAAGTATCGCGCAGTCTACTTCGTCGGTGTATTTAATCATAAATTTTCAATGATGTGGGAAGAATATTCGTTTGTTTCCCTGTGATAGCGAAGAACATTCGCTCTTCCAAATTTTTTGAGCACGGCCACGATGCAAAGAGCCATGCCTATCGGATCGCCTTGCGGAAGAATGTAATCGCCTATTTCCATGTCTTCCGCACTGTTGAAAAAATGATCGTAAATCTTTTGCGGAGATGCGTGAAGGTCGCCTGAAGGAAGTATAGTGACTATACGGCCATACTCCAGGGCAGGGGTTAGGTTCCGGTGGGGAACTTCTTGGGTGACAAATACTGTTTTCATAAAAGGTGATGCTCTAAAGCGCGGCAAATTTCTATCAGACAATCACGCTCTTTCAATATTTTGACAGTCAGACCATTTTTATTACATTCAAGCAAATATAAACTGTAGGTAGATTGCCAGTGCGACAGCCCAAAGCAACGGCCACCCGCCCACACTCTTCTGAGCGTCCAGCTTATTTGTTCGTTTCGCATCTGCGAAAGAAAGGTTCCTTTTTTCGTCTTTAGTTCAATCCAGAATTCTCTTCCAGAGTAACATACATTCAGGTCAGGAACACCGTTGCTTGTGGACGTTTCAATTCTTTGCAGGTGTATGCTCGAACCAGCAACCGCCATGCAGTTTTTAAAGGATTGAAATAATTGAGTTTCAGTCATGTCTTTAGGTCTTTAGGTTCTTAATTACTTGATAACGAAAAGAGATTTCTTGCTCTTCGGTTCTATTTAAAGTAAAGGGGATTGACGGGACTTTGTCAACTCTATTCCTTACTTTTTTACCCCTGTTTTTTCCCACAGACATATTCATTTCCAGCGAAAAAGTACCAGCCAAAAGGGTTGTGTTTTCCGCACCTTCTAATATGGCCCAGCCCTTTTGGTAGTTCACCTTTTTGGCCCAAACGGAAAAGCATTTTTTCCCGTTTGTTCTGACCCGAAAAGGAACGCACCCAGGAGTTTCGGTAATCGTTCCCCGTCTAAGGTTCCTACTCACTGTGGTTCTTTCCGTTGTTGGTTCTTTGCTTGTACTCATCAAAGGTTTCTTTGGCAACAGTCCATCCCAGCATTTTCATCTGCCCCTGATTTTTAAACATCTTGGGAAAACCTATTTCTCTTAGATGCTTGTTATGGATACTAACCAGACTTCTCCATGCAGCACCTGAATTGTGTTCAAGCACGCCCGTAAACTTAAGCTCTTTAAAAAAGGCAATATACATATCAATTTTTCTCCGGTGCTGTGATGTGTTTTAGATCCATGGAAAAATGCCATTTTTCCAGGGTTTTTCCCCTTCTTTTTAAACACAATATCAGCGTGCTGCTATCCTCTTCCGTGGCAACGTCCCTCATGATGACGCTATATCCCACCTTGTTCAGATAGGGCAATATGCTTATCGGGTTTACAAGCATTGCACGCCACATATTGTCTGGAAGATGCTGTTTAAACGCTTCATCCAACCAGTCTTTTCGCGCCTTTAGGAATTGTTTGATAACAATCGAATAGACCATCTCAGGGTTCAGGTTTTTCTTTTCCGCATAGATGCGGACTATCAAACGAATAGCGTCTTGTGGTGTTATGTTCATGCTTTTTATCTGTAGATTCCGTAGAGCACAAGGGCCAGTGATGCAAGAGCTATCAGAAACCCTATGCCCATCGTTATAGCAAGGCCAATGTCACCGAATCCCGCCCCCGCGAAGTTCAGGAACGGGTTTGCTATCAGGTTGACGAGGAAGGTCATTGACCCCCATCCGCAGTATCTTACTCTTAAGTGTGGTGTTAGTGTTTTCATTGTTTATTTTCTTTTCTTTTTTCTGGCTGGCTTGCGAATTATTGTGATCTTGATTGTGATGTCTTCAGTGATTATGACCTCGTTATCGTTTGCATTGCATTTATCAAAGGGGTCAGGCATAGCCCACCAATCGCCATCGGCTATGTCACGCATGATGTTAATATCATGTATTTGCCGCTTTTGGCCACGCTTGAATTTATATGTTTCTGTAGTTGTCATGATTTATTCTTTCTTTTCTTTCGTTAAGGTTTGGTGGGCACGTCTTTTAATTTCCAGAAAGTGCAAAGCCCCCAGCTCCTGCAACTCTTCCAGCGTTTTCATATGCATATACACCATCTGAGATAGTTCTAACAACCTATTTCCAATATTGTTGTCTAGGTCATCGTATGTGGATCGTGTTTCATGTAATTCTATACAAGCTTTGGTTATTTTGTTGGATTCCTCTGCAATCCTTAGGGTCAGTTCAGCAAAGCTTTTATGGCCCCATTTCTTTACAGCAAAGTCTAAAGGTTTCTGTTCAGTGGTGATAGTTTTCATTGTTTATTTT
>Ga0163144_10026273_pt1 | contig 11327 bp, 13 predicted proteins | sample OliLak19BULKMAT1_FD_123175 | JGI IMG/M metagenome (GOLD analysis project Ga0163144, IMG submission 123175) | Freshwater microbial mat bacterial communities from Lake Vanda, McMurdo Dry Valleys, Antarctica - Oligotrophic Lake LV.19.BULKMAT1 | ecosystem: Environmental > Aquatic > Freshwater >... | reverse complement strand
CCAGAAGAGCCAGGCCATCGCGATCCCGATGCCGAAGAACGGGATCAGGCTGCCGGGGTCAAAGTGGACGAGCGCGAAGAGCAACGCCGAGATCGCCGCCGCTGGCCAGAATCCCCACTTCGAAAGACCCCCGAAGACAAACCCCCGGAAGAACAGCTCTTCGGTGAACGGCGCTCCGATGACCGTGACGCCGAAGGCGATCGCCAGTGTTGAGCTTTCGCGTGAGATCCCTGAAGGCACGGTGCTTGCGGGCACGAGAAAATCGGGAAGCACGGCCCGCGCGAAGTAGACATAGCCCGCGACCAGCGCGTACGCGGTAATGACCGCGAGTGCCGGTCGCCAGACTCCCCGGAAGTCGTACTTGTCCAGCTTCAGCACGCGGATCAGGGCGATAAAGTCCTGTTTCGAAGCAATGCCGACGACGGCGAAGATCAGAACCTGCGAGAACAGGGTCGCGATCAACGCAATGCGCAGGCTGTACTGGTCGGCCAGGATCTGCGGCGGTTCCGGCAGTGGCAACGAGTTCGAGGCGGCCGCCATGCGCTGGTCGGCGTATTTCGCAACCTCCTGCAGTTTGACGAACGCATCGCCGACATCGCTGGTCTGCATGCCCTGGTTAATCGTGAGTGCGACCACCACCGCGTTCACGAAGAAGAAGACCGCCACGAACATGCCCAGCCCGATGAGGACCTGCTTCGGCCCCCACGGGTAGATCCGGGCGTTCCCGACTGTTGCTGCGGCCTCGCTCAGAGTGTCACGCCGAGCGCCGCGGCCACCGTGTGCATGTCTTTGTCGCCGCGTCCGCTGAGGCCAATCAGCAGGTCAGTGCCGGGACCCATCTCGCGAGCGACCTTCATCGCGTGGTAGATGGCGTGGGACGGTTCGAGCGCCGGGATGATCCCTTCCGAGCGGGTCAGCGCCTGAAACCCTTCGAGCGCCTGCTTGTCGTCCACCGCCACGTATTCGGCGCGCTCAGTCTGCTTCAGCCACGAATGTTCAGGGCCAACTCCCGGGTAGTCGAGGCCTGCGGAGATGCTATGCGTCTCCATGATCTGGCCGGCGGCGTCCTGCAGCAGGTAAGTACGGGTGCCGTGCAGCACGCCCGGCCGCCCGGCAACCAGCGTCGCCGAATGCTTGCCGGTTCCCACGCCGTCGCCGCCCGCTTCGACGCCGATCAGTCGCACCGGGTCGTTGATGAACGGGTGGAAGAGCCCGATTGCGTTGCTGCCGCCGCCGACGCAGGCGATCGCGACGTCCGGGAGCTTGCCCGCCTGCTCCAGCATCTGCACGCGCGCCTCTTTGCCGATGACGGACTGGAAGTCGCGCACGATCGTTGGGAAGGGGTGCGGCCCAATCGCCGAGCCGATCAGGTAGTGCGTCGTGGCGACGTTGGTCACCCAGTCGCGCATCGCCTCGTTAATCGCGTCTTTGAGCGTCTTGCTCCCGCTATCGACAGGTACAACGGTCGCACCGAGGATCTTCATTCGGAAGACGTTCAACGATTGGCGCTGGATGTCCTCGGTGCCCATGTAGACCGCGCACTCAAGGTTCATCATCGCGCAGACGGTTGCCGTGGCCACGCCGTGCTGGCCAGCGCCGGTCTCGGCGATGATGCGCGGCTTGCCGATCCGCTTTGCCAGCAGAGCCTGCCCGAGGGCGTTGTTGATCTTGTGTGCACCGGTGTGCGCAAGGTCTTCGCGCTTCAGCCAGATGCGCGCCCCGCCGCACTGTTTGGTCAGCCGTTCGGCGAAGTAGAGCGGCGTCGGCCGTCCGACGTAGTGCTTGTTCAGGTCGTCCAGTTCGGCCTGGAAGGCCGGGTCGGCGCGAGCCTCCATGTAAGCCGCTTCCAGCTCTTCATGTGCACCCACCAGTGTCTCCGGGATGTACCGCCCGCCGAATTCGCCAAACCGTGGCGACAGTGTTGTCTCAACGCCCAATGCGTACCCCTTTCGCCGCGCGAATGAAGGCGCGGATCTTCTCGATGTCCTTGCTGCCGTTTGTCTCGACGCCGCTAGAGACATCGACCGCCCACGGCTCCACCAATATGACCGCATCCGCGACGTTCTCCGAAGTGAGCCCGCCCGCCAAGAAGAAGGGCGTCCGCCGCGCAACCTCCTTCGCCACCTCCCAATCGAACGCTTCGCCGGTACCGCCGCGGGCCCCTTCTGATGCTGTGTCCAGGAGGATGCCCGCCGAGGCGCCCGGTGTTGCTGCATCCCAGACGTCGAACTCGGTGGTTCCGGGCGCCACGTGGATTGCGCGAATAACTGGCAGATGGACTCGCGCCGCGAACTCAGTCGACTCGCCGCCAGAAAGCTGCACGAGGTCTAGCCCCGCGGCGTCGGCGATGTTGTTCACATCGTTCACGTCCATATCCGCGAAGACGCCGACGATCAGCGGGCGCCAGCGAGCAGCGGACTGTTCGACCTCATCCGCCCAGGCGCCAAACCAACTGCTCGCGGAGACGTCCCCGCGACGTGGGCCGTCGAAGCTGGCGTCGCGCCCCTGGGTACGTTTCTCTTTCAGCGCCTCGACGATGTCGTAGCACTGTTGCGGGGTGACTTTGCGTTTCGATTCGGCGAACATAATGCCGATGAAGTCCGCCCCGGCCTTCGCCGCCTCAATCGCAGTCTCGGGGTCCCGCAAGCCGCAGATTTTGACGAGGGTCACTTCGAGCCCACCAGCGCCCGGATTGCGGCCGCCGGGTCTTCCGCGACCATCAGCGCCTCGCCGACGAGCACCGCGCCCGCGCCCGCAATCTGGAAGCGCTCAACATCTTCCCGCGTGCTGATGCCGCTCAGCGCCGCCAGCAAAACGTCGCCACTCACCTGCTTTGCGAGCCGGTCGGTTGTCCCGAGGTCAACGCGAAAATTGCGCAGGTCACGGTTGTTGATGCCGATGACGCGTGCGCTGCTGGCGAGGGCGCGCTCCATTTCGTCGGCGTTGTTCACTTCCACGAGCGGCTCCATACCGAGCGACCGCGAACGTTCCATCAGGTTGCAAAGCTTGGCGTCATCCAGCGAGGCGACGATGAGCAGCAGGCTATCCGCGCCGTGGACACGCGCTTCCACCACCTGGTACTCGTCGATGATGAAATCCTTGCGGAGGATAGCGGGCCGAGAATCGCCCAGCGCCTGAAGGGCCGCCCGGATGCTGGACATGTCCTCAAGCGTGCCCTTGAACCAGGTCGGCTCGGTAAGTACGGAGATGCCCGCTGCCCCGCCGTCGGCGTACTTCTTCGCCTGCGCCACCGCATCAAGGCCGGGGGCGATTTCGCCCTTGCTCGGCGACGCACGCTTCACCTCGGCGATGAGCGCCATCGGTGTCTCACGCCGCAGGCGCGCTTCGAAGCTGATCACCTCGGGCGCGGACGCCAGCAACGCTTCCAGTGCGGACGCAGGAATACCAGCCTTCGCCACGCGCACATCGTGTTCGCGACGCGCAACGATGGTATCGAGGATGGTGGGGCTACCCAATCGCCGCCTCCTTGCTCAACGCGATGTAGCTGTCCAGCACTTCGCGCGCACGTCCTGAGCCGATGGAGTCGCGCGCGATGGCGACTCCCGCCGGGTAGTCCCCAGCAGTACCCGCTGTGACGAGCGCGGCCGCGGCGTTCATCAGTACGAAGTCCGTCACCGGACCTTCTGCACCATCGAGGACGGCGAGCAGGGCTCCGGAATTCTGCGCGGCATCACCACCAATGACCTTGCTCACCGGGTGAGATGGCAGTCCAAAGTCCGCCGGTCGAAGTTCTACTTCGCTGACCCGGCCAGCCGCGACCGCCCAGCCGAAGGTCACTCCCTCGGGGCTGATCTCATCGAGGCCCTCAGCTGAGTGGATGACCAACGCGCTCGCCAGACCGCGCAAGCGGAACGCTTCGGCCATGATCGGCCCAAGCGCTTTCGCGCCCACGCCGACAAGCATCGCCCGCGGCCGGGCGGGGTTGGTCAGCGGGCCCAGGACGTTAAAGATCGTTCTCGTACCGAGTTCGCGTCGTGGCCCCCCAACGTGGCGGAACGCGGGGTGGAAGCGCTGCGCAAAAAGGAAGCAGAAGCCGCAACTTTCAATGATCCCTGCCGCCTGATCGCCGCTCAGATCGAGGTTCGCACCGAGCGCTTCGAGGACGTCGGCGCTGCCGCATTTCGAAGAGGCCGCGCGGTTCCCGTGCTTGGCCACGCGCACGCCCGCCCCGGCCACCACCAGGGCGGCGGTCGTCGAGACGTTGAAAGTATCCATCCCATCGCCGCCGGTACCGACGATATCGATCACGTTGTCGGCTGGCACGGATTCGGCGTGGCGTTGAGTGACTTCGAGACAGGCCGCGATGATCTCCGGCGTCTCGCCGCGCATGCGCAGGCCAGCGAGGAATGCACCGATCTGGGCCGGCGTGGCTGCGCCCGTCATGATCTCTTCAAGCGCCTCAGCGGCCTGTGCCCCGCTCAGGCTGTTCGACTCAACGAGGGCCCGGATCGCCTCCTGCATTACCATCGGCCGCCCTCCATGGCCAGGAAGTTCCGCAGCAGATCCTTGCCATGCTCCGTCGCGATCGATTCGGGGTGGAATTGCACGCCCTCAACAGTTAGTTCGCGATGGCGTACGCCCATTATTACGCCGCTCTCCGAGTGCGCCGTAACTTCCAAACACTCAGGCAACGTGACCGGTGTCCCGGCGAGCGAATGGTAGCGGGCGCCCCGGAAACCCGGAGGAAGCCCGGCGAATACGCCCTTGCCGTCGTGCTCAATAACGGACTGCTTCCCATGCTTGATTTCGCCGGCCCCTGCGACCGTCCCGCCGAAGACTTCGTAGATGCACTGGTGGCCGAGGCAAACGCCGAGCACAGGAACCTTGCCCGCGAATTCGCGAATCACGTCGCGAGAGATGCCCGCTTCGGACGGGTTTCCCGGCCCCGGAGAAATGACCACGTGGTCGGGTTTCAGCTCCCGGCATTCGGCAAGCGTGACCTGGTCGTTGCGGCGAACGATCACGTCGGCGCCGATTTCGGCCAGGTACTGGTAGAGGTTGTAGGTGAAGCTGTCGTAGTTATCGATGAGCAGGGTAGTCATCCGTCCATCCCTTCTTCGTACGCCAGGTCTTCCGCAACGAGCCGAAGAGTGCCCGCGAGTTCTTCTGGCGAGTAGCCGAAGCCGCGCTTATCAAGCTTGAACTTCGCGCCGAGATAAGCCGGTTCGTAAGACGCTCGTGAACGCAAGTTGAGTGGGTAGCTGGTGCCCGGTTCACCCATCAACGCCACCAGGAAGTACCCGTCCCCCGCGGATCGTGTGAAGCTGGAGACCTCCTCCAGCAGCGGTACCAGAGCCAGTTCCACTCCGCCAGCGCGGTAGAAGCGTACGCCCACGTGCGCGACCTGCTTTGTCAGCGTCACATCGGTCATGGCGTCGCCAGGCTTTCTTTGATGAGCGCGAGAATCTCGGCCGGTGACCTCACTGAATGGTCCGGCTTCGCATCGAGCAGCAATTCGGCATCCAACGTGCCCCAGAGGGCGGCCACAGACGTGCAACCGGCGTTCCGAGCGGCCCAGACGTCCGCCGGACTGTCTCCGATAAAGAGAATCCCGTCCGCCTCGTCAATGCAGATGCGTTCCATCGCCGTGAAGATCGGGTCTGGGTCCGGCTTGTGGAGATCGGTGTCATCGAATCCGACAACAGCCTGAAAATAGCGCAGGAGCCCAGCTCGGCTGAGCTCGTCGGTCGCTCCCCACGCGACCTTTGAGGTGACGACGGCCATCGGGATCTCGACTTCGAGGAACGCCTCGAGCACGGGCTCGATGCCCTCAAACGCTGAGATTTTGCGTTCCAGCGTGTAGTAGCGGTCGCGGTAGACAGCGGCGAAACGCTGGTAGTCATTGCCGACGAGTCTCCGCCCAAGGTCTTCGAGTGTGCCGCCGCGGTGCGAGACCCAGAGCGCCATCGGGTCCGTCTTGCCGCCGACGACTGTTTCATACGCGTGCGCCAACGCCGTCATTCGCCCCGGAAGCGTATTCAAGAGCGTGTCGTCGAGATCCCAGAGCACGGCCGTCGGGTTCATCGGGCGGACCTCAGGAGGGCGAGCCCGAGGAACAAGCAGAGCGGCGAGTAGATTCTCGTGTCCAGCTTCGCGAACTCTGTGTTGCGCTCTTTTTTGAAGAATCCGAGAACGCGGAAGTCGCCCATGGCCCTGAAGAGGAAGACCAATCCCGCGCCAGCGGCGAGAATCCGGGCTATCCGTCCGCCGAAACGGGCCGTGCTGAGGGCGCCCGCAAGCCCGGCCGTGGCGAGGAGCCCGGCAACCGTGTAAGTCGCCACAGGACCGGGATTGATCGTTGGCTTGCCGTCGCGAGTGGGGATGGCGTTCGCTGCAAAGCGTTCGCCGCCACGGGCCCAGTGGACGTGCAGCGCCGAGACCGCAGCAATCACAACTGCTGCGGAGATACCGGTGGAAGCGCGTCCCATCATGGCTCTATCCGCGCGGGGCGTGGGATTCCGCGTTCGGCAAAAACCTCTTCCATCGTCGGCCAAGCGGCTACCGCTGCCGGAAAGCCCGCGTAGACAGCGACCATCTTCATCGCTTCGATGACCGCAGCGGGGCTTGCGCCGTGGTTGAGCGCGCCGCCGATGTGCGACTTGAGCGAGGCATGCTGTCCAGCGGCGGCGAGCATCCCTACGACCATCAGGCTTCGCGTCCGGCGGTCTAACGCTGCTCCCTGCCAGACATCGCCCATGGAGAAGTCGAGGATCGCATCGGCCAGTTCGGGACAGCCCGCGCGCAGTTCGGCCTCCGCATTCAGGTCGCCCCCGCTGAGTGTCCGCAAGACGTCCAGGCCCGCCGCGCGCCTGGTTGGAAAGGCTGGAAGCTCGGTCGCGAAGGTAAGCGGGGTCTCGGGAGCGTCGGAAAGACTGCCCTGCATGGCCCGGAGGATCGCTTCACTTGGGTCCTCGCGTGGGATCATCCCGAAGGCCGCGAGGATCGCAGTCCGCAGAGTGTCGTCCATCATCAGGTTGTGCAGGTCCAGGGGCTCGAACCAGCCCATGTCGTGGTCGGCCGGGACCGAAGGCTCCCCGCTCCAGTCGGGCGCCGCGAAGTAGAGGTTGTAGATGATTCGCCCGTCCCCATCGGCGAGGTGAACGGTTTCGAGGAAGTCTTCTTCGATGGTGAGGACGTTGATGCCAAGGCGCGTCAGGATCGCGTCCATCTCCTCATCGGCGTCGGTTTGGTCGGGTGTTAGCGGGCCGCCAGGAAGCTCCCATGCAGCGTGAGCGTGTGGCCGCACGAGCAAAAGCTTGCCTTCGCGGGCGATGATCGCGCCGAGACGGATGCGATTTGGAGTCATGTGGTCTTCACCGCCTGTGTGCTGAGCACGCTCAGTAGGAGGATCTTCAGTGGCGCCGGCAGTTGGGTCTCAGGCAGGTCATCGGCGCTCAGCCAGGTGCCTACTCCCGGATCGATCTCTTTCGTCCACTCCCAGACGGTGTACAAGCCGGAGAACCGCGCCTTGGTTTCGGCGGGGTGTTGATAATCGAAGGCGCCCTGGGCCCAGATCATGCGAGCATCGATTCCCAGTTGGTCGGCGAGGTAGGCGCGCAACTCGACCTTGCGGTCCTCCGCGAGAGGCTGGAAACCGCCGCCCGGAAGCCCGAGCGCCCCGTTGTGCCAACTGAGGAAGACGTGCTGTTCGCGAACGAGCACCGCGTAAACACAGTCCGGCCGCCTATCCATAGCCCAGGCTCCCCGTGCGCATCTCCGCCGCCGCGATCTCCGCCAGGTCGATTGCCCGCATCATCGCCGTCGCCTTGTTCCGAGATTCCAGGTACTCCTCTTCGGGGGTGCTGTCGTAGACCACGCCGCCTGCAGCCTGCACGTAGGCGAGGCCGTCCTTCATCCAGATCGTGCGGATCGCGAGCGCCGTATCGCAATTGCCCGACAGATCGAAGTAACCGACGCAGCCGCCGTAGCCCCCGCGTTGCTCCCCTTCGAGTTCGGCAATGATCTCCATCGTCCGGATCTTTGGGGCGCCGGTGACGGTGCCATGAGGGAAGTACGCCCGCAGCGCATCGTAGCTGGAGACGCCCGGCTGGAGTTTTCCGATGACGTGGGATACGAGGTGCATCACGTGCGAGTAGCGTTCGATTGCCATTAACGAAGTGACCTGCACGGTGCCCGGAACGCAGACCCGGCCAAGGTCGTTGCGGGCGAGGTCCACGAGCATGATGTGCTCCGCCTGCTCCTTTTCGGAGTTCTGGAGCTCGTCCGCCATACGCTGTTCGTCCGCTTCATCGCGGCCTCGGCGGCGTGTCCCGGCGATCGGGTGCGTCTCTATCAGGTCGTCCTCTACTCGGATGAGCATCTCGGGCGAGGCACCGACGACTTGCATTTCATCCAGTTCGAGGTAGTACATGTACGGCGATGGATTCACCCGCCGTAGCGAACGGTAGACCTCGAAGGGGTGCGCTTCGGTCTTCCGGGTGAAGCGCTGGGACACCTGGATCTGGTAGGTGTTGCCGCTTTCGATGTACTCCTTGGCGGCCATCACCTTCGCCATGAAGTCTTCCTTCGTGTGGTTGGAGACGAACATCGCATTTCCAGAGCGAGGCAGTTTCACTTCGTACGGAAGCTGCACCAGGGGCGCTGCCAGCCGCGCCACAAGGTCATCGATCTTCCAGGCGGCCTGCCGGTAGGCGGCCTCGATGTCGCCGTCGAGGCGCACGTGACTGACCACCTTGATCGAGTGCTGCAGATGGTCGAAGACAAGGAGCGTGTCTGTAAACATGAAGATGGATTCTGGGAAGCCCTGCGGATCAGATTCGGGCATCGGCAGCTTTTCGTAGTAGCGAGCCACTTCGTACGAGAGAAAGCCGACGGCGCCGCCACTGAACCGTGGCAGGCCAGCGATCTTGATCGGCGAGAAGCGGCGGAGCTCGTCTTCGATGTGGATCAGCGGGTCTTCGGCCAACTCACCGGGCCCGTCCCCTGTGCGCAGGATCCGATACGGCTCGGTGCCGATGAAGCTGTAGCGTGCCAGCCGCTCCCCGCCTTCGACCGATTCGAGCAGGAACGAGTACTTGCCGCGCTTGACCTTGAGGAACGCCGATACTGGCGTCTCAAGGTCGGCCCCCACTTCGCGATAGATGGGGACAACGTTGCCGCCGCCGCCGCGTGCGAGCTCTTTCACCTGTTCAAGGGTTGGTTGCAGCATCAGTAGCGCCCCAGATAGTTCATGTCGAGAGCGTCCCGAACCATCTCCATCGTTTCGATCGCGATCGTCCGGCCGCGTTTGGTGCCCGCTTCCAATGCTTCGCGAACCTGTGGCATGTGCGCTTCGTAGTGCGCCCGCCGGTCGCGGATCGGCTCCAGGAGTGTATTGAGCGCGAGCGTCAGGCGGTCCTTCAGTTCCTTGTTGCCGACGCCCGTCGTGCGGTAGCGGTCTTCGAGGTCCGCAACTTCGGCGGTGTTTGGGTCGAACGCCCGGAGGTAGAGGAAGACTGGGTTTTCGTCCGGGTCGCCGGGTTCGTTCAGGCCACGCGGTGGGCCGGCGAACATTGCCTTCACCTTCTTCGCAACTGTGTCCGCAGAATCCTTGAAGTCGATGGTGTTGCCGCGCGACTTGCTCATCTTGGCGTTGCCATCAGTGCCCAGCAGCCGTGGCACGCGGCCAACCAGCGCCTCAGGCTCCGGGAAAACGTCTTTGAATCGGCGATTGAATCGGCGCGCTGTTTCACGCGTCAGTTCGATATGAGGCAGCTGGTCTTCGCCTACAGGTACGAGGTGGGCGCGGGGCATCAGGATGTTCGCCACCTGCATGACCGGGTAGGTATAGAACGCGACCGGCACGGACTTCGCTTCGCTTTTGCCGTCCTCGGGGTGCTCCATCGCCTCCATCTCGGCCTTCAGCGTCGGATTGCGTTCGAGCATCGAGACCGGCAAGAACCAGCCGAGAAGGGTGGTCAGTTCGGCGTGTTCCGGGACCAGGCTTTCGATCACGTAGGAGCTTCCCTCCGGATCCAGACCCACACCGAGCCAGTCCAACGCGACTTCCCAAACGGCATCTCGCACACGCGTGATGTCATCTGCGTAGTCGGAGACCTGGTAATCGGCGATGAGGAAGTAGCACTCGTACTCACGCTGGAGCTTCACCCAGTTTTCGAGGGCGCCCGCGTAGTGGCCGAGATGCAACGACCCGGTGGGCCGGATGCCGGTGAGGATGCGCCTGCGTTCAGTCACCGAGGCCCTCCGCCCTGGTTTCGGCCGGGAGGGCGCGGCCCTCCGGGCGCTGGTCCGCGCATCGGTCCGCCTGGCAAGCGCCCAGCCCCCACCCGCAGGTAGGCTGCTACCTGGCGGGCGGCTTGCTCGGCGAGCTCCAGTTCGTGGGCGAAGACCGTGTCCTGTTCGTTCGTCACGGCCGCAAGGATGTGAATCCACGAACGGCATTGAGCGAGTGCGCCCCGGGCGTCACGGTAGAGATCACCCTGGGCGGGGCCTTCGCGGCCCGCCGCCTCAGCGATTAACGCGCACGCCAGGCCGGCCTGCTCGAAGGCGTGGCCCTGGGCATCCACCGAGGCCTTCAGATTGGACCCGATCTTCAGGCGACCAACGGCGGATGCAAGCTTTATCGCCGTGTTCCACGCTTCAACGTTTTGGTATTCGAACTCAGCCATCAGGCGGCAACCTCTCCGTAGCATCCATCAAGGAAGCCCAGCAGCCGGTCACAGGACGACTCGACCGCCTCAATGACGGCGTCTTCGCTTTCGCTCGATTGGCAGATCGCGGCCATCTCAGCGCCTGCGTGAGCGATGTCCGCCACGAGGTGCACGGAGAAGAACTCGAACTGCTTCGGAGTGAATCCGTAGTGCTCGGTAAGGCCCTTTATCTTCTGCCATGCGATCGCCGGAACCTGGCCTTCGTAAGCAAACAGTGTGGCCATCGCTTCGGCCACCGGCGCGTTCTTCGAAGCGTCATTGAAGTGGGCGATGAGAGCCGCCGTCTCCGGACGAATCTCGACGTTCCGTACCTCATCGGCAGAAACGCCGAGGGCCCCCGCGAACTCCAGCCAGAGCGCGGGGTGGTTCCGGTCCCCGTGCTCTTCGTCCCACATATTGTCGAGGATCAGCTGGCGGATCTCCGGTGACTCGGTGCGTGTGTGGATGGCACTGAGGAAGCGTGGAAACGCGACCTCAAAGTGGTAGTACTGGCGCGCGTACTCCTGCAGCCGGTCGCGGCTGAGCACGCCCTGCGTCCATTCCGTATAGAACGGGTGCTTGAGCAGCGACTTTGCTTCAAGTACGGCGTTGATTCGGGTTTCGAGGTCACTGGTCTTGGCGATCATATTTGGGCCT
>Ga0163144_10026272_pt1 | contig 11327 bp, 10 predicted proteins | sample OliLak19BULKMAT1_FD_123175 | JGI IMG/M metagenome (GOLD analysis project Ga0163144, IMG submission 123175) | Freshwater microbial mat bacterial communities from Lake Vanda, McMurdo Dry Valleys, Antarctica - Oligotrophic Lake LV.19.BULKMAT1 | ecosystem: Environmental > Aquatic > Freshwater >... | reverse complement strand
CGTTTAAGGTATGCATTTTATAAAAAGCAGTCCTATGAACCACTGGCCGTTCCTATGGGTTTTCCAGTGTTAAATGACATTGATTGGAAGCTAGAATTAAAGAAAATGGATATGTCTTTAAGTAAGACTATCGAACAGGTAATTTTACTGGTCACTACCGGCGAATCGGTCGATCAATATGGCGGCGGTATTAATCCGCAGAATATGGCAAATCTTCAAAGTATTTTTCGCAATCAAACTATCGGTAGGACTTTAGTTGCCGATCATACTACGAAGGCGAAATGGATTATTCCTGACATTTCAAAGATTCTTGGGCCGGAAAAGTATCAACAGGTTGAGCGTGATATTCAGGAGGGCCTTCAAAATATACTTTCTGGTGGGCAGCAAGATAAATTTGCCAATGCGCTGATGAAAGCGAAAGTGTTTATTGAGCGGCTCAAAGAAGGGCAAAAAGCATTTTTGAATAACTTTCTATTGCCGGAAGTCAAGTCTATTTGCGAGGCTATGAACTTTAAGAATGTGCCGGAATTAGAATTTGAAGAAATTAATCTTACCGATGCTTCTCAGCGTGAACGTGTTTTCTTACGATTGGCGGAATTGGGAATTTTGACGCCAGACGAAACATTTACGGCAATAGAAAGCGGCGTTTTACCGGATAAAGACAGTAATATTGTCGATCAGGGAGAATATAAAAAAAATAGAGATAAGGGTTTGTTCGTTCCTTTGCTTGGTGGCGGAGCCGACGCACAACAAGACGGAGGCTCTGGCCGTCCTCCCGGAAGCAAGTCGCCCCAAACTACGAAAAAAGTGTCTCCGATTGGCACCGGGGCTTCATTAAATGCGGGCAGAGTAGTCGAGCTATCCCTTAAGGCCGCAAAAGCAAGAGAATTGGTAGAAGCGGCTCTAAAGAAAGAACATAAATTAGAGACATTAAATGAAAGTCAGCTAGAAGTCGCCGCCCTAATGACGAAATCTCTAATTATTAACGAAAATGATAAAGAGTGGTTTGATAAAGCCAGTAAATACGCTACAAGTATCTTTAATCCCGACGAAGAATCAGAAAAGCAAATTCAATTGATCGCCGCTAGGGCCGATCTGGATGAATACAATAGTATTATTGTCTGGAAGGCCGGATATAATACTGAATAATTTAGGTGTATAATAGTTGATATGCCCTTGGGTAAAGACTTTAAGTATAAGACAAGACTGGTAGCCAATATTAAAAATATTGAGGTTGCTGAACCCGAAAAGGTAAAAAATATTGCTATGGCTAGCATAAAGGAGCTTGAAGCGGCTTTTTGCAATCCAGAACTAATAGCCAAAATACGACAAAATCCAGATTTATTATTTTGCGCCAGCAATCTTATTATTGCCGATGAAGCCAACTTAAACGATGACGCTGTGAGAAAAGAAGATTTGCTTAAAATCTATAAGTCTTTTCAGCTAAAATTGTTAGATGTAGAGCACGATAGAAAGGTCATATGTGGAGCTATTTACGACTCGGGGTTTTCTTACTTGGACACCGGTGAAATTATTTCCCCCTTGGAAGCCGCCATGTCAAAGGAATCTATTCAGTTATATGTTATTTTTTATCTTTGGCGATTGGTCAACCCGGAACTAGCGGACTCTATTGAAGAAAATCCAGACCCAGCCTCTCAGAGCGCAATTTCTACAAGTTTTGAGCTTATATTCGATGAATACGAAATAGGTATTGGTCTGAATGGCAATAAAGATGTGAGGGCCGCTCGTATTATTGATGCGTCAAGCAATGAATTTGCCGCCTATGACTCGGTTCTTCGCTGTAATGGCGGCTCTGGAAAGACCGGCAAAGATGGCAGGGATATAGTATTTCGTATACTAAAGGGCGATATTTTACCCAGTGGAATGGGCCTTGTTTTGGCTCCCGGTTCGGGATTACGTGGCATTTTGGCCGTAACAGAAGTCAATATAGAGATTCCGGTAGAAGAAGCCCATCCATTGTCCGACGTATTGGACGCCAAAACGCAGAATAAGGTTTTAGAAATTTTGGATGATAAAAATAATAATATAAATAATTTAGATATAAGTGTAACTTCAAATATAACGTCTATAAAACATATGCATATTAAAACAATTGAAGACCTCGATGCAAAGTGGTCTGACATCAAGAAACTAGAAACCGCCGCTTCCGTAAAAGAGTTCGTCAAAGAACACGTTGAAGCTTCTGCTCGTGACCTTATTGCCGACGCTATCGCGAAAAAGAGCGAAGAGTTTGCCGCGCAGCTTAAGGCCAAAGAAGAGCTTGTTGCCGCTGTTGAAGCCAACAAAGTTGATATTGAAGCAAAGGCTTCTGATCTTGAAAAGTCAGTAGAGTCTTTAAAGAAAGAGCTTGCTGAAATTCGTTCCGCGCAGGCTTCGGCCCTCGCAGAAGATAAGTTTAATTCACACATGGCTGCTTTTGACGAGGAATTCGATCTTGATGACGAAGACCGCCAGATTATCGCGCAGGATTTAAAGGCCATGGAAGATGGTCTTGATGTCGATGACGCGAAATTCAAGGGCTATTTCGGTAAACAAAAGAAGCTCATGAAAGAAAAGTCCAAGTCGGTAAAGAAAGCCAAGGCCGAAGAACTCGCCAAGACTGTCGTTGCCGGTGCCAAAGTCACCGTTGATGTCAAAGAAGTCATTGCTTCCGTCATTGAAACAGAAAAGCAGGCTATCACGAACGGTGTTTCCGTTACAGAGACCCTTAAACAAAAATATGAAGGCGCATTCAAAGATAGCGTTTCTATTAACGGCGTCTCTATTAAAGACCGCGAAATTAAGAAATAATTTAAGTAATTAAAAAAATAGTATAAATAAAAATATAAAAGTAAATATACATAGTGTATAAATAAATAATCTATAATAGGATAAACAAATGCTACAAAACTTCACAGACCTTCTTCCTCTCAATCAATACGACACTCATGACGAGGTTGTGTTTTATTCCCAAAACGGCACCGGTATGGGTGGTCGTTTCGTTACTTTAGAGACCCCAAACCAAGACCCGATTAATTCTGCCGGTGACTTTGCTCCTTCTACTCCCGGATTTAACTATCCCGGCGTTGTAAGTCAACGTTACGAGAATCGCCGTAAGTTCCGTGTGGCTCCCGCTGGCTCTACCAGATTCAATGTCCTTGGCATTACTCTCTACGGCACTGCTGAATTTGACCAGAACGACCAGAAGCTTATTCTGAATCCTCACCGCAAGACCGAGCTTGGAGTTGTTGTTTCCGGCGAAACCTCTAACGTTCTTACCGACGGAATCGTTCGTCTTAAGTCCACCGCTTATTCCGGCACTCCCGTCGCAGGGCACGTTGCCTGTGTCAGCACTCTCGGAAACGGCACCCTTCAAATCTTCGACCCCGCCACCCTGCCCGTTACCGGTGTTGGCGCTTCCCTATTCGGCGTCGTTGCCAAGGTTATTTCTGCAAGCGGCTCCGCCTTCGGTGGTTTTGCTGACTTCAAGCTGATGCTTAAATAATATCAAGACCAGCAACATAAACAATCTAATATAATAAGAAAATAATATGTCATTCGGAAAAATCTCAATCAAAAAGACAGCCGAACAGGTTGCGCTAGTTAAGCAACTTGGTTCCAAGAACAAGGCTGAATCAATGGCTGCTCAGGAAGTTTTCGCCGCCTTCATTGGTGACGTAATCCTCCAAGTCGTTGAACAGGCTCCAGTTATCAGCAATCTTTACACCAGCAAAGGCTTTGCTGAGGGCACCGCTCCATCGCTCCCCCTTGATGTCCTTTTCGACATTCGGGACCGCAATTACATTCAGGTATTCACCCAAAGTGCTGCCGGTGGAGTTCCAACTTCATACCTTCATGGTCTTGACGAGCTAATGGTTTCTACGTATAACCTCAGTTCTGCTGTTTCTTTCGGTAAGAAATACGCTCGCGAGGCTCGTCTTGATGTCGTTGCCGCTATTATGGAGCGTATGGCCCAAGAAATTCTTGTTAAACAAGAAATTAATGGTGCTTCTATTCTTTGCAAAGCTTCTGCCGATGCCCGTTATGACGTTGCTGGGGTTCAGACTCCTCAGATTATCCGCTCACAGACCGCCGACTTGTTCTCATTGGGTGATCTGAATCGCTTGATGACTCTTGCGGCCCGCTCTCGCCCATCATGGGCGGGCGGAACCCCTGTTGGTGGTAATTCATTGACCGATTTAATCGGTTCACCCGAATACTTCGAGCAAATCCGCGCTATTTCTTATCAGCCCGTCAATACCCGCGCTGGTTCCTTGACCACCAATGGTGCAACTTCAATTGCCGCGACTGATTCGGTTCGTGATGCTGCGTTTAATGGCGCTGGTCTTACTAGCTTCTTCGGAGTTAATCTTACTCAGGTCTATGAAATGGGCGTCGGTCGCTCCTACAATACCTTGTTTTCAAGCTGGATTGGCGCGACTACCTTCCAAGGATATGCTCAAGGTGCCAACGCCGCGTTTGCTCCTACTACCGAAGAGCAAGTTATCGGCCTTAATTTGACTTCACCAAATGTTCTTGTTCGTCTCGTTCAAGAGTCTGATGGTGGCGGTCGTCTTAATGTTCAGCCCGATGACAGCTTCCCAAGCCGCGAAGACAAATTGGGTTTTTACGCCTCTTCAAACGAAGGTCGCGTAATGCTTGATACCCGCGCCGTTGTCAGTTGCGTGTTTTGATTTAATCTTAATATTATAGTCACTAAGTCCGCTATTAAAAGTAGCGGATTTTTTTATTTTTCGGTATAATTGTATTAACTTTCGGTGTATAGTGAAAGGATTGACTCTTCAATCAAAGGCGAAAGGTAACAATTAAATATAGTATATTATGGCAAAATCAAACAAATCCAAGGAATTAGCTGCTAAGAAAACTGTGACGGGCGCTCTTGCGTCTCCACGATCTGTCTATGACATTATCGGCCAAGATACGTTTCCTTATAGAGAAAAGACGCTAGCTGAGTATTCTAAAACGCTGGAGAAATTGGACCTAGCAGACCTACAAAGTCACGCTATTGCGGTTGCCAGTATTCTTCCGAATGTCGATAAGCGTGAGCGTCTAATTGACAAACTGGAACGAGAATACTTGAAAAAGCAGTCCGCGTTTGTCGGGAGCGAAGGCCATTTACGAAATGAGCCTTCCCCAAGCGCCGAAGTTACTGCAATTTTGAAACGCGGACGCTAAAACTAATTTATTTTAATTAGTTTACGGACCGGCTTAATTGCCGGTCTTTTTGCGTCAATTTATTTGGCCTGTATTAAATTAGGGTCTTTAACTTCATCAGCGTTTCCGCCGCTACGTTGATTTTGCCCTGCAAGTTGCTCATCAGTTCGATGTCGCCCACCCTTGCGGCGTCGAGCAACAGCAGACCGAGGTTGTGCGCTTGCCTTTCGCTGAGGGAAATCAGTTCTGAGATGTTCATGGTAGTTGGATGGGTTGAGGATTAAAAAAGGATAAGGGCGCGGTAGCATTCGCGTTCGTTGTGCCGGTTAAGCCAGATGAATTTCAGGCCGTCGATTGTGGTGAATACTTCCATGCGGTTCCCGATGATCGCGAAACCGTTCAGGTAGGGGAACATGCCCGCGCCGTTGATCGTCCCGGCAACAGTGTCGAGACAGTAGAGCCGCTGGGTAGCGTCCTTCGTGAAATATATCCGGTCTTGTCCGTCGTAGCAATACATAGAGCCGCCTGCCAGCGTCTCGGCCTGCGGGGTGACGGTGATCTGATCGAAGTTGTCGTTGGTCATCGTCACCATATCCCAATTGGCTGACGCGCCTCCGCGTGCGACATACATTCTGAGGCCCGCCAAGGCCGGCACAGTCGGATTGGCAATCCAGTTTATGTTGAACCCGGCATCTTTCAGTCTAAAGGCTGCGACGTAGGTTCCCGCGCATTGATACGTATCTCCGGTAGTCAATTGAATAAAACTTAATCCGCCCGTAGCATCAAGGTGCCCGGTATTAGTGAACTACCTTGCCCTAAAGGGCTAAGGCTTCCTGTTTCACGGGAAAGAGCTTACTTACTTCAAATTTATAATTTGAAAAAATAGAGGCTCTTTCCTCCGCAGGCAGACCCATAAGTTCCTTACGGGTTAAATTTGGTTTATAAAGACCGAAACAAAGAATTGTTTTGGCCGATTTTATATCTCTATCCTCTGAAAAACTTCCGTCAACGAACAATCTTTCATTTAGTTTTATCGACTTTATTTCTCCAGAAATTGGGGATATTTTAGTTGTGGGGAGGTAGCGGTCTATTACAACGGAAGTTTCTAAATTTTGAATTCTAGTCTTTATTCTTCCAAGAATTGATTGTTGAACCGATTTTCCAAAAAGGCCAGCGTGCCAGCCTTTGATGTTTTCGTTTTGGATTACTACTTTTTCATATTTTTTTAATTTATTTACAAATTGATTAGCCGCATCATCCTTTTGTCTAGTTAGCTTTTCATAGGATTTTTTAACCCTATCGGATTGCTTGACATAGTTTCTTCCGCCCTTTTTCTTCTTTGACATTTTTCTCTGCTTCCTTTTCAATTCCCGTGAGATAGGAAAATTCCATTTAAATTTGTCTCCATCTGATGTGATTATTGAGTCTTTAATTCCGAAATCAAGTCCGATCACACCGGCTTTCACCCCGGTTTCTTTATTTTTATAACAGGTTAATTTAATAAAAATTCCAGACTTTGTTCTAAATAGAGTTGCATTAGCGAACTCACACCCTTCGGTTTGCTCCAGCCCGTGAACCTTTAGCTTTCCAACGCCTTGAATAGAAATGTATTTCCTGCCCTTGATTTTATAAGTTACTCCAAACTGTTTTAATGGAACCGAATTAACCTCTTTTGCTGGTTTTAGTTTGCCCACTCTAATTCCTTTTGCTTTGGCTTTAGATAGGTTTATAATATTTTGTATGGTTCTATCTACAATAGACTGCTTAATTTGGCTCCCTATCGTTATATTTCTATTTTCAATTATATCGCATTTACCCGAATCTTTGTTGAATATATTAACATCAATTGTTTTTATTGCAGAATCAAATTCAAAAAGACCATCGTGCGAAATTAAATAATTATAAATCCATTTAGATTGAACGAAGCAGTCATTTAGCAATTTTTGTTTTTTATTGCTTAGGTGAGACTGGTCAATTTTAACCTCAAAAACCTTAATTTCCATGCGCGCTCGCCTGACCTTATTGGCCTGAATGGTCTGTTTTATTTTTAGATTTTTGCCCGAATTAGACATTCTTTTGGTTTTCGATATATTTCTTAACAATTTCTAAAGAAACGGAGCCAACAGAAGATATAAATTTTGATCTAGTCCAAAGAGTCGGAATTCTTGTTCTGAGCGTTTTAAATTCTTCTCTCAGAACATGGCTTGTATATCCTTTGATGTGATTGACCTGATTGAAAATTCCAATTTTGGGATTTACATCCAACAATAAATGAACGTGATCTTCCATCGCTTCAATTTCAATAACCTTATACTTATATTCGACTTGCTTTTCCATTACCAATTCTTTTAATCTTTTTTGAATCTCGTCGGATAAAACCCTTCTCCTGTATTTCGTCGCAAATATGACATGATACTGACAGGAATACACCAATCCTGCGTCAGAGTTATAAGATTTTGTTTGCTCTTCTAATTTCATTATACTTATATAATACACCTATTCGGCTCCTTTCTCAATTTATTTTTGTAGAATAATTTAACAGTGTGCTTGATAACAGCTTAAATGCGAAAATTCATCCCCTAGCTAAAGCGCAGGGCTTTCTTTTCGTCGCTTTGTAATTTATCGGCTATTTGGTGTATTAGTCAGAAAGAAGAACTACAATATGTCACTTTTCGAACTTAGTAATACTATTTGGGAGGACCTTGGTTCTCCACAGGCTATCAGCACGACCTCTATCCAAAATTGGCTTATTTATAATATCGGAAAGCTGAATACCGCCACTTATAATTGCTATTCGGCAATTGGAACTACTGGAATCTCGCCGGAAATGGGCAGCGAAGAAGAATCTATATATACAGAAATATATAAAACTAATTATTATGGCCGTAAGATATTAGAAGTATTGACTGCTGGCGGTGGCTCAATTCTTTGGACTTCTATGACAGAGGGCGACAGCAATATCAAGCGCGTTTCTCCTGCCGAAGCGGCAAAAGTCTTCAAGGACCTTAAAAGAGACTCCGAGGCGCAGCTTCGTATTCAAATTAACGACTATATTAAAGGGAAATCCGGCGCGCAAAGCTCAAATTATTTTACAATTCAAAATAATCCAAATCAAATTGGCAATCCACAGTATTATGGACCGGCCAGATAAGCCGATCTATGTATAGGTTTAATCAATATGCTTTATTTGTCAGTTCCGGTAATTATTTAAGCAATCAGATAATTTCCGGTGGGCTGTTACAGATTCCTAGGGTTCAATCTAGTAATTTTACGCTGAATTTCCAGAGAGAAGACTTGGCCTATCTAAACGAGGCGTCTGAACTCGTAAGAATGGATAATCCGGTCGTTGACCTTACTTTCGAGTATCTCAATACGAATGGGCTTGCAGAAAGATCAATCGGGCTGATAACCGATGGAGAAAATAGCGCATTTTGGAATCTTAATCAGGAAAAAAACTATTATATTTTAGTAGAAGATGATTTTGTTGACGCTAACCTTCCTAATTCATCTACGGCTAGAACGATTGGAATAGGAAATGGGATACTAAATGGCTATTCTATTTCGGCCTCTGTTGGAGAAATAATTAAGACTACGTGCAGCGTTCAGGCTCTTAATGTCAGTATATTTACCGGATTTAGCGGAATTACTCCTGCTATTGACTATAGAACGGCAAATTCTATCGGAAATGGGGTTGTAGTTCGGAATCCATCTAATCAAATTAGTGCTTTTAGCGTAAACTCTGCCGATGACGTGATTGCCGTAGGAACAAAGGACTTGATTATGGAGTTTCCTTCTGGCTCGGTCTTTGCTACGGTCATATCTGGAGCAAATGCCTGTCAGTTGCAGAACTTTACGCTTGCGTTTAGCGTTGGGCGCGAAATTGGAAAGCCGTTGGGTTTTGCGTATCCGACAGAAAGGCGTGTTAATTTTCCGATCACCGTTGAAGTTACCGCCGAGGCGTATCTAGAACAGTATCAAATTGCTTCATTGAATGGAATTTCGTGCGCCGATAGCGGGCACGACATTAATATATTGATTAAACAGCCCTGTTCCAATTTGCTTGCTCTGGAATTTTATTTAAAGGGCTTAAAACTGGAGTCTCAACAGATAAATACATCGGTCGGGTCTAACTTCACGACTGTCAGTTTTAATTGGAAGGGTCTTGTCGGAAATCTGAATAATACTGGAAATAATTTACTTATTAAAGCAAATCAAGGTTCCGAATACTATACGTTAGAGTCCGTGACGCCTATCAGCGGATTTGACGCCAACGGCGACCTGTTTTTTTCGGAGCAATCTTTCTATCGTCGTCGTATGTCGGAAAATGATTTTTACAGCGGAACTTATTTGTAATGCCCGACTATCTGCCGAATCCATTTTTACTATCTCAGCAATCTACTATTGCGACCTGCAATGGACCCGCTGGACTTACGGGAATACCGTTGCCTTCCGGTCAATATTTCAGCGGGCGATGGGGCGGATGGTATAATATGAATGACGGAGTGATTAGAATTGCTCCCGCGTCTGGACTTATTAATCCTATGTCAACCGGCCTAGTATTAAATTACTACCCGGAAGTTTCAACGCAGTCTTCCAGTAGAATAAATAATTTAAGTCTTTGTTTCGATAATTCCGGCTCTCCTGTTACCGCAATTCAAGACAATGGAGATACTCATGTAGGATTTGATAATACTCCGCAAATTCGAGTGGCCGGTTCGGGCGGTAGATTTAAGACGGGTTGGCGCGGCTGGAATCCAGAGTTATTTAATACGGTTCAGATTAATTTTCCCTTTGCAACTCCCAACACACTCTATCCTGGATTTCAAACGGGGTTGGTCGGCTGCTACTATAGCGACGAAAACGGAACGAATCTTTTTGCCAGATACTCCGTTAATAATTTTAGCGTCGAATATCTGATGAATTCTGGACTGGCTGGGGGATTTATGGGAAGAAAGATAGAGTCGAATCCATTGGTTTCGACTTCTCCTTATAATCCATATCAAAAAGTCTTATATTCCATGAACAGAGACAAGAATGTAATTACTTATGTATCAAAACCAACTATTAATTTTGCTTTTGATGACTTTGAAAGAAATCCCGCACAGAGCTTCGTTACGCTTTTGAGTAGCGGATATGGAAGGTGGATGAGGGGCGGCAGTATGCTAAATGGGTCTGGTCAACTTTTTTCTCCAGATTACTATTTTTATGATACTTTTGAATCGTATCAATCTGGTTTTAGAGGACCCTTTGAAAGCGGAATAACTGTGATTAATTATTCAGGAACGGTCTTGCAGAGGACTACTGGGTTTGCCTACAATATTGATTCCTACTTTTATGATACTTTTGAATCGTATCAATCTGGTTTTCGCGGACCCTTTGAAAGCGGAGTGGCTGTGCTTGCGTCTTTAGGAACGGTCTTGCAGAGGACTACTGGGTTTGCCTATTCGCTAGATTACTATTTCTTTAATACTTTTGAAAATAATATCAGCGGTGCAATTACCGGAATTACGGGAAGCTTTACTTTCAATACGGGGCTGTTATTCCCGTTTGGAACGGGTAATATTATTGCCAGTGGCGTTTAAGCGTATCTTTCTACGCACAAATTATGAATTCTAACTTTATTAGTAAAAAATGGAAAATAAATAAAAACAGCGTCGGGCCTGCTTAACTGCGTGCCCGTAGAAGACAAATTTGATGAAAAAAAACCAGTGCTGTAGGCAGTAGTAGCCGTTGGACTGCTCATTTGTATTCTTAAATTTCCAATAGAAGTGTCGGTGAAGGGAGCTGTGCTATTTATCATAGCGCCAGAAACAGCCATCGAAGATTGATTATATATTATGTCTAGACCGTAAAAAAATGCATATGCCGATGGCTGGGTTCCTGCTACCGCAGTGCCAACAGTTACGCCAACTTGTCCCGGTATAGAGCCTCCTACAATTGAATCTGAACATATTCTAAACCGAGTGTCTCCATTGCCATTCTCGCTAAAACCCATGGTGTTTAGGCTTGAAGTCGCATAGGTTATGGCTGCTGGGCCTATTCTAGCTGTTACTCCTAAGAAATTAGAACCAGAAACCGTAGGATATATTATATTATTATTTTTAATGCCAAGATAGCCTCTCGTTGTTGCAATTGTTATAGACCCAGCAACG
>Ga0163144_10026271_pt1 | contig 11328 bp, 11 predicted proteins | sample OliLak19BULKMAT1_FD_123175 | JGI IMG/M metagenome (GOLD analysis project Ga0163144, IMG submission 123175) | Freshwater microbial mat bacterial communities from Lake Vanda, McMurdo Dry Valleys, Antarctica - Oligotrophic Lake LV.19.BULKMAT1 | ecosystem: Environmental > Aquatic > Freshwater >... | reverse complement strand
GGTTCTTCACGTGTTCGTTGTTGAGTCTTCGGATCGGTTTTGTACCTCCCCTGCGGTTTGTCCGGCCGACGAGGCTGAGGGCCTGGTTCCTTAGGAAGAACCGGTTGATTCAACATTTCCCTTTTAAGATTTCCCTCTGCCAATTTTTCGTCCTTTATCCCTTTCCGACGCTGAACATCCAATTGTTGTTTTCCTCCGCCAGCCGCTTTCAAGTCGTCTCTAAGCTGCGATTGTTCCCGCTTTGTTTTTTCGAATTCTGCTTGTGTCAACTTGTTTTGTCCGTCCGCTTTGGCTGCCCCAACGCTTTCGAATTTGCTAACCAGCGCGCTTAGTTCTGTCCCCCAACTGCTCACCTCCGCTAGCTGCTCTTCCAATTTCGTTTTTGCGATCTTCGCTACGACTTTCGTCACGAGTTGCTCTTTTGCCTTTTCTAGAATTGGCAACGGGATGCAGCTGGAGCTCGCATCTGTTTTGAGCATTCCAACAACGCCACCGATGAAACGGCAACCCTCTGTTTGCTCTCCGCCATTGGCATCGGCACCCAGCGTCATTGTTAGTAGTTGCTCAAACTGTAGCTCCGCCTTTTCAGCGTTCCCGGCCTCAAGACGAAGCCAGAGTTTAATCTTTTCTTTGCCGAATTTGATCGAATCCGGGGCAGAATCTTGCTCTTTGTATTGCGAGGTAATGGCCTTCCAAGCTTCCGAATTCTGATGCTCTTGAATATGCACGAGCGCAAGCGCATGAGCGGCAACCGGTTTTACATTCGAATCGGCAGAGATGGAATCGAAGAGCAGTAACGCTTGCTTTGCTTGATCTGATTTCCCACTCTCGACCATAGCGATTAGCGCACCCGCTGCTGCCAAATCCTGTTTCTCGTCGGCCAAGGAATGGGACGCGACGGTCAAAAGAAGCCCGAAAACAAGGGTGCTTTTGTACCTGAAATAGTTCTTGGGTAAGTGCATATTCGTAATCGCCAATTTAAGGAATGAGAAAATCTATGAGCGGCAGCCTAGGTCCGTCCCCCAATTGTAGCAGGATAACATTCTAATAGCCTGATCGTTGGACCGCTTCAGCAAGATGCCCGTTCGTTGCCGCTACCCGACAAAGAACCGAATTTTTTTTAAAAATGTTCATCCACCCCTAAAAAAAGCCTACGGGTTTATCCGGTTTATCCCTCCCGGTCCCCCGTGAGCTTGCTCATGGGAACCAAAGCTTCTCAGCTAACACCGGGCTTAGCGGCTAATCATCCTGTCATTGTGAACGGTGTGTGAACTTTGTTCAACGAATACAATTACATCGCAAACAATTCGCGCACGATTAGTTTGGCGCTTGAAACCGCTAAAGGTTGAACCAGCAGATCGAGCCCAAACGATTTGACCTCCAGGTAGCCTTCATTCGACGGTTGGCGATGAACAACAACGCAACAATCTTGAATATCCACGACCCAGAATTCGACGATGCTCGCTTGAGCGTACAGCAAGGACTTCTGATTGCGATCGTAGTGTTTACTGCTGTCAGCCACCTCGATTGCTAACAAGACGTCTGCACTTCGCGGATGTCGATCCAAGTATCGTCGATCCTTTACCCACAAAACGTCCGGTTCCGGTCGACTCTCTAGCTCGGGCAGGCTAAGTCCGCTCTGAATCCGAACAAGGATTTTTTTTCCTTGAGTTGATTCAATCGACCATCTAGTGAGGTAGGAAATATAGTCGTCATGTACAGGACCAGCCGGATTCTTTTCAATTAGCTCCCCTCGGAAAAGCTCGATCCGTTTTTGCAATCCGTCAAACGCGCCACGAAGAACCATTTGGTCATACTCATCAACCGACAAACGCAACGCTGTGGCCATGGGTCGCTCGAACGTCTCAAAATTTGCCAATTTGGTTGTTTAGAATTTCCGCAATGAACTCATTGTCACGAAGCAGCATCTGCCATCAAGCGTTTTAATCAAGGCCCTTGACTCATTTATTTTATGTTACTATTTCTGAATAAGCCAAAATTTCGCAGAAACCAAAACGTAATATGTCCGCTCACATCGAAGAACAAACGATACCGTTGGCCAAACCTAATCTGCTCGAAGCACGGGGGCTCATTCGGCATTACGGAAATGTTCCAGCAGTCGATGGCGTCGACCTCAACGTTCGATCCGGAGAGATTTATGGGTTCCTCGGAATCAACGGGGCTGGCAAAACCACAACGATTCGAATTCTCATGGGGATCATTGCGGCCGAGGCCGGGTCCATGCGACTGCTCGGTGAGACCAAGCGACGTACAACCATTAAGCAAAAACGACAGATCGGATACGTCTCTCAAGAGCAAAATTTCTATCCCTGGATGACTTGCCGAGGGCTTGGTCGATTCGTTGGTTCGTTCTATCCAACATGGGACGGACAGGAATTCCGGCGGCTACTAGCGCTGTTTGAAATCCCCGAAACTCGCAGGGTGTCGCAATTGTCGGGTGGCATGAAGGCGAAGCTAGCCTTGGCAATGGCGATCGCCCCTCGCCCTGAGTTTCTGATTCTCGACGAACCAACCGCAGGACTTGATCCCGTCGCTCGTCGAGACTTTATGGAGATCATCGTCGCCCAAGCACGCCAGCATCGACGAACAACGTTTTTCTCTTCCCATTTGATCGACGAGGTTGAACGTTGTGCTGACCGAATCGGAATCATTCACCAAGGTCGCATGAAATTCGAAGGGGAACTCAGTGACCTTCGCACTCAAGTCAAACGGGTAACGTACCTTGATCAACCGACCGAGCTTCCTGACTCCTTTGAGTTATGGAACGAGCGTATCGTGGAGTCGAAGGTGTCCAGAGTTTACCGAGCGACAGCGGATCAATGGAGTCAACTCGCATTGTCAAATGTGGATATAGTTGGATCTCTTTCGCTCGAAGAGATCTTCATCGCATGCGTTGGGGCAAAGAGGGTTGCAATATGATCCTGGCTTTGATCGAGAAGGAGCTTCGGCAGCACGGCGCGATGATTTTTCTGTTTTTTCTTTTGACCTGCACCGGCATGTTTTTATTACAGAGCAACGAGTTACTTTCGCTGAGTGGAGGTAGTGTACTGCACATCGTCGCCTGGATGCTGTTGGTGTTTTTGCCTTTAGGCTGTTTAGTACTTGGGAATGCGTTGATTGCGGCAGAGTTTAGGCAAAAAACGCAAGTGTTCCTCGATGGATTGCCGCTCCCACGTTGGAAGATGGTTGCCGTAAAGTACGTATTCGGGCTTGCCGCAACGCAGTTGACTTCGGCATTGCTTTTAGGCACGATGCTCTTTGGCGCCTGGCAGTCCGAATTCATCCAATGGCCGTTCGCAACACTGCTTGCGATCAAGACGGCATGTTGGTCATGGTTCTGTTGGTCTACGATTTTTGCTTTGTCGTTCCTCGGTAGGTATCGAATGGCGGTCGGATTGGTTGTGGTATTTGGGTTGTTGTGGGCTCAGAACGTAGGGGGAGTTTTAGTAAACAGGTTCGGACCTTTTGAATTGGTTAGCGAGCGGTTCGCTTATGAAAGATACGATTATCCGATTAAGGAGCTTTGGACTACCGGTGTGATCGCGGCAGCGCTTACGCTGCTTGGTTTCTCGATGGCTCTGATCCGGGACGCAACTTTGTCAACCATGCTGTCTGAGCGAATGTCATCGCGAGAGAAATTGGTGATGATCACGCTGTTGATTGCCGGTTTACTGACCCTTGGGGCTGTCGCGGAGAGAGTCGAAAAAGTGGAGCCCTTGGACATGCCGGACTCGGTCGATATCGTGGACGAGTTAGTGAACGTTTCCGCGGCCGCGGCCGTTGCTGAGCCTACGGAGGACGAACGCAAAGCCATGCGGTTGCATGCGGAAAATGCAGCAAAAACAATTCGCGAGGTAGCGGTCTATCTAAGGATAAGGAAATTCCCTCCACTCTTTCTTTTGCATCGAAGAGATCTAGAAAATGAGGAGTATCAAAATGGCGAGTTAAACTCGCGTCAAGGGTATTTGCTACGACTCAATATGCTGGAGACCCAGCCTTCCAGTCTCACGCTCCAAAGTCAGGTCATCGAGAAGCTTCTTGATGCGAACCAACATAACCGATTGAACTCAGACACTCGCGGCTGGATTCTTAAGGGCTTTGCGTATTGGTGGCCACGGCATTCGCCGAGTGAGCCGAATGCAGTGGCCTCCGAGAGCTTCGCGAATGAGAATGAATTCGTGTTGGGCCAAACGACTATTGTTGCCAAAAACCTTGTCCAATGGAAACTTTTCCGCAAGCAGCTTCAAGCAGAAGAGAATGAAGGTTTGATTGCGTTAGTGGGAATCGAAACCATTTGGCGACAAGATCAGGCCGCTTGTCGCGAGTTCTTGTCGGCGGTTCTCGGCTACGCTGCGCCTCACGATTTCCGCGCCTCGGTTCATGATTGGTGGTATAGCACTTCGTACTTGCTTCGTACCACTGTGCGCATGAACTTTGAGGATCTTGCATCGAAGTGGACTTCGGCATTGCGAAACAAAGTACCAGGTCAAACAGAATTGCAGCCCCGATGAATCTTCAGTTGTTGAAAAAGGAAGTGGGTGGTCTCGCGTTAGTCATTTGGCTGATCGTCGCGATCTGGTGCATAAATTGGTGCTATCTCCTTTCGACTGGATTCCCTGATCGAAAAATCGAGACGGGCGAGGAACTCGCGGACGCCATCGCTGATATGTTGCTGTTCGGTATCTTGATTGGAATTAGTCTGTTTGGACAAGAACGGGAAAACCAAACTATGTCGTTCTTGGATGGACTACCTCTTAGGCGTTCCAATCTGTTGTTTCACAAGTTTATCGCCGCGTGTGGTGTCATCGGCTTTGTCGTGTTTTTGCAAATTTTTTTTGGTGCTGTTTACTTCCTTTTCTCGCGCGACTCTCTTTCCCCTCCTTTTTCAATTGGGAGATCGTTAGCAGAAGGGAGCGCAAGTTTTTTAATTGGCTATACGATCGTTGGAGTTTCAGCGTTTCTCTCATTTTCCAGAAAATGGTTTCCATTGGTTGCAGGCTTGGTACTGTGGGGAATCATTTGGATTCGCTCCTCGGATTCATGGTTGTCCGGTTGGCTCGACACTGCCGAACTGCTAAAAACCATGTCGACCGAGGGGAGCCTTTACGTAGCATGGAAGCCGATGATTGGTCACTTTGTTTTGGGAAGTCTTGGTTGGGTGTGTTCGACCATCGCGTTTCATTATCGAGACGGTTGGCTTTCGCAACGGATCGATCGGATGTCGAATTGGAGGCTTGCCGCCTGGTTCGTCGCCTTGGGGCAGTTGGCTGCCGCGTTGGTCTGGATGGCTGCGATGAGTAGTATCCTACCCAATAGCGAGGATCGCGACATCGAATCGCGAGCGGCTGGAGTCGTGCTGGAAACCAAGAACGCAAACGCACAGAATGAGCTTACTGGATTTGGAGTGTATCGAACGGACTACTACGAAGTCATCTTCCGTGAGTCTCAGCGTTTGGATGTTGATCGGGTTTTTTGGAGTTTGGATAACATTCACGAGGAGGTCAGGAAATTCTTTGGGAATCCGGCTGCCCCGCGATCGAAGATTGTGCTCGATACGGCAAGCCCTGTCATGAGCCATGCTTCCGGCCAAGCGAACTGGACCAAGATTCGCGTCCCGTTGGTTCTTGCCGAGGACGATATGGATTTTTTGAGAACAGTTAGACACGAAACCGCTCATGTGTATATCGAGCAACTAAGTGGTGGCCGCGCTCGCGATCACTTTAACGCTATGCGAATGTTTCATGAAGGGGTCGCCTCGCTAGTAGAATACGGAGGAAACGATGAACTAGATTTGGTCCATCGATTGGCAATGGAGCGATGGGCTTGGGGCGTGGACACGCGAGGCAGGGTTCCGTTTCAAGTTCTCTGCGACAATGAAAAACTAGTCGCTCTTCGAGACCCCAACATTGTTTATCCTTTAGGGTTCGTAGTAGCACAATCGTTGGTAGATACGGGTGGGCCAGCCCTGCCAAGACGATTCTTGGAAACCTTGCAAAACACACCGCTGCCGCCCGGCGTTCGGCCGGCGGAATTGTGGCGCATCGTGCTCCAACAGTGTGGCACTTCGCTGGACTTTGTTGTCGCTAATTACGAGTCCCGTCTGGATGCTTTAGATGTTCGGGAGCGAGACTTTTTAGCTGTCTTGCCCAAACTGACCGCAGAAGTGACCGTCGAGGGTGGTGACGTTGTGATACGTGTGTCGCCACCCAAGTCGGAGCGAAGTGGAGCGACCATCCTGTGCGAAATTGAGCGAGATCGATTCTTTACCAAGCTTCCTGAACCCATAGCCATGAACGAGGAAGGGGAGTTCCGAGTTCCCCGGTCGACCGTAACTGGAAACAGGATTCGTATTCTCGTCGGCTGGAGAACACCCGATTCCGACGGTGCGATCTACGAGCCATGGATTGAGAAAACGTTGGAGTAGGTCATGTTTCTGAACAAGATGCTACACTTTAATTCCCGAATAGGTCGGCAGGCACGACAGGCTGGAAGCCTATCCCACTCATTGTTAGAGCGATGCATTCCAGATTCTCGGGGTGTGTGGTTGTTTTCTCGTGTGCAATCTGTCAAGCTTCAACGGCGGCGTTAGTCGCGGGTTGCTCGATTCTAGAAAGTTGTGTTCGCCCGATGTCGGAAGTGGGTATTTTCAACGAACAATTGCTACTCGTGTTACGAGCCGGCGTGCCCATCGCAATTGGCGATCTATCGACCCATTCTCAGATTGAAGCGTTTGTCGCCAAGCTCCGCCACCGAATTGAGACCGCGAAATGCTCATCCGAAGAAATCGACGACTTAATAGCAAAGGATGATAAACTGCATCCGGACTATCGCAATGCCCTCAATGCTTGGAAGTGTGGCGAGCAGACTGTTCAGTCCATGCAAGCGTTATTCGAATGCGGCAATGTCAAATCCGAAATGCGATGGAGCATCACGAAAATATTGCTGCCTCTCCTGCTCGTACTGTGGTTGGTCGCCCTAGGGATGACGTTCCTCATTGGGCAAATCTACCCTGAACTAAAGGACATGTACCGAATCAGCGATTTGAAACCGTCGGCAAGCCTGCGATCTCTCGGGTACTTAAATGCATACTCTGGTATTACCTCTCTATGCGCGACGGTCCTTATGGTATTGATCATCCTTTTGTGGTTGCGTGTGGACAATCGCCTCAGGCTACATTTACTTTGTGGTCCCGACTTTCAAGAAGACGTTCGATGAATTTGAACTACGACTTCCGGCAGCCAGTCTGCTTTATATGGCCGTGACAGATGTGATTGCCAATTACTTTGGTCTATTTCTTATCCTTTTTTTTATTTTCGTCATCGTCTATTTCGTTACGCCGTTGGGGCGGTTTTGTCGCCGACTTTGGAGTCGCTATCTGCCTGGTGCATACTCCTCTAGGTCGCGACGAAGTGTCTTGCAATTGTTAGCACTTTCACTTCGAGGCAACTCGTCGCTTCAGACCGCAGCATCGTTGCTCGCAAAGATTCATCCGGCCCCTCTATTGCGTCGGCGTTTTCGAATCGCAAGTCAGAAAATCGTAGCGGGAAGCGAGCCATGGAGCAGTATGGCGAATCAGAATCTTGTCACCTACTCACAATCGCGAAGCCTGTCCGCTATGCGAGAAAACGAATTGCGAATCTGGACGCTTCTTCGCCTCGCGAGTTGCAAGCGAGTTGCTGCACGGCGGAGGGCTTATACTTTTGTTTCGCTTGTGCAACCGGTTTCCATTTTGCTGATCGCCGTCTTGGTTCTTTGGACCTGTTTCATGTGTTTTGGACCGCTTGTATCTCTTGTAACGAGTCTATCCTAATGTTGAAACAAAGAAGAGCCTACGGTTCCGCGAACATCGAAGTACTGGTTGCTGCTTCGCTCCTCATTGCAGTCATTGGTTTGCTTTCGTCCATGGTGCCGCGACTAGGTAATGTCTGGAAAGCGTCTCGCAACAATCAATTGGCCACCCACGAACTAGCGAACCAGCTTGAACTGCTGACCGCGATTCCTGAATTGCAAAGGAGTCAAGCACTCGAAAATCTTCGCGTATCGCCTGATCTGACCGACGCACTCCATAATGCGGTTCTGCGTCACCAACTGCTCGACGATGCGAGTGGCAGACGGATTGTTCTGTCCATTGACTGGGAACGCACCGTCGATGCTAAACCGATTTCGATGGTTGCATGGCTCCCCTCTCAAAAAACGGGCGGCGAGTTGCGGCAAGAAAGCGATACGCGAGGTACACCATGAAACGAAACGGAATATCGCTAATCGAAACGGTGATCGCGGTATCAGCGAGTAGCCTGATATTCTTGTTGACCATCGGTGTTCTTCATCAAACCATGCTGTTGTCGAGCAAAGCCAAAAGCAGAACGGATTTCCATCAATCCAATATAAGATTAGCGAAGTATTTTCGTGACGACGTGCATCAGGCGCTGCAAATGAAACTAGCCGACGACGGTAGCTTGGAATTGACCTTGAAGGATTCGGAAACCGTCACCTATCGGATGGAAAACGGCGTTGGTTCGGTTGTGATTCGAGAAGTCAAAAGCTCCGGCGGCGAGAACCGAGAGCAAGAGGTGTTTCGAATGCTCGATACGGCGAGTTGCAAGTTTGAAATCCAGGACAGTCCAGACCGGGTCACACTGGAACTCGATTCCGAGATTCCGGGGGAAACCGGTTTAGCGCGAGTTGAAATGCGAGTTTCCGCGACGGCCAATCGATGGCCAAATGTTACAGCCCATTTTGGAGCAACACCATGAAAATTGCGAAACACAAACCACGGCGCGCAGCTATTTTGGTGGCAGTGCTTCTGACAATGCTGGTCGTGACATCGATAGTCGGAACGACCATGCTGTTGTCGTTGCGAAGTCAACGAGAATGTCGTGTCGAGCGACAAATGATACAGATCCAATTTCTGTGCGAAGCCGGAGCGTTGCGTGCTTCAGAAAAATTGGCAATGGACCTCGCTTTTGCGGGTGACCGTTGGCTTCCCGACTTAGGCGATGGTAGCAAAACTTCGACCGAGGTAGTAACGAAGGTCATTCGCGAACCTGACCAGTCGATGACGATCGAGGTGATAGCGAGCCTCGAGGGTGGACCGTATTTGCAACGAGTCCAGAGAACTAGATTATTCCCATTCCGTGTCAACACGAACTAGAGGTTTACAATGCGTTTTTTTCAAAATCGAGCAGCGTTCTTTCATTTAAGATCGGGTTCCCATCGAGCGTTCACGCTTGTTGAGTTGCTCGTTGTTATTGCGATCATTGGGATCTTGGTAGGTTTGTTGCTCCCGGCCGTTCAAGCTGCCCGCGAGGCGGCTCGTCGCTGTATGTGTACCAACAACCTCGGGCAAGTTGGCCTTGCGATGCACCACTACGAATTCAATCGAGAGCACTTGCCACCAGGGGTCACCAACGACACGGGACCGATTCAAAATCAGCCGATTGGCAATCACATTAGTTGGGCGGTCCATATTTTGCCTTACATAGAACAGGGTACGATTTATCGCAACATAGATCAGAAGCTTGGGGCGTATGCGACCGAGAACGAGGAAGCCAGGGGCGTGCAGATTGCATCCTTTTTGTGCCCATCTGATTCGCTTGAACATGGCATGAAGGATTTAGACAATCTCTCGAAAGAAAGCAGCTATGCTGGCTGTTACCACAGTGTCGAGGCCCCCATCGACGTCGACAACAATGGACTATTGTTCTTAAACAGCCGTATGCGATACAACCAGATTTTAGATGGATCGTCCAACACGATTCTGCTTGGTGAAAAGATTGCTCTGCAAAACGACCTTGGCTGGATGTCAGGAACGCGTGCAACGCTCCGCAACACAGGCGTATTCACTCAGCCCAAACCCACGCGACGTGGCGTTTTTATCGAAGAGGAAGTAAACGAGACGACCGTGGGCGGCTTCGGTAGTTACCATACTGGCGGCGCGAATTTTGCGTTCGCGGACGGCTCCGTTCGATTCCTATCGGCAAGCATCGACATTGAGCTATACCAGAATCTCGGCGACCGAAATGACGGGGCCATGATCGGTGGAACATTTTACTAGTAGACTGTCGAGACTACCTAGTGATGTTAAAAAAATTGGTATTGCCGCGTCTCCTTGAAGACCCCAGGAGACTCGGACGCCGTCTCGCTTTCGGACAAATCAAATCAAAGGACGTCAAATCGCGTGGCTTTGCTTGCGATACACAAAGTGAGACGACCTCCAAGCCAACTGGGGAAAAACTGCTAGGTCTAAGCGTGTCGTGGTATGTGCGATACTTACTCGGCGATGAGCGGTTCTAGTCGCTTGAACTCGGATTGAATGTCTGTGCCAACGTAGAAGGAGAGAACGCCTTTTAGTTGCCGGGACTCGCCTGCCGGGCAATCGGGAAATTGTGGGTCGGAGTGCATGCAGGGGCAAGGTTCATTCGCCCATGGACGAACACAGTTCTGCCAGCCCGTGATGATCCAACGCGATTGGGTTCCGTCATGGCACGCAACAAATGGCTTTTCGATCCGCTTATTGTCGTTGGTCAGTTGATCAAATCCTGCCGCTCGAGCTAACATCATGCAGTTTTGTACGATCAGTCCTTTCAGTGGCTCTGCGGAGCCGTTCTTGATCCACAAGTTCAGATGCAGGTCACGCTCGTGCGGCTGGACCTCACAACCAAATTCGACGCCATTGGGTAGTCGCCTCACGACCTTCCAGCCTGAATCGGTCTGCTGCCATTCAACCGGCTCCAATGTTTGCCCCTTTCGATCCCATGTTGTCTTGACGTGAGTGTGAGCGAGATACATCAATTCGCGGCGATCCTCTTGCAACCACCAAATCGCTTCCGGGACATCGGCAACAACGTACGATTTCGAATCCCATGGCAGAAAAACGCTCAGCTTGGTTTCTCGTTGAGGCCGAATCGCACCGTCACGAAAACCGGTGCGAGGATGTCTTCCGCCTGGATACGGCAAGACTCGAAGCTGATCGTCTGGAAGCTGGCTCGGCCTATCGATCTTCAGACGCTCCGAAGCCGACTTGATCTGCTGAGTGGTTAGCCCCGTGGCGGCGGATGCTTCTGTTTCACTGTAGTGGTGGTCCACCAGCATATTGCGAAGCCAGAACTCTAACTCAATGTCGTCCTTGGGCTGGCGGAAGTTTTGATAGTCGCGTTGACTTGCTATCGTGGTCTTGCGGTCTTCGATTGCACCCCAAGGATCGCTGGGTTTGACTTTGGTGTTGACATACTTTTCCAGATCGCGGAGTGCGATCACTTGATAACCCTCAACGGCCAAGTATCGCATGTACTGTTCGAAATTGGCTTT
>Ga0163144_10026270_pt1 | contig 11328 bp, 15 predicted proteins | sample OliLak19BULKMAT1_FD_123175 | JGI IMG/M metagenome (GOLD analysis project Ga0163144, IMG submission 123175) | Freshwater microbial mat bacterial communities from Lake Vanda, McMurdo Dry Valleys, Antarctica - Oligotrophic Lake LV.19.BULKMAT1 | ecosystem: Environmental > Aquatic > Freshwater >... | reverse complement strand
CTTTAAATCGTGCAGTTATATCAATCTCGTAGGTACCATCTGCTCCAGGCAACAACTCTAGTCGTTGAGTCTGGAACTCAGGTAATCCGATGCCTGCAAGCTGTAGGAGTTGCTCTACTTGGTGCTCAAATTCAGCAGGTGTTAACTCTACCGGCGTTTCAATAAGCGCTCGCACGGCTTTTTTCATGGTGTAGTACGCTCGCTATAGACCGCAGTGAATCGATTATAGCATACCCAGAACAAATTCCCGAGAGCGATTGAGGTTGATGGTGGGCCGTCCAACGGATTGCCGATACGCTGCCGCCCGGCTCCCAGAATTGACACAAACGCCCGGATTCGCACGCCGGAGGCGGTCAGCTTGATGGGCGGGTTGGACGGAAGCGGTAGTATGGGTACGGTGCTTTGTGCGTGAATCAATGGTTCGTTCGTCCTGTTAAATATAGCGGAGTTGGTTGTGGATTTCATCAGCAGTCACATGATTGAGAATCAGCAGCACACGGCGCACCAACTCATAGGGATGATGCCGAACCGCCAGAATGATCCCTGCATGGGTTTGACCAGTGGTCGCATAGGTCTGTGCCAGGGCTTCAAAATCCGCACGATTATGCGTGAAGAACGTTTTCTGCTGATGGGCAGCGTAGGCCAATTGTGTGGCATCATCGCGCCCAAGTTGACCAGCGTCGCGGGTCGTGAGTACGACAAATCCGCGGGCACGGATCAGATCCGCCATCAGCACATCGACATCTTCGTCGAGGTAGAGCTCGATGAACAACTGGCTCATCCCGCCTGTACCAATGGGTCAATGAGGTCATCAGGAATGCGGTTACGGGCGATCGCCATGTTGATGTCGTCTTGATGGTCACTATAATAGCTTAACGCATCAAAGACTTGGGCGAGGGTCAGATGGGGTAAACGGCTGGGAATACTTTCTGGCGTGATTCCTTGCCGCCACAATTCGACGATGGCCCGGATGGGCGTTCGCGTGCCAAGAATGATCGGTTCGCCACCAAGAATATGCTCGTCCGTGACAATATAGCGATGTGCGGTCAGCGCTGCCATAACGTAGCCCTCTTCCGAACGATAGCGGTTGGATCGTTCCAACGTATCATATTGTACTACATCTCGGCCAAGGCAACAGCTCTTCCGTCCAACGACCAAGCTCACCTGCCGCTGGAAGCGCAGCGAGGAACGAGCGGAGCTGTAAGCGGTCGGGTGCAGCGCCTTGTTGTGCTGCGGTTGGTGACTTTCAATCCGACGGCTGGTTGAACGTAATAACGTCCACGCCGATGCCATTAGGATCGACAACGGCGAAATGTCTGTCGCCCCAAGATTCATCACGTAATTCGATTTCTATTGGTAGGCCCAACTGCTTGATGCGCTCAAACTCTGCATCTACATTTTCAACTTCGATTGTGACCCAAGCTCCACGACCGCTGAACTGATTTTGAAAAATGGGACGTTGTGATGGATGATTAGGCACCATGAAAGCTAACTCGGAGTCGCCTAATTTTAATAAAACAAACCAATCGCTCTCAAATTGAACTTCAAGCCCAAAATTGTGGACATAGAAGTTTTTTGATTCCTCTAACTTATCGGTGATGAAGCCCGTGTAAAGTCGCATATTCTTCTCCTTGAGTGAGGATAATCAAATATTCCAAATTCTGCAATGCCGCGCGCCGCAGCACAACGGCCTGCCCATCAGCAGCGCCACAGAGAACACTACAAACAGTCATCACAAGAATATCAATAAGGAGATGTTTCTTATTATGATCCTCGCGATAATCGGCAATATCACGGAAATGCTCCACTAATGTTTGTTCGATATGATTCATGCGCCATATTCCCCTATAAACAAGCAAATTACTTATAGTACCACGAAATGAGCGTATAACTATTGGAGAAGTATTAGATTTCAAGTGCAATTGCCCTGCAAAGCTGACCGATGGGGTACTGAGGCTGAAGCACGTCCAGCCCATGATCACGGCCAACAGCAGGCCCACGACGCGACCAATCCCGAATGAGCGGCGAACCGATGGATGGTGGATGGATGTCATAATAGTTCTCCAGAGGTATAGACAACGACGAACAAACACGATGAACGACGACGAATGATTGATCGATAGCGCACTCCTTCTGACTAAGGGGTGATCTGATAGCGAGTTGCGCCAATACTGAAGGTGGCTCCCCCTCGCAGATCGGACGGCAGCGAGAGAGTCAGGGATCGGGTTTCATCCGCCGCCAACGGGGTATCAATTCCAATAATGGCCGTCAGCGGGCTGCGAACGCCCTGCACATCGAGTGACAGATCCGCAGCCGTCAGTGTCAGCGGTTGCGTGCCACGATTCCGCACCGTCACATCCAACAAGTCGTTGCCGTTGGCGGTAACATTGGCGACGACCAGCGCGGCCTGAAGCACATGCAGCCGCTCTGGCGGGGGCGACACCGCAACCATCCAGCGCACGACTTGGCGCGTGGCGGGATCGGTCAGCCGAAACTCGGCGGGTAAGGTTTCGTGTGGCATCGATACCAGAAAGCGCAGCTCGGTGGTGCCCTGGTCGGTGGCCTGCACATCGGGCGCGGTCTGTTGGCTGCCATCGCCCAAGCGCAAGGTTGGCGCACTCGCTGTCCAATCCATCCCGCTGGCCATCATCGTCAGAATAACCCGCGCCGCGCCTTGCGGCACATCAGGCGATTCGGCAGCGCCCTGCACGCTCACCGCAGTCATCGACACATCCTGCGTCCCGAGGCGCTGTGTGGCACCCACGGTCACCATCATCGGCGGGGCGTCTGACTGAAGCATGCCACTGATGTGGATCGCAGCATCGCCACATGTCATCAGCAACAGATCAGGTATCGCCGGGGACACATCCGCAGTCACCATGGTATAGCGCCGATCCGGGGTGCTGCCATCGCCCGCGATCTGTACGCTCGTAATGGCGGTGAGCGAGTCGATGGGCACACAGGCCCGCAGCGGTAGCATGCCACCATCACGGCTGTGGGCCGTGCCATCCGTTGGCCAGGGGCTGCTGGTCGCGAGGGTGAGCGGCCAACGCACGGTCGTAGCAGCCGCAATCGTGATGGTGGTTGCCCGCCATGCCGGAACCGGGGTGCCATTCAGGGTTGCTCCGCTGGTGCGGCGAGCAGTCGTCACATCGTCGGGTCGGATGAACATCCACATCGCCCATATGGTCAGTACCACCGCTGCCACACCCATCAGGATGCGCTTGGCGTGCTCGCGGCCTGCTGCGCTCGCACCCATTGCCCGATAGGTGCGCTCATCGGGGCGGGCGGTCAGATCCGCTGCGCGAAACTCCAACCAATCCACTGCGCCATGATCGGCCTGGGTCGGCACGAGAATATGGCCGGTGTCGTCGGGTTCAGTCGCTTCGGTCAACAGCTCCTGGATGGCCAATCGATCCAGATGGTCGGGATCGGCAATCCGCTGTGGTGTTTCCAGCGTGCCGCGCATGACCTCACGCCGAACCGTGACGGCTTTCTCGAATAGGGTATGCAACGCAGACGGTATCGCGGCCAGTTCTTGCTCAGATTCGCTGCGCTGAGCGGTGTGTGTATCCCGCTCAAACGAGTCACTGCGCGGATCGGCGGGCGTCAGCAAGAGCAATCTCGCCCGAAGATAGACCTCCCAATCCCGAATCAGGGAGCGGGTGTGTTGCTCGTTCAGCAGTGCGCCGGTAGACAGGGTTGGGGTGCTGGTCATCGTCGGCTCCTTCGGCGGATGAGTGGCGTGGTCGTCGATGGTGCCGCAGGTTCACGCAGCACCGCTGGTGCAACGGGCAGTGGGCTGGTGCGTGGCGCATCCGCTGATGGTGAGCCTCCACGTGCTCGTGCCGGTGGGCTTCCTGACGATGGGCGAGGACTGCTTGTCGTCGCAATCGGCGTGACGCCACTCGGATTCTCTGCTGCAGGTTCATTCGTGCTGTTCGTTGGCGCGACATGCATCGGTGCGGGCAATGGTAATTGGGTCGGTGTGGTGGTTCCCGCCTGCACGTCGTGTGTGGCCTCGGTATCAATCGTGGTGTCAATCACTTGGCGTTGGCGCTGCCGTCGTGTGGCGCGAGATGGTGCAGGCCAAACCGGATCGGGGACTGAATCGGGTGGTTGTGCCGATGATTGTGCCGATGATGGCGCAACGCTGTCCGTTGCACTCGCACGTGTCGCAACCACTGGCGTGCTGCTAACCGGCGCAACCATTGGTTCTGGCCCGCGTGCGATGGTCGCGGGGCTGCGCGATCCGATTCCTGTCGCGATACCGACACGAGCGGGCGACGCTGATGGCGTACGCGACGATAGCCCGCCTACTGTCGGGGTACTCACGTGCGGTGCAGCGGCATCTATCGTCTGCGGTGCGGTTGTGCTGCTGTCTCCTATTGCTGCTGGTGCTACCGGCGCGGGTGTGTTGATAGGCGCTGCACTGCCGTTCGTTGGCATCCCGTTGGCGGGGGTGTCACTTGTCGGGCTATACTGCACACATGGTGTCGGCAATCGTCGCAGGCTGGTGTCGGCAATGATGCACAATCGATGATGTATCGGCAATGATGCACAATCGATGATGTGTCGGCAATACTGCACAATCGATGATGTGTCGGCAATACTGCACAACCCCCTGGTTTCCCTGCATCGTATCGGCTATGCTCCCAGCACCAATCGGTATCGATGTGTGCTGGGAGAACGTATGGCAGGCAGGAGAATCACCACCTTGGATATTCACGAACTCATCCGCTACCTCCGCGAGACCACCAACGATAGTGCGGTCCACCGCATGACCGGCCTCAATCGGCGCACCATCCAGCGCTATCGCCGCTGGGCTGCCAGCCAGGATTTGCTGGTGGGGCCATTGCCCGCAATTGAGGTGCTGCAAGCCCTGGTCAGCACCACGCTGACCGCCCCACCACCACCCCAAATCACCTCGTCGGTCGAACCCTACCGGGCCATCGTCATCGAGCTGCTGGCCCGCACAACCGAAACGGCGGCCATCCATCAGCGCTTGCACGAGCGCGGCTTTACGGGCAGTTATTCGGCGGTGCGGCGCTTCGTGGCGGCCCTCACCCCCAGCGAGCCCGATGTGACCGTCCGGGTCGAGACGGCCCCCGGCGCGGAAGCCCAGGTCGATTTCGGTGCGGCGGGACGCATGCTCGACCCGACCACTGGGCGGCTGCGCCGTGTCTGGGCCTTTGTCATGACCCTGTCGTGGAGCCGCCACCAGTATGTCGAGTTTGTCTGGGATCAATCGGTGGCCACCTGGTTGTTGCTGCATCGCCACGCCTTCGACCACTTTGGCGGTGTCGTACGCCGGGTCAAACTGGATAATCTCAAGGCCGCCATTACCAAGGCCAGTGTCGATGACCCGCAGGTGCAGCACGCCTATCGCGAATGTGCCGAACACTACGGCTTCCTGATTGATCCGTGCCGCCCACGCACGCCTGAGCACAAAGGCAAGGTCGAAAGTGGGGTGCATTATGTGCAGCGGAATTTCCTGGGTGGGCGCACGCCGACCAGCATCAGCCAAGCCAATGCGGATGTCCTGCGCTGGTGTCTCACGACCGCTGGGCAGCGCACCCACGGCACGACCAAAACCCAACCGCTCCTGCGCTTCACCACCGTCGAGCAGGCGCAACTGCTGCCGCTCCCGACCACACCCTATGACCTGGCGATCGGGAAGCTGGCCACCCTGCATCGTGACGGCTATGTGGTGTTTGACCAGGCTTTCTACTCAGCTCCGTTTCGGCTGATTGGCCAGCAACTCCACATCCGTGGTGGCTGCCAAGATGTGCGCATCTACACATCCGACTGGCTGCTGGTGGCCAGCCACACCCGCGCCGCGCAGCCCGGCGACCGGCGCACCGAACCGAACCATGTACTTCCCACGAAGCTGCCGGGGCTGCTGTTCGGGAAAGACACCTGTTGCGTCCGTGCCGCCGAGATTGGCCCAGCCACCACCCAGGTGGTCGAAACCTTGTTTGCCGATCCGGTGATCGACCGTTTGCGCACCGTTGGACGGATCTTGGCCTTGGCGACCCGCTTTGGCAGCGAGCGATTGGAGGCCGCGTGCGCCCGCGCGCTGTGCTGCGATGAAGTCACCCACCGCACGATAAAAGCGATTCTGGTGCAGGGATTGGATGCTGAGGTGCTACCCACCGTGGTCGTGCCCCCAGCGCGCACGTTTGTCCGCAGCGCGACCGAATTACTCGGGCATCTGTTTGGCGGTGGCGCATGGAACTGAATCATCAGGTCAGCGCCCAGCTCAAACAACTCCGCCTCTCGGGTGTCGTTGAGACGCTGGCGGCGCGGGAGCGCCAGGCGATTGAGGCCAAATGGAGCTATCTGGACTTTTTGTCGCGCTTGTTAGCCGATGAAATTGAACGGCGCGCCCAAAAGCAACTGGCGCTGCGGGTACGCCGATCCTTGGTCAATACGACCAAAACGCTGGAAGGGTTTGACTTCACCGTCAACCCCAGTATCAACCGCCAGCAGATCCTGGCCTTGGCCAGTGGCGATTATCTGCGTCAGAAGCGCAATGTGCTGATCTGTGGCCCGAGTGGGGTCGGCAAGTCGCATCTGGCGCAGGCCTTGGGTCATGAAGCGTGCCGCCAGGGCTATGATGTCGTCTTCATCACCACCCACAAACTGCTCCAGCAGCTCAACGGTGGGCGCGCCGATGGCAGTTACCAACGGCGGTTGGACACCTATCTGCGCGCCGACCTGCTGATTCTGGATGACTTTGGCTTGCGCACCCTGACCCCACCCGGCCCGGAGGATGTGTATGAGGTGATTGCCGAACGCTATGAACAGGGCAGCATCGTGTTGACCAGCAATCGGGCACCGTCCGAATGGCCCGCTGTGTTTGGCAATCCGCTGCTGGCATCCGCCGGGCTCGACCGGTTGGCCCATCACGCCGAGAGTGTGGTTATCACGGGCCGCAGCTTCCGCGCCGCACCCGCACGCGGCGGAGCCGATGTTGGGTAACATTTTGGCGAAATGGGGAACCACGATGAGCAGGAATCGACCACGAGTCTACGAGCAGTGGCTGGCCGATCCGGCCCACGCATCCGGGGATATTCGATTGGACAGTGTCGCATGGTTTGTTTGGCTGGACGCCACCAGCACCACCGGCTTTGCCTATCCGTTGTTTGACCCGCAGCTCGGGTATATCGTGGGCTTCATGAGTGTGCGGAAAGAGCGGAAGCAACGCGGTGGCGACTATTGGGTGGCGTACCGCCGACATGGTGGGCACCTCCGCAAAGTATATCTCGGCAGCAGTCGGGTCGTCACCGCCGCACAGCTCCACCAGATGGCCCAGCGCTTATGGGGAAAGGAGGTGCCACCCAACAACATATAACCACCAACGTCTTCGGCGGGGAAATCAGGGAACGATGTGCACCATTGCCGCACATGCGCCAATGCCAGAATCGAACGGAATTGAGCACGATTGCCGCACATGATCTGTGTACGTACGGGCGGCTATTGACATGGATGGGAGTGTCGTTGGACGGGGTTGCCTTGCCTTGATGCTGAGTGTGGTCTACCATGGTCGTGCGTTGCCGCTGTGTTGGGTGGTTGTGCGTGGTGCGAAAGGCCATTTTCCCGAGACGACGCATCAGCGCGCTCCTTGCGCAGGGGCAGGCGATCATGCCACTGGGCGCGACCGTCACCTTCTTGGGGGATGGCGAGTTTGATGGCACGGCGCTGCAAGCCGATCTCCGCCGTGGCACCTGGCAGTATGTCTGCCGAACAGCCGCAAACATTCTCGTTAGTGCCTGCGGGGTTCACTTTCATATCGGCAATCTTGGCCCGCCACGTGGTGAACTGCTTGCGGTCACTCCGGCGTGGATGACCGCCGAACACTATGGCTCGGTCAGTATCCTTGCCATTTGGGAAGATGTGTACCACGAGCCGATCTATCTCGTCACCAACATGGACGATCTGGATGCGGCGGTGCGCTTGTACAAAAAACGCTCACATATTGAGACCTTTTTCTCTGATCTGAAAAGTCGCGGCTTCCACATCCACAACAGTCACTCAATGATCCAGCCCGACTCAGCCGGTTGCTGATTGCGGCCTGTCTGGCGTATCTCTGGATTGTCTATCTCGGTGTCTGCGCCATGCAGGAAGACGGGATGCAGCAGATCCATCGCCAAGATCGGTGTGACCTCAGCTTGTTTCGTCTAGGATTACGGCTGCTCGCTCGCGCACTCAAAGATGAGTTACCGATACCGAAGGGATTTTTTGTTCCGATACATGTGCCATCGGCGGTTGTTCGCACATTTCATAAGCAGGCAGCCTAGCACATGATTTCTGTATGTAGTCAATCTTGGTAAAAAGATTGGATATGGAACAGGATTACCTTTCGCTTATTATACTTCCACCACAAAATTAAGCCTGGCTGTGTTTGTTGAAAATAGATGTCAACAATATTCTGTCCTTCAGTTGCAATACCGATAAGTTGTGGTTCGGTAGGAAAGGATTGGCCAAGATACCACAATAATGGAGAAGCATTCCAGTTATAGTCTCGGCCAAACGGATCGTGACCTTGGAGTGAACCCATATCGCGTGCTCTGTACATAGCGTGAACGCGTTGGATTGCTTCAGATAAACCTTCTTCAGTCTGATCCCAGGGTTTAATCTCCCCAATCTCTGGATTCAACTACAACACGTTGAGGGAGCTTGAGTTTCGGATTGTGCTTAAGAGTATGCGAAGTGTTGCCTGAGATCATGAGGCATTGTTCCACCAACACTTGGTGAACCAACAAGCCTAGATTAGTGTCAAATTGGTCACCTCTGGCTCCATCTACCATCTCCATCACAGAGTACAAGTACGTGTGTATAGCGACCCGTTGAAAAGTTGCTAAGGTTAACAATGTAGTGGCTAGGATCGGCGAAACCGGTAGTGATGGGAGCCGTATATCTGCTTATGCAGCACATGAAAGCGCACACTGCTGAACTGCCCTCTCGAAATCAGTCCCAATCGTTCGAGCCGTTTCTGAAGAAACTGATAACTTATTCGTGCTGGGCTATGGTACTTCAGGTACACTACATCCTCGGCTGAGAGAGTAGTACTGAACCCGCATCCAGCTACGAAATCGCGAAACTCGTCTTCCGGAAATAAAAATTCGGCGGCAAAGACCTCGGCACCGATCTCAATAATCGGACTTGATTCATAAACCTCCTGGCAGAAGCATTGTAGTAATGCCTGGTCAAGATAATGATGTTTCAATTCATGCAGCATTGCGAACAGACGTGGCTCTTCGGGCAGTTTCATATTAAGAAGAATCGAGCAGCCATCAGGGTCGCTGAAGTACGCAGCCTTCAGTTTTCGCAGCCGACCTGGGCATCCATCAATGGTGATACCTTCCTGTTTGTAGATGTGGCGCACACGAGAAAGCGAGATATCAGATGTCGTAAGGCGATACTCGCCACGCTTCTGCTGAGCGAGATGCCGCATTTGCTGATAGTATGCAGAACGTGACATCCGATTCCCTCAATGTTTCTTTTTCGCTTCTTCTAGCCGACGACGTGCCCGCCGGAACTCAGCGTAACTAATCAACTCTTCGATATCCTCATTGGGCAAATCCCCTGTCGCGCTCAAGAGCGCCTTGTTTACTGGTGGCGCTTCCTCCTCATCTGGAAGCATTGACGACAATCTCACTCCGAATAAGTCTGCAACTTTCTGGACATCAGCAATACTTGGTTTATAGGTTGCGGTCTCCCAACGCGAAACGGTGTTCGTGCTTACTCGTAGTTGTTTAGCAAGTGCGTCTTGACTCATGCGCCGCTCGTCACGAAGTTCCCGAATGCGAGTACCAATGAATGTGTATATATCCATAACTCACCTTAATTAGGACAGCATTATCCTATTGGTGTTGACAACTTCATTGTCCTATGCTATCCTGATACAGGATACCGCAATCCTTATAGTGATGTCAATCGCGGTATCTATACATTATAGAGGAGGAATTACCAATGGCACCTGAGAAAAAGACCGTTACTATCATTGTGGAGGGTACTCCACATGAGTGGCCGAAAGATGAGAAGATAACCTATGCAGAGGTGGTTACCCTTGAGGTGCCAGACTACGCGCAGCATCCCGATAGAACGTATTCGGTGAAGTACAAGAATGGCCATGGTGACAAGCCCGAAGGAATCCTCTCACCCGGTGGTTCAGTAAAAGTCAAGGAAGGCATGGTCTTTAGTGTTTCAGAAACTGGTCAATCATAACGATGATATACGGCGCTTGGTCGAAAAGGGCTATGCCGTAGCGTTCGATAGTAACTACCTATTGGTACGTGACATCCCCTATCTAAACAGCGAGCGCCAATTGCAGGTTGGCGCGATCGCCACAAAGCTTGAATTCGTTGATGAAGTGCGGGTGACTCAGAGCGATCATCAGGTCTTCTTTGCTGGCTCCATACCGCACAATCTGGATGGGACACCCATCCCAAATCTCGCTGGTGGGCCTACGCAGCTCTCGTTGAGCGAGGCCAGCAAGGATATCGTGATACAGCGCTCGTTTTCGAACAAGCCTCGGATCGAAGGCAAGTTTCAGGACTTCTTCGACAAGATCGAGAGCTACGTTGCCATTATCTCTGGGCCTGCAATGGCGTTGTATAACGCCAATCCTTACACTTTTCGCGCTGTCCAAGAGTTCGCCCCTGATCCGATATTCAAGTTTCAGGATACGCTAACCAGCAGAGCGGAAATCACCGAGTTATCAGCGAAGTTCAATGGCGACGTAATCGCGGTAATAGGTGTTGGTGGCACAGGTGCATATGTTCTGGATTTCCTTGTTAAGACGCCCGTGCGAGAGATTCGTATATTCGATCTTGATGTGTTCCATGTGCATACTGCCTTTCGATCGCCGGGTAGGCAAGAAGCGGCTGAATTCGGCAAGAACAAGGTAGAGGTGTATCGTTCGCGCTACGAAAACTTCCGCACAGGGCTCTTCGTTACCTCCAAGTTTGTTGATGCCTCGTGTTCTGAAGACCTAGATGGGGTGACTTTTGCGTTCGTGTGCGTCGATAAAGGCTCATCTCGAGCTGGCATTTTCGACCTGCTCATTTCGAAGAGAATCCCTTTCATCGATGTTGGCATGGGTCTGAACCGTAAGCGAGGCCCGCTCAATGGCCAAATACGCACGACTTACTACTCTCAAGCGGATGGCCAGAAGATACGCGATATGGGATTAGCCGGGCTAGCAGTCTGTCGGAGAGAACATATCAGCATCCAACGCGGATGCGCTGCTGGCGGGCCGACCCGTCCATTCGGGCAACGTATCGGTCATGGAACGTGACCGCACATCGCAGATGCGCCGAT
>Ga0163144_10026268_pt1 | contig 11328 bp, 1 predicted proteins | sample OliLak19BULKMAT1_FD_123175 | JGI IMG/M metagenome (GOLD analysis project Ga0163144, IMG submission 123175) | Freshwater microbial mat bacterial communities from Lake Vanda, McMurdo Dry Valleys, Antarctica - Oligotrophic Lake LV.19.BULKMAT1 | ecosystem: Environmental > Aquatic > Freshwater > Lake... | reverse complement strand
GAAATCACCGTGGAAATCCAGCGTCTTGGACTGGATCCAGTCAGATTTCTGGTGGTCAGGTGGCGTCACGGTGATGGATTCTTCGAACTATGATGCGTTATCGAGGCGCACGGTGCGCGGGAATCCGGCGAAAAGATGCACGACGGATATTTGCGCACTACGCGGTCTGCACGGCGCACTGTCCTTTTTTTGTCTCCATCTCCTAAGAGATTCCCTTATTCCTTCACACTGTCGTAGGCATCCCCGTAGGATGGGAATCCTCCTTGAAGCCAATACCAATGGCGGCCACCCCCAGAGAGGAGGCGCTTCAGCAGTTCCGTGAAACTGAGCGCGATGATCGGAACCGATCCCCGAATCGCGTGTTGATCCCAGAAGCTGTCGTAACATTTTCCGAGACGCGAATCGTCGCAATCGATGGTCACGAACTGCATTCCATTTCTAGCAATTATATACCAATTATAACTTATGTCGTCTTCCCCCTCGACTCCCGCAATGACGGGATTCGCACGAACGAATTCGCTCGGACCAACTATGCTAATTGGGTAGTCGCCAGAGCGATGGAGGTCGATGCCGCCACACATGGCATAGAATCGCGAAAGGTCGTCCGGCAACGAACCCGGAGCCGTTGTCGGCGGTCCTGCGGCGGCATACACGATGCAATTGGGGTTACCTTGCGCCTGCGTTATTAAATTGCGAATTTCCATGCTACCACTTTCCGTCATAGATGTATTTATTGAATGCCCTATAGAACTCAGCCGTCTCCGCTGGCGTCACGCTCGCTGCTCGGAGCATCTTTTCTGAAAGCGCCTGCATCTCTCTCGGGCTGACCGTATTCCAGTTGACCACGCCACCAACTTTCTTTCCCGTTCGGTCAAACAGCCATTGGCGATAGACCGCATTTGCCGCATCGTGCTGACTTATGGATAGCGCTATCGTAGGGCAACCGGAAGCGCGGCTGACATAACCGGGTATGTTATGGGTAGCCCATACGTTCATAATCACATGATGGTTTTCCTTTCCGGGGATAGTCGGCCTGTAACGAACGATTGCGTTTCCCGGCGTTTCCCTGCCGATGGCTCCGAGTCTGGCCTCGAGTTCATCAACCTTCCCAGTCTTGGATAATGGATTTCCATAAACTTCATCTAGTGAGTCGCTGACCCTCGCCAATACGTCGTTCAGCTCGCACATATTGTGCACCCACACCCAGCCCGCCGGCGGTCCCGTCGGGTTCATGCAGGTGCCCACCAAATAGGTGTGAGTGCCTGCGATCTCCAGGTTATAAACCAACACGCCCTCACCAACGGCTGGCTCGACCGCGACTTCGCGCACCGTCCAGGGCGCGCTTGGTTGATCGCCGACTAGGCGCTGTCCTGGGCTGAGATCAGCGGCCTCCGTCCAGCCGCGCCCGACCACCCACATCGGATGCTCGGTCGTGCTGCGCATGATCATGTCGGGCGCGCCGGGCGATTGCGTCATCGCTACGGCAATCAGGGCTGGAGAGCGGCGCACAAAGGTGCGCGTCACCATCCCCGCATAGAGCGGCGCGGTGGCGTCGCGGTCCGAACGCGTCGCCACGAGGTCGCCCACGGCGATCTGTTCGATCGGCTGGGCGCTGCCATCGGCCATCAGCACCCGGGTGCCTGCCGGAAAACATTCCGGCTTCCCGCACAGCGCGGTTATCAGGCGGTCAGCCTGTACGGGGTCGTGCGCATACGCGCTTGCGATACGCGCTCGTAGCCCGTCATCGTTCACCCGCCCCAGCAACTGACTCGACCCACGGATATCCGCCACCTTGGCCAATGACGGATGTGGCAACGGACGCTTCGCGGCGTTACCGAGGCCGTAGAAGACGCTACCGATGGGTGCCTGTGCTCCAGCACGCTCCACCACACCCGGCCCCAGACGGGCAAAACCGGTGTGCATCAAGAAGCGCCGGGTGGTTTGCTCTGCCGCCTCGCGAGTCACCACGCCGACCAGATCCTTCACCGCCGCCGTCGACAGTCCAACTTTGCCTGTTGTCGTCGGCGTAGTCCCCAGGTTCTTGCCGCCGGTCGCAAGGTCATCGACGTTACTGGCCACCTGAGTGGGCACGTTGATCGTCTGCTCTGGTAATGGTTTTATGTTCCCCTTCAGCGTCGTCAGCAGATCTGCCTGCGCCGTCACGCCGGTGCCGATGAACTGCTTCTTTACCACTCCACCCACAAGACTCTTGATCACGCCGCCGATCATTGGCAACGCTGTCAGCAGGGTCATCCCCGCATGCATCGCGTATTGCTCGCCACGCAGACCGGTGCCGGTGACGAAATCCGTCCCGGTGATGATGGCGTAGATGCTGCCCCAACTGAACAACGCATCGCCGATGAGGTAGGTGAAGTAGGAGACCGGGCTGCCGTTGCGCATCGACGCCTCGGCGTCTTCTGCGGACTGACCGGAGAGGATCTTGAGCACCAGATTGTATTCGTGCAGGCAGCGCAACGCGACGGCGGCTGCCGGAGTCTTCGCCACCAGCTTAACGTTTTGGCTGATCCAGATCTGCTCGGTGGCTGGCGCGTAATCCAGGAGCTTGATGACCAAGCCTGATCCTGACGCCTCCGACATGCGGGTGTACGAAGCGGGCACCAAGGTCGACGAGCCCCAACCTTTGATCTGCTGATGACCCGTTGTTGCCAACGGATTAGTCGATGGTTCCAGGTAGGCATCCGGGATCTTGAAAGCCAGATTACCCGATGCGTCTTGCGCCAGTTCCAGGGGGACTTCCGGCGAGGTGCCCTGTTTGAGCACGATGGGCCAGCCCGAGGTCCCTGGCTGGCTGGTGCGCCGGAAGCGCTCAATCAGTTCGGCAGCAGCACTGCGACGTTCCAGCAAGAGCCAGTTGACCACTTCCCGGCTGAGATTGTTTCCAACATGCCAGTCAGGAGTGATGTTGGTTTTGAACAACAGTCCCATGTTGCCGGTCAACGGATTGAACACGTAGGTCCAGAAACCGGGATCGACCTTCGCTTCCACGCCCATCATCGGCAGGTTGCCGGCTTCGAACCCGAGGGCGGTGCTGGTGGTGGGCGGCAAGGCAGACGATTCGACGCGGTAGTCCCACTTCAGCGAGAAGTAACGCTTCAGACGCTGGATCGCCGCTTGGTCGGTCAACGTCAGTACCCGGGATTCCATCAACTTCCGCAACTCATCGGAGAATAAGTCGATGCGTGGTGTGGCGTAGCTGAGCGTGCCATTAGTAGCTGCGCGGGACATTTGCCGGGCGCGCAACCAAAGATTCTGTGGCATCGCCTCGGCGGCGAAACGCTTGCGGATGGACTCGTCGGGGGTGGCTCCCGGAGCCCCCCACAACAGGATCTTGCGCAGACGCTCGATACTTAACCGATATTTCGCTTGGTTCGGGTCGACGTCAGTGACCGGTATCTTAAACTGCGAATCTGGTGCCGAGAGTGGTGCATGCCAAACTTCCAGCGCCGTGGTTGAACCAGGCCCCGCTACAGTTCCCGTTGGAACGATCTGGGCCAGTTGGTGCATCGCCAAATCAAAGATTCCATCCAGTTCCTTGGTGTTGGTGGTTTCCGCAGTCCAAGGCGTGAGCTGGAAACCTCCCGTGCCGGAGACACCATTAATCCATTGCCAACTCGGGGGCATGCGCCACCACGTCGAATCCGAGCCATCTTCGGTCTGAACCGGAGTGTCGTACTGAAGTGGTTCGGACGTCGATCCGCCCGGTACCCACGACGCGCGCAGCGAAGCATTCGTCCGCGCAGCATGCAACTGGTACAAGCCAGGCGTCGCGATGATCGGCATCTCGACCACGATCGGGATCTCAAGCAGGGTCTCGGTCGCAGCACCGGTGGTGACGGTGGCCCCGTCGGTGAACACTGGCCGAACCTGAAGCAGCGTTGTACCCGGCAGCTGACCCGAGACAGCGAACGTGCGATCGTCCTTCCAGGCCGTGAGCAGGGCCGGCGAGATGCCGCGACTGAGGTCGTCATACTGGGCATCAACCACCGCGAAGCGCGCATTGCGACCGTACGGCAGCACGTCGTTCGGCAGAGACGTCGATGGCTTCAAGACGGGCAGTTGTGGCTCGTTGGTGGCCTTGAGCGGCGTCACCCAGGCCGAATTGCCGTACAGGCTGGGAGAGCCCAGCGGCGCTTTAGCGAAGCGGCCCGTGGTTTCGACTGATGGCTCCACTTCGAAGGTTCGCTCAGTAACTGTCACCAAGCCCATGGATGGGCCGATGCCCAGTTCATCCAGCAAGGCACCGCTGATGGTGTACGCGAAGGTGCCGGTACTACCGCCTAGCAGCGCCGCTTCTGGCGTGGTGTGCACTTGTCCGCCCAACACTCGTACCGCATTGGTTGGCGGGACTGGCACTTTGGCGAGCGACGCGAATTTTCGGAAAATGCCTTCATCGGACTGCAGCAGGAAGGCATGCGGTTCCAGTCCCCAGTCGAGGGTCAGGGCTGCCACTTTGGCGCGGGCCTCGACCTGCGACAGGTGCGGCAACTGCACATCAAGCCAGCAATCCGGATCGTTGAGACCCAGATCACCGTCATTGATGTGGATGGTGAACTTGCGGTCTTCGAGCTGCCACAGCGCGATGGGATTGATGACAAAGCGAGCGGTCATGAGTGACCCGCGCATCCGGTGGCTGGGGCCACCACCGAAGGTGTCGCCGTGCTCCGGCCGTGCGATTGGATCGCTATCCGATCCGGCGATAGCGCCACAACGGATGTCGACGTCCAGCACCGTGCGCGGTACCTGTTCGCCAACGTCCAGATCCACTTCCAGGGTCTGCAAGCGGTCTGGCTCCACGGGATCGGGGATCAGCCGGTAGGCGATGATGGTGATCTTGGTCGGATCGCTCTCCGCCGGCAACTGCGCCGCGCCATGCACCGACACCAGTCCTCCAGGGATGTCGTCAAAGGGGACCGGTGCCTGATGGATGCGAACGTATTCACCCTTAGGCACGAAGCCGCCAACGGTGAATCCGCGATCGGCGAAGCCGCCCTTGATGCGCAGGGTCTGCTGGCCGCTGTACTGCAACACATCGTTCTCGATGCGCACCGATCGTAGCCAGCCGTCGCCGTCGTTCTTCCACGCCAATTCAGGGCTTGCCTGCGGCTTCGTACTCGGCTGTTTTCCCGTGACTGCATAGGCGATGTCGATGGCGCCTGGTTCGGTCAATTTCGAACTACCGCTACGGGCGACCGGAATGGTGAAGGCCAGACCACTGGGGGCTGAGCCATAGGACGCAACCGTGGATCCCGACATGCTGACCTGCTGCGCACCCCTGGGGCCGGCATACAGGGTTGCCGAGGCGACCAACGGATTGACCAACGTGCTGGTCACCTGTGCGAGACCAGGTTCACGGATCTCCACCATGTGGGTGGTTCCACTGACGGACCAGGACGGCGGTATGCCGATCACGCGACCGTGGACATAGGAAAGCCCAACCGCGCCCTGATCGCTCAGCGGCTTCACCGGCACCTGAAGAGTATAATTTCCGGTGGCGAAATCCCCCGCCATCATCGGTGACAATCCGAGAATAGCCGGAACTGAGGTGTCCTTGGGTGGTGAATAGCCGAAGAAGGCGAACGATATTTTCGCATCCTCGTAGGTGTACCATCCGCCGGGAAGATTTTGACCGGGATTATTTGGATCTTGAATCTGACGAAGAACCCTTCGGGCATCGTAGACGGTGACACCTGGATTGAACGACGGTTTCGAAAAGGCATCCCGATGGCCATACCAGCCAGGAGTCTGCAGGGACGTGGTTGCCCCCCCATGGGTGATGCTCGCAGACTGGGAACGCGACAGGTCACAATATTGATTGTCAATCCGTGCCTGCACCAGCACCGGATAGGGGTCCGCATAGCCGTAATTGCGGAAATTGTAGAACTCGTAGCCGATCCAGCCGGCGATTGTGATCGCAATGCGATCGGCGTAGAGGCTCGAACTCCGACTAATTGGCCATTGCTCCCACGGCAGCACGAGCCACTCGCTGGTGCTCCATTGCTCAACTTCTGCATCGGTCGGCTGAACGCCACCGCCACGCATCCAGTTGTAGAAGCTCTCGCCGATGGCGGACTGCTGCTTGTAACCGTCGGTGCAGGTGAACACCACAGCTGGTGAATAGTTTCCGTAACGGTCCTGACCTCGGACTGCGACCTGTCCCGAGGTCGTTACTGGCGCGGGCAGTACCCAACGCGGAACAAGATCCGTCGTCTGACCCTGCCGGACGGAGGGACGCAATGGTGCGGGGCTCGCGCTGTCGATGAAACAACGTGCAAGCGGCACCAGGGCCGTTGGCGCAGATGTTGGCTTCAACATTAGACCAGGCAGGAAAGAGAACTGGTTGCCCACGACGCCGAGGCGGACCGCGGGAGTGCCTGCCGCTAGGTTCTGGAATTGCAGCAGCGGTGCGGCACGACGCACGCGCAGGCGGACGCCCGCGTCGAGGTTGGTGGCGGTGTTGCCTGCCAGATCGGTCGCAGCCCATCCGATGCGGTAATCGTCGTCCGCCAGACTGGCTGGCAGATTCCAACGGAACTCGTGGCGATTATCTGCTGAAGCTGGGCGAGACGGGCACATCACCATCGGAGCAGCCGAGTCTGAGACGAGCTGAATACGCACCGACCCTGGGACTACCGACGGATCGATCAGCAAGACCGATTCCGCCTCGGTCGAACCGACGATCCGGCTATAGGAAAATGCCGGAATGCGGTCGCGCAAACGGATGGTTTCATTACCCCACGTGCCGCTCTCCGGGTTGCCGTTGAGCAGCAGTTCGCCGGCAACCGTGATCAACTCTTGGTCCGCGATCGCCATGGCCGGGAAGATTTCAATGTCGACCACAGGGGCGGTGCGATCGATGACCAATCGGGTGCCGAGATCACCCGCGAGTGCAGGAGATCCCGACCTGACCGCCACCAAACGGTGCTCACCTTCGCTGATATCCCGCGAGAAACTGACGAGACCACCTGGGAGCTCCTCGATCTTCTTACCGTTGTCATACAGGGTCAGCGTCGACGTATCAGTGGCCGGTCGCTGCAAGTGGAACAGGACGCGCGCCTTGTTGCTGTAGTATGTGTCTACCGCCCCCGACTTCACCACCAGAGAGCCGGTCAACGAACCCGCGTCGACGATGATGGGCACGATTCCCACCACGCTCACCAATGCTTGGCCCCTGACGGTGCCAATACTCGCACCCAGCGGGAAGCTGCCGGCGGTCGCGCCTGCCGTGAAACGTCCGCTGGCGAGGGTGCCACCGGTCGTCGGTTGCCATACTACGGTGCCACCACCGGTCATGGCCTCCCCAAACTGGTCTACCGTGATGGTAGCCATGTCGACCGTGCCACCGGTCGACACCGACGCGACCACTGGCGAGATTTGCAAGGCCGTGGGCACGGCATTGACGGTCACCGACGCCTTGGCCAGGGTGGCCCCGGCTTTCTTGTCGGTCACCGTGACTTCGAAGGTATACGGTCCGGCGCGGTCGACGCGCACCTGCTGCTGCTTGCCGGCATTGACGCCATTGCTGGCGGCGAATACCGCTTGGCCTGGGGCCGGTGAGATCAACTTCCAACGATAGGTCAGATTGGGTTCACCTCCATCATCTGTCGCCGCGACGGTGAGCTGCACATCACGCGGCGAACCGGCGACCATGGCGGCACTCGGCGCGCTGGTGATGGCCGGCGGCTGATCGCCGATGAACTGGAGCCCGACCTCGCTTGAGATGGTCGCCCCGCCAGCATCCGCAATGACGCAGCGGAAGCGGTAAAATCCACCGATCGATAGCACGGTCTGGGCGTTCTTGGCCGCATTGGTGGGACCGGTGGGTGCGATCGTCACCGTCGCACCGCTAGGAGCGGTGATGCACAGCCAACGGTAGGTTAGCGCCGCTTCGCCGGCATCGTCGGCGCCCAACGCCTTGAGCGCGACGGTCACCAGATCGCTACCGGTGGTGGCACTGGCAGGCGTGGCCACTGTCGGAGGACGGTTAGTGCCGCTATACACCGTCGCTGCCGCAATCGTCGCGGGCACGCCGGTGGTGGTGGCGGTGATCGCCGCTGCGCCGGTGGTAGCGGACACAAAGGCGCCGGTGGTGGGATTGATCGTCCCGCCGACCGCCGACCACGTCACTGCCGGTTGTGGCGACAATGGCTGACCGAATTGGTCGCGCACCGTGGCGACGAAGGTGAGCGTCGTGCCGGTCGGAATGCTAGTCGCGCTCGGCTCCACCGTGACCGTCGTCGCGGTCGCCGTCACCGGCAACGCCACTATGTCGCTGGTGACTGTAGCGCCGGCGGCATCGCGAATGGTCGCACGCAAAGTATACGAACCGGCGCGAGTGAAGCCGATGGTCGTCGTCTTGGCGGCATTGGTTCCCTGAGCGGAGAATAACACGGGAGACGGAACCACGCCCACCGCCGACCACGTGTAAGTCAGGGTCGCTTCACCGGCATCGTCAGCGCACAGTACAGCCAAGGCGGTGTTGAAACCGATGACCGGCTTGGGCGTTGCCGAGGCCGCGGTAACGATCGTCGGTTTAGCATTGGTCATCGCACTCACCGGCGCCGACCAGCCCGAACGCAGTCCACCGCGATCAATCGCCGCGACGGAGTATAGGAAGGTGGCATCCGCCGTCAGCGCGGCGTCGGTCCAGGTTAGCGCCGTGGTCGGTCCAATCAGGACTTCGGCATCGGTGGCCGCCGCGAAACGGCGCAGCTGATAGCCTGCGACGGTAGTCTCGGCATCGGTGGCGGCATCCCAGGCCAGCACCACCTGTGTCCGGGTGGTCGATACCACGCGAAGATTGGCCGGCACTGCCGGCGGATTGCTGTCACTCGCCGTGGTGACGACCGCAACTGCCGATGAGCCGGAACGATTCCCGGCCGCGTCGAAGGCCCGCACCGTGTACGAATACGTCGTTCCCGGCATCAGACCGCTGTCGCTGAAGAGGCGACCGGTCAAGGTTGCGATCCGGGTCTGGTCATCGCGCAGCACTTCATAGCCCGCCACACCGACATTGTCGGTCGACGCCGCCCATGAGATCGCGACTCCCGTCCGCGTCGCGCTAGCGGCCACGACCTGCGTCGGTACTGACGGCGGCGTGCGGTCATCCAGCGTGGTGACCGAAAGCGCTACACTCCAGGGCGAACGGTTGCCGGAACGATCGACCGCACGCACGATAAGGGCATAGGTCGTCAATGGTTTGAGGCCGGTGAAAGAAGCCGTGGTTAGCGTGACTGTGGCTGCGACCACCCCATCCTTGGCAACCTCGTAGCTTACCACTCCAGTACCGTCGGGATCATCCGCGGTGGCGTTCCAGCTGAGCGACACCATCGCATCCGTCTTGGCGGTTATGGTGAGGTTAGCCGGCACCAATGGAGCAATCGTATCTGTCTTGGTGGTGATGGTCAGGGCATTGCTCGCTGCTGACACGAGACCGACGGCATCGCGCGCCTTCACGGTGTAGATGTAAGCGGTACTCTGCGCCAAGCCGGTGTCGCTCCACGACGTATAATACACCGTGCCGACCTTTGTGGCGCCGCGGTAGACGTCATAGGCGACCACCCCGACGTTGTCGGTCGAATAGTCCCAGGTCAGGCTGACGGAATTGGTGGCGACATAAGTAGAACGCAGACGCGAGGGAGCCGTGGGCTGGAGAACATCTGCGTCGGTGGTTGCAGAAACCGCTGAGCTCTCTGCCGACGTGTTGCCCTCTATATCCAAGGCAACAACCGATAGCGAATAGGTAAACCCAGGAGCCAGTCCGCGAACGACCGCCGTCGTACCAGTCACCTCGGCATATCCGCCGGCAGGAGTGGATGCGGGCTTGGTGATGCGCACATCATAATAACTCACCCGATAATTATCCGAGGATGGCGACCATGAGAGCGAGATGGTTGCCGCCGACTTGCCCGTCACCGTCAGCCCGGTCGGAGCAGAGGGTGGAGTTGTGTCGCGCAGGGTGAGTACGGACTGTTCGTTGGAAGGGTTCGAGCGATTGCCTGAACCATCGATGCTGCGCACCACGTAATAGGTGAGCGTAGACGGCACCAACCCGGTCAGGGTAAAACGATCGAGGGTTCCCACCGTGGATCCGATCACCACCGCGACGGTCGATGAATACTGGTTAATTCGATCGATGCGGAGGATCTCGTACCCCGTCACTCGGCTGAGTGGGGATCGGTTCCAAACCAGGGTCGCACCAGTTGCCGTGACATCGATTTCCACCAAGTCGGTCGGGACAAAATCACTGGCATCCGGTTGGGTGATGGTCGCCAACGGCAAGCTTTGCCCAGAGGACAAGCCGCCTGCATCACGAGCCGTCACCGTTACGCTGTAGGCTGTTGCCGGGGTCAGTCCGGTGACGGTGCCGATGGTCTCGGCCGCCGAAACCGTCGCACGGACCGTTCCGCCAATGCGAATATCATAAGCGACCACGCCGCTGCCGCCGGCAGCATCGCTACTCGCCGTCCACGAAACCGTGATCGTCCGCGCGGTGCGCCCGACCAAGGTCAGATTGGTCGGTGAAGCGGGCGGAAGCAAATCGACGGTTGTGGTTCCTGAGATGGTGGAGCTCAACGCCGAGGCGTTGCCTGAACTGTCAACCGCCCGGACGGCGTAGACATACGTGGTATTTGGCGCTAACAGAAGATCGGATCCACGGGGAGTTGGCTCACTTTGGTTATAGAACGGTGTCACCGTCGCCACCTTCGCCCCATTCCGGAAAATCTCGTAGGAGGCAACCCGAACGTTATCCGTGGCGGGCGACCACTCCAATATGAGCGTCGATGCCGTGCGTGCGATCACCACCGGCTGACCCGGAACACTCGGAGCCGTAGTGTCGATTGTCGTTGCAGCGCTGACCTCAGCCGGAGCGGATTGGTTACCAGCAAGGTCCACTGCCAGGACCTGGAACGTGTAAGTCACGATCGACTTCAGATTGACTGCGGTGAACGTCGTTCCGGTGACCTCACCAAGGGATGTGGGGTAACTGTTGTTGGAATTCTTGATCTGCACACGGTAGGAACCCATCGCGACGTCATCCGTCGCTGCGTTCCATGACAACGAGACCCGATCAGGTGCCAACGCCACGGCAGCCAGTCCGGTCGGCATACTTGGTGCCACGCTGTCCGCCACGGTGGTGATGGGATGATATGCGCTCCAGGTGGACACGTTACCCGCCGAATCCCAGGCGCGTACGGCGAACGAATGAGCCGTACCAGGTCTGAGATTGGACGAGCTGAACGCTGCGGTGGTCGAACGTCCCACCACGAGACTTTGTCGGCTGATTTCATAGAACGTGGTGGCGACATT
>Ga0163144_10026267_pt1 | contig 11328 bp, 6 predicted proteins | sample OliLak19BULKMAT1_FD_123175 | JGI IMG/M metagenome (GOLD analysis project Ga0163144, IMG submission 123175) | Freshwater microbial mat bacterial communities from Lake Vanda, McMurdo Dry Valleys, Antarctica - Oligotrophic Lake LV.19.BULKMAT1 | ecosystem: Environmental > Aquatic > Freshwater > Lake... | reverse complement strand
CGGTGTAGCGGTCGATGGTCGTGATCTGGTCCTTGTCCTTGTCGAGATCGAGTTTCGACGTCTCCGGCGTGACCAGCAGCTTGATGCGTTGGCCGCTGACCTCGACGCCGCGGGCGTAGAGCGTTTCGCTGCCGCGATTGCGGACGGCTTGCGTGGGGACCGTGCGATCCCGCTCCAGATCCTGCAGCGCCGCGCCGCCTGAGCCCGCCGCCGGTCCAGAGATCGGTCCGTTCGAGAACTGGAAGCCCAGCTTGTTCGATCGCTGGAGGAAGGCGCCGCGGCCTTCGGCTTCTTCGAGCTTCTTCAATTCCGGCATCGCTAGGCGGAAACTGTCCGTCGCGGCGAGCGATGACGGCCGCGCGGTTTCGTCGGCGAGGAACGACGTGTATGGCGTGAGGATGCCGTGCTTCGTCGACAGCGCGACCAGTTCCTTCACCAATTCGTCGTTCTGGCCGTGGAGGTCGATCTGATCGATGATCTCGCCGATCCGCCGCGTGGCCCACAGCTTCTCGACGAAGGCGAACGAGCTGTCGTGACTTTTCGCCGTGAACTCCGCGGGGAAATCGAACTTCTTCTCCGTGGAGCCAATGCGGCCGGTGACAACGGTCTTCGCCGCCCCGGTCTTCTTATAGCGGCCGACGAGCACCAGTTGCTCTCCCTCGAACAGATCGAACACCTGCGGGGGATACTGGCGGTTGATGACCGGGCCGTCCTCGGGTTTGACGGTGTCGAACTCGAACTTCACGGCGACGTCGGTCATCACCGGCGAGCCGATGCGGTTGTAGACCTTGGCGACGTGGGCTTCGATGTCCTCATTGGGCCGGACGTATTCGCTCATGCCGAAGTTCTCCCGCGCCAGGCGGTCGAGCAGCCGGCTGTTGACGTCGAACCCGACGCCGAACGGCAGCACGCGGGCGCGAACGCCGTTGGCCGCCTTCGCCGCAGCGACGATTTTGACCTCCGATTTCTCGCCCACGGTGGGCAGCCCGTCGGTCAGAAACAGGACGAAGTTCGGCTGCTGCGAATCCTTGAGCTGGGCGAGGGCCGCCGTCAGCGAGCCGTGGATGTTCGTCCCGCCGCCGGCATAGAGTCCCTCGACGTAGCCGAGCGCGGCTTTGCGGGTCTCGTCGTTGAACTTTTCCAGCTCCGGCCGGAACGATTCGACGTTGGTGTCGTAGGCGACGATGTTGAACAGATCCCCGTCGCGGAGGTTGTTGAGCACGAACCGCAGCGCGGCTTTGGCCTGCTCGACTTTCTTGCCCGACATGCTGCCCGATTTATCGACCACGAACATCACGGTCTTCCGGGGCCGATCGGTGCCCGCGGCCTGGATCGGCGGGCTGGCCAGCAGCAGGAAGAAGCCGTCGTCGCTGTCATTCGGGCGATAGCTGATCACCCGCGCGGCGAGCTGCCCCGAGCCAACGTCGTAGAACAGCCGGAAGTCCGTGCCGGGGGTCTCGTTGGTGCGGGTGTACTTGATGACGGCGTGCTTGTTGTCCGGCCGTTGAATCTCCACCGGGTGCGTGGGGCTGTAGATGTTCTTGATGTCTACGGCGCTGTCGATCGTGACCTGCACGTCGATTTTCTCGACCGGCTTGGAGGTGTACTTGGCGGTGCTCAAGGGGAACAGGAAATCGGTCAGGCCGTGGTCTTTACGAAGCAACTGGTTGTAGCTGAGCGTGACCTTCCGTTCGGCTCCGGGCGGGACGGGGAACACGCTGGTCTGGAACAAGCCGGTCCCCAGATATTCCAGCAGCGCGGGATCTTTGTTCGAGCGCACGATGGCCTCGTACCGCGCCCGGGCGTCCTTCGCGGACAGCAGTTGCGCGGGGTACTCCTTGCCGTCGACCAGCAGCGTCAGCGAGTCCACTGCACCGTCATACGGCAGCGGAAAGACGAACTGCACTTCGAGCTGCACAGAGCCCGTGTTGACGAACGTCTGCGAGACCTGCACCTTCGCGACCTGATCGAGCAGCTTCGCCTGCACCGCCAGCTCTTTGAGGGCGTACGTCGCAGACGGAATCGGGCGGGGCATCGGCCGCGGCAACGGAATCGGCCGATCGACGACGATCAACACCCCCTGAGCCCAGACCGAGGACGCCGCAAACAGAATCCAACAGACCGACAACAGACAACCAAGCCAACGGGCCATGATGCACTCCTCGAACGGGCGACCGGACGGGACGGAAGAGGGATAACCACGAAACACACGAAAGGCACGAAAATTGGAGATGATCCAAGGCCAAAATGACCTTTTCTGCCTCCCTCATCTTTCGTGAATTTCGTGTGTTTCGTGGTTAAAAACCGCTTTCGCCTTTGTCCTCTGACGAGAGCAGGCGGTTTTCAGTTCCCGGAATTCTCGGCCGGGTCGTCCAAGCGGACGATTTCCGCCGACAGCGGCGAGGTTTCCAAAATCGCGACTGAGGGTTTGCGGAAGCTCCAGCCGCTGGTTTCGCCCGGATTGACGTACAGCCGGCCCCATTCGTCGCGGCTGATTTCCGCCCGGTGCGTGTGGGCGAAGACGCAGACGTCGAAGTCTCCCTCGGCTCCGACGAGTTGCCGCAGCATGTGCGTCATCACGATCCGCACGCCGTCGCGGGTCTTGAACCCGAACGGCGGCTCCCCGATCTGGCCGATGATTCTGAACCCGGCGGCGACGCCGATCCGGTTCCCCTCATTGTCCCCGAAGCAGGCCAGCACCGGGCAGCGCAGTTCGCGCAGCGGCGGCACGGCAAAGGACGACACGAGATCGCCCGCAAACAGCACCAGTTCGCAGCCGCGGTCGTTGAACACCGCGACCGCTTTGCGGATGTAATCCAGATGATCGTGCGCGTCGGCGAACAGACCGATTCTCATCCGGGTCGTGCCTCAACCGTGCTGAGATATGGGTGCCACTGGCGGGGGGCTTCGGCCGCCAGTGCGTTTCGTGGGGTGGAGCCAAGACACTGGCGGCCCAAAGCTGCCGCCAGTGGCACCCAAATCCCTGTCAACCCAGATCGGTTGAACCAGTATACTCGTGGAATTGATGGAGACGCGCGTTGACGACCGAACTCAATCTCATCCTGCTTCCCGGACTCGATGGCAGCGGCGTGCTGTTCCGGCCGCTGCTGCCCCATCTGCCGGCTGAGTGGCAACCGGTCGTCGTGTCTTACCCGCCGGATGAGGCGCTGAGCTACGAAGATCTGCTGCCGCTGGTGTTGTCCCGACTGCCGACCGATGCGCCGTTCGCGATTTTGGGGGAATCGTTTTCCGGGCCGCTGGCGATCATGGCCGCCGCGACTCGCCCGCCGAATCTGCGGCGCGTGATTCTCTCTGCGTCCTTCATCCGCAGCCCATTGTGGTTCCGGCTGAAGGGGCTGCACCGCTTGATTTATCCGCAGCTTCTGGTCGGATTCCCGTTGCTGGCGCGAGCCAAGACACTGCTCAGCCGTCATTCGACCCCCGAGGTGCGACAACTTTTGCGGGAAGCGTTAGCCGAGGTCCAGCCGGAGGTTCTTGCAGAACGGCTCCGGTCGGTGCTGCTGGTCGATGTCTCGAAGCAACTGGTCGAGTGCCCTGTGCCGATTCTTTACCTGCGAGGCGACGAGGATTTCGTGGTGCCGCATCACAACGCGGCCGAGATCCAAGCCCTCGCGCCGTCGATGCAGATCGCGAAGATTCCCGCCCCGCACCTGGTCATGCAGACGCAGCCGGCGCTCGCGGCGGCGGCGATGGCGGAGTTTTTAATGGCCGCCACGTGACGGGAGAGATCGCAGCCCGGAGCGCAAGCGACGGCTTAATGTCCGGTTGCAAGCTGCTCGCACGCCGTCGCTTGCGCTCCGGGCTGTGCATGACGCGATTACTTCGGATCGCTCTCGGTCGCCGGTTTCTCGCCCGCGGGATTGTCGGTCGGGGTGGTCTCCGCGGGCTTCTGATCCGTCGGAGCCGTGGGGGTGGTCTCCGGCGCGGCTGCGGGCGGGGGGAAGGCGAACGGGTTGCCGTCTGGGGTTGTCGAGGTGCCGGGCTTGGCGCTGCCGTCCTGCGGGCGGGGCAAGGCGGCCGGCTTGGGGGTCTGCTTGTGGAACCAGGCATAGAACTCTTTCGCGCCGGAGGACTGCAACTCCTTGATCCGCGCTTCGACCTGCGTCTTGTAGATCGACGATGGGAACCGGGTGAGCAGGGCCTGATAGGCATCGATCACCGGGCCGGTGTCGCCGTCGCACAGCGATTCCAGGCAATGGGCCTGACCGAACAGCGCCCGTTCGCGGACGTTGTCCGGCAGCTCGACCTTGGCGGACAGAACCCGATCGAATTCTTTCCTGGCGGCTTCCAGGTCTGTGACGGCGAGTTCGCGGTCGGTGAACAGGGCCGCGACGCCGCTTTCGAGATTCAGCTCGCCCATCCGCAGCGAGGCCCAAGCCGCGGCCAGCGAGTCGGGAAATTCGTCGGCGACTTTGCCATACTCGTCGACCGACCGGGCGATGGACAGCCTGGTCCAGGCTTCGGATCGGGCTTCGGTTCGCGAATTCAGCCAGACGCTGGCGGCGATCACCACGATGACCACGCCGACAATGGCGGCGATCAGCTTGGTTCCGTGCTGTTCGAGCCACGGTTTCGCGTGCAGGGCGATTTGACCTAAGTCGTTTTGCTGTAACTGATGACGGTGCTGGCTGTCCATCGTGCCGATTTCACATCCCGGCGGGTTGATCTGGATCGAAGGGAGCGAGTATAGGATGGCCCGCAGAACACCGTCAAGCCGTTGCAATCCATTGAGGTGACTGCGATTGGGCAAGCGGAGCAAGAATTCCGGCCAAAGACGACAGCCAAGCCTGCTTTTGATCCAAAGCAGAAAGCATTGGTCCATAGATTTCACAGATTTCGCAGATTGTAAAATTGACTGAGGTCAACACAAGGAACGATATCTCGCCACTCTTTCCTGAATCTGCGTAATCTGTGAAATCTGTGGATAAACTCTTCGCCGGACACTCTCACGCTGATAACTGAGTCACGCATGACCGGCCGACGTCCGACCACGCCCCGATCGCTCGTCTGGATTCGCGATTCCAGCACGCCGTTGTTCGTCCTCAACCACCGGCGGCAGGTGGCGTCGTTCAATCAGGGGTGCGAACGAATCACCGGCTGGGCGGCGGAGCACGTGCTGGGTCGCCGGGTGGAGGCGGTGACGGAAGACGATCCCGAATCCGTCGCCGCGGTGTTGGCCGCCCTGATGCCGCCGGTCGAGTGCTGGCAGGGCAGAGCGTGCCAGTTGCCTATTCTGATTCCGGAACGGGGGCATGGGGCGACGTCGCGCGTGGTCCAGTTTTGGCCGATTCGCGATTCCGAAGGGGCGGTCCACATGATCCTGGGGATCGTGGACGAAACCGCTCCCGCTGTCGCACGAACAATCCCGACCCTTGCCCAGACGATGCACGCTGAACTGGCAGCCCTACGTCTGGAATTGCGGTCCCGGTACGGTCTCGGCGCGCTGGTGGGCCGCAGTCCGGCGATGCAGCGGGCCTGCGAGCAGGTTCGACTCGCACAGGGGGCGACATCGACGGTCCTCCTTGTCGGAGAGTCCGGTGCCGGCAAGGAGCATCTGGCTCGCACGATTCATCAGGCCGGGCCACAGTCGCGACGGGTCTTCGTCCGTCTGGACTGTCGATTGACCCCCGCCTTGGAGATCAAACGGGCGCTGCGATTGGCGAGTGAATCGGCTACCGGTCGCAGCGCCGATCCGGATCTGCAACCGGGCACGCTGTACTTCGCCGACATCGATGTCGCACCGGCCGATGTGCACGATCGGTTGCTCGAATGGTTCGCCGCCGGGAGTGACGACGTCCGCATCATGGCCTCGACGACCTCGGACCTCGGGCCGCTGGTCGAGCAGGGACGATTTCCCGAACCGTTGCTGTACCGGTTGTCGACCCAGACCATTCTGCTGCCGTCGCTGCGCGACCGTCCGGAAGATCTGCGGCCGCTCGCGCAATTCTTCCTCGAAGAGCGGAACCGCGCTGCCGACCGACAGGTTTCGGGCTTCTCAGAGGACGCCTGGCAGCAACTCGCCCACTACCGCTGGCCGGGCAATCTCGACGAATTGGCCGCCGTGATACAGGAAGCCCGCGACGCCTGCCCGGATGATCTCATCCAGCCGGATCATCTGCCGTTCCGCTTCCGGACCGGCGTCGATGCCCAACGGCTCGGACCGCCGCCGCGCCGTGCCGTGCAGCCGCTCGATCAAGTCCTCGAACACACGGAGCGGGAACTCATCGAAGCCGCAGTGGCGGACGCCCGCGGCAACATGACGCTCGCCGCCGAACGGCTGGGAATCAACCGGGCCCGACTGTACCGGCGGATGGAGCAGTTGGGAATAGGTGGTCGGTGATCGGTGGTGGGCAGAGAAGACAAGAATCGCGAAACCGCAAGCGTGGGTGCGCACCCACGCTTGCGGTTTCGCGCTTCCTCCTGGCGGCTTTTCCTGGCCCACCAACCACCAACGACATTGATCCGCGATCGCCTTACAATGTGGCTTCGTACCGTTTCTCTCCCGGATGGCGATGAATGTCCATGGCGTCTCCCCGCGCGCTCCGTCAGGATGTCGAAACGCTCAACGGCCTGCTCGAAGAAGTCCTGATCGAGCAGGCCGGCGGCGAGTTCGCCACGCTGCTCAGGCAGATTCGGCAACTCGCCCAGGAACGTCGCGTCGGCTTGCCCGGCGCGGGCGAGCGGCTGGCGACCAAGGTCCGCGACCTGTCGGAAGCGGAGATCGCCGTCGCCGTCCGGGCGCTGAGCATCTCGTTCGACCTCGCCAACCTGGCTGAGGATTCCCAACGGGTTCGCGTGCTCCGGGAACGCGAACAGCAATCCGACAGCGCGAGCCGGCCGGAGTCAATCGGCGACGCGATTCTGCGATTGAAAGCGGCCGGCGTTGCCCCCGACGTCGTCCAGCACTTGCTCGAACAATTGCGGATCGACCTCGTCTTCACGGCGCATCCCACCGAAGCCAAACGCCGCACCACGCGGCGGGTCTTGCGCGAACTGCGAGCGTCCCTGCACACGATGAATCAGCCCGGCATCTTGCCGCGCGAGTTTCAGGACGCGGGCGATCGGCTGCTCAGCGATCTGACGCTGCTGTGGCAGGTGGACCCGATCCGTCCGCAGCGGCCGACGGTGATGAACGAGGTCGAACGGGGTCTGTTCTTCTTCGACGGACTCTGGGAGGTCGTTCCCGAATTGCGGAAGGAGTTGCGCGGCGCGCTCCGCGAACATTATCCGGGGCATCTGTTTCACATTCCGCCGTTCATCACGTTCGGCTCGTGGATCGGCGGCGACCGCGACGGCAACCCGTTCGTCACCACGGACGTCACCTCGCAGGCGCTGGAGTTGCTCCGCAAGGCGGCCCTCGAGCGGCATCTGGGGGTCTGCCGTCGGTTGACGCAGTTGCTGGTGATGTCCAGCAAGTCCGTCGCGGTGGAGCCGGCGATGCAGCAGGCGTTGGACGCCGCGGTCGCCAAGTCGTCCGCCTTCAAGGCCGCCGTGCAGAACATCGCCCCGGTGGAGGTCTATCGCCGCTGGCTCAAGATCATCGAAGTCCGGCTGGAGGCCACGCTCGCCGCGGCGTCCGGCACGGCGACGGAGGGGATCGGCTATCGGACCGGCAGGGAACTCGGCGACGACGTCCGCCTGATCGCCGACAGCATCACGCGGCATCAGGGGGAACGAATCGTCCACACGTTCCTGTCGACGTGGCAGGACCAGATCGAGACCTTCGGCTTGCAGTTCGCCTCGCTCGACGTCCGCCAGGATTCGCGCGTGCATACCGACGTGCTGGCGGAGATCTTCAAGCGGACCGGCACGTGCGCCGACTACGCCGCCGCCGATGAAGCCGCCCGGCAGCAACTGCTGCTCGCGGGACCGACGGTCGGCAACGAACTATTGCAGTACAGCCTGTCGGACATGGCCCGCGAGACGCTCTCGCTGCTGAAGCTGATGGTGCGGATCGTCCGCTCGCAGGGGCCGGAGCGGTTCGGCGGACACGTCATCAGCATGACGCATCACCCCAGCGACGTGCTCGCCGTGTGGTGGCTGTGGCAATGGGCCTGGAAGGCGACGCCGGGCGATCACACGCGGCCGGTGACGTACCTGCCGATCATCCCGTTGTTCGAGACCATCGACGACCTGCAGCGCGGGCCGGAGATTCTGGAGGCGCTCGTCGCGTTGCCGGCGTATCGCGATTACCTGCGGACGTCGCCCGAACCGACGCCCACGCAATGCGTGATGGTCGGTTACTCGGATAGCACCAAGGACGGCGGCTATCTCGCCGCCTGTTGGGGGCTGTTCCGCGTGCAGGAGCGGCTGGCTGACGTCACCGCCCGGCACGGATTGCGGCTGGTCGTGTTTCACGGCCGCGGCGGGGCGCTCGGTCGCGGCGGCGGTCCGGCGGCCCGGGCGATTCTGTCGCTCCCCTCGCGCTCCGTCGGCGGTTCGCTCCGCATGACCGAACAGGGGGAAGTCCTGTCCGAACGGTACGACGACCCGCAGATCGCCCGGCGGCATCTGGAACAGGTGACGTGGGCCACGCTGCTGGTCTCCGGCGAACCGCAGCCGCCGGTTCCTGAAGAATGGTTCGCGCTCATCGACCGATTGGCCCAGCGATCGTTCGTGGCGTATCGCGAACTGGTCGAACATCCCGGCTTCTTGCCGTACTTCGATCAGGCCACGCCGATCTCCGAGATCGAGCGGCTGCCGATCGGTTCGCGTCCGTCGCGGCGTCGCGAGCGGAAGTCGCTGTCCGACCTGCGAGCCATTCCGTGGACGTTCGCCTGGACGCAGAGCCGGCAGTTCATTCCCGCCTGGTACGGCTTGGGGACGGCACTCCTGGAGGACACGCAGGCCCGCGGCGACGATTGGTCGCTGCTGCAGACGCTGTATGCCCGCTGGCCGCTGTTCCAGGCGGTGATCGACAACGCCGTCCTCGCGCTGGCGAAGGCCGACCTCGGCATCGCCCGGCGGTACGCCGAACTGGCGGAAGATCACCCGACGGCGTCCGCGGTTTGGCAGCTCATCGAGACGGAGTTCCAGCGCAGTCAGGCCGCGGTTCTGATGATTACGAAGCAGCCGACGCTGCTCGCCGGCACGCCGTGGCTGCAGCATTCGATTCAGGAGCGGAATCCGTCGGTCGACCCACTGAACCTGATGCAGATCGAACTCATCCGCCGGATGCGCTCGGCGTTGGACGCCGGCCAGGAAGACGCGGTGCTCCGCCTCGGCGAACTGGTGCGGCTCACCATCCAGGGCGTGGCATCGGGATTGCGCACCACGGGGTGACGTTCGTTGGAGTCCAGCCTTTAGGCTGCTCTTCGTCTTTCCATCGAAGAGAAGAGCAGCCTAAAGGCTGGACTCCAACGGGAGTGTGCCACTGGCGAGGGGCTTCGCTCGCCAGTGCTCTTTTCGTAGACGGCACCAGGTGCCTACTCCATTGAAAACACTGGCAGCCCAAAGCTGCTGCCAGTGGCACCCAGCGTGACCCCGGAATCGCTGTGGCCAAACATTGCCCAATAGAACGACTCCCGCAATGAAAACGCCCCGGTTGTTGCCGGGTGCTTTCGTTTCCAGTTGACCGTTCCAGCGTCATCCCCGTACCGTACCCCCATGCCCACCCCACCCCCAGCACTGCCGAGACAGGTCGCGTGGTTCGCGCCGTGGACGTGGCGAAGGCGGACACTCGCGCTCATGCTGCTGCCCCCTGTTCTAGCGGCTACCTATGCGCTGTCCTATGGCCCCGCAGCATTATTGGCCTACGGTCGCATCGGCCTGTATTACGACTTCTACCGACCAATCTTCATCGTTCGGGCGTCGTCATACGAATGGCAGCAACGGATTGATTGGTACGGATCGCTCTGGATGGGCGGCAAAGACGAATGGACCACCATTCGTTTCGCTTGCGAGATGAACGAATTCGAGAGGAACCCCACGATCAATCTTCAACAGGCGTTGCAGCAATCAGCGTTGATCGAAGAAGCAGAAGCCAAACGAGGCGATCCGACCACCTCTCAACTGTCCGGCCCGCCCCGCAACCGTTGACCGTCCTCGCGCCAACCGCGTACCGTGCGGGGATGGGAGGCGGTGCCATGCGACAGCAAAACTGCCCGGTCTGCGGAGCGCCGATTGATCGTCGTCGGCTGCCGCCGGAGAACCTGTGGAATCTAGGCTATACGTTCCGCTGCCAAACCTGCGCCACGATGCTTCGGTGGGATACCGCCTTGAGGGACACTGCGTCGACCGTCCTATTTTTGTTGTGGTGCTTGATAGCCCAACCACTGCTCTGGAACGTGTTCGATTCGGCACCGAGAACAGTCATCCGAGAATTGGCGGTTCTTCTAGCGGTAGGGGGTGTCTTTCGGATCGCAATCGTGTGCATTCCCAGTTCGGCGGTTTACCACAGCGACGAATGACCCCGCCGAACCTGCCCCGTCAGATTAGACCCACGCCAGTCACCCGGTACCGGATTCCTTATCCTAGTGCCACTCCAGCCTAAAGGCTGGACTCCAACGGGCTGGCTTGCACGCGGTGATCGAACACCTTGCAACCGGTTGCCGGGTCCGGTCTACTGTCAACGGGGTTCTCGACGGCGGGGCTTTCCAGACGGTGACGCCCATGTTTGGCGATCGAAATCCTCTGCCGCGTCGAATCGCCCTGCAACAGGCCGCACGCGGGTTGGCCACGTTCGGTCTGTCGGCTCGCCTCCTGCCCTCGTTGGCGCTGCACGCGAATGAACCTGCAACGGTTCGCCCTCCCAAGGTGAAGTCGTGCCTCTTCTGGTTTCTGGCGGGCGGGCTCAGCCAGATCGACACGTTCGACATGAAGCCGCACGCGCCGACGAACATTCGGGGCGAGTTCGCGACCGTTCCGTCGAATGTGCCGGGGATGTGGCTGTGCGATCAACTGCCCCACGTCGCCGGGCAGATGGACAAGCTGCGCGTCGTGCGGTCGATGCACCACCGCATGTTGTGCCACAACCCCGGCATCTATGCCGCGCTGTCCGGTCGTGAAGTCGGCGAATCGCTCGCGGTGTCGAACAAAACATTCGCCACGCGGGACGACTACCCGCAGTTCGGGTCGATCATCTCCCGGCTGACGCCCGCCCCCGACGGTGCCCCGTCGGCCGTCTCGTTTCCCTTTCAATTGCGGAACGGACCGGCGACCAGTCCCGGCCAGCATGCGGGGTGGCTGGGGCAGGCGTTCGATCCGCTGACGGTGCTGGCCGATCCGAACGCCGACGACTTCCAGGTGCGCGAGCTGTCGCTCCCCGACGACGTCACCGCGCAACGGTTTCAGCACAGGGACGACTTG
>Ga0163144_10026265_pt1 | contig 11329 bp, 10 predicted proteins | sample OliLak19BULKMAT1_FD_123175 | JGI IMG/M metagenome (GOLD analysis project Ga0163144, IMG submission 123175) | Freshwater microbial mat bacterial communities from Lake Vanda, McMurdo Dry Valleys, Antarctica - Oligotrophic Lake LV.19.BULKMAT1 | ecosystem: Environmental > Aquatic > Freshwater >... | reverse complement strand
TCCGGCTGGCGCGCGTCGGGACCCAGGATCGCCCCGCGGACCGTGCCATGACCCACCAGGAACGCCACGTTCAGGCCAAGGGCCTGCTCCCCGACCGCATCCAGGTACTCGCCAAAGGTTCGCCAGCGCGCGACGAGCCCATTGGGCCGCATCGATAGCTCCACGAGTTCGCGACCAAGCGCCGTGATCGGCGCCAACGTATCGCCGCAGTTGCCGGACAGCTGTGTCGTGAAGCCCTGGCGGAGGTGGCTGACCAGGCCGCTGTCCAGGAACAGCGAGCCATCCGAATGCCCGTGCGGGTCGATGAATCCGGGGGCGACGGCGAGCCCCGTCGCCTCGATCGTCTCGGCGACGTCGCCCGGCTCGACGGCCGCAAGGTCGCCGATCGCCAGTATCCGGTCGCCCAGGACCCCGACATCCGCGATCCGACCCGGCGCGCCCGTGCCGTCCACGACCAGGCCACCGCGCAGGAGCAGATCAAAGGCGGTCATCACGACAGATGATGCCACCGCCTCAAGGGTCAGGCGTCCGCATCTGACCCGGGCCGCCGCCGAGTGACCCTCTGCTACAATCCGCCCTCCGTGGGGCTATAGCTCAGCTGGAAGAGCACCTGCATGGCATGCAGGGGGTCCGGGGTTCGAGTCCCCGTAGCTCCACCAGATACGCGAAACACCGCCGACCCTCACCCCTCGCCGACGGCGGGGGGTGAACCGTCTCCGGCGATGACCCGAGCAAAGGCGCAGAGTAGGACCGTGACCGAGACCGCCGACAGCCGCAGCCGGGCCGAACGGTACGACCCAACCACCATCGAGTCGCGCTGGCAGGACCAGTGGGCCACCCTGCGCCTGTACGACACGGATCTGCTGGACCACTCCCGGCCTCGGTACAACCTCGTGACGATGTACCCGTACCCGTCGGGCGACCTTCACATCGGCCACTGGTACATCGTGACCCCCACGGACGCGCTGGCCCGCTTTCGGCGGATGCACGGGTTCAACGTCTTCTTTCCGATCGGCTTCGATGCCTTCGGGCTGCCGGCGGAGAACGCGGCGATCAAGAACGGCGGTCACCCGTTCCCCTGGACGATGCAGAACATCGAGAAGATGCGTCGACAGTTCCGGACCATGGGCGCAGCGTTCAGCTGGGACCACGAGATCGTCACCGCTGACCCCGCCTACTACCGCTGGAACCAGTGGCTGTTCCTGCGCTTCCTGGAGAAGGGCCTGGCGTACCGCAAGAAGTCGCCGGTCGACTGGTGCCCCAACGACGGCACCCTCGCGCGCGAGCAGGTGGAGGGCGTGGATCGTCACTGCTGGCGGTGCGGAGCGCTGGTGGAGAAACGGGATCTGGAGCAGTGGTACCTGAAGACGACCGCCTATGCGGACGAGTTGCTGTCGTTCGAGGGCATCGACTGGCCGGAGCCGATCCGAGTCCAGCAGACCAACTGGATCGGGCGCTCCGAAGGAGCGGAGATCGACTTCCCGACCGCCCCGGCCGACCACCATGCCGGCGGCGAACCGTTGCGCGTGTTCACGACCCGACCGGACACGCTCTTCGGGGCGACATTCATGGTCCTCGCTCCGGAGCATCCCCTGGTCCCGTCCCTGACCGCCCCGGAACGCCGCCCGGAGGTGGACGCCTACATCGAGCAGGCCCGCCGGCGGACGGAGATCGATCGCCTCTCGACCGATCGCGAGAAGACCGGCGTGTCCATCGGTGCCGAGGCGATCAACCCGATCGATGGCGAGCGCATCCCGATCTTCATCGCCGACTACGTGCTGTCCGGCTACGGCACGGGCGCGATCATGGCCGTGCCCGCCCATGACGACCGTGACTACGCCTTCGCGGAGCGCTTTGGGCTGCCGATCCGCCGGGTCGTTGCCGCTCCGGGAACCGGGGCCGACGACCCGATGACGAGCGCCTATATCGCCCATGCCGCGGACGAGCGCCTGGTCAACAGTGGCGACTTCGACGGCATGCTCGCCGACGAGGGCGGAGCGGCCATGGTCGCCCGGCTGGCCGCATCGGGGGCCGCGGAGCCCAAGGTCACCTATCGACTGCGCGACTGGCTGATCAGCCGCCAGCGCTACTGGGGCACGCCCTTCCCGGTCGTCTATTGCGCGACGGACGGCATCGTCCCGGTTCGCGACGAGGACCTGCCCGTCCTGTTGCCGGAGACGGTCGATTACCAGGGCAGCGGCTCCAATCCACTGGACCACGACGAGGCGTTCCTGCACACGACGTGCCCGCGCTGTGACGGCCCGGCCCGGCGCGAGACGGACACGATGGACACGTTCGTCGACTCCAGCTGGTACTGGTTCCGCTATCTCTCCCCGCATAAGGAGGACGGGCCGGTCGATCGGTCGCTGGTCGATGCCTGGACGCCGGTAGACCAGTACACGGGGGGCGCGGAGCACGCGGTCATGCATCTGATGTACGCCCGGTTCTGGACCAAGGCGATGCGCGACTGCGGCCTCATCGGCCAGGACGAGCCGTTCAAGCGCCTGTTCAACCAGGGCCAGATCCTGGGCGCGGACGGCGAGCGGATGAGCAAGTCGCGCGGCAATGTCCAGGATCCGGACGAGCTCGTCCAGCGCTTCGGCGCGGATTCAGTTCGGCTGTTCCTGATGTTCATGGGCCCGTGGGACCAGGGCGGCCCGTGGAGTCCCACGGGGATCGGCGGCGTCCATCGCTTCCTGAACCGGGTCTGGACGCTGGCCCTGGACCCCCAGGGGCGCGAGCCCGGCGACCCGGATTCCGGGACCTTGCCGGCCGGCGAGACGGACGACGACGCGACGCGCGCGATCCGCGGGGCTGCGCACCGGACGCTGCGGGCCGTCACGGCGGACTACGAGGCGTTCCACTTCAACACGATGGTCGCGAAGCTGATGGAGCTGACCAACACGCTGTTCCGCTATCGGGGCACGTCCGTGGCGGGCGGCGCGGCGTGGGACGAGGCGATCCGGCTGCTCCTGCTGATGCTGGCACCTGCGGCACCGCACATGGCGGAGGAACTCTGGTCGCGACGTCTGGCCGCCGCCGGGGTCGAGTGGTCCTCGATCCACACCGAGTCGTGGCCTGCGGTGGACGAGGCGGCGACCACAGTCTCCGTGCGCGAAGTCCCGGTCCAGGTCAACGGCAAGCTGCGCGACAAGATCGTCGTGCCCGCCGACGCGGACCAGGCGACCGTGGTGGCTGCGGCCCTCGCGAGCCCGCGCATCGCTGCGCTCCTGGCCGGCCGTCCGCCGGACAAGGTCATCGCGCCCGGCGGCGGCAAGCTCATCAACATCGTTCTGCGCGGCGGGTGACCGTGCGGTGCGATCGATCGCCGTGGCCGCCATCGTTGCGGTCGTCGCCGTTCTGGCTATCGGGTGCTCCCCCAGTGGCGGGCCGGCGGACCGCATCCGGCTGACCAACCAGACGAATATCGCAGTCGCGGTTCATGTGAACGGCGGCTGGGCGGGGACCTATCCACCCGGCGCCGTCGCGGATGTGCCCATCCGGGGCCATGGCGGGCCTCCGTTTCGTGTCGAGGTGCGCTCCCCCAGCGGCGCCTCCCTTGCCGAATTGACGATCAGCGCCAGTGACGTCACCGTTGTAGCGGATGGCTCAACCGCCATGTCCACCGGGAGCGGCGTGCCGTGTGGCTGGATCGAGCTGGCCTACGGCGAGGTGCCTGACCAGGGCCCGGTCGGCGGTGGAGGCGTCGCCCCCGCGCCGCCGACCGGGCCCTGCCCGTAACCCATAGCCCGTAGCCCGCTCAGGCGAACGAGTCCAACCAGGCGATCCGGACCACGTCCTCTACGCGGCGGAACTCCGGGTCGCCGGTGATCAGCGGGATGCCGTCACGATGCGCCAGCGCCGCGGCGAAGCAGTCGGCGTACGAGATGCCGCCGCGCAACTTGAACCAGCCGGCGCGGGCGGCAAGTTCCAGATCGACGTCCACGATGCTCGTCCATTGCTGGATCGACACCACCGTCTGATGAGCGACCACGGCGCCCAGATCCCGTTCTGTGGCCATGATCACTTCACCAGCATTGACAGTCGTCAATCGGAGGGTGACTTCACCCCGGGTCGTCGCCGCGATCGCGGCTCCGATGCGCTGCCAGTGCGCCTCGCGCTTGATGAAGGCGACGAGGGGCTGTGCGTCGATGGCGTAGAGGGCTTCGGCCATGGTCCGTACTTCCTCTCGAAGATAGCCTCGTCCTCAGCATCGAGTGCATGCAGGATGTCGACCGACGTCTTGCCCTCCATCCCGGGTCGGACCGGGAAGCGATCGAAGTAATCCGGAGCATCCTGAACGTCGTTCCACGCGAACTCCACGGCGATCGAGCCGTCATCCGCCTGTTGCAGGAAAACGACACCACCGGGCTTCATGCCGGCTCGGTCGCGCATCGCCTTGGGAATGACGATCTGCCCCTTGGGACCGACCTTCGCCGAACCGATCCGGTCCAGCGGAACCCAGTCACGAACCACGATGCACCTCCGGTATGACCAGGCACCGATAGTACCACCATCCGTCAACGGTATGACCTGTTAGGCTCTCATTCGTCCCCACCGACATCCTGGAGATCCCCGTGACCGATATCCGACTTGGCGCGCTCTGCTGGAATCAGTACGCCGATTGGCCCAGCCTGCTCGAGGCCGGCGTGCGCGTCGATCGCCTGGGCTATGACACGCTGTGGACCTGGGACCACCTGTACCCGATCGTCGGCAGTCATGAGGGCCCGATCTTCGAGGGCTGGTTGACCCTGGCGGCCTGGGCACAGGCGACGGAGCGCGTGCGCATCGGGTTGATGGTCGGCGCGAACACGTTCCGCGAGCCGGCTCTGACCGCCAAGATGGCCACCACCCTCGACCATATCTCCGGCGGTCGGGCGGTCCTGGGCGTCGGCGGGGCGTGGTTCGAGACGGAACACGAGGCCTACGGCCTGCAATTCGGCGACGGCTTTCCGGAGCGCCTGCGCTGGCTCGGCGAGGCGCTACCGATCATGCGCGGCATGCTCCACGGTGAGAGGCCCACGGCGTCCGGTCCGCGCTACCGCGCGAAGGACGTGCGCAACGACCCCATGCCCATCCAGGAACGGCTACCCATCCTGATCGGCGGCGGCGGCGAGCAGGTCACGCTCAAGCTCGTGGCCAGATACGGCGACGCGAACAACCTCGGCGGCGGGTTCGAGAGCGTGAAGCGCAAGGACGCCATCCTCATCCAGCATTGCGAGACGGTCGGGCGCGACCCGTCCGAGATCGAGCGAACGATCGGTGTCGGCACGGTGGTCATCCGCGATTCGCGGGCGGACGCGGAGCGCGTGCAGCGTGAGATCGCCGAGAGGAACGGCAAGGCGGAGCCATGGAAGGACCAGCCGGTCGGCACGCCGGAGGACGTTGCGGAGAAGCTCGCGCCATTCCTGGGGATCGGCTATCGGCATCTCATCGCGGGCTTTCCGTCGCCCTTCGACGAAGAGTCGATGACGCGCTTCGCGACGGAGGTCCGACCGCTCCTGGAAGCCGGCTGACCCGCCAGGTCCCCGCCGCCGTCACGGTGCCCACCGTCACGACGTGACCTCCGCCACCGCCTGACGGCGTCGCTCAGTCCGGCGAGGCCGAGACGAGGTCCGGCTCGTCGCTGGAGCCCCTGGTCCGCGCGCGGTGGCGCGCCGCCTTGGCCCGGTTGCCGCAGGTGGCCATGTCGCACCAACGGCGCTTGCCGGTGCGCGAGGTGTCGTAGAAGACCCACCGGCAGCGGTCGTTGTCGCAGATCCTGATGCGCTCCGGCTGGCCGGACGTCAGTTCCTTGACGAGCGGATCCGCCAGGCGGGCCAGGGCGTCATCGATCGGGTCGCCCACGTGGCGATGATCCACCGCGACGCAGCCGTCCGACGAGGGAACGAGCTCGATGACCTGCCGGGCGTGGAGCGCCCGATTGACCGTGTCCAGGGCACCCGGCCGTGGCGGTCGATGGTCGGCCAGGGCATCGGCGACTTCCCGAAGGGCACCGCGGACCGAACGGACACGAGCCAGATCGCGCGCTGCCGACAGCGGGTCGATCGCCGCCTGGAATCGGAGCCGGTCAGCACCTTCACCGTGGATGACGCCGCGCCGCACGAACCAGGCGAGGGCATCGTCGAGCCCGGGAAGACGGTCGAGCGGGAAACCATTCTCCAGGTCGTCGGTGTTCAGGAAGTCGAAGGTGTCGTCCAATCGGACGTCGTGAGCGTGGCCCCTGGAGAACGGCTCGATAACATTCGTTGACATGCTGCTAACCACTTTAGTCGTTTTGACAGGTTACGCGCAAGGGGGTACATTTCCGTAGTAACCGATATACACCTTATCAACGGTTATCGGGTGCGCAGGAGAAACGGACATGGAAGCCCTCGTCATGGCAATGGTGCTGATCGCCGGTCTGGCCGCACTCGGTGCGACCTCGATCCGGTGGGGCGTCGATTCACGTCCGCGGATGCCGGACGACCACACCCGTTGACCCTCGCGACGGTCACCGTCGCCAGATGGAGCGAACTGATCATGAATCACTATTACACCTTCCTCGCCCTGGACATCGCTCGAGAGCGGGAGCGCGACGCCGCGCTCCGGCGTCGCGCCGAGTTGGCCGCGATGGACCGGATCCAGCGCCCGAGCGTCGTGCGCCGTGGTCTGGCCAACGTCCTGGCCCTGGTCAGCCGGGGCAGCACGGCCGCCGTCCGTCGCCTCGACGACTGCGTCGCCGAGGACCTGAACAAGGCGCTCGCCGCCGGCCTGTAACGTTGCAGGCATGGACGTCCATGCGTTGCTCCTGGGGACCGCCGCGGTCTCCTGGGGACTCGACCGTATCGATCTCTTCACGGTGGATGAGGATGCGGGCCTCGTCCACCGTGTCTTCGTGTCCGGGACGCGGGATTTGCCGGAGTCGCTGGGCGGGGTGCTCGCCTCCCTGCCCGCCGTGAGAGCCTGGGGGGGCCGGCTCCAGGTCTTCGCGATCTTCGCTGATGGTCAGCTGTGGAACCGCTACTGGGATGGCGCGACGTGGCATCGCTGGTGGGATGGGACCCAATGGGTGAACTGGGAGCGGCTGCCCGCGTGATCCGGACGGATCGATTGCTGCTGCGCCGCTGGCGTGACGATGATCGACCGGCCTACGTCGCCATGAACCAGGATCCGGCCGTGATGGAATACATGCAGGGTCTCCAGACGGCGGACGTCTCCAACGCCTTCATCGACAGGGTGGAGGCGCACTGGGAGGAGCATGGCTGGGGCCTGTGGGCCGTCGAGGTTCCGGGCATCGCCCCGTTCATCGGTTTCGTGGGCCTGTGGCCAGCCACCCAGATCCTTGGCTGGGACTCCGTGGAGACGGGCTGGCGGCTGGGCCGCGTGCAGTGGGGGCACGGCTACGCGACGGAGGCCGCCCGCGAGGCACTGCGCTTCGGCTTCCGCGAGGTCGGCTTCCCGGAGATCGACTCGTTCACGGTCCCGCAGAACGTCCGTTCGCGTGCGGTGATGGAGCGGATCGGGCTGGTCCGAGACCCGGACGGCGACTTCGACCACCCGCGCGTGGATCCGGTCGAGTATCCACGGCTCGTCCGGCACGTGCTCTACCGGCTGGACCGGTCAGCCTGGGAATCTCGCCAGGAACGCTCCTCCAGATAAGTCGCAGCTAACGGCCGTACGCTACTGTCCGCTTGACGTCTCGCCGCGTCGGAAGTGCCCCCGAGGTGGCGAGACGTCGCGGTGTCCGCGACGGCTCGCCGGCGACCGCCCGCCGGTGGAGTGCGATCCGTGGGACCGAGCACAACGCCGCCGTGGCGGCTGATCGAATCGCCGACCGAGGGCGACGACGCCGCCGCCGCCGCCGAGCGAGTGACCGCCACCGGTGCGGATCGCCACGTTGCGGATCGGCCGGGTGGCCCTGACCCGGCGTTCCTGCGGGCCGCGGCGATGATCGCCGCGGCGGCTGTCCTCGCGATCATCGCCTTCATCCTTGCCTTCACGTCAGGGTCCGGAGACGGCGTGGTCATCGCCAACGACGGCGAGGTCATCGCATCGACCGTGCCTGGAGCGCTGGCCAGCAGTGCCGTCAGCGCCGGGCTGATCGTCGTGGATGTCACCGGAGCCGTGGCGCAGCCTGGCGTGATCCGACTTCCGGCAGGGTCGCGCGTCGCCGACCTGATCGACGCAGCCGGCGGGTACGGGCCCCGCGTCGACACCGGACGGGTAAGCCGAGATCTCAACCTGGCCGCGCCGCTCCGCGACGGTGACCAGATCCACGTTCCATCGCGAGACGAGCCGACGGGCACCGCGAGCGCGGATGACCGTGGCGGAGGGTCGGACAGCGGCCCCCTCGATCTCAATCAGGCGACGGCCGGTGAGCTCGATGGGCTTCCGGGGATCGGTCCGGTCACAGCGGAAAAGATCCTGGCCGCTCGCGAGGAGTCAGCGTTCGCCTCCGTTGACGACCTGCGTACACGCGGCGTGCTCGGCGAGAAGACGTTCGAGCGGATCCGCGACCTCGTGGCGGTGCCGTGACGTGCCGCGCAGCGGGTGGCTTGCAGTCGGCGGGGTCCTTGTCGCCATCGCGGTGCCGGCCCTCGCCGTCGGTCGCGAGGTCGCGTTCGCCGTCGCGCTCACGTCGATCGCGCTGATCCTGGTTTGGCTGGCCGGTCGATCTCGTTCGGGCGCCGTCGCCGTGGCCGCGACGATCGCGGTCGGCGCCTTGATCATCGCGCTACGGATCGCGATCGCCCCGCCCGATCCATCCGGGCCGAGCGGCCCACCGGGCGGCGGCCCGTGGTCGATGGTCGTCGAGGCCGTCGGCTCACCCCGCGACGGTCATCAGGTGGCGACCCTCCGGCTGTCCGGGACGCCGAATACCGGGAGCGTGGTCCGTCTCGCCGCCACGCTGCCACGGTATCCAGCCATCGAGCCAGGGGACGTCGTCGAGGTCGGAGGTCGCGCCCGCGCGCGGCCCGATTCGCCATACGGGCAGTACCTGGAGAGGATCGGGGCATGGGGCACCCTGCGGGCAGACACGCTCCTGGTCGCCCCCGGTCCGGACGGTCCGGCGCGACGACTCGAGCGATCGCGTCGCGAGGCCGCTGAGGCGCTCGGAGTGGTCCTGCCTGAACCCGAGGCGGGCCTGGCGGCCGGGATCCTCATCGGGCTGCGCGACCTGGTCGACCGAGACGTCGCAGCGGCCTTCACGACCGCCGGCGTGAGCCACGTCGTGGCGATCTCCGGCTGGAATATCGCCATCGTGGCCGCGGCCATCGGCGCGCTGGCTGGTCGGCTGGGGCGACGGCGTCGAGCGGTCGTGACGTCCATGGCCATCGTCATCTACATCGCCTTCGCCGGGGCGTCGCCGTCCGTCCTTCGGGCCGGAGCGATGGCGGCGGTCGTCCTGATCGCCCTGGAATCGGGCCGGGCCGGTCGAGCGCCGGCGGCCTTGGGGTGGGCGGCGCTCCTCCTGCTCGTGGCGGACCCGTCGCTGGTCGGGGATGCCGGCTTCCAGCTGTCGACCCTGGCGACCGCCGGACTGATCGCCTGGGCGAACCCGGCCACCGACCGGATCGACCGGCTGACCGGCGGCCACCTGCCACGCTGGCTGCTGGAGAGCCTGGGCATCTCCCTGGCGGCCCAGCTCGCCACCCTGCCGATCGTGCTCGCGTCGTTCGGGCGCCTTGCGCTGATCGCGCCGGCGATCAACCTGCTGGTCGTTCCCCTGGTCGCGCCGGTCATGGCGGCCGGTATCGTCGCGCTCGTCGGCGGGCTCCTGGTCGGTCTGGGTGCACCACTCGCCATCGGATCGATCCTTGCGGTCCCGGCATGGGTCGGGCTCCGGATCATGATCGGCCTGGTCGACGCCGCTGCCAACGTCCCCTTCGCGAGCGTGGAGGTCCAGCCGCCACTCGGCGCCGCCCTGTCCGTCGTCGTGATCGTGGGTCTTGGTGTGGTCGCCCTGGTTCGCCGTCGGGCGCGCGGTTCGGCACCCGAACGGCGGCATGGCCGAACCATGACGGCCGCGCCGGCGGCAGCGGCGCCCAGGCAGGCTGTGGGCGCGGGGGCGGTCGCGTCGCGGGGCGGGCGCTATGCCGTTCTGATCCTCGTCGCCGCCGTCGCCTGCACGAGCGCCATCGCGATCAGCCGACCGCCGGGAGTAGCGCGACTCTCCGTCCTGGATGTGGGCCAGGGCGATGCCATCCTGCTGGAGGGGTCGCGCGGCGGACGACTGCTCGTCGACGGAGGCCCCGACCCCGATCGACTGCTCATCGAACTGGACCGACGCCTCCCGCCATGGGACCGGCGCATCGACGTCGTGATCCTGTCGCATCCGCACGAGGATCACGTGGCTGGTCTCGCCCTGCTCCTGACCCGCTACCGGGTCGGCCGGGTGCTCGAGCCCGGAATGCGCGGCCCGGGACCAGGCTACGCGGCGTGGGACCAGGCACTGTCCCGCGCCGGCGCCCCGGTCCGCGGGTCCATCGCAGCCGGCGACCGACTCGCCGTCGACGAGATCCGGCTGGATGTGCGCTGGCCGATCCGAGGGACCGTTCCGGTGGAGCCGACAGATGGCGGTACCGGCATCAACAACGTGTCGGTCGTCCTGCTCGGAGCGGTCGGCGGACGGCGGTTCCTCCTGACCGGCGATGTCGAGGATGGCGTGGATCCGGCGCTGCTGGCGGCCGGACTCCCGCGCATCGACGTCCTCAAGGTCGCCCATCACGGCAGCCGTACCGCCACGACGGATGCGTTCCTTGCTGCGGTTCGCCCGCGCGTGGCGATCGCGTCGGCGGGCTCTGGCAACCCGTATGGCCACCCAGCGCGGCGCACCCTGGAGCGGTTGGTGGCCGCGGGCGCCAGCGTCTACCGAACGGACATCGACGGGACGGTCACGGTCACCTTCGAGGCGTCCGGACCGGTCGTCCGGCGCGATCCCGGACGCGAAGGGAGACTCCCGGTGCCACGGGCCGCGCCTGCCGCGCGGGCCGCGACGTCGCGGGCGTTCTATTGCGCCGTCCCAGGTTTTGGGCCATCGGGCCCGCAACTGGAAGCCGGCGATCAGTCCGGGTCCGCGGCGCGGTCCGCGGCGCAGTCCGCGGCCGCTCCGCGTCGCCAACGAGGCGACGAGCGTGGCCTTGGACCGGTCGGGGCGGCGAGGTCGGTCGGGTACCATCGGCCCGATGACGGTCCCTACCCGGATCGAGGCCGCTGCCCTGCTGCTCTCCCTGGATCCCCCACCCTGGTTCCTCGCGCACGCGCGCGCCGTGGGCGAGGTCGCGGCCTGGCTGGCGGCCCGGATCGCCGGCCGCGGGATCGTCGTGGATCGACGCCTGGTGGAGAC
>Ga0163144_10026264_pt1 | contig 11329 bp, 4 predicted proteins | sample OliLak19BULKMAT1_FD_123175 | JGI IMG/M metagenome (GOLD analysis project Ga0163144, IMG submission 123175) | Freshwater microbial mat bacterial communities from Lake Vanda, McMurdo Dry Valleys, Antarctica - Oligotrophic Lake LV.19.BULKMAT1 | ecosystem: Environmental > Aquatic > Freshwater > Lake... | reverse complement strand
GTTTCACTACATTGCCCATTACTGCTACTACCACCTATAATGTAATTGGAGCTACAAATCCTGTTGTTGTGGTCGGATCATCCACGGGTCTTGATTTTGATGGTTCCAATGACAAGGTTAACACGACATTTGTTTTACCAGCAGTAACAGAATTTACTATTGAAGCACGCTTGTTCCCAAGAGCTACAAGTTATAACAGAATTGTTTCAAACTACAGCGCGGTAGCAGCCGGTCATATAATATTCGATACATATAATGCGGTTAATAACGGAATGGGTTTACGGCTAGCTATGCATGGTTCAGGAGGGGTGCTTCATTCTCTGTCAGTCGCCAATGTTCTTACATTAAATGCATGGAACCATGTAGCTGTAACGTTTAATAACGGAGTGGTGAAGTTGTTTGTTAATGGAGTACAAGTAGCTACTAACACGGCTTCGTATACATCCCTTCCTGTAGGACCTAATGGTTTTTGTTTTGGAGAAGATGCACTTATAGGAGTAGCGGAGTACTTGAATGGCAGGCTGGACGAAGTGCGTTTTTGGAACAAGGCTCGCACGGCTCTTGAATTGACAGCAAAAATGAATACCTGTTTGGCAGGTACAGAATCAAATTTGCTGGCCTATTACAATTTTGATGATGGAACAGGATCTTCAATTGTAACGGATAATACAGCAGGGACCAACAACGGTACTTTGTCGAGCATGGACCCGGCAACAGATTGGATTAGTTCACCTGTGTCGTGTAATTCGTCTTTGCAGGATCCGAGTACATTGCCCGGAAAAGCTCTGGATTTTGACGGCACCAATGATATTGTTGAAACGCAATTTATCATGCCCACTACTTCGGCCTTTTCCATTCAGGCCTGGATATATCCACGGGCAACGTTCTACAAACGGATCGTTTCCAATTTTGACGGAGTAGGCTCTGCCGGTTCCGGAGAAATTGTGTTGGATACATATAATGCCACTGATAATGGACGGGCACTAAGACTGACCGTTCAAACTGGCGTTATAAGCACTGCGAATGTGCTGACCCTGAATGCATGGAATCATGTATCCGCCACTTTTGACAATGGCCTGATGACCATTTATGTAAATGGCTTTGATGTTGGCAATATCACTGTCGGGTTCACTTCGGTTTCCACGATTGGAAAAAAATTCATTCTAGGAGAGGACAATGTGATCGGAGGCAGCACGGAGTATTTTAATGGAAAAATGGATGAGGTTCGTTTTTGGAATAAGGCGCTAACGCAGACCGAAATACTAGCCAATATGAACTCCTGTTTACTGGGAACAGAAACAAATCTATCCGCCTATTTTAATTGTGAGGACGGAACAGGAGAGCTTGTGAGCGACATAACGGCTAATCAGAACCATGCACAAATGTTGAACATGGATCCCAGCACCGATTGGGTGGATGGAAAATTTACCTGCAATAGTAACTGCGATTATGAAATGACACAGTTGGTCACCATTAATGTTGCCTCTGCAATAGATACGTCCACCACTGTTCTCGGATTGGTTATTTCATCGGATCAGACAGGCGCTTCTTATCAATGGATCGATTGTAATAATGCCAACCAGCCCATAAGCGGTGAAACAGGTCAATCTTTTTCGGTTACAGCCAATGGCAATTACGCTGTAATTGTAACGGTGGGTGCCTGTTCGGATACCAGTGCCTGCCTAAATTTTTCTGTAGTGGGTATCCCTGAAAATATCTCTTTAAGCTATTCGCTTTCTCCTAATCCGGCCGCTGAATTTATTATCGTTCAAATGGCCCATTCATTCACATCAGCAACGATAGAGGTAATGAATACGATAGGCCAGGTGGTTTCGAATCAGAAGATCAATAGTGCCACTACAACGGTGAGCTTGCCCGGTGCATCGGGACTTTATTTTATCAAAGTAACGGCAGATGGAATTAGCAAAACAACGAAAGTGATTAGAGAATAAGTAAATTCAGGATCATACCTTTTGAAACGTAGGTACCCTAGGAGTTGCAGAGACTTCATGTAGACCCTTTTTCGTGAATTCCTTGATTTTTCGTTAAACCACATTTTTCAGTTGAAAAGAAATTAATCAATAGAATTTGACGCAACTTGTTGCAAAGCACCAAGTTGGTCAGGGTTAATCATCAGTAAAAAAGTTCGAAAAATGGGATCTCCGGTCTATATCTAAACTCTTACGTGCGAATTCTAAACTGGTTCCATCAGGGCTTTCTTTTGCATTTAGACTACCGGATAATTATCTTTTTCGTAACGATCCCTTGCTCAGAGGCTATACCGATGCCTCATATCTTTTAGTCCAATTATAATTTGTACTTGATCGGCATTATACCAAATGTTATGGACTAATATATAATCAGTAATGGTATTATACCGATGCCTCATATTTTTTAGCCCAATTATAATTTGTACTTGATCGGCATTATACGAAATGTTATGGACTAATATATAATCAGTAATGGTATTATTTTAAAAAAATAAATACCATTTCGAATGGTCTTTTAAATCAACAGTTGCCACTCCCAAAGGGATGGATGCTATAATTTTACAAATTAGGACGAATATTTGTTTGTTTGATTTTCAGTTAGTGAAAACCTACTGGCAGGCAGGTTAGTGTAATTCGTGGCTTGTATTTATTGGCACTGAATAGTAACAAGTCAAGCTGATTGCTTTATCCATTCCAGTACTCCACCTTTCAGATTATACAAGTTCTGAAATCCAAGCTTGCCGGATAAAAGCTCTATCGCTTTTCTGCTCCGGACACCGCTTCGGCAGAAAACTACAATCTTTTTTTTCCGTGAAAGAAGTACGGCATGGTCTTCAATTTTTCCAAGAGGGATTTTCAATCCATCAAGTGCTGATACTTCCGGCAACTCATTGAGTTCGCGCACATCCAGCAATTGAATATTTTCTTTCGCAGAAAGAATAGCAACCAATTCCTGAGCAGTGACTTCCTTAAACGAACCGCTGTCATTTTTTATTCCGCAAAAAAGATCGTAATCCATTTTTCCGAATGCTTCTGCATTCTGAGGAGCCGATCCAACAACTTTCTCATTTCTATCTATCTGGATGGTTTGAAAATTCATAGTGAGGGAATCCACAAGCAATACTTTTCCTGAAAGCACTTCTCCGATAGTTGTAATTATTTTTATTACCTCGTTTGCCATGAGGCTGCCGATTATTCCCGGCAGTACGCTCAGCACTCCGATCTCCGCGCAGGAAGGAGATTCCCCGAGTGATGGCGGGGTAGGAAAAAGGCAGCGGTACGTTGGGCCTAAATCTCCCTTTAAATTTCTAAAATTGAAAACAGACACTTGCCCCTGGAATTTAAATATGGAACCGGATACGAGCGTTTTACCGCATAACACACATGCATCGTTCACCAAATAACGGGTTGAAAAGCTGTCGGTACCGTCCACAATAATATCATATTCAGAAAATAATTCTAACGCATTTTCTGTGCTAAGCTTATTGTGAATGCTTTTAATCTCAATCAGCAGGTTTTGTTTTGAGAGTTTTTGCTTTGCGGCTTCTGCTTTTGACCTTCCTACATCCGTTGCATCATATAAAACCTGACGCTGCAAATTTGTTTCATCTACCGTATCAAAATCCACTATCCCGATTTTTCCTACTCCTGCAGCTGAGAGGTACATCAGAACAGGGCAACCCAATCCTCCTGCTCCGATCACCAATACTTTTGCGGCTTTAAGCTTTTCCTGCCCGGCAATTCCTATTTCCGAAAGAAGAAGGTGCCTGCTGTAACGTGATATTTCCTGTTCTGTCAGCATTAAAATATTATATCATGAAAGATCCCTTGCATTACTGTTCCGGAGTTCGAAGTGCAGCAAGCTTTTTAAACAGCTCTATTTCTTCTGCGGAGATATTTTTCGGAAGTATGATCTTCATTTTTGCGTACAGATCTCCAAACTCATTGTCTTTACCAAATTTAGGCATTCCCATTCCTTTTAATCGCAAGAGCTTACCACTTTCGGTCTCCTTGGCAATATCTATCCGGATATCACCCTTGAAGGTGTGTATCAATATTTTTCCGCCCAAAACTGCTGTATAGAGATCGACCGGGACATCACAATACAGGTCATCTTCCTTTCTTTCAAAGCGAGGATGCGCTGCTATATGCACTTTCATAAGTACATCGCCCCGTGGCCCGGTAGTACGGCTGCGTCCACCCTTTTCCCGCATGCGTAGCACTTGGCCTTCTTTTACTCCCGGTTTTATTTTTACCTGCAGCTTCTCTCCATCTGTTTCAAGCTGCCTGGTTGTTCCGGAATATGCTTCTTCAAGAGAAATGCGTAACTGTGCCTCATAATCCGTTCCTTTTCTGGGTTGCTGCTGCCTTGCCCCGCCTCTTTCGCCAAAAATATTTGAAAAAAAATCGGAAAAATCTCCATCGCCTCCAAAAACATCTTCATCCTGAGTGTATGGCCTCTGACCTTGCCGGGCATTTTGCCATTTTGACCAATCAAAATTTCCTTCGTTGCCTCCCTGTTGGCGATACTGATTGTAGTTCTCACCCAACTGATCGTACTTCTTTCTTTTCTCATCATTCCCAAGCACCTCATGGGCTTCATTCAGCTCCTTGAACTTATCCTCTGCCGCCTTATTATTAGGATTTTTATCCGGATGATATTTAACAGCCAACTTGCGATATGCTTTCCTGATCTCATCGGCCGAGGCCTTTCGGTCTACGCCCAGGATCTTATAATAGTCCTTAAAATCCATTTTTGATTTACTCTTAACTTCGTATTAATTATGTTTCAAATTTGATGAATTAATTGCAATACACGTTATATAAACCGGGAAAGAATTTATACGATGCAATAGTATGCGGGTTATAATATGATTACATTAACCATTAATTTCGGAAACAACAATGATCTCTCCAAAATATTATATCATCTATAAGCCTTTCGAAATGTTGTCGCAATTTACAAAAGAAGGAGATCATAAAACGCTGGCAAACCTCAACTATAACTTTCCAAAAAATGTGTATCCTGTAGGAAGGTTAGATGCTGACAGTGAAGGACTTCTTTTGTTAACGAATGATAAGCAGGTGAATCATCTGTTGCTTGACCCCAAGTTCAGGCATAACCGGACATACCTGGCACAGGTAGAAGGACAGCTTACCGAAGAAGCAAGAACGAAGATTGAAAAAGGGCTTTCGATCACTGTGGATGGAAAGGAGTATAAAACCCTTCCCTGCAAAGCAGAAGTGATTCCTTCACCGGAAGAAAGTGGGCAACTGGGGCCACGTACACCTCCCATCCGTTTTCGGAAAAATGTTCCCACCACCTGGGTGCGTATCACCCTGCAGGAAGGCAAGAACAGGCAAGTGCGAAAAATGACAGCTGCCGCAGGATTCCCCACATTACGGCTGGTACGCGTTGCAATAGAACATATCTCACTCAGCAAAATGATGCCGGGAGAAGTACAAGAAATCCCCGGCAAGGAAATATTTTCCCTGCTGGGAATTTAAGCACGAGGCATTATCCAATCATACTTTTTTAGGCTAAAAATTATTTTCCCCCGCTTGGATTCGGCTTAGATGGAGTAGCTTTTGGTTGTGGCGGGTTCAGCTTTAGAATTTCAAGCTGTGCCTTTTTTGCATCTGCATCGGCCTGGGCTTTCTTTGCCATCTCTTCTGCCTTTTTTGCATCCGCTTCAGCCTTCGCAGCATCTGCTTTTGATTTTTCGGCAGCGGCAATATCTGCTGTAGCTTTTTTAGAAGCAGCATCTGCTGTTGCTTTATCAGCATTGGCTTGAGCGGTTTTTGCTATGGCATCAACCTTGGCAGCATCGGCTTGTGACTTTGCTACATCCAATTTTGCTTTTTCAGCATTTGCAATGTCTGCCTGTGCTTTTTTGGTGGCCGCATCTGCTGCTGCTTTATCAGCATTCGCCTGAGCGGTTTTTGCTATCGCATCGGCTTTTGCAGCATCGGCTTTTGCCTTTTCCGAAGACGCAATATCAGCAGCAGCTTTTTTAGATTCTGCGTCCGCTTTTGCTTTTTCTGCTGAAGCGATCACTGCATCAGACTTTGATTTATTGGCAGCAGCAATTGTTTCCTGTGCCTTTAGTTTATCAGCCTCTGCTTTTGCTTTATCGGCTTCTGCTTTGGCTTTCATCGCTTCGTTCTTTGGTTTTTCAGCTTCTGCTAATTGATTTTTCAGCTCCAGTGTTTTTTGCTCCGCGCTTGCTTTGTTGGAAGCTGCTACGGCAGCGCTTTCCTGCGCCTTTAGCTTATCCGCTTCTGCTTTAACACGGGTAGCTTCCGCCTGCACTGCAGCAGCATCGGATTTTGCCTTGTTGGCATCGGCAGTTTTAGCTTCTGCAATTGCTTTAGCATTGGCAGCATCATCCTTTGCTTTTTGGGCAGCGGCTATGGTTGCTTCTGATTTTGCTTTAGAAGCCTCTGCTGCCGAAATAGCGGCATCGGATTTTGCTTTTTCGGCATCCGTTTTAGATTTATCCGCTGCAAATTTTTTCGCATCGGCTTCTGCTTTTGCCTTATCCTCATCTGCCATTTTGATATTCGCAATAGCTTTTATGCTATCGGCATGCGCTTGTGCTTTTTGCGCTTCGTATTTTGCTTTTTCAACTTCCAGCTGAGCTTTTTCCAATCCCGCCTCTTTTTTGGCAAGCACCGTCATGGAATCCATTTTTGCTTTTTCCTTTTCCACATCCACTCGCTCCACTTCCTTGATAACTTCCACAGTGGTCTCAATGGTTTCCACCACTTCCACTTCTTTCTCTACTGTTTTCTGAACTTCCACCACATCGGACACGGTCATTTCCTGGGTGAGTGTAACCACCTGCCCGGTCACATCAATATTCTCAACCGAAAACCCTCCTCCTTCAATTTTAAAAATATCGTAACTGTCTTTTTCCTCGCGCACGGTGGCATAATAACGCGTTCCACCGCCTGTGATGTAAAAATTAATATCGTCCCGTGTAGTGTTGATCGGGAATCCCATGTTCTGAGGCGTGGACCAAGTGCCGTTATCTTTCAGTTCGGAGTAGAAAATATCATATCCCCCCATGCCATCGCGATATCCGTTGGAAGCGAAGAACAATGTTTTCCCATTCGGATTAATATAAGGAGATGTTTCGCTGAAGCCGGTATTAAGTGCAGTACCAAGATTTTTAGGTGCGCCCCATTTAGCCCCGGACTTCAGGCACTGATAAATATCAAACTTGCCTGTGCCTCCCTCCCGATCTGAACAGAAATACAGGTATTTCCCATCGGCAGAAACTGAAATCCCCGTTTCATTGGCAGCAGAATTAATTTCAGCAACAGGTTTAGGGCTGCTCCATATTTTATCGGCAAAGTTGCTCATATAAATATCGGATTGCCCTTTTATTTCCTTACTGAAGTACAGCGTGAGTCCATCTGCAGAAATATACAATGGCATTTCATCTTTATCCGAATTCCATTTGAAAGCAACGGGAGCATCCCATTTACCGGAAGCATCTTTGCGGGAATAATAAATATCCGCATCCAGTTTTCCATGCACATTGCTAACCTGCTTGTTCACATCCTTCACCGCTTTGCGTGAAGCAAAAAACATAATTGAATTATCAATGGTTAGTACAGGGTTTGTTTCTGCATACGATGTGTTAATGCTTTTACCCGGATTCTTCATGGTAACATCGCGGGGGTTCTTAACTGCATTCTTAGCATTGATGCAATTACGTATCTGCCTGTCTACCGAAATAGGAGGGTTTCCGGCAAATTTATCTTCGTACTGGAAAAACAACCATAATGCACTATCTGGCTGATTAACAGCAAGATATGTTTCTCCTAAAAAATACAAAGCATCGTAAGGAGAATTCTTTTCTGTTGCCGAAAAAAAATCATATTTATCAGTGGTTTTTTTAGAGGCCTTTTTCAAATAGGGAAGTGCTTTGGGGGACTCATCCAATGAGTTATAATAACACATGCCCATTTTAAAATTTGCATTGGCATTATCCGGCTCAGTCTCAAGCACCTTTTGCCATACCACCATAGCTGCACTGAATTGCCCTTTGCTGAGCAGCTTATTCCCTTCTTCCACAAGGGGAGTAACCGGAGAAACAGCGGACGAGTTTGATTTTTGATCGCCACAAAAAGCGGAAATTGAAAAAAGAAAGAAGGAGAGAAAAAATATGTTTTTCATGAAATGATTATGTTGCTTATTTAACCGACAAAAGTAAATAATTATGCTATCAGACGCATTAATTAAATATCAATTATTGAGTTCATAAAAGAGGTGTTTGATAAGGAACAATTTCTTATTTTTACGACTCTTTTAACCATATTATGTCATGAAGAAGTTTTTATTCCTGCTTGCCACTGCTTGTTGCATCTATTCTTCCGCGTCTGCCCAGTATGTTTCGGCCGGCGAATATTTTTCTACTGCCAAATGCAGCCCTTGTGATAATGTATTTTCATGGGGCGCTAACTGGGATGGTGAGCTTGGCGACAGCACCTTGGCTGATAGAAACGAGCCAGGAATCGTACACAATCTTTCCGGAGTCACTTCAGTTTCAGCAGGGGGATATTTTACACTTGCATTAAGAAACGACAGCACTGTATGGGCATGGGGCGCTAATTGGGACGGCTACATGGGGGACGGCACCTTTATAGACCGCCTGGAGCCGGTGAAAACGATTGGGTTAGGCAGTGTAAAAGCAATTGCTGCAGGAACATATCATTCCCTTGCCTTGAAACGCGATGGCACTGTGTGGGCTTGGGGATATAATGGATATGGAGAGCTAGGCGATAGCACAACTACAACAAGAACTTCGCCTGTACTAGTGAAAGGCCTTACAGGCGTTATTGCTATTGCAGCTGGGGAATATCATTCTCTTGCATTAAAAAGCGATGGTACTGTATGGTCTTGGGGCTGGAACAGCAACGGACAATTAGGCGACAGCACCACCCTGCAAAAAATTTACCGAGTACAGGTAAAAGATATTACAGGAGTCACAAAAATTTCAGCAGGATATAGCTTTTCTTTGGCCTTAAAAAGTGATGGTACTCTTTGGGCCTGGGGTGAAAACGGGAGCGGGCAATTAGGTGATGGAACTACGGTACAAAAAATTTATCGGGTGCAGGTATCAGTTCTTGGAAACACGGTTATTGCTATGGATGGAGGCGAGGATTTCGCTCTGGCTATAAAAAATGACAACACCGTGTGGGGTTGGGGATATAATGGCTATGGACAGCTTGGTGATAATACCTATACACAAAGGACAGCTCCTGTTCAAACATTGGGAGGAATGGCAAATGCAATTAGCATTTCAGCGGGCGGAAATCATTCATTGGCAATGAAAAGCGATGGCAGCGTGTGGGCATGGGGATACAATTACGAAGGACAGACAGGAAACGGCATTGACAACAATGAATATACGCTTCCACAAAGAACTCTTTATCTGTGCCCCGCACAGGACACAGACATTGATATTGATCTGCTTGCGGCCTGCAGCAGCTTTGATACAATTTCATCGGGCGGATCCGATCTTACTCAAATCACAGTTCATAATTATGGCTGCGATACCCTGCTTATTTCATCTGTAACGTCTACCTCTTCTACTTTCACTATTTCTTCTTTTCCCACTGTTATTGCTCCGCTGGATTCGGCTCAGATGAACGTTACATTTGTACCCGTTGCACCCGGCACCTATTCCGCCACTATTACCGTATTCAATAACGATGCGGATACTGCATTCTGCCTGTGGGGTGTTGCTACGCCTGCTCCCTCTGTAACAGTTACCCCAACCGCTTTTACAGCTACGATTACATGCGGTGATTCCATCATAAACATACTTAATATTGGAAATACAGGTGCGGGCAATCTGAATTATTCTGTTTCTCCCTGCAATTTCAACTCTTCGCTTGGCAGCGTGCTTTCTAAACTGAATTTGAATTTTGCTACTATAAATAGTGCAATTCCCAGTAGATTTAATTTTACGGATGGCATTGTGGGGACCAATATTAGCGATGGAGGAAGTGATATGTATGACGGTGGAAATTATATAAATACGAACCTTGGAACTAGCCTTGCTTATTCCGATAACCTTGTAATTTCCAGTGCCGCAATGGGTAGTGGAGGCCAATATTTTACCCGTAAATACCAAGGACTATGGGTTTTTGGAGCGGATGTAAATGCCATTAACTATTTTGAGATTACCGGAAACAACGGTGCGGACGGAGACGGCAATACGGATAATACCATTCTTACAACCTCACGGTGTGGCATCACTTACCGGGGCTTTGTTAAGCGAATTTACAACGCTGGCGATCCTTCAATAAATCATCTGATCATAGTGGAAGATAAACCTGGTCTTTCTCATACTGCTGCTTCCAACACAAACGATGACCAACACAGGATATCGGGACTGAATACTACTACCCGCATATATTATCTTTTGTACGCACGGACGGCAGGAGGGTACATTGACAATGCTGCCACGCTTAACATCATGAATAAATTTTTGGATGCCATCAATCAATTTCCATCCTGGCTTATTGTAGGCCCTACTACCACCGGAACCGTTGTTCCCTCAGGCACCAACACCGTATCAGTTGAAATGGATGGCACCGGATTAGTTGTTGGGCAATACACCTCCACAATAAATGTAAATTCAAATGATCCCCTGAATCCTTCGGTAGCTATTACCTGCTCATTGGCAGTAGCTGGAACTCCCAATCTAAATGTTTCAGTTTATGACCTCACTCCTCCTTGCGTTAAATTTGATTCTATCATGGCTTACACCACCAGCAGAGATTCTATTTTGCTTACCAATACCGGATGCGATACGCTCAGAATTGACAGCTTGAAAATTTCTCCTTCTCTGTTTACAATACTATCATCCCCTGTAAAGGTTGCACCGGGCGACAGCAAAAAGGTTGTTATGCAATTTGCTCCCATTGCAGCAGGAACTTTTGCCGGCACGCTCAACATCTATACCAATGAACTTGACACCGCTGTCTGTTTACAGGGAAAAGCATTCCCACGGCCTATTATTTCAGTGCTTCCCACTTCGCTCAGCACAACACTTGCATGTACAAGCTCGTACACAAGCACGGTTACAATCAGCAATACAGGTGGAAATAATCTAATATACAACTTCAATACTTCGAATTTACCAATAGCGGCATCCTGCACTCCAACTATTGGAGCAAAAAACAATTGCTGCTTAATGGGGATCTATAATGTGGCCTTCAATACTATTAACAACACTACGCTTGCTACCAATGGCAGGTACAATGATTATACCTCCACACAAAGCACTATAGTTAATCCCGGCCAAACATACACCCTC
>Ga0163144_10026263_pt1 | contig 11329 bp, 6 predicted proteins | sample OliLak19BULKMAT1_FD_123175 | JGI IMG/M metagenome (GOLD analysis project Ga0163144, IMG submission 123175) | Freshwater microbial mat bacterial communities from Lake Vanda, McMurdo Dry Valleys, Antarctica - Oligotrophic Lake LV.19.BULKMAT1 | ecosystem: Environmental > Aquatic > Freshwater > Lake... | reverse complement strand
GTCTCTACGGTTGGTGATTCGATGTTTTTGTGCGAAACATCAGACGGATAATTATCCGTCTCTACGGTTGGTGATTCGGTGTTTTTGTGCGAAACATCAGACGGATAATTATCCGTCTCTACGCTGATTTCTCCAAAATAATGTTTATGGTTTTTGGTGCAAATGGTTACATAATACAACCCGTTTGAGCCATAATCATAACCCTTAAATCGTGCAGAAGATATTCTGTATTTGTTTTGAAATTTTTTCATTTGCTTTTCTTGTGAAAATCTATTTAATTAAGCATTTTGAAGGGAGTTGAATCTTTGATTAATTGAACATGATATTACCTTTTTCAAAGGAGTCCTTCGAGGAGACAAACTTCAAATAACAACCAAATCAGGTTGGAGATCTATCTTTTCAGACCAATCAATTGCAATAAAATATTTTGCGATTAATAATTGTTATAATTATTTGATAGAAATCAAAAAATAGGAGTCTGAACTCCTTTTCTCAAATAGATATTGCAAATTGAATTCAATTCTGATATACCCTATTTACCCTTAAATCAGTCGTCCAAAATTTAGATTTCTAAATTGATGACTTACAGATTTTAGGAACCGTTCTAAATTTATTTTGATAATAAAATTCTGAATTGAAATCTATAATTTTATGACCTTCAAAAAATATCGAACATAAATCTGAACTTCATATGAAAATAGTTAATATACAAGCACTTAGAGGTCCAAATATCTGGAGTATTACACATCGCCTTTTAATACAAATGCGCCTTGATATCGAAGAACTCAATGAAATTGCTCCGCATAGATTGATACAATTGCATACCCATATTGATGAAATACTTGAAAGCTTTGGCGGAAGTTCCTTGTGGGAAGGCTACCATCTGCTGCAAAAGAAACACCTGAGCATAGCAGATATGGTACAAAAAGTTGCTTTAATCATTCAAAATCTTGCTGGCATGGAGACCCTATTTAGTGTGAGTAAGAAAAATAAAATACAGGGTATCTATACAGTCGTTTTTGAATATCAAGAGGAGGAAGTAGGCAGGTATGCCGCAAAAGTTGCAGTCAGCATGATATCTTCGCTCGTTATTGGTCACCATTATAATCCTGAAGTGGATATTCGAAAAATGAAGAGCTTGCGGGAAGATGTGCGTTTTGGCCCTAGCACCGGAAGTATAGTGGAAGAAGCGGTTAGCAGAGGAATTCCTTTTATACGTGTAAACACTCAATCGTTGGTTCAGTTGGGATATGGCAGAAATCAAGTGCGGTTTAGGGCAACCATGACGGAAAAAACCAGCAGTATTGCCGTTGATATTGCACAAAATAAAACAGAAACTAAAAGACTTTTACAAGAAGCTTCCATTCCGGTTGCCAATGGTTATTCAGTTTATAATAAAAGTGAACTGTATGATGTTTTGCAAAAAACCGGATTCCCTTTGGTTTTGAAACCTTCGGATGGCAACCATGGCAGAGGAGTTTCTATTAATTTAAAAAACACTGAAGAAGCTGAAATTGCTTTTGATTTGGCAAAAGAACATTCAAGAAAAGTAATTGTTGAGTCATTTATTGAAGGCTTTGATTTTAGAGTTTTGGTTATCAATAATAAGTTCGTTGCAGCCGCCTTGCGTGAACCTGCCGCCGTTACTGGTGATGGAAAACATACCGTTAAAGAATTAATTGACATAGAAAATAAAGATCCTCGCCGGGGGTATGGCCATGAAAATGTATTGACAGAAATAAATGTCAATACCGACACCATGAATCAACTTGCAAAATACAGCTTAACACTCGATAGTATCGTGCCTGAAGGTGAAAGGGTATTTTTAAAAGGAACTGCTAATTTAAGTACCGGAGGCACCAGTGAAGATGTTACAGATATGGTACATCCCAACAATATTTTTACTTTTGAGAGAATAAGCAGAATTATAGGCTTAGATATTTGTGGCATTGATATCATGGCAAAAAATCTAATCGAACCGATTGAGGAGTCAGGTGCTGCAGTAATTGAAGTGAATGCTTCGCCGGGTTTTAGAATGCACCTTGCCCCTGCCAAAGGATTACCCCGCAACGTGGCAGCTCCTGTTATTGATATGCTTTATCCTCATGGAAAACCTTGGCATATTCCCATTATTGCCGTTACAGGAAGCAATGGTAAAACAACTACCACCCGATTGATTGCTCATATTGTGAAGAACATGGGTTTTAGGGTTGGGTATACCACAAGCGATGGCATTTATGTGCACAATAGCATGCTTACCAAAGGCGATACCACTGGCCCTATAAGTGCAGAAACTATCCTAAAAGACCCTTCTGTAGAATTTGCAGTGCTCGAGACTGCGAGAGGAGGAATCTTGCGTTCTGGTTTGGGTTTTGGACAATGCGATCTTGCCGTGGTTACCAATATTCAAGAGGATCATTTAGGGATTGCCGACATTGATACCTTGGATGATTTATCTGTTGTAAAAGGGGTTATTGTTGGCGCCGTAAGACCTGAGGGATATGCTGTTTTGAATGCCGACAATCCTTACACTGTCAAATTGGGTAAAAAAGCCAAATGCAAGGTAGCCTATTTCAGCACAGATGAAAAAAATACAGTAATTGCCGAACACTGTAAACATGGCGGAATAGCAGCCATTTTCGAAAATGGCTTTATTTCCATCAAAAAGGGGGAATGGAAATTCAGAGTTGAAAAGGTCATGTCGATACCTATAACTTTTGGCGGTAGAGTTACCTTTATGGTGCAAAATGTACTGGCCGCTACCTTAGCTGCCTATTTAACCGGTTTTGCCACCGAAGAAATTGCAAGGAGTCTTGCCACATTTATTCCTTCACCTGCCCAAACCCCTGGTAGACTCAATATTTATGATTTTCAAAAATTCAGAGTCATGGTAGATTTTGCTCACAACATGGATGGATTTAAAGGGGTTAAAGAATTTTTAGAAACCATTAATTCAGATCAAAAAATTGGCATCATCACCGGTACTGGAGACAGAAGGGATAATGATATTAGGGAGATGGGAAAAATTTCAGCCGAAATGTTTGACCACATCATCATTCATCAAGAAAAATTTTTAAGAGGAAGAGAAGCTGAAGATATTGTTTCACTGCTTGTAGAGGGCATCAAGATGCACAACCCCGAACACTCTTTTGAGTATTTACCAAAAGGAATTGAACCTCTGAAACATGCTATTAACATGGCTAATAACGGCGCATTTATTACAGCTTTAAGCGATGTTTTGAATAATCCGGATGAACTTGTTAAAGGCTATTTAAAGATGGAAGGTTAATAAAAAATGATAGGAATTGTGTTTTTAGATGGAGATTTTGATGGCTTCCTTAGGAATTAAATGTTGCTAAATGAAACTCATCTACTTGAAAATCTTTTTAATTACAGCTAATAGATGAGCAGGTGTAGGTAGGCTTTTGTCAATTTGATAATAATATTCTCTTTCTGGGCCAAATTTAGAATAGAAGGATTTAACACTTTCAATATCTGAGCCTTCAAAATCGAACAGGTGGTCTGAATTTGCATATTGTTGGACAATGTTGTTGATCAAAAAAGCTGTAGCTGCATATTTCCTTCCATCCGATGTAACACTTGAAAAGGGATAATAAAGCCTATTTTTATACTTAAGTAAAAAGCAACAAGCCAATATCACATTGTTTCTGCTAACAGCCAATTTTTCAGAAATTCCCTTTTTATCACCAAAATCAATAATTTTTTTAAAGTTCAGATAATCACTTTCTGGTATTTGATTGAGGCTTTGCCAAGCATTTTTATAGGAGGTAATTATTTCATCGGCCTCAACATTATTCCCCATAATCAAATTCGCCTTTTCGGCCTTTTGCAGGTTTTTCTTTAGATTCCCAGAATAGTTTTCAAAAATCGTTTGATAAGTTCCATCTAAATCAAGTACCAGATTGGTCCTTTTTTTAAGGTGCACTTTATTTGATTCAAAACCTATGTTGGCATGGTTAAGCGGGTAATGTATGTGTTTGTATTTGAGCAAAAGCTCCTGAATAAATTTCTCTAATAGCAAAGGATCAAGATTACTTTCTTTTGCAAAAACGCCCAATTGCTGACAAAAGTTTGGGCGATAAGTATAGCGAATTCCATATTTTTTTCTAAAAGGAACTGGCATAATAAAGTCGTAATCACCAACTACCAAGGCTTCCCATTGATTTTCAGTTATTAAATCGAGAAACCAACTTAAAGCATATACCTTTCCCCAGACGCAGTTGTCAATACACAGATCCCATTTTTGCCTGTCTATGACGGCATTAGAAATCCACCTTAGTTTTGAAGAAGACATTGCTAAAAATGTTTATTGTTTTTTGCGAATAAAATATTGCCGACAAGATTCTCCAAAAGTACAATAAAACAACACTCTTTTCGGGATAGTAAAAATGGCAAAGAAATTAAAACATTGCTACCAAAAAACTTATCTTCCTTTAACTATAGAACCTCACTGTTAAATAATTTACGCTCTATCTCAGGGTTCAAAAAGATTCTAGCTTTGTGAATAATTTCATCTTAATCAAAAAAAACATGGGTTTTAAATTTTTAATAGACCTTACATGTTTTTTCACAACTTCCTTATAAAACCGATTAGGCAAAGGGTATGTTGTGATTAAAGGCAAATAATAAATTAGAAAGGGTGCCTAGTCCGAGAGTAATATAATGGGCTAATAAAGAAGTTTCAATTTAGATACCAGTGTGAATAAATATAAATGGATGCAATTACAGAACCCGAAGGGTTCAAATATTTATAGCACACAAAGTAGCTAAGCCGTGTAAGACCCCAGCGGGGGTCGAACAAAACATTATCATTATACTTTAAACATTTGATCCCTTAGGAATTACAAAGCCTTTAAAAGCAAAGGTTACGGCTACCCATATAAGAATTTTCTGAATTTAAAATATTAATTAAAACGCAAATTATTAGAACTCTTTTAGGAAATTTATAAATGGTTTTCCATTTTTATTACAATGGTTTCCACAAAGTAAATTTTTATAAGAAAGCCCTACATGTTTTTCTATTCCATCAGAAATTATAAGCTTAATTATCTACTTTTGCAGAATTCCATAAAATGCAGGTAATAACTGATCTTGATACTTTCTTAAAACCCAAGATTTCTATAGTCACTCAAGGGACTTTTGATGGCCTTCATGTAGGCCACCGGCAAATTTTAGGTAAAATTGTTGAACTCGCAAAGCAACAAAAAGGCAAATCTATTTTGGTAACATTTCACCCTCACCCTCGACATGTTATTTATAAATCTGAAAACAATATCAAGCTTCTAACAACTTTCGGTGAAAAAGTTAAATTACTTACCGAGATTGGGCTTGATTATTTAGTTGTATTGCCTTTTGATGAAACCCTCTCAAAGATGCATGCCATGAATTTTGTGAGAGATATATTGGTTGAAAAAATTGGAGTGAACACCATGATAGTTGGATACGATCATCGGTTTGGACGAAACCGAGAAGGTTCGCTAGATGATTTAAAAGAATATGCTGAAATTTATGGATTTGAAGTAAATGAAATTCCAGCGCACGATGTAGATGAAGCAATAGTAAGTTCAACAAAAATAAGGAATAGTCTATTGTGCGGCGATGTTGAATCGGCTGCTAAATTTTTGGGGCGTGCTTATTCCTTAACCGGCAGAGTGGTGCATGGCAGGAAATTGGGAAAGACGATTGGATACCCTACTGCGAATTTATTTTTAGAAGATTCGGATAAGTTAATTCCGGGAAATGGAATATATGCTGTAAATGTTTCCTATAATGAAAAAGAGTACGGCGGCATGTTAAGTATAGGCAATAACCCGACCATTGCTAAAGCGGTTTGGAGTATTGAAGTGAATATTTTTGACTTTGATAAGGATATATATGGTAAAGAAATTACTATTTATTTTAAGAAACACCTCAGAGAAGAAGTTAAATTTGGAAGCATTGAAGATTTAATCATACAACTTAAAGCGGATGAGATTGAGGTAAGGGATATTTTAAGAAATTATGGCGTTAATTGAGCAAAAATGGCTATTTAGGATAATTCATTTTATCATTTTTGCAGGTTTATTGAGCTTTTCATTTACTGTAAAAGCTCAAATCTTGGATTCAGATTCAATCGAAACAGATTCTGCATTTTTTGATGATATTCCACCGGATAATTACATTACTGAGATAACAAGATTATGGGATACCTCAAAAATTGGAGTAATAGCCTTAGCGGGCTCAGAAAGACAAACATTGTGCCTGCACCTGACCGATGATGTTCACTGTTGCTTTATGGCTCCTTGCAGGGGAAAGGTTACGAGCAATTTTGGTTGGCGCAATGGGAGAATTCATGCGGGAATTGACATTGACCTCGAAACAGGAGACCCTGTGTATGCTGCCTTCGACGGCATTGTAAGACATTCTGGGTGGAACAGAGGCTATGGCTACTTCGTAATAATAAGTCATTTTAATGGACTCGAAACACTTTATGGGCATCTCTCTGTCCTGAAAATAGCGGCATTACAACCTGTAAAATCAGGGCAAATGCTTGGTTTTGGAGGAAATACCGGACACAGCCGTGGCTCACACCTTCATTTTGAAGTTCGCTATTTTGGCAAACCTGTCAATCCAAAATTATTAATTGATTTCGATGATTACAGTTTACATACCGATACTTTACTTATAGGAAATAAATCTACTTTTTCAAAATCGAATTACATCAACGAACTCTCAAGCATGGTGGAGGTAGCAAACGATTCGCTTTATATAAAACAAGAGGCAAAATATGAAGCTAACCGTATTAAGGCTCAAAAGGAAAAAGAAAAAAAACGCAAAGAATTAGAGAAAAAGAAAAAGGAAAAAACCGAGAAACTTGCGAAAGAGAAGATAAAAAAGGCGAAAGTACTAAATCACACAGTTCGCAAGGGAGACACCCTTTATTCTATTGCAAAAAAATATGATACCAGTGTTGACAAAATCTGCAAGTTAAATAAGATGAAGTCAACAGATATTCTTGACCTGGGCAGAAAACTCAAAGTGAAATAAATAGTTCAAAAAAGCCATCCTATGGTATTTGCCGATAAAAGTACCGCTACCATAAAGCGATTAGCAAAAGAAGCTGGTTTTTCGTATTGCGGAATTTCAAAAGCAGAATTTTTAGCAGAGGATGCCCCAAGGTTGGAGAATTGGTTGAAACAAAAAAAGCAAGGAACCATGCATTGGATGGAAAATTATTTCGACATGCGTTTGGATCCAAGTTTACTTGTTCCTGGCGCTAAATCTGTTGTGAGTCTGATGTTTAATTATGCAACAGACGCTGAACAAGAGGATCCTAATGCCCCAAAAATTTCTAAATATGCCCTTGGACAAGATTATCATCAAGTGGTTAAAAACAAACTTTTTGGTTTGTTAAAGGAGATTAAATCTGAAATAGGTGATATTGAAGGACGCGTGTTTGTTGATTCAGCGCCCGTTATGGAAAGGGCTTGGGCTAAAAAAGGGGGTATAGGGTGGATTGGAAAAAACAGCCTTTTGATTAGCAAAGAATCGGGGAGTTATTATTTTTTAGCAGAAATAATTTCTGACCTCGATTTAGTAGCCGACGGCCCCATTAAAGATTATTGTGGTTCTTGTACTGCCTGTATTGATGCTTGTCCGACGGATGCCATATTGCCGGGAAGAGAAATTGATTCTAATAAATGTATCTCCTATTTAACGATTGAGTTGAAGGATGAAATTCCTGAAACTTTTGTTGGCAAAATGGATAATTGGGCCTTTGGCTGCGATATTTGTCAGGAAGTTTGTCCTTGGAACCGGTTTTCAAAACCAAATAGTGAACCCCAATTTGCTGTACAGTCTAATCTGTTAGCCATGAAAACAGAAGAATGGTTTGATATCAATGAAGATATTTTTAAGATCATGTTCAATAATTCCGCGGTTAAGCGAACAAAGTTTAGTGGTTTGAAACGAAATATTGATTTTTTGAGGAAATAGTTCAATAGTGGAAAAGGATAAAAATTTATTTCAATGGTTTGAACTATAGAACCTTAAGTGTTCAAATGTTTATAGCAGACATTAATAACAACATCTAATACGACCCCATCGGGGTCGAACCAAACCCGATACTTTTATTCTACAGATATTTACCCCTTCGGGATTACACGGAATAGCTATGCAAAAAAATCAGTGTTATCTGTAAATCTGTTATATCTGTGCTTCAGAAGAAAAGATGCTGTCAGAATCGCAGATTCATACGTTTATAGATTAGTTATCAAAGGATGACCATTCGACCCAGGTCACACAAAACCCGAAACCATTATTCTATAAACATTCAATCCCTTACAGATTATCAAACATAGAAAATCACATGACAATAAACAGCTCTCTACTTTCCCTTAATAACAGATATTCTCGTATAGTATCTGTTTGTTTCAGACTCTGTAGATTCAAGCGTATATAACCCATCACTCAATCCATTTAGATTTATTTTATGAATTTGAATGCCTGCCTTTGAATCATCTTGCAGAACTACTTTACCAGACATATCATACAAGGTAAAAGAAAATCTACCTGCTGAATTTTTATTTATGTTTAGAATTGAACCGTTATTCGGATTCGGATATACCAAAGGATCATTTCTTTTGAAGGCATCAAAACCAATGGTGGTTACCTTTACAGTTCCTTTTAAAAAATTAATACCACCACGATCATTACCCACAATGACATCCTTTATACCATCTCCGTCAACATCTCCAACCGCAGGTCGGGATCTCGTTCCAAAATCGAGGGTAGTATAGCGCATATAAGCCGAATCAAAGAGTACAGTGGTATCTTCTGTAAAGACCGCTTGATTAATATTATCAAATTTCATGACACGTACTTTTCCTTCTTCACCTCCAAAGATCATATCAAATTTACCATCATTATCCAAATCCGCAATTTCACCTGCTGCATTGCCAATATACCAGTATCCTGGAGGATTTTGCCTGTAACTGAATTCATTAACAATAAAATTTCCGAGGGTATCATCCATCAATGTGAATTTAGGACTTGATGTATTTCCAGTATTTAAATAATAACTAAAATTCCCCCCCTTCTCTCCTATTACTAAATCCAGTAAACCATTTTTATCAATATCAATTAATTGAGGTGAACTGCATTCACCCACTCTAATGTTTAGGTAATTTTTAACAGGCTGAGTGAAAGCCCAAGTCGTTGTTGAGCCAATATTTTTATAAAAATACAGATCCCCATAATAATTTCCAGCAAGTAAATCAGGCTTATTATCGCCATTTAAATCACCTATTGTTAAGGATAATAAAACCAGCGAATCGTTGCTCAATCCCCAAAGGTCTTCATTTTCTAATTTAAAAACTGGATTGGTTTGGCTTCCAATATTTCTATACAATATCAATCTGTAGGCACGATCAGCTGTTTTGGCATTATCACCGTTTGTTGCAAGAATTAAATCTAAATCAAAATCACCGTCAATATCTTTTAAAAGAGGTGCTGTATAGGCACCGTGATCTAAAATGGCATTTGTAAAGTAATTTTTCTTTTCAAATTTAAATTGTGGCAGCTTATCAGTGCCATAATTTTTATAAAATAAAACTTGTTCAGTTTCTTCAATCTTATATACCTTTTCATATTGGTTTGGGGCAACTAGAATATCTTTAACACCATCCCCATCGGCATCAAGCAGAAAAGCCCCGGGAAAAGAATTTAAAGCAACCGGCGTATTCGAAGATGGCCAATGGCCTTCATACCAAACCATACTATCAAGTTTAGTATTAAATTCCTTTTTACCGTTTTTTAAATAAATGAGATTGCTTCCACCCGCATTACCCATCAATAAATCCATATCGCCATCATTGTCTTTATCGAACCATAGTAGGGTAGAACCACCACCATGCTTTCGATAATATTTAAATGGACAACCTTTGAGTTGTATTCCATCCAGAGCAGTATCTCTAAAATCTCCCCAACAAAAATCAGCAAGATCAAATACAGGTGGATGAATTGGCAATTTATAATCAGCCGTCATATTGCGATACAGCATGAGATTTCCCTCATCTGCTTGGTATGAAAAAATATCAATATCGCCATCCCCATCTACATCCCCAATGGTTGGTATATTAAAATTTCCACAGGAAACACTGCTACTATCCGGAAAGGGAGGTGGACTAAAATTGTAGGCTTGCAAATATTCAGAGGTTTGAAAAAAACGAACAACCTTATCTCCAGGTTTGGTTACGTTTCTAAACAATACGGTTCTAAAATTTATTTTTGTCCATAAATCCTCCTTGCCATCCTTGTCATAATCTACCAAAAGAAACCAAGTATTTTCCATTTTTGGAAAAGCACTTACATATTTCGGTGAGTATTCAAAGGTGTTTATATCATTATTTCCTTTGTTAATGAACGGAAGCAACATTCCACCTGTCCTATCGTGAACAACCAAATCTTTCATTCCATCGTTGTTGATATCAACCATTTGAAACTGTGGCTGATTGAGACCTCCTAATGTGGCTTTACCTAAAATCTGTCCTGCTTTATTCAAAAAAACAGGTCCATTTGATAAGCTGTATGAAAGTTCCCTTTTTTGAGAAAATACTCTAAAGGTAAGTATTGTTAAAATTAAAAGTAATTTAATGCGCATAGAATAAGATTTTAGGCTTGTTTTTATTAGACCACTAAAATAATCAATATGTTGCTTTGAATAGAATTAAAGTTCGAGATGTTTGACTTAGAAGTTTGAGAGTTTGGATTAGCAAAATTTGAAAGAATTTAATTTAAAAACTTTTAATAAAAGACCAATGGTATTTCCAATATATAGTGCTTTTGAGGGAGCCTTACAAAGGTACTAACTCATAAATATAGGACGATAAAACTTTTATAATCTAATTCAATGTTGTTAAGTTAAGAGAATATTCATTTGGAGTCTAGCTTTTCGGGAGACTCCTAACTCAGGACGCTGTCGCTGTGTGTCTCGCAAGTGATATTTCCCGTGGCCTCCAGCCAAAAGAAAGTATTCCAGCCAAAAACGTTTCAGCTATCACAATACTGAATTTTCTAACAATGCTTATTTTGAAAGTTTCCTAATAGCTATCGGCTTGGAGACCATTCTATTTTAATATCGTTCCAAAATAAATCGTATATACCTGATGTATAGCTATTTGTCACTTAGCAGCGGCGAAGCTAAAACGAACTTTAGGTAAGATTCCCTTAGTTTAATCGACTCAACTATCTTGTGGTAATCTTATGAAAATCAACACTTTTCTTCCTAACTTAAAGACATTGTAAACTAATTGGTGATTGTTTATAACCT
>Ga0163144_10026262_pt1 | contig 11329 bp, 7 predicted proteins | sample OliLak19BULKMAT1_FD_123175 | JGI IMG/M metagenome (GOLD analysis project Ga0163144, IMG submission 123175) | Freshwater microbial mat bacterial communities from Lake Vanda, McMurdo Dry Valleys, Antarctica - Oligotrophic Lake LV.19.BULKMAT1 | ecosystem: Environmental > Aquatic > Freshwater > Lake... | reverse complement strand
CTGCCCTCGCCGATCAAGAAAATCATCGGCGATCTTTCCAACGAAGAACGCGTGCTCGTCGGCCTCAATCTGCAAACTGTGACGGAGTGAGCCATTTATGAAAAGGAACGCTGACGAACACGACGAACTCGACGTCTTTGAAGCGGCCGCCGCTGCGCACGACAAGGCCCGCTACGTCTTGCGACTCTACGTCACCGGCAGCACGCGGCACTCGTCGCGGGCTATCGTGAATATCCGCAACATCTGCGAGAAGTATCTGGAAGGACGCTACGAACTGGAGATCGTGGACATCTCGGTGCACCGGACGCTGGTCGAAGGCGAGCAGATCATCGCCGCGCCGACCTTGATCAAACAACTGCCGCTGCCGCTGCGCCGCTTCATCGGCGACATGTCCCAGACCGAGCGCATCCTCCTGGGGCTCGATCTGAGAGTGGCGGGAACCCAAGGCTAGTTTCCGCGAGACACCTACGGACAGTATGACCACCATGACCTCCAGCCCTTCTCCCGAAGAACAACTCCTCGCGGAAAATGCGGATCTGCGCGGGCGGCTGGAGGAGGCCGAGGAAACGCTTCGCGCCATCCGCAGCGGCGAGGTGGATGCACTCATCGTCGAGACCGCGGACGGCCCACAGATCTTCTCCTTGGACGCCGCGCAGGCTGCCTCCAACCGCTTTCGCGGCGAGATCCTTGCGCAAGTCAGCGACGCGGTGATCGCTGCGGATGCCGACCAGCGCGTGACATACCTGAACGCCGCCGCCGAGCGGCAATATCGGCTCTCCGCCAGCGAAGCGCTCGGGCGCCATCTCAGCGATATTTTAACCCGGCATTGGCCGCTCACGGAGACGCAAGCCGCGATGTGGGCCGCCATCCGCGAGCAGGGCGAGTGGCGTGGCGAGATCATCCATCGCACGCACGATGGCCGCGAGATTGCTGTGGAATCGAGCGTCACGGCGCTGCGCGATGCGAGCGGCGTGCTGGCCGGATACGTCTCCGTCATCCGCGACATCACCGAGCGCAAGCAAGCGGAAGCGGATTTGTCGAAGAGAAACGAGCAACTGGCTGAGGCCGACGCACGCATCCGGTCGGTTGTGAACAACGTCATCTACGGCATCATCACTATTGACGAGCGGGGCGTGGTGGAGACGTTTAACTCCGCCGCCGAACAACTCTTCGGCTATAAAACCGAGGAAGTTGTGGGTCAGAATGTCAGCATGTTGATGGGCGAGCCGCATAAACGCGAACACGACGGCTACCTCGCTGATTACAAGCGAACCGGCCAAGCCAAGATCATCGGCATTGGCCGGGAAGTGGAGGGACGCCGTAGCGACGGTAGCACGTTTCTGATGGACCTGGGCATAAGCGAGTTCCTGCGGGGCGGACGCCGCTGCTTCACCGGGGTTGTGCGGGACATCACCGAGCGGATGCACGCCGAAGCGCGGATGATCAAGATGAACGAGCAGTTGATGATCGCTTCCGTGCGCCAGCATGAACTCACGGAGAAAGCGGAAACACTGAGCGTTCAACTTCAGACGGACCTCACCGCGCGCATGGTGGCCGAGGAAGCGCTGCGCGAAAGCCAGCACTTCATCCACAGTGTTCTGTATAATATCTTTGCCTTCGTTGGCGTAATGACGGTGGACGGAACCTTGACCAATGCCAACCGCTCGTCGCTGGAGGCGGCCGGCATCACGGCCAGCGAGGTGCTCGGGAAAAAGTTCTGGGACTGCTACTGGTGGAACTATTCCCCCGACATCCAGGCGCAGTTGCGGGACGCGTGCATGCGTGCCGCCGGCGGCGAGGTGGTCCGTTACGATGTGCCGGTGCGCATGGCGGGCGACACGCGGCTGTGGATCGACTTCCAGGTTTCGCCGCTGCGAGATACGAAAGGGCGGATCACCCATCTCATCCCCTCGGCGCTCGAAATCGATGTGCGCCGCGCTGCCGAAGAAGCGCTGCGGGAGAGTGAGGCGCGTTTCCGCATCATGGCCGATGGATTGCCGCTGATGATCTGGGTTCACGATGCGCAAGGGCAGTTGCAGTTCGTCAACCAAGCCTATTGCGAGTTCTTCGGCGTGACGCCCCAGCAGGTCGCCGGCCCGAACTGGCACCCGCTGGTGCATTCCGAGGATCTGGCCGCCTACGCGAGCGAGTTCAGTGCCTGTGTGCGGGATCGCCGCCCCTTCCACGCCGAGGTGCGTGTCCGCCGGTTCGATGGCGAATGGCGATGGATCGAGTCCCGCGCCCACCCGCGCTTCTCCGCGTCCGGTGAGTTTCTGGGCATGGTGGGCAGCAGCCCCGACATCACCGAGCGCAGAAAGACCGACGAAGCGCTGCGGGCGAGCGAAGCGCAGGAGCGCATCTCGCGGGCCCAGGCCGAGGCCGCGAACCGCGCCAAGGACGTCTTCTTGGCCACGCTCTCGCACGAACTGCGCACGCCGCTCAACGCCGTCCTCGGTTGGGCGGTGATGCTGCGGACGATGAGGCCCGCCGATGGGAGCCCCGTGCATCCCGACGTTGACCATGGGCTGGCGGTCATCGAACGCAACGCGCGCGCGCAAGGAAAACTCATCGAAGATGTGCTGGACGTGGCCCGCATCGCCTCGGGCAAGTTCATGCTTGACACGCGCCCGCTGGACCTGACGGGCGTGGTGTTGGCCGCGGCAGATGCAATCCGCCTTTCGGCTGCCGGCAAGAGCATTGCGCTGGAAGTTTTTGGCGACACCGTCCCGGGCGGGGTGTGGGTCAACGCCGATTCGTCCCGCATCCAGCAGGCCGTCCTGAACCTTTTGATCAACGCCGTGAAGTTCACGCCCAACGGCGGGCGCGTGACTGTGAGTCTGGAGCGAGCCAAGCACGACGGCGCCGACATCGCCCGCATCACAGTTATCGACACCGGCAAGGGCATCGATGCGGCCTTCCTCCCCAGCGCGTTCGATCGCTTCAAGCAGGGCGGCGAGGGGACCACCCGCTCCTACGGCGGCTTGGGGCTGGGGCTGTCGGTCGTGAAGCACATCATGGAAGCCCACGGCGGCACCGTGCGGGGCCAGAGCGAGGGCGAGGGAAAGGGTGCCACATTCACGCTCGAACTGCCGGCCATGCCCGAGGCCGAGTTGCCGCGCAAGTCGGCGATAGCAGCCACCTCGATGAGCCCGCAGCGGTTGGACGGTGTGCGTGTGCTGGTGGTGGACGACGATGACGACGCCCGGAACATGACAGGGCAGGCTCTCGAAGCGGTCGGGGCCGTGGTGGTGCTGGCCGCATCGGCGGCAGAGGGTTATCGCCTGGGCGTGGGCGGGAACGGTGCCACCGGGCCACAGGTGATTGTGAGCGACATCGGGATGCCTTTCGAAGATGGCTACTCCATGATGCGTCGCGTACGCACCACGAAATCCGGGATAGACCTGCCCGCCCTGGCCGTGACTGCGTTCGCGTCCCCGGAGGACAAGAACCGCGCACAGTTGGCAGGATTCCAGGCCCACCTGTCCAAGCCCATCGATCCGCACGACCTGATCGCGGCGGTAGGAATCCTCACGGGGCGATGAGGGCGTAACTCAGGCCGCGAACGCGAGATTCCCGGCACGAGGGGCGACCCCGAGGCCGGTTTCCCTACCCTGTCTTCTATGCCGACCATTCACGCACTCGCGCGGGCCATGGAAGAGATCGCGCCGCTTCGATACGCCGAATCTTGGGACCGTGTGGGCCTTTTGGTGGGCGATCCGGCCGCGGCGTTGCACGGGCCGGTGGTGTTGACGATCGATCTGACCGAGCGCGTGCTTGAAGAGGCGATCGCGCTGCGGGCCGGGGCCGTGGTGGCCTATCACCCGCTTATCTGGGAACCGCTGAAACGGCTGTCGATGGAGACGGCCCAGCAGCGTGTCGTGTTGCGGGCCGCCCGCGAGGGGATGGCCGTCTATTGCCCGCACACCGCCCTCGATGCGGTGCCGGGCGGGATCACCGATTGGTTGTGCGAAGGGCTGTCGGGCGGGACCGAGGGCCGGGTCGCGGGTGATTGCCGGGCCCTGGTGCCGCACGCTGCGCTGGCCCCGACGCAGCAGGTGAAGATCATCACGTTTGTGCCGCGCGACAAGGCCGAGGGCCTTCGCGATGCCCTGTCATCGGCGGGCGCCGGGTTGATCGGGAACTATGGGTTGTGCGCGTTCCTGACGGATGGAACAGGCACCTTTCTGCCGGGCGCGGGGGCGAAACCAACGGTGGGCCGCCAAGGAACGGTGGAGAAATCGCTGGAAACGCGTTTGGAGATGGTCTGTTCGAACGCGGCCTTGCCGATCGCCATCGAAACGTTGCGCCGCTTTCACCCGTATGAGGAACCGGCAATCGACGTGGTGACGCTGAGCGCCATCCCCGATCGGCATGCGGGCGCGGGGCGGCGGTTGCAGTTGGATACGCCCGTGACGCTTCGAGAATTGGCGGTGCGGCTGAAAGGGTTCTTGGCGTGCAGCGCTGTGCACGTCGCCGCGGCAGGATCGATGGATGACATGGTGGCGCGAATCGGTGTGTGCCCCGGCTCGGGGTCGTCTTTGGCGGGCGCTGCAAAGTTTGAACGCTTGGATGTGTACGTCTCGGGTGAGATGACGCACCATGATGTCATGGCGGCAACGGCGAGCGGTTTGAGCGTGATCCTGGCCGGTCACACCAACACCGAGCGGGGCTACCTGCCGCGGCTGGCCGGAAGGCTACGGTCAACGCTACCTGGCGCCCAAGTGCGGGTGAGCGAGCGCGATGTGGACCCGATGGTCGTGGTGTAGCGGCGGCACCCGAACCGAGTCAATGGGCCCGCTCATCGGACTTGTTCATCGGGCGTGCTCATCGGGCTTGGGAAGGATGACCTCTTCCACCACGGTGCGGCGCAGGATGACCGTGCCGGCGGGGGTGTCGCGGGCTTCTTCGGTCGTGGTTTCGCGGCGGGTCGTTGGGCCGGTTGCAGTCGTGCCGCACGAAGCCGCGGGGTCGGTCTTCGCGCCCTTGATGACATGGCCAAAGAACTCGCCCAAAGAGCGGGAGATGGTTTTCTTCGGCGGGACGGGCATGGAGAACTGTAGAAGGCGTTGTCCGAAGGCGGGGGGGCGACGTTCGGCGGCTGGCGGCTTATGGATGGCGACGTTCCTTGGCCGCTGCACCAGTACACTCCCCTCATGCCCGACACCGAGAATGTTTCGTCCACGCTCCAGGAAGACCGCGTGTTCCCGCCGGTGCCCGCCGCGGCACTGGGGTTTGCACAGTGGCACGTCGGATCGATGGAGCAGTATCGACAGACGCATCGCCGATCGATCGTGGACCCGGAGGGGTTCTGGGCCGAGCAGGCGCGATCCATCGATTGGTTCAGCCCGTGGTCGAAGGTCCTTGAGTGGAACGCCCCCGATGCAAAGTGGTTTACGGGGGGCACGACCAACGCGTGTTACAACTGCATCGACCGGCATGTGAAGGCCGGGCACGGCGACGATGTGGGCCTGGTGTGGGAGGGTGAGCCGACGGTTTCGTCGGGCGTCGCCGAGATCCGCCGGCTTTCGTACCGCGACCTCCAGCGCGAAACCTCGAAACTGGCCAACGCGCTGAAGTCCTTGGGCGTGAGCAAGGGTGACTGCGTCACCATCTACATGCCGATGGTGCCCGAACTGGTGGTGGCCGTGCTGGCCTGCGCCCGCATCGGGGCGCCGCACTCGGTTATCTTCGGGGGGTTCGCTGCGCAATCGATCGTTGAGCGCATGACCGATGCCGATAGCACGGTCATCATCACGGCCGATGGTGGCTATCGCCGGGGCGAGGTGGTGCCGCTTCTCAACAACGTGACGGAGGCCTGTGAGACGCTCGCAGCGCAGGGCAACCCGGTTGAGCATGTGGTGTGCCTGGGGCGGCACTCGACACCGGAGGCTTCCGGCAAAGACCTGGCGGATGCGAAGATCCGGGGCCGGGCCGCCGCCGCGGCAACGCACGTCCACGACTATCACGCGCTGACCAACGCGCAATCCGATGAGTGCCCCTGCCGCCCGATGGATGCGGAGGACATGCTCTTCCTGCTGTACACCTCGGGCTCGACCGGCAAGCCCAAGGGCATCATGCACACCACCGCGGGATACCTGGTGTTCACCGCGCTCACGGCGAAACTCACGTTCAACCTGATCCCGGATTCGGGGCAATTGTTCTGGTGCACCGCCGATGTGGGGTGGGTGACGGGTCACTCGTACGTCATCTACGGCGTGATGATGAACCGGGTGCCGACGCTGATCTACGAGGGTGCGCCCAACGCGCCCAAGAACGACCGCTTCTGGGATATCGCTGCGCGGCACAAGGTCACGCAGTTGTACACCGCTCCGACGGCCATCCGAACGTTCATGAAGTGGGGCGATGAATGGCCAGCGAAGCACGATCTCTCGCACCTCAAGTTGCTCGGGACGGTGGGCGAGCCGATCAACCCGGAAGCATGGATGTGGTATCACACGCACATCGGGCGGGGCCGCTGCCCGATCGTCGATACCTATTGGCAGACCGAAACCGGTGGCCACGTCATCACGCCGCTTCCGGGCGCGATCGCGACCAAGCCGGGATCGTGCACCGTGCCGATGTACGGCATCGATGCCGCGATTGTGAATGAACAAGGGCAGGAGTTGCCCCCCAACCAAGGCGGCTTGCTGGTGACGCGGAAGCCCTGGCCGGGCATGCTCCGCGGCGTCTACAAAGACCGCAATCGGTTCATTCAGAGTTACTGGGGACGCTTGAAAGACCCGGTAAGCGGCCAGCCGTGGTACTTCTCGGCCGACGGTGCGCGGCGCGATCAGGACGGCTACTTCTGGGTCATGGGGCGCATCGACGACGTCATCAATGTGTCGGGCCACCGGCTCGGCACGATGGAGGTGGAGTCGGCCCTGGTCTCGCACCCCGCGGTCGCGGAGGCGGCGGTGGTGGGGATGCCGCACGAGATCAAAGGGACCGGCATCTGCGCGTTCGTCACCCTCAAGCACGCCGCGGGCAGGGCCCCCGATGATGCCCTCAAGAAGGAACTCGGGGCCCACGTCACCAAAGAGATCGGCGCGCTGGCCCGGCCCGACGTCATCCGCTTCACGGACGGACTGCCCAAAACCCGCAGCGGCAAGATCATGCGGCGCCTGCTGCGCGACGTCGCGGCGGGCACCGAACAAGTCCAGGACACCTCCACGCTCGAAGACCTCAGCGTGATCGCCAAACTCCGGGCCGACGAGGACTAGGGAGCCCCAAGCGCAATGTCGGGGTAGTAAGCGAGATACCCGATCGATCCCAACCCGCCCCATCCCTTTCGACAACCGACCCTACCTCGAGCTTGCGCTCTTGGCTCCCTGCTGCGCTTCCCCCGTAAACTCTTCTTATGGAACTCAGCGGTCACGACCTCCAGCGCCGACTCGATCACGAATGGCTCCTCACCGACGGCGCGGGCGGCTTCGCCATGGGCACCGTCGGCGGAGTTCCCCAACGCCGCTACCACGCCCTCTTCATCGCCGCCACCAAACCACCGGTCGGCCGCGTGGCGTTGGTGCAGGCGGTCGCGGATTGGTTGATCGTCGGACAGCCGAATGAACCCGAGTTCCGTTATCAGTTATCCGGCTTTCAGTTTTCAGCACCAGATGCCCAACGCGCGAAGGTGTCTGAACTCCTTGTTGGATTCTCGACTACGGAATCGACGGGCGAGTCTCCGGCTGCGTGTGAGTGGACGTTCGAGATCCTTCACTATCAGATCGCACTACGCGTGTCGCGCCGCTGGGAATTCGGTTCCGCGGTAGCCCGGATGTCATATGGCGTTCATCGCACCAGCGGCGAACCGCTGAATGCCGGATGGCAGGTCGAGAGCCGGCCCCTCCTCTCGCTCCGCGATTTTCACTCCTTGGGGAACGCGCCGGGGCGATTGCGCACACTCAAGGACGGGCAATTTGTCGCCTCCGTCGGCGATGTCGGCGTTTGTATTGAGGCCCACTCCGGCACCGCCATTCGTGCCGAGGAGACTTGGCGCGATCTGTACTATCGACGCGACGCCCAGCGCGGACAGGATGCCACCGAAGACCTGTGGTCGCCAGTGACATTCAGATTGGGACCTTGGGGCTCGATCTATGGGGCGACAGGCTTAGTCAGACCCTCCTTGGTGTTCGCCCTCGTCACTGAGGCCCAGCAGGAGCGGCCGCACATTCATCACGCACACTCCACGGAAAGCCCGTCAAATGAACGTTGGCGTGATCCATCGCCACCTCAACACGTCGCATCAACCGCGCTGCCGCCAAGCCTCTCCGCCGCCGCGGCCCAGTTCATCGCCACCCGCAACACCCCTTCCGGCCCCAAGCCTTCAATCATCGCCGGCTATCCCTGGTTCAGCGACTGGGGCCGCGACACCATGATCTCGCTCCCCGGCCTCCTCCTGTGCACCGGCCGCCACGATGAAGCCCGAGACACCCTCCTCGCCTTCGCCGGGCTCATGAAGGACGGCCTCATCCCCAACTGCTTCGACAACGGCAGCGGCGAAGCCGAGTACAACACCGTCGATGCCTCCCTCTGGTTCATCCAGGCCGTCTGCAACTTGGCCGGGGCCGCACTCGCGCCGGTCCCTCCCGAACTCATCATCGCCTGCCGCTCCATCATCGATGCATACCGAATCGGCACACGCTTTAACATCCGCATGGATCCTGCCGACAGCCTCATCATGGCCGGCGACCTTTCCACCCAACTCACATGGATGGATGCCCGCCGCAACGGCGTCGTCTTCACGCCGCGCCACGGCAAGCCCATCGAGATCAACGCCCTCTGGCACAGCGGCTTGATGCGCTTCGCAGCACTCATCGGCCCTTCACACCCCGCGGAAGCGGACGCCTTGCGGACCGTCGCGGCCCAAACCGCCGCATCCTTCCGCTCGGCATTTTGGAACCCCCACGACGGTTGCCTGTTTGATTGTCTCGTGCCCAACGGGCCGTCGTGGGACGCCGATGCCTCCATCCGACCCAACCAAGTGTTCGCGGTCAGTCTCCCGCACTCACCACTCACCAACCATCAGCAACGCTCGGTGGTGGCGTCTCTCAAGAAGCACCTTTTGACACCGATGGGCCTGCGCACGCTCGCGGCGGGCAGCCACGGCTATCGCCCCCGCTTCGAGGGCGATCTCTTCAGCCGCGATGGGGCGTATCACAACGGCACCGTGTGGCCGTGGTTGATCGGTCCCTACATCGAGGCCCTGCTGCGCTCCCACGACTTCAGCGCTGCGGCACGCACCGAGGGCCGGGCCGCCCTGCAGCCCCTGCTCGATGAATTCAACGGTGCCGGAGCAACGTCCCGATCAGTCGCTTCCATCGCCGAGGTGTATGACGCGGACGATGCACCCGGCAAACCCAGGCGGCCCGACGGATGCCCCATGCAGGCCTGGAGCGTCGCGGAGGTGTTGCGGTCGCTGGTGCTCCTGTCAGGGCCAGCACCCGCAAGCCTTGGCCAGAAGTAGTCGGCACCGACCGAACCACGCCTATTGGCTCACTCCAATTCGCTCACTCAGGCTTCATCAGCGGGAACAACACCACATCGCGGATCGTCCGCTGGTTGGTCAGCAGCATCGTCAGACGATCGATGCCCAGGCCCATGCCGCCCGCCGGTGGCATGCCCACGCGCAAGGCCCGCAAGAAGTCGTGGTCCATCGTGCGGAAGGTCTGTTCCTCCGCGTTCTTCCCTTCATCCAACCCCTTCAGTTGTTCGCGGAACTTCGCCTCCTGAATGTCAGGGTCGTTTAACTCGGTGTAGTGGGGGGCGATCTCCATTCCAGCAATAAAGAGGTCGGCACGGTCGGCGAGCACGGGATTGTCACGCTTGGGCCGCGTGAGCGGGCTGATGGCCGCCGGATAATCGGTGATGAACGTCGGCACCGAATGGTCCAACTGAGCCTCACCTCCCTTTTCCTTGTCCTCGAACAACTCGTTGACGACCAGCATCGGGTCCATCGTCGCGACCGCCGCGGCGTGCTTAGGGATCCTCGCGGCGAGCGTCTCGCGGGCCTTGGCGGTTTCAAACATGCCGAAGCCCCAGGCCTTCTCAAAGAGTTGCCCGTACGTCTGGCGGGCGAACGGTCGGGAGTAGTTGATCGAGAGTTCGCCGAAGGGAAGCACAACATCCCCGGCAGGCTTCCCGGCCACGGCCCCGGCGGCTGCCCGCACACAACTCTCCGTCATTTCCATCACCGTCTCGACATCGCCGAAGGCGTGATAGGCCTCCAGCATCGTGAACTCGGGGTTGTGCTGCTTGTCGAGCCCCTCGTTCCGGAAATTCCGGTTGATCTCGAACACCTTCCCAAAACCACCCACCAAAAGCCGCTTGAGGTACAACTCCGGTGCAATCCGCATGAACAGGTTGATATCCAGCGCGTTCATCCGAGTCATGAATGGCCGGGCCGCGGCACCGCCCGCCAAAGACTGCAACATCGGCGTTTCGACTTCCAAGTAGCCGCGATCCTCAAGGAACCGGCGCACGGTCGCAACAATCAGCGAACGCAGTTCGAACACCCGCAGCGTCTCTGGGTTCGACCACAGATCGATATACCGCTGCCGGTAGCGCAACTCGACGTCTGTGAGGCCGGCGTGCTTTTCGGGCGGTGTCACCAAGCACTTCGCGGCTGGGGCCACGCCCGTCGCCCACACCGTCACCTCGCCGGTTCGAGTCTTCATCAGGCGACCCTCAACCGTCACCACATCGCCCAGGTCGATCAACTTCGCCAACTCAAACCCGGGAGTGGGGCAATCCTTCTGGCTGACGGCAACCTGCAGGTCTCCGCTGGCATCGCGCAGCGTCAACCAGATCAACTTGCCGTTGTCACGCAGCAACATCACCCGTCCGGCGACCTTCACCACTTGGCGATGGGGGTTGGTTTCACCGTCCGCTCCCGGCTTCCATCCCGCGAACGCCGCGTCCATGGCCGCGTCATAGGCGGCCTTGGCAGTGCCCAATCCGGAAAGACCATCAACCTTCTGGCCATACGGATCGGACCCAAGGGCCGCCGAGGCATCCCGATTCGCCCGACGTTGGGCCTCCAGCGTGCCCATCGACGGCGTGGGCGTGGGGGTTGGCGTGGGGGTCGGCGTGGGGGTCACATTACCAGTCGGTCCCGCGTTGCCGGACTCAGAAACAGTGCTCATTCGATTTCCTGACATGTCAAACAGAGCCCTCTGAAGAGCCGAGAGGCTCCGGAAAGGGTCTGGCCGCAACGATAGGAATGAACCGGTTTCGAGTATTGAACCAAGCCGCGGCAGCCCGCGGCAGCCGTTAGGCTCCGATCGCTGTGGCGGCACCATTCATCCCGCCACCCATCCCGCCACCCATCCCG
>Ga0163144_10026258_pt1 | contig 11331 bp, 7 predicted proteins | sample OliLak19BULKMAT1_FD_123175 | JGI IMG/M metagenome (GOLD analysis project Ga0163144, IMG submission 123175) | Freshwater microbial mat bacterial communities from Lake Vanda, McMurdo Dry Valleys, Antarctica - Oligotrophic Lake LV.19.BULKMAT1 | ecosystem: Environmental > Aquatic > Freshwater > Lake... | reverse complement strand
TTGCACCAACTCCGGCCATCGGAGTCCGGACCGGCGCTCAGGGGCGCAGCTGATCGCAGCGGACGAGCCAAGCCGCATCGCGGCTGTGGCTCGCAACCATCGCTGCGAGCTCCATCCCGCCAGGTCCGCTTGAAGCGGTAGCGTACGCGGCCATCCGGCAGCAGCTCGAGTCGCTCGCTCGCGATCGCCGGTCGCGCGACATACCGGCACAACCGCTCGAGCTGCGCTCGATCGCGGGCCGGCACGCACACATCGGCGGCAGCGATCCGTTCAACCTGCCGATCTTCCACCCGCGCGTCGATCACAACAAACCGACCGCGAAAAAATATCGAGCGCCAGCGTCACACGGCGCTGGGTCTGCATCTAAAGCTCTGATGCCGTTCTCTCGCACGTCCTTGACCGTCATGTTCGGGCTCGCCCTGGGCGCAACCGCGGCGATCGCAGCGCCGGTCCTGCCCTCCAAACCAGAGGCGAAGAAGCCGTCCTCGGGTGCTCCGACGCCGACGGGATCGGGGTGCAGCTCCACACCCGACAAGGCCAAGTGCCTGTCGATCGTGACGGTCAGCGGCAACGACATCCCGTTCCTCGAGACGAGCTGCGGCATCACCCACCGCGAGACCTGCCGGCAGTACGTCGACGATGCGCTCGCGGTCTACGGCCCCGCATCGCACGCCGACTCCTCGGTACCCACGGTCGAGATGCTGCGGCCGGGGAAGAGCGACATGCCGGTCGACCTCAAGGACGGCAAGTATCACAGACACACCGCATCGGCCTCGGGGCTCGTGTCGGACTACGAGGAGCTGCGCAAGCCCTACAAGCAGACCAACGATCTGCTCAAGGGCATCGGCGGCAGGAACATGGCCGACGAGCTCCCGCTCGCCCGCAACGAGACGCGCAGCGCGGTCGACGCGATCAAGTACTGGCGCAACACGGGCTGGCGCGACAACGGTCCGCAGGTCCGCAGCTGCAAGGAGTACGCGTACGCGCGCAGCTTCAACGCGACGCGCTTCATCGACGCCGCCTCGGACTGCCGTGGCGATCGCGAGTGTGTGTTCGACGTCGCCTACGCCGGCGCTCCCGAGGGCATCACGAACGGCCCGCTCCTCGACGAGGACGACAAGCTGATGACGCAGCAGCTGGTGCTGCCGGGCGGCACGTTCCAGAAGAACGACTTCTTCCCGAAGAGGGGCGAGGAGTTCGTCCGGTCCAACGGCCTCGAGGATCCACTCGCCGACACCAACGCGATCGTCGCACTCAAGCAGACGCTGATCCAGGGCCAGACCTGGTACAAGGCCGCGCCGTGCAGCGGTGCGAGTTGCAACAAGACCCGCAACTTCGACAACATATGGAAGTGGCACTCCGGGCTGCACACCCTGACCGCGGACATGAGTGAGGCCGAGGCGGAGCAGTACGAGCGGCGCCGCGCGAAGTTCCGTCGTCTGCTCGACGAGTGGAACGCTGCGGTCGAGGGCGAAATAATGCCCCCGAAAAGCACCATGCAGAAGTACGTGTCGCCGCTCGACATGCGCGCCATAGATCCGTTCAAGCGCTTCGACCTTGCGCGCGAGTACATCGAGCGCGGCCGTGACCAACGCGTGCTGCTGCAGAAGCAGTTCGGCAACCAGCTGCTCCAGATGAACTCGATCGATGCGCTGAAGGTGATCCGCGGCGCTGTTCAGCAGCAGGGCTCGTACCGCAGCGGCACGCCAGCGGTCGGGGTGCTCGGCATGCCTGCGCCTGCGCCTGCGCCTAAAACGGCCGGGAACACTACGCCCAAGTCAAAGAAGAAGAACGGGCCCAAGCCCGTGAACGCCAACTTCTGCGTGCGAAACCACGACGAGTGGGGCCTGGAGTTGATGATGCAGGGACCAGTCAGCTGCCAAATCGGCGCGTTCCTGCGCGCCGAGTGGGATCGGCACGCGGCCGGGCAGCGCAGCTGCCTCGACCTCGACAACCCTCGGTGCGACTGGTCGATGGCGTTGTTCGAGGCCAACGTGCTCGGGCAGCTCCCGGCCCTCGATGCGCAGCTCTCCGACGAGCAGTACTGCATGGCGTACCTCGACACGGACACGTTCAAGGACTTCGACGATGCACGCGGCATCGCCCACGTCACCAACGTGCGCAAGCGACTCGACGCGACGCGTGAATTCATCGAGAAGGAGCTCAAGGAAGTCGGCGAGTACCGCCAGGGCCGCAGCAGCATCGGCGAGCGGCTCGGCAAGGACTGGACCGGCGGCGACTATGCCGGCGACAAGAAGTCGTTCGGCGCCGGCTATGATTACGACATCGGCTGGCAGCTCGAACCGGCGGAGAAGGCCGGCGACGGCCCGGCGGGCCGGGTCTGCGCCTTGAAGGGCTCGATCCACGGCAACATGAGCTTCGATGCGTTCCTCGTCGGCGACAAGTATCCGGTGGTCAGCGGTGCGGTGCGGGTGCGCTCGCAGCCGGGCTCGGGCGGCAACGCCGAGTACAACGCATACCTCAATATGTTCGAAATGTCGCTGTACCAGTCCGAGAAAGCCGGCTGGGCGGGCACGCAGACGTTTGCCGACAGCAGCACCCCCGGCAAGAGCGTGTCGGTACCCGACGTGCGTCCGCGTTTCGATGTGATGGTCGGACCTGTGCCCGTCTCGGGCGAGGTCTGGGGCGAGTTGATGTTCGCGTCGTCGCTGTCGGTCGGCGGCAACGCGTCCACCGAGTGCACCGTCACCGCGCCGCGCTTCGCGCTCGATGGCGGCTACATGCCGTCCTTCACGGCCTCGGGCAACGGCAAGGTCGGCGTCGGAATCGCCGGTCTCGTCAGCGCGGGCATCCGCGCCACGCTGACGCTGGTGAGGATCGGCACGCCGCTCGAGTTCGGCATCGCGATGTCGTCGAAAGATGGCAAGCCCAGCGTGCAGTTCACCTCGGACGTCAGCCTCTACCTCGCCACACTCGGCGGCCGCGTGTCGCTCTACATCGAGTTCCTGCTGTACGAGGAGGAGTTCGAGCTGTTCCGGTGGAAGGGCCTCTCGCACACGATCCCGCTGATGAAGAAGACGGCGAACGTCAGTCTGTTGGGGTTGAAATGATCCGCCAGGCGCTGCTGGTCGCCCTGCTGTTCGGGGCGTGCACCGAGTCCGCGACGCCGCGCGTCGCCGTTGCCGAACTCGATGAAGGCGCACTCGCACCGGTGCTGCGCGTCGGCGATCGCCACGTGTACACGCTGGCCTGGCACGCCGAGGCCTCGCGCACCGGCGCCGGCATGCGTGTGTCCGGCTCGTTGGCACTCGAGGGCGAACTCGCGGTGTCGGTGCTCGCGGCCGGGCCCGAGGGCACGCGGGTGTCGCTGTCGTTCCCGAGCCTGTCCGTCCGCGAGCTGCGGGTGCAGGACGGCCCGATCGAGATCGACGCCGCGATGCTCGTGGGTCACCACGCGGAGATCCTGGTCGCGGCCGACGGCGACGTGCGCCGCGCGTTCTTCGACGGCAACGCGCCGCCGGTCTTTCGCGAGTTGATGACTGGCGTCATCGCGCGACTCGACCTGCGCGGGGCCGATCCGGACGTTTCGCCCCGGGCGATCCGCAGCGGCCACGGGCTGGTCGAAGCGACGTATCACCCAGGGCCAGGGCCCGGCAACGTCGTGACCCGCGAGCTCGGCAGGGTGTTGCGCTTCGACACCGCGCCCGGTACCACGCCCGACGCAAAGCTGCTCGTGGCCGAGGGCCGCATCGAGCTCGACGACGATCGCGTGCCGACGGTGATCGAGCTGCACGACGCCATCGATGCACCCATTGAGATCGGATTGGTCGCCGACGATCGGTTCTCGCTGGCACGTGTGCGGGTCGAGCGTGGCGACGCCGTGGCACTGGCCGTGGCACTGATCGATCCGGTCGAGATCGACCCGACCGCGGCACCCGACCAGCAAGCAGTGGATCGCGAGCTCGACCGCCAGTATGCCGGCGACCTCACGATGCAGGACATCAGCATCGCCCTGAGTGTCGCCGATGGTGGGTTACAGCCGGCGAGCGGCGAGTTCTCGCGGGCCGCCGCGCTGCTGCGCGGCTGGCCCGAGCGCGCCGACGAGATCGTCCCGCTGGTCATGCGATCGGACGGCGGCGGCCGCCAGCTCGCGTTCGACATGCTCTCCGCCGCGGGCACCCCCGAGGCGCAGGCGACGATGCGCGAGCTGCTGTCCGAACCCGCGTCGCAGTGGTGGCCCGAGCGCGTGGTGCTCGTGCAGCGCTTCGCCTTCGTCTCGGCGCCCGACGACGCCTCGGGCGAGTTCCTGCTGGCGATGCTCGACGTCGCCGAAGACGCCGAGGATCTCGAGCTGCAGCGCGCGACCATGCATCCGATGGGCGCCGTCGCCGGACGGCTCGACAACCCCTGGCTCGCCGAGCGCCTGCACCACCGCCTCGTCGCCGCGGCCGCCTACGAGGAGCCGCTGCTCCGCGCCGGTGCGATCGCGGGGCTGGGCAACGCCAAGCGTCGCGACGACGTGCCACGATTTCTCGCCGCGGCCGTCGACGTCGACGCCAACGTACGACTCGAGGCGCTTTCGGCCCTGCGGTTCTGGATCGCGCCGGACACCACGGCCGCGCTGCTCGACGCGCTCGCCGACGAGAACCCGGCCGTGGGCTCGCTCGCGCTCGACGTGCTACGCAAGCGTCACTTCGACGGCGAGTCCGACCCCAGGCTGGCCGAGCGCGCCCGCGACGGCCGGTACAATCCGGAGCTCGATCGCGCCGTGGCGTCGAGCCTCATCGGCGACGATGCGCCGACCACCCTCGTGGCGCTGGCAGCGATCGCAGCGCGCACGCAGAACCGCGAGCTCGCACTGGAACTCGCGCAGGTGCGGTGACAATCGTTCAGTCGACCGCGACGATCACGTCGGTCTCGTACGACGCCTCGTCGTCGGACCCGTCCGAGCACAGGAACGGCGCGTCGTTGTGCCGATCGAGGACACCTTGGACGCGGAATATGCAGAGCACGAGCACCGCGCGAGGCGTTCCTCTGCCAGTGGGGTCCCTGGGTGCCAATGGGGTGCCAATGGGGTGCCAATGGGGTGCCCTGGGTGGGTCGGTGTTGGGTGTCGATCCGATCCTCGATGAGGGATCGATCGGGGTCAGCGATCGGGTCAGTCGCCGAAGCGCTTCAAGCGACCGTGGCAGTACGGGGTCTTGCCGTTGCTCGCGTAATAATTCTGGTGATAGCCCTCGGCGGGCCAGAACTTCGCAGCGGGTCGCAGCTCGGTGACGACGTCGTAGCCGCGTGTTCGCAGCTGAGCGATGAGACCCTCGGTCGCGGTCTTCTGCGCATCGGAGGTGAAAAAGACCGCCGACAGATATTGGTTGCCGATGTCGGGACCTTGGCCGTTCGCTTGGGTCGGATCGTGGATCTCGAAGAAGCGCTTTGCGATCTGTTCGTACGATACGCGCGACGGATCGAAGCGGATAGGTCGGACAAAGGGCTTGCCACTCGTCCGAAGGGGGGTTTTTGAGGTTCGCACGGGGCCGAGCGTTCGCGGCGGCTCGTTGCATCAACTCCGGCCATCGAAGTCCGGACGGGCGCTCAGGCGCGCAGCTGATCGCAGCGGACGAGCCAACCCGCGCCGCGGCTGTGGCTCGCAACCATCGCTGCGAGCTCGGTCTTGGCTCGGCGGTGGTCCACGACCGTCCTTCACCACATATACCCGGATGCTCGCGTGGGGAGCCAGACATCCGTGGTAGCGCACCAAGTTCGATGCCGACGCCACGGGCTGCGCGGTGGAGAAGAGGAGGACGCGGTTGGGACGGGGCTCGGTCGAGGTGAACCAGAAAGGCGCGAGCGTGTTGGGACTGATCACGACCCCCGTCTCCTCGCGCACCTCCCGCACGGCCCCCTCCGCCCACGTTTCCTGCTCCTCGAGGAAGCCGCCGACGAGCGCGAGCTTTCCCAGCCTCGGCTCGATGGACCGACGAACCACCAGGAGGCCGGTCCTGTCTCCCGTGACCACGGGAAGCAGCATCACGCTCACGGGGATGGGGTCGCCCAGACCTGTGTCGAACACGGTTTGCAGGTACGGGGGTAGGCCAGCGGCTCGTCGTAACGCGCGCCGCAGTACGAGCAGTAGGTGTCGCGCGTGAGGTTCATTCCTCGATCCTACGGTAAGCCTGAGAGGACGCATAGCGCTTGAAAGTCGCGCCGCCGACGATCATGACCAGTCAGGACCACTTGGGCGCGACGAGTCGCCGGCGGCCATCGCTCGCGAGCATGACGTCGGGTGCGTCCGTCGCTTCGCGATCCCAGAGCTGACACGTGACCTGCTTGTGGTGCTGATCGAGCGCCTCGCAGTAGTTCGTGAACTTGCAGCGCCGCACCTCGGCACCGCGGCCGAGCGCGATCTTGCGGAACCAATCCGGGTCCGCGAGCGACTGCCTCGCCGCGCCGACGATGTCCGCGGACTGTGCCGCGAGGATCGCCTCGGCCTGCGCGAAGCTGCAGATGCCGCCGGTCACGACGACCGGCGTCGCATGCCCCGCGCCATGGATCGCTTCACGAATCGCCCGCGCGCACTCCACGTTGCGACCGAAGGGGCCCTTCGCATCCGACAGCACCGTCGGCATGCACTCGTGCCCGCTCGGCCCCGTATAAGGATACGCAGCCGCGCCGACCTTCGGCGGCTGCGCGTCCTCGAACTTGCCGCCGCGCGACAGCGACACGAAGTCCATGCCGGCCTTCGCGAATGCGACGCCGTACTCGCACGCGTCGCCCAGCGTGCTGCCGCCGTCGATGCCCTCTTCGGAGAGAAAGCGGCAACCGACCGCGATGTCGCCACCGACCGCATCGCGAACCGCACGGTAGACCTCGAGCGGCAGACGCACGCGCGCCGCCGGCGAGCCGCCGTAGCCATCCGTGCGATCGTTCTTCCGCGAGAGGAACGACGCCATCGTGTAGGCGTGCGCGTAGTGCAGCTCGACACCGTCGAAGCCGGCCTCGCGCGCGCGCACTGCCGCATCCGCGAACAGCGACGGCAACGTCTCGGGCAGCCGACGGATGTGCTCGGCGTCGGTGTCCGTGACGCGCTCGCGCATGCCCATGCGCAACGACTCGAGCTCGCGTGGCGCGAGCACGTCCTCGATGCGCGCATCGTCGAGGCCGAGCAACCCCTCGCGCACCTCGTCGTCGGTGCTCGCGCTCGGCACGGCCGCGCGATGATGATCCATGATCACGAGATGGCGGCGGAAGAACGTCTGGGCTACCGGCCGTCGGCGGATCGACAGGAAGTCGATGAGCTGGATGAACAGCCGCGTGTGCCCATCGCTGCCCTCACGCACCGCGGCTTCGAGCTCGCGCAGCCCCGGCAAGAACCGATCGTGACCGATACGCAACAGCGGCCCGCTCGGCACGTCGCGGATGCCGGTCGCTTCGACCACGATCGCTCCGGGCCGGCCCTCGGCGAAGCGCCGATACCACGCGATCACATCCGGCGTCGTGAAGCCGGCATCGGTCGCGCGCCACGGCACCATCGCCGGGATCCACGTGCGGTGCTCGAGCATCGCCGGCCCGAGCGCGATCGGCTGGAACCACCGCGCGTCGCGAGCTTGGTCTGCGGTCGGCCAGCCACCGTCGGGAGGGGCGTGCTTGATGCGCTCGGGCGGCCGGTACATCGGCGCGCCGAGCATAGCACCGCCATCATGCGATCACGATCGGCGCGCCGCGACCATGCGGCGTCGCGAAGTCGATGGCGGGTCCGCTCGGGATGATGCGCGACGGATTGATCTGCGGATGACTGCGATAGTAGTGGTGCTTGATGTGGTCGAGCCTGCACGTCGCGGCGACGCCATCGAGCTGGTATACGTCGCGCACGAAGCCCCACAGGTTCGGATAGTCGATGATGCGCCGCAGGTTGCACTTGAAGTGGCCGTGGTAGGCGGGATCGAAGCGCAGCAGCGTCGTGAACAGGCACAGGTCGGCCTCGGTCGGCCGGTCGCCGCACAGGAAGCGGTGGCCGCCGAGCCGGATCTCCCACGCGTCGAGCGCGACGAACAGCTCCTCCACGGCGCGATCGTAGGCGGCCTGCGTCTTCGCGAAGCCGCAGCGGTACACGCCGTTGTTCACGGTCGGATACATCGCGTCGAGCGCGGTCTCGATCGCCGGACGCAACGCGACCGGCGCGAGATCGAGACGTCCGTGTCCGAGCGGGGCGAGCACCGTCGTCATCATGCGCAGGATCTCGCGCGACTCGTTGTTGACGATCGTCGCGCGCTCGCGATCCCACAGCACCGGCACCGTCACGCGGCCGGTGAAGTCGGCCTTCGCCGCGCGATACACCTCCCACAGCTTGCTCGCACCGAGGATCGGATCGGGCACGACGCCGTCCATCGCATCGAACGTCCACCCGTCGTCGCCCATGAACGGGTGCACGATCGACACGCCGATCGCCGACTCGAGCCCGAGCAACGCGCGTGCGATCAGCGTGCGATGCGCCCACGGGCACGCGTAGGAGACGTACAGCTGATAGCGACCCGGCGCCGCGACGACGTCGTGATCACGAAACGTCGTCGCGTCCCGCGTGAACGCGCCGGACTTGTCCGTCGGGAACTCGACGTTCGTGCGCCAGATGCCGTTGTCGAGGTGGCTCATGCCCGGCAAGCGTGCAGGACTGAGCGTGCACGTCAACCCGCGAGTCAGTGAAATAGGTCCGGCGCGCTGCGGATCAGCGGCGCCGAGCAGCTGGCATTCGTGCAGAGCCTGTTCGCCGGCACGCTGCCGATCGACGCTGCGCACGTCGAGACCCTGCGGGCGCATGGGTGTTCGTGAGTCGCGTGCGTGACCAGGGCGAGCCGTCGAGCACTTCACCGGCGGTCCACGAGGGCATGCGCGCGCTCGCGGCCGCAGGCGTTCTGTAGGAAATGCGGCGCGCGAGGCTCGTGTACGCTGCCCGCGTAATGGGTCGCCTCGCTGCCTCGCTCGCCGCTCTCGTACTGTTGTCCGCGTGCCGCACGCAGATCCCGGCGAAGCATCCCGATTCCGCGACACCCGACGCGGTCGCGAAGGCGGAGCCGGATCCGCTGAGGGATCGCCTCGCGCTGCTCGACGACGTGATCGATCGCGAGCGCACGCGCCTGGCCGTGCCCGGTGCGTCGCTCGTGATCGTGAAGGACGGCAAGGTGATCCATGCGCGGGGCTACGGCACGCGCACGCTCGGCGACACGCCGGCGGATGCCGACACGCTGTTCGCGATCGGCTCGACCACCAAAGCGTTCACCGCGATGCTCGTGATGATGGCGGTCGAGGCCGGCAAGCTCGCGCTCGACGATCACCCGAGCAAGTGCCTGCCCGGCTTCCACCTGCGCGGCGAGAACGACAAGACGCTGAAGGTCCGCGATCTGCTCACACACACGAGCGGGCTGCCGAGCGCTGATCTCGCGTGGACGACCGGCAAGCTGACGAGTGACGAGCTCGTCGCGCTCATGGCGGAGATCGAGCCGGTCGTGGGCGTCGGCAAGGCGTTCAACTACCAGAACCTCGCGTACAACGCGGCTGGGCAGTGCGCTGCGCGAGCGCTCGGCGGCGAGTACGAGGCGCTGCTGCGCGAGAAGATCCTCGATCATGTCGGCATGGGCAAAGCGACGTTGCGCGTCGCGCAGATGCAGGCGAGCGCGTTCGCGGCCCACGGTCATCACCGCGAGCCGGGCGGCCAGATGCGCGAGGTGCCGATGCGCGTGCTCGATGCGATCGCGCCGGCGGGTGCGATCAATGCGTCGGCGAATCAGATGGGCGGATGGCTGGTCGCGCTGCTCGCTCACGGCGAGGCGGGCGGCAAGCTGCTCGTCGCGCGCAAGCATTTCGACGAGCTGCTGCGCCCGCAGACGACGATCGCACCCGGCCTCGAGTACACGCTGGGTTGGTTGCGGACACGCCACGGCAAGCACTGGTACTTCAGCCACACCGGCGGCATCGACGGCTTCAGTGCGCTCGTCGGCTTCATGCCCGAGCGCGGCATCGGCTTCGCGTTCCTCAACAACGTCGATCATGCCGATCTCCACGGCGTCGTCGCCCACGAAGTGCTCGCGTTGGTCGACCCGCCCGAGGTCACGACCGGCAAGCCAGACGTCGAGCCGGCGAAGGAGGCCGGAAAGTACGGCTTGCTCGGCGGCTTCAAGGTCGATGTCGTGCGCGATGGTGATCGTCTCGCGCTCGTCGTGCCCGGGCAGCCGAAGTACCCGCTGGTGTTCGACAAGGGTCGGCGCTATCGGCTCGGTGGCGCGGCGCCGGACGGTTTCGCGGCGGAGTTTCGTTCGCGCAAGGACGCGAAGGATCGCGTCGAGATGTTGCTGGTGCAGCCGTTCGGCGACATCGTGCTGCCCCGACTCGAAGCCGCGGAGATCGCCGCGGCTGCCAACGCGGCACCGCCTGCCGATCTGGCCGAGTTGCTCGGGATCTACCGCCCCGCCGGCGCGCCGACGACGTTCGAGATCACCGCCGTCGAGGGTCGCATCGCGTTGCTCGTGCCGGGTCAGCCGACGCTGCCGATCACGAAGGTGAACGACGACAAGCTCGCGCTCGAGGGCTCGCCGGCGGATCAGTTCTGGCTCGAGCCCAAGCGTGAAGGCAAGGTGCTGCGCGGCCTGGTGCTGCACAAGCCGGACGGCGATCTCGAGCTCGCGCTCGTCGCCTCGAGCGCACCACCTGCGATCACGCTCGACAAGGCGCTCGCCCGCCGCGCGAAGGCCCACGGCAGCGCCGCGCTCGCGAAGCACCCGACGATGCGCATCGAGACGGACATCGAGTTCGTCCACCAAGGTCTGCGCGCGACCTCGGTGATGCTGCGCAGCGCCGGCGACAAGTGGCTCGACGACGTGCGCCTCGTCGGTGCGGGCCGCGAGATCGGTCGGGTGCGGATCGGCTTCGACGGCGAAGGTTGGCAGCGGGTCTCGTTCGTCCCACCAGGACCGCTCGATCCGTGGACGGCGAAGACCATCGCGCTCGATGCTCCGTACGACGCGTTCCCGGCGACGGCCGACGGCTTCGCGACCGCGAAGGTGTGGCGCGGCGGCATGATCGACAACACCCCGGTCGTCGTGCTGCGGTTCACGACCGAGTGGGGCGCGACAATCCTCGAGAGCTACGACGCCAAGTCTTTCCTGTTGCTGCGCCGCGAGCTCGACCTGCCGATGAACGACGAGGGCGCGCGCATGCAGGAGACCCGCACGTTCGCCGAGTACAAGAAGGTCGGCGGCCTGATGATCCCGCACCGCATCGAGGTCGAGTCGACCCAGGGCAAGGTGATCGCGAAGGTGACGCGCGTGCAGCTCGACGTCGAGATCGCGCCAGACGCATTCGCCCCGCCGCCGTGACGAGCGC
>Ga0163144_10026256_pt1 | contig 11331 bp, 4 predicted proteins | sample OliLak19BULKMAT1_FD_123175 | JGI IMG/M metagenome (GOLD analysis project Ga0163144, IMG submission 123175) | Freshwater microbial mat bacterial communities from Lake Vanda, McMurdo Dry Valleys, Antarctica - Oligotrophic Lake LV.19.BULKMAT1 | ecosystem: Environmental > Aquatic > Freshwater > Lake... | reverse complement strand
TCCCTCCATTTTGCTAATGCGCAACTCTAGGTGGCCTTGCGCGTCTTTAGCTGCATCATATTCGGCATTTTCTGATAAATCTCCTTTATCACGCGCTTCTGCTATTTGGCGGGCAATATCCGTTCTGCCCTTAGATTTAAGGGTATTAAGTTCTTCTTTTAGCTTACGGAGCCCTTCGTCGGTATAATAGGTAATGGCCATTGGTATAGAAAAAAAAAGGCATCCTTGGGCAAGGATGACTGGTAGTAAACAAACGTAAAAGGGGTGAAAAAAGTGAGCGGCTATACATAACAGCGGCTCACTTTTTATCTATAAACAAATATAAGTAAGAACCTAAAGTTTTACAACAAGGCCTAAAGAGTGGGTACCATTGTAGGGATTAGTTGGGCGGTAGCTGTAATCAAAACCTACCGTAAAGTTCTTTTTATCCTTTGCAGGTGGGCCTACAATATCACCCTCTACTGGTGAGCTGCCAGACATTTCTGCAGCTTCTTTTGCACCAAACATATCTGCTAACGGCAACTCAACTGTGGCACCAGCAGCAAAACCTGTATAAATGTCTGTGGCTGGTTGTGAGAAACCAGTTATAGTACCACGGAAATTGTAACTGGTGCGCAGCATAAACATCTCTCTAAAAGAAAGCTCTACGCCCGGAGTAACGTTGTCTTTAGTGTATGAATTAGATGTAAAGTTAAAAGCCGGAGTTATGCGTAACATCTGCTCTGGCAAATTTATATCATAAGAGGTACCGATATTAAGTAGGGCTGGAATCTCAAAAGGTGCACTGCGGTTATCTAGTGTAAGCCCTATTTGGTCTCGCTGTCCCCGAAAAGACAAACCCTGCCCCGCATATTTAAGCTTGGGGCCAATGTTGCGTAAGCTAACACCAAACTTAAAGGCATTGTCTTTACCAGCTTGATACTGAATGCCGGCATCAATTGACAGGCCAAACGAGCTTGCATTGGGTATACTTTGGTATATACCACGTACAAGAAGCCCCCCCGTAATGCGAGAGCTAAAGGTTTTGCTATATCCTACACCAAAATTAAAAAACTGGGGCCTAAACGTATTCCCTGTACCTTCTGGCAGGTTGTAAGTGGTTTCTGTAAAATCGCCTAGGCTAAGGCTTGTAACAGAAACCCCTAGCACCCCTGTGGGGCTAAGCCGCGTGCCAAGCCCAAAAGAATTAACATTAATGCCAGAGCCAGAAAGGTAGCGCTGGCTGCTAATTGCAAAGTCTGTATTGCGTACATAAGCAAGGCCAGCTATGTTAATATTCATGGACTCTACGCCACGGACACAACCAGAGTTTGCCATGTTCCAGCCAGTGCTGCGTGACCAAGGATTTATCAACAGTTCTGCAGCGCCAGCAGAGCCACGCTTGCTATCGTTGCCAGCAGATACACTGTGGGCAATAACACCAAAGGCCAAAACTAAAAGGTAGATTTTATTCATCGTGGGTGATTTGTTCATCCCCACCTAAAAAAGGCAGGGATGACGTGCGAAAAATTAAAAAAGGTTAGAGGCCTATTGCGTCAAGATCTGTGGGCCGCAGAATACCAAACCATTTTACGGTCTTGGTACCTAAAGCACCTGCATCAATGTAAATAATGTAGGCGCCAGATGCAATGGGTAAGCCAGTTTGGGTCTTTAAGTCCCAATCCTGAAATACAGTTTTGTTAATGCCATCTTGGTTGGAGAAATCTGCCCTAAACTGCCGGATAAGCGAACCGCTTAAGGTAAAAATAGATAAAGTATACTTTGTAGGCAAATTCGTAATCCGAACCCTATTATCTACCTGACTTTGCTCATAGCTGGCATATGCATAGTAGGGATTGGGTACCACACGTATGGAGTCTAGCATTGTTTTACCAACTGCGGCCACATTAGTTGTAGACTGCAGCCCTTTGGTAGTAAATACATAGGTGGGCACTCCGCCCTTGCCGCCAGAATCTGGGGCAGAGCGGTAACCCTTAGAAATACGCAAGCGTATACGCGTTACACCAGCATTTAATCCTGTGGACCTCGAGTTTTTTGCCAAACGCCCTACCCATGTGCAATTAGACCAAAACTCCCGAGCAAAGGTTCTATCCCTAAAGGTTTGCGCACCAATTGTGGCTATACTATCCCACAAGGCTTCATTCTTTTTGGCACTGTCATAATTATTGGCAAAAACATAGATGTAGTTTTTGAAGCCATAAACACGTCTTAGTGTGTCATCACCCGGCTCCCATTTTAGGTTATTGCCGTTTACTGTATCAATGGCCTGGCTTTCTAAGAATGCCATGTTTAGGCGGATACCTCTGTCTAGGTCTATGGCATAACCAGGAAACCAGCTCATACCTCTACTTATTCTACCGCCAAAATTGCTGAGCTCACCAGTTGGGGCTAGCTGTTTGTCAACAGAAGGCAGTTTAGACTTTAACAATACGCCATTGTAGCTTTTGGTTGTCCTGTTAAGTATAGTATCTCCTTGGAAAACAATACACCGCGTCCATTTAGACTGATCATTGGTGAGCACAATGTCCACATTTTGCATTTTAAACATGCTATTGCGCAACAAGGATGCAACCTCTCCGCTGAGTATGTTAAGTACAGGAGCAGCGCCGGAATAGGTTGGTCTCAGGTTCTTTATATCAGATGCCTGATAAGGTTTGGTGTAAAACAGATTACCAAAGCTACCATCTATGACAGTGCGGAGTGTACCGGTAATATCTACAACCCCAGGAGATGCCGTCTTACCTGACCCAAAGAGGCCAGCCTCTGCGTTAGCCCACCAGTTTGCTCTGGAAGTATCTGTATATTCACCCGTGTAGGTAATGGGTATAAAAGAGGGTCTTGTACGATTGGAGCTAAGGATACTGCTTTCTAAGAAACCATTGAGTCTGTTTATAAACAAAAATTCTCCTGGGTTAAACTTATTAGTTATAGAAATAAGCAAGCCGTACTTAACTGCTATTTGATCTCTAAGTACTGAGAGCGGACGGCTAGAGCTATCAACCGCAATTTCAGACTCGTACAATTTCCAATAATCGTACGGCAAATACTCGTTGCAAATAGCTGATTTAGAAGCGTCATTCTTTTTAATAAAGGTTTCTAAGCCATAAACATAATTTACAAAACGTGCAGGATTAACAGACGTATTCTGTGAATTTTGCACAGAGGTAAAGCGCCCACCCACACCATCGTTCTGCATTTCTACCTCAAGGTCTACTTGGTCAGCTTCGCCCCCAACGCGGTTTTTTATAGACTTAATTACTGCAATACCAGGTTTTTGCAGTAGGCTAGGATCGCGTATAAGCGATCCAGTGGGCGTAAATCTGGCCCAAGTAGATACTATCGTATCACCAACAGTAAACGTACTAGCACTACCTCTGTAAGATATCCTGCTGTAGAGCCGGATCTTTAAATCTGCTCCTACCACCTTTTTAGGGTTGTATACCTTTATAGTTACAGAAGAAACCCCGTTTGCGTAGGCAACAGTATCTAAAGAGTTTTTAAGCAGAATTGCATTTTCAGCTGCCTTGGTTAAGCTGTCAAAATTGGTACCGCTGTTACCTATACCCTGTAAACGCAGCACATTAATGTTTTGGTTATACCTAGAGCCTAGGGTGTATCCAAACTGCTCAGAAGCTACTTTGTGCGGCATGCCCAGATACCTATCTCTGTTTTGGCGGCCTTGTATGAACTGGATGTTCTGTGAAGAATCACCGTTGTAGCCATATGCCAACACCGTAAAGAAGTATTTCTGGTAGTTAACCAAGTTTTTACCAGAGAAAAAATCTTGCTTAACAGAAAAGGTACGGATTAAGCCTTCGTCATTGCCAGATACCTTAATTTTTGGTATAAATTGGGTTAAGACTTCATCGTACTCTTGGTTAATAATTTTACTTACTCCGTTCTTGATATCAGACGACAAGTTGCCAATTAGAATGGCCTTATCCCGGTTGTCTAGGTCTCCAAAACCAACAGAAGCATCGGCTAGCTGGTACACCAAATAGCCCTCAAAACGGTAGAAGGGGTCTGTTAGCAAGCTATTAAAATCACGCTCCTGATAGGTTTCTGTATTAACTATCTGCCCAGTAGAGGTGCGCCGCGCATGCGGGGTAATAGTCACCAAAAGCTCTTTGTCTAGTTCTGTAATTTCTACATCAGGCGCATCTGGGCCATCCAAGATTTTAAAGTCATTATCAAACAACTTCTGGGCTGCATCATCTGCTATTAAGAGTTTAGAAAATGAGCCAGTAGCACCGCCAGATGAAGCGCGCGCCCACACTACACCAATGGTAAGCTCATTAACAGCGCCTGGCTGTAGCGTAAAGGGGCCTGCATTTGTAAGCATGCGCCGGTCTCCGGGTGTGTTGCCAGCTGTTTTTTCTGTCCACTCACGCGTTATTGGTCTTGGGTTGGCTATTGTACCGCCGGCGCTCCACCCTATAACATTATCAGATAAACCAGGGAAAGGGATAAAAGTGCGTGGAAACTGGGTGCTTTCAGGTCTTTTAGCCCCTAAATAGTCTAAAGAATAATTAGTGTTGTCTTGCCACTTAGAACGCATGTAATAGTAATACTCACGAGCAGGCGTAGGGTCTCCATATGGTAATGGTGCACCGTTAGTATAGTAAGAAAAATTAGAAGCAATAATTAGCTCGCCAGGCTCATCTATTGTTCCGTTACGGTTGTTATCAATTTTATCGTTGGGGTCTGCCATTGGGCCTTTAAAGAAATCTATAGCTATAGAAGGGGGATTAGCTCCGTAGCCTTGGGTGCCCTCGTCAAAATCGTCTCCGTTGTAACAGATAGCCAATCCTCTAAGTACATTAAAACCAACATAGTCGTCATTAAAATTACCTAAATCAGGATCAGCCCATTGTCCAAAATAACAATCTTCTAAAATGGTTGTGCCTTTGTTGGTAAGCTTTTGGCGATAAAAGGTCATATCGTTTACATAATCTGAGGTTGCGTACGCAAATGCCTCTGTAGATATCTCCATACCAATGGCACGGTTGTCTGTAATTTGGCTTCCGAAGCGTTTTTGGTTTCCTTCGTCGTTCATTACCCAGTAAATACATTGGTCTGCCCCAGAGCTCTCTGCCTCGCGGCCGGGCAGCCGGGGAGAGTCTCCCGCCAATGGATCGTAAATACCATTACCATCACGGTCTATAAAACGTGCAAGGTCATAGTTCATGTTAATACCTTCAAAACCACGAATAGAGGGCAAATGTGGATTGCCTTTGCCAGGCCATGTGAGTACGCTTGTGGGTATATCACTTGTAGATTTTATTAACCCTGATACATAGCGAGATTCAAAATCGAGCACTTCTAGCCGATTAATCTTAAACATTTTGTCCCATACTTGGCACCGGGCCGGGTTTGTGAACGCGGTTAGGTTGTCTAAGGGGCCTGGCCAGTAAGATTGGTTTCTGCCATTACCTCTGTAGGTAAGTGCCATAACAAAAATATTATTAGTACCTAACTCATTGCCCGATACCCAAATGGATGCAGCAAACATTGCGTGTGTTTTGGTAACGCCTAAATCATCTAATTTTGGTATCTCATATCGGGCAACACCAGCAGATAAGTCATACCATCCGTCTCCCCCGTTGTACAATAACGTGCGGACGTTGTTAATATCCAAAACCGCACGTGCCGTACCATATGCACACGTAGATGCATCTACAGGATATACAGGCCTAGGGGCATTTTTAAGATTCTCAGGTATGGTGGCCCAAGCTGGCAACGAGAGGGTGCCAAGTGCAAACAAAAGAGATAATAGATTTTTCATCATTGTGAGTGAATTGATATATTGATGAAACAGAATTAGAAACTGTAAGATAAACCGATGCGCAAGCGGCGTGGTATACTCACGTTGTTAGGATCTAACAAGAGTTGGCGGTAGTAATAGGCGAAGGTCTCTGGCGAGAAGTTGGAAAAACTTTGTGCGATTTCGTTTTTGCCAAAATCACTGTTTAGGTAACCGTCATCGTCTGGCCGGCCTGTACGGCGGTTTACGTTAATAATGTTGCGCTGGTCAAAAAGGTTCTGGGCATAGAAGTAGATATTCAATGATGATTCATCATTGGATGTTACGCCTTTAAAGAACCATGTTTTATCTATACGCAAACTGGTGCGGTTGTTAAAGGGCAAGCGAGAGCCGTTTATAGATCCTTCTATCTGGCCGCGGCCACCTTGGGGGCTGCCATCTTTTGTCCAAGGCTGGCCTGTGCCAGCAAAATTGGTAATGTTTACACCTGCATTAGAAAAGATTTTGGATCCAAAAACTTCTGGACCTACTCCATCGCCTGTGTGGTAATCAAAGTTTAACTTAAAGGTGTGGCGTTGATCCCAGTTTTGGGCAACAATTGTGCGCAGATTTGGAGTAGAGGTGTTAAGGAGCTGGTTGGCAAAGTCAGACGAAGAGCCTTCTGCAAACTGTAAGGTGTAACTAGCATTGGCACTAAAACCCACGCCTTTTACTTTTCTTATGTCGTAGCTAATTGTGCTGCCTTTTACAACCCCAAAGTCTTGGTTGCCGTTGGTTCTATAAGTTGGGTTAGGGTATGCGCCCAATATATTAACTACCTGTATTAGGTCTTTTATCTCAGAATAAAACGCAGAGATTTTTAAGGCAGAGCGCTTAGAAAGCACCTGCTGAAAACCCAATTGGTAATCAATTTTTTTCTGTGGCAGTAAGTCTGGATTATTTAAAAAAGCACTGTTAGACCGCGACAGGTTAAAATACTGTAGTGGGTTGGCGTAGTTGTCAAACGAAATAGAACCTGAGCGTCCGTTTCCTATGGTGCCTTGCGGGCGCTGTGTAAGGATATCGTAGTGGGCATAAAAGAGGGCATCTTCACTTATGGGAAAAGAGAAGGCTAACCGTGGCAACACGTTTGTCTGTGGCTTAAAGTCTCTAAAGGCATCATAAGTTATACCCCGAGTGCGTTGCAATGCCCTTTCTGCAGGACTGTTAAGGCGAGACAGATCATACAGGGGAAATACGTTATTGTCTGGGAAAAGCGCACGGTAATCATTTACCTCTTGCCCATCTGCACTATAAAACTGATTTTCATTTCTAAAACCCACAATTCTAAAGTTGCCGGGGTTGTTAATTGGGTCGTTTTCAGATGATTTATCTACGTATACCGCATAATCATCACCTATTGTGCTGGGCCTTTTATAGGTGTTGTTATCAAAGCGGGAAAGGTCTGTCTCTCCTGCTAGGGTAAGGCGGGTAAGGCTGTACTTATCGCGCAAAACGGGTTGGTTAATATCAAACTGGTCTATGCGCAAACCAACCCGAAGGATTAGGTCGTTTATCTCGAACTTATCTTCTATGTACCCAGCGGTGTAAATAGGCCGGAAGGCATCAATGGGTCTGTTAATGGTATCGCTGTAAAAATCAAAGTAGTTTGGCCGGCGGGTCAATTTTTCGCCATAAGCATTTACACCTTGGTAGCCTACGTTTGAGTTTTGGCCATCGCCTAATAGCTCACCGGGTGTAAAGTTTTTTAAACCAAGCAGGCTAGGGTCTAGCTCTTCTACGTTAATAAGTTGGTTAACAGGCACTCCCAGTATCTGGCGCAGGCGCTTATCGTAAGCAGATTGGTTAAGGATATTGCCGTCTGTATCTGTATTTACGGCTAAGTCAGGATCTATAGTTACCACACGCCGCCCGCTAGGGGTAAAGCTGGTGTTAAAAGAAGATAGGCTGGTGCCACGGTTTATGCTATTAATTATGTGTGCGTTTACAAGGCGGCGGGCCGTGTTCCAAGTAGATTCAGCACCGCCAAAAGTGGTGCTGGCACGCTGCTCATATTCAAAACCAACTTTTAAGGTGTGGTTTCTTAGCTCGCCTGCTACCTGCCCACTAAACCTTGTTACTTCAAAATCCTGAAAACCGTACCCAGATTGCAACTGGCCGGGGTAGTTAAAGTTGCCATAACCGTACCCCAGGGTTGTAGATTGGCCATTTATTAACCCACCCAAGCGAGGTAAATCTGTAAAAGTTCGTATCTCATTAGTGTTTTGCTCGGCACCAAGTATTTGCGTATTAAAATTGGTTGCCACACCAGCGTCTACGAAAGGCTCGTATGTAAAGCCGCCTGCTAAACCTTGGGTAATGGTATTACCATTGATAATGTACTGCGTGTTATTAGGCAGCGTACCACCCGGGCGATCGGTACCAACGGTTATGCTATCTACAATTCTGCTGCTGCCGGGCTGGTAAATAAAGAATTTACCGTTATCTGGCACCACAGATGCTGCATTTACGCTAGAGCGTCTTTCTTTAAACTTGCCCCAGTAGTTGTAAAGCTCTGTACGGTTTCTAAAGCGGGGGTCCTCTCCCTGCCTAAAGGTGCGGCTGTAATCGGCCTGTAGTTGATAATAAAAGTTTTTAAGGCCAAAACCGCCTTCTTTGCCTAGGTTAGGAAACGACTGTCTAAAGCGCAAAAACACATCATATTCATGTGAGACGCCGGCGTTGTTGTTTTGGGAGTTAAACCAGTTAAAGTTGTTGGTATTGCCTGTTTGGCCAATGCCCCCGTAGTTAATGTTACGAACGCCACCGTAATTGTAATCACCTCCTAGGCTTATGAGTATGTTTTCTGAGGGCTGGTAATCTATGGTGGTGTTAAACTGGGTGGCTGTACTGCCTGATACCGGGCGGGCCTTAATTTTGTCAAAATCATTGGGTGTTAAATAGTCAGCCTCGGCGCGGTAAAAGGCGCGGCCGTTCTCATCTTCTAGGCGGCGTAAGGGGGTAGCCTCAAGCCTTTTAAGTACGTCTCCTTTTACTTTTTGGTAACCATAAGCAGAAGGGCGGGTGTCATCCTCTAGCTGGGCCGTAAAGGCGGCATATATGCCAATAAGGGTACGCAAAGAGTCTTTTCCTTTGTAATCTTTCTTTTTTACACGAAGTAGTGGCCCAGTAAAATTTGCGCCGTATAAATTGTAGTTGTAGCTATCAAAAGGCTTGCTGGTCTCGTATTGTATACCAGCCCTAAACTTTTCTGCTGCCCCTTTTGTGGTTACAGATACAATACCGCCTAGTGCATCGCCGTACTGAGAGGGCACACCGCCAGTAATAATAGATATAGACGCTATAGACTCTACAGGAGGAAAGCTGGTGCCAATCTGCCGACGGCCGTTTACGTAAACAATGTTATCACCCCCACGCTGGCCGCGGATGTTTAGGTCTCCGCCGTCATCGTTGCTGAAAGCATCTGGTATTGTGGCTATTACAGAGCGCACATCCCGGCTTGGCAGCTTTGCTATGTCTTTATCTGTAAGGGTTGTGCGGCCACCGCCGTCGGCATCTATAAGTGGCACACGATAGGCAACCACTTCTGCTTCTTTAAGCTCTACAGCCTCAGAAACGATAGATTGGTTAAAACGTGTTGTTTTATCAGAGCCGATGGATACATCAGTTACCAGAACCTTGTTGTAACCAAACCCAGATACCTCTACCGTGTAAGAGCCTGGTGTAAGAGGAGAAACGTTGTATTCACCGTCTTCATTGGCAACATCACCGCCCTTAAACTGGCCGCCAGAGAAAACCTTTATGGCAGCAAAAGGTACGGGCTTCTTAGATTCTCTATCTGTAACTACGCCAGAAAGTTTACCGTTTTGGGCCAGAGACACAAAAGGCAACATGAAACCAATAAGAAGTAAGAGAAGTAAATTTTTATTCATCCGTAAGGTAAATGCCTAAAGTGTGGTAAGGCTAAAAAGAAACAGGCAGCAAATATATGATAGGTATCTAGGCAAAAACAAGGAGATGCATCTACAGCCTAATGAGTTATCAGAATATTATTTTGACTTTTCCATTATAAAATTTAGAATCTTTTGCGCTAGTACCTCGTTAAGGCGGACGTAAGATTCGTTTGTCCAACCGGCAACATGGGGGGTAAGGATGACATTTGGGTAGCTAAATAGGGCTTTGTACTCTATATTTTCTATAGGTCTAAGAGAGTCAAAATTCTCATTTTCAAGCACATCTAGAGCCGCCCCTAACACTTTACCTGCTGCCAGTGCTTGTAGTAAATCGGCCTGGCGCACTACCTTTCCTCGGGCGGTGTTTATGAGCCAGATATTTTTTTTAAAATTTGAAAAAAAGGTTGAATCTATCATACCCAGCGTCTCAGCTGTGAGGGGTATATGCAGAGAAAGGATGTCTGCCTCGGCCCATATTTGCTCTGCAGAGGCAGGTATGGCCCCGGCAATGGCCCAAGGTGGCAAGTATTTGTCATAAGCCAGCACTCTGCACCCAAACGAGCGCAACCTGTGGGCCGTGGCTCTGCCCGTATTGCCAAACCCCCACAGCCCCACGGTTTTAGTACCCAACTCTGTACCCCTGTTTTGCTCTCTGTTCCAGATACCCTTGCGCACCTGTGCATCTGCTTGGGGTATGTGGTTTAGCAAGCTTAGTAAAAGCCCAAGCGCATGTTCTGCTACCGCATCGCGGTTGCCCTCTGGGGCATTAAACAACTCTACGCCTCGTGCTGCGGCAGCCTCTGCATCAATATTATCCATACCTGCGCCAGAGCGCCCAACCCATAGTAGATTTTCTGCTTTAGCAAAGAAAGCTGCATCTAATTGCAGCTTGCTACGTACAACTATGCCAGTATAAACATCAATAGTAGCCAAAACCTGTGGGGGGGTAATATCTGGCTCATAGATCACTTCTACCCCGCCAGCCTCTAGTAAAGAGACCATAGATGGATGCAGCGCATCTACAATAAGGCAGCGATGTTTAAAAGACATAAGTGTACTAATTCTATTATGGCCTGTGGGCATACAGCCCTTGCGCCAGCGCAATAAATTCTGGTACAGACAACTGCTCTGCCCGCTTATCTAAGATAGGCATAGCAGCAGTGTCTGCAGATACATAAGCAGCCAAGGCATTGCGTAACATCTTACGCCGCTGCCCAAAGGCGGCTTTAACAACCTGATGGTAAAACAAGAGGGGTATCTGTAAATCTGCTAGCTGGCGTGTGTTGCGTACCAGGATAATAACGCCGCTATCTACCTTAGGCGGGGGTATAAAAGCACCGGGCTTTACCGTAAACTGATACTTAAGCGTGTACCAAGTTTGTAAAAGCACAGACAGAATACCGTATTCTTTATTACCGGGCGGGGCCGCAATGCGCTTGGCTACTTCTTTTTGCAACATGCATACCACGTGGGTTGTTTGCTCTATGTGCTCAAGAATGTAAAAAAATAGCTGGCTAGATACATTGTAGGGAAAATTACCTGCCACAACTATTGGCCCAGGCTCAAAACGGGTATAGTCTACCTGCAGAAAATCTTGCAACCAAATACTATAAG
>Ga0163144_10026254_pt1 | contig 11332 bp, 11 predicted proteins | sample OliLak19BULKMAT1_FD_123175 | JGI IMG/M metagenome (GOLD analysis project Ga0163144, IMG submission 123175) | Freshwater microbial mat bacterial communities from Lake Vanda, McMurdo Dry Valleys, Antarctica - Oligotrophic Lake LV.19.BULKMAT1 | ecosystem: Environmental > Aquatic > Freshwater >... | reverse complement strand
ATCGTCGTCAAGCGTGCAGCGGGACGCCCGAAGGATCTCGAGGCGCTCGCCGAGCTCGAAGCGATCGCCGAAGAACGCCGCAACCTCTGAGCCACGAAGCGATGGCCCACTCAGCGCCTCGACCCTCGGATCGCATGATAACAACACGTGATATCTTGTTATCATGACGCGAACACAGATCAGTCTGGCCGATCACGAATATCGCGCCGCCAAGCGCGAAGCCGCGCTCCTCGGTATTTCGCTCGCCGAACTGCTGCGGCGCTCGCTGCGCACGATCCTGCCCGCCGACGAGTCCAAGCCGTGGATGCGTTATGCGGGAATGGTCGAGACCGGCGACCGTCAGGCTTCGCAGAAGATCGACGAGGTCGTCTATGGGCAAAAGGACTAACGCTTACGTCGACACCTCCGCGCTGATCGCCTTCACCGACCGATCCGACACCCACCACGCGCTGTTCCGCCGATTGTTCTCCGACCCGCCCCGGCTCGTTACCACGACGCTCGTAGTCGCAGAAGGGCACGGCTGGTTTCTCAAGCGCTACGACCGAACGAGGGCGCTCCAGTTCGCCGCCCTGATCGAGGCGATCGCGCCACTGCGCGTCGTGAGCGTTGGACCGGACGAGCAGGCCGCGGGGATGCGGATGCTGCGGAAGTATTCCGACCAGGATCTGTCACTGACCGACGCCGTCGGGTTGCACGTGATGCGGGCCCACCGCCTGCGCGAATGCTGGTCGACCGACCGCCACCTCGGGTTGACCGGCGTCCCCCTGGTCACCGACACGAACTAATTGCCCCTCGCCCCCGCGCCACGCCGAGCGGACGCTGGGCGCCAGTACTACCGCACGCGAGTGCCAGGCGTAGCGGGCTCCACGTTCAACACGATCGCCGCACCGCCCTCTGGGCTCGCCGCGAGCACCATGCCGTTGGACTCGATCCCCATCATCTTGCGCGGCGCCAGGTTGGCGACGATCACGATGGTCTTGCCGACCATGGCTTCGGGCTCGTAGGACTCGGCAATGCCGGCGAGAATGGTGCGCGGCTCGGCTTCGCCCGCGTCGACCGTCAGCTTCAGCAGCTTCTGCGACTTGGGCATTCTCTCGGCGGCCAAGACCTTCGCCACCTTCAGCTGAATCTTCATGAAGTCGTCGATGGTGATGACGGCCGGGGCTTCAGGGGCGGCCACAGAGGCGGGCCCGCCTTCGCCGCCGGAGGCGGCTACGGCGAGGTCTCGCCGTAGCTCGGTGGTATCTGGGCGAGCGGAGGCGGATGCGTCAGGTGCTTTCGGCGTCTCGTCGGTCACGGTCACAACTCCCTTGTCTGCTTCAATGCGGGGCCACAGGGCGCCCGCGTTCAGAATCTGCTTCTCGCCTGACGCGCGCCAGGCGGTGTCTTTGTCCAGCCGGCGCTCCGACGCCGGTGCCGAATCGCCGAGCCGGCGCAGGATCTCGGTGGCCGACGCCGGCATCACCGGCGACAGCAACACGGCCGCGATGCGAATCGCTTCCGCGGTATCCGCCAGCACGCCGTTCAGCCGATCGGCATTCGCGGGATCCTTGGCCAGCGACCACGGCTGGGTTTCGGCGATGTAGTTGTTCGCGGCGCTGATCAGCCGGAACGCCGCCGCCGCACCTTCGTGCAGCGCATGCACGTCCATCGACGCCTTGTACGAGGCCACATTCTCAGCGGCGATGGCGGCCAGCGGGCCGCCTCCTGCGGCGCGGATCGCGCCGTGCTGATACCGCTCGGTCATCGCCGCCACACGGTTTACCAGGTTGCCCAGGTTGTTGGCGAGGTCGGCGTTGTATTTCTCCTCGAACCGTTCCCACGTGAAGTCGCCGTCGCCGCCGTAGGGAATTTCTTTCGCAAGGTAGAGCCGCAACGGATCAGGACCAAAGCGCGACGCCGCATCCAGCGGATCGACGATGTTCCCCATCGTCTTGCTCATGCGCTCGCCCTTGAAATACACCCAGCCGTGGCCGAACACCTGCTTGGGCAGCGCGACGCCGGCGCTCATCAGCATGGCCGGCCAGATCACACAGTGGAAGCGCGTGATGTCCTTGCCGACCACGTGCAGGCTGGCGGGCCACCATTCCTTGAACCGCTCGTCGTCCCAGCCGTAGCCGACGGCCGCCGCGTAGTTAATCAGCGCGTCGAACCAGACATAGACCACGCTCGTGGGATCGAAGGGTACCGGAATGCCCCACGACTGCCCGGCGCGGCTCATCGAGATGTCCTCGAGCCCGCCCTCGACCAGTCGCAGGATCTCGTTGCGGCGAATGTCTGGCTCGATGAAGCTCGGGTTGTCGGCGTAGTGCTTCAGGAGCGGCTGCTGATACTTCGAGAGCCGGAAGAACCAGTTCTTTTCCTTGATCCACTGCGGCTTGGTGTTGTGGATCGGACAATTGCCGTCGACGAGGTCCTTCTCCTGCTTGAAGGCTTCGCAGCCAACGCAGTAGAAGCCCTCGTAGGACCCTTCGTAGATGTCGCCGTTCTCAAGGCACGCCTGCGCCATTTTCTGCACGGCGGGGAAATGACGCTGCTTGTCGCTGGTGCGAATGAAGTCGTCGAACGAGACGTCGAGGCGTTGCCACACCTCGCGAAACACGCCTTCCATTTCGTCACAGTAGGCGAGCGGATCCTTGCCCTGCTCGACCGCCTTGCGAAAGACGTTCTGCGAGTGCTCGTCGTTGCCCATCAGGAAATGGGTCTCGAACCCCGCCAGGCGGCGGTAGCGCGCAATGATATCGGCAGTCACTTTCTCGTAGGCCGTGCCGAGGTGTGGCCGGCTATTCACGAAATCGATTGCCGTCGTCAGGAAATACTTCATCGCTCGAGCCATGCCTTGTGCGCCAACGCTTGAACCTCTTTAATTGGGATGCCTCGCTCGGCGGCACGTTTCGCGAGGTCGTCAAATTCCGGCTGCGCGTTCAATACGCGGCCATGCCGGCGGGCGACCTTGAAGCGCACCGGCCCCAGTGCGGTCCCAACCGTGACCATCTCGCGGTCGAGGCAGTCGCGCGACATCTCCTGGTAGCGCACCCCAATGGTGGTGGATTCGCGAAACACGATGTCGGTCAGCCGTTCGCGGTCCTCTGGCCTCGCCACGATGGTCATCAACGTGCCGGGACGGTTCTTCTTCATCTGCACGGAGAGGTAAAACACCTCGAGCGCCCCGGCCGCATAGAGCGTGTCCATCAGCGGGCCGAAGAGTTGCGGGTTCATGTCGTCGATCTCACACTCGATGACGACGATGCGCATGGCTGATGCGGACGCACCTTCCACCTTCGCGCTGGGCGCTTCGGTGGACAGGTGGGGCACGCCGCGGTCTGCCGACTCGCCCACCAACACGCGCACCACGTTCGGGGTTTCCGCCAGCTCGCGATCGCCGGCGCCATACCCCGCCTGCTGCACGCGCATGGCGGGCACGGGGCCGTACGACGAAGCGTACTCGGACAGAATCAGCGCCCCGGTGGGCGTCAACAACTCTGACTGAATGCCCGACGAATAGACCGGTGCGTCTTTCAGCAACGCGACGGTCGCCGGCGCGGGCACTGGGAACACGCCGTGGGCGGAACGGACCATGCCGCCGCCGACGTTCAGGGGCGAGACCACAATGCGGTCGGCCTTGAACCATTCCAGCGCGAAGACCACGCCGACGATGTCGATGATGGAATCGATGGCACCCACCTCGTGCAGGTGCACCTGGTCGAGGGACGTGCCGTGAATGGCGGCCTCGGCGTTGGCCAGGCGATGAAACATCGCGATGGCCTTGGCCTTGCCCGCCACCGACAACGCCGACCGGCCGATCGCGGTTTCAATCTCTGTCAGCGAATGGTGCCTGTGCTGGTGTCCGTGGCTGGCGGAGCCGGACGCCACATGGGGATGCACACGGAACTTGGTCGCGCTCAGGCCCTTCTTGATGACGCGATCAACCGACACGTCCCATCCCTCGACCGCGAGGCTTCCAAGGGCGTGCTTCAGCTCGTCGAACGGCAGACCCGCATCGAGCAACGCTCCCAGAATCATGTCGCCCGCCGCGCCGGCGAAGCAGTCGAAGTAGAGAATCCTCACCGTTTAGACTCTTCCTTGAAACTGAAGTACGTCCCATCCCCGAGGATGATGTGATCCCCGAGTTCGATCCCGATCATCTCGCCGGCCAGGTCCAGCCGCCGCGTCAACAGCCGATCGAGCGTGCTCGGCGTGGGATCACCGGACGGGTGGTTGTGAAACACCACCACGCTGGCCGCCGAGGCCAACACCGCGATGCGGTAGACATCCCGCGGATGCGACACGCACGCATCGAGCGTCCCGGTGGCGACCACCGCACACCGAATCAGCCGCTGCTTCTGGTCCAGCAGCATCACCCCGCAGCGTTCCACCGGGTGGCCGCTGAACCTGGGCATCAGATAATTGGCCGCCTCTTCCGGCGAGAAGAAGCGCGGCCGCTCCGGGGTGTCCCTCGTCAACGTGCGCCGCCCCAGTTCCACCGCCGCGACGATGCGCGCCGCGCGCGACGTGCCAATGCCCGGCACACGCGCCAGTTCCTCGATCCCGAGCCGGGCCAGTCCCGGCAGCCCGTCGGCGGCCAGCAGCACGTCCTGCGCCACCGTCAGTGCCCCACGCGTGCGGGTGCCGGTTCCGATCACCAGGGCCAGCAGCTCGTTGTCGCCGAGGGCATCGGCGCCGACACGCGCCAGCTTCTCGCGCGGGCGGTCGTCCACCGGCACACTGGTCATGGGCCCAGACGACCCTCCATGGTAGCTGATTGACGCGCGTTCTGCTGTCGCCACGGGCCGGTTTCGCCGCGTCGCTGACGTATACTCGTGAGCCATGGTTCGTGCCGCTCGCCTCCTGGCGTTGGTCATCGTCTTTTTCTCCGTCGCGTGCTCTGAACCCCCCAACAAAGAAATGAACCTGGCGCAAGGCGCCATCGAGGCCGCCCGCGCCGCGGGTGCCGAACGCTTTGCGACAGACGAACTGACGGCGGCCGTCACCGCGCTCAAGCGATCGAACGAAGCCGCGGCGGACAACGACTATCGCCAGGCCCTGAGCCACGCCCTCGACAGCTTCGAACGGGCCCAGAACGCGGCCAAGCTGGCCGTGGAAGGCCGCGCCAACGCGCGCGGTGAGGCCGAGCGGGCCATCGCCCAGGTCGCCACGCTGCTGACCACCGCAGGATCCCAGTTGAAGACGTCGCCACTCCCGGCCCGTAACCTGAAGGCTCCGCAAGATGCCATTCACTCGGCGGGAACAGCCTTGCAAAAAGCACGCGCAGCGCTGGCGAAGGAAGACTACCTGGCCGTGGGATCGGCCCTGGAGGGGGTTGCGGCTGGACTTGAGGCCGCATTGACGCAGATCGACGCGCCGCCGGCAGCTGCGCCGACCCGCCGCAAGCGCTAGGGCGCCTGCCCTGCGATCGCAGTTCTTGCGATCGTCAGCGTGAATCCTGATCGCGTTTTCTGATCGAGCGGCCGGAACCCGGTCGCGTTATGACAGGTCGGAATACGCCGGCACCCAGTGGCCGTCAACCACGACCTCAGCCCAGCCCGTAAGAAAGATGCCGTCGGCCGTCCACTCGACGCGCTGCGTGCCGCCGGGCGCAATGACCTGGATGTCGCGCGCCGCGCCGCCATGGGCGATGGCGGCAATTGCTGATGCGCTCGCGCCGGTGCCCGACGCATGGGTCGGCCCTACGCCGCGCTCCCAGATCAAGATCCGGACGCGGTCCGGCGCCTCGATCACGGCGAACTCGACGTTGCTGCCTTCGGCGAAGCGCGGATGTGTGGCCAGCGCCGGGCCCAGCCGATGGAAGCGGGCCAGGTCGGGCAGCTCTGTCATCACCGCGACACACTGCGGATTGCCAATGGCCAGCGTGGTCACCATCAGTGTCTCGCCCGCCGCTTCCAGTGTTTCTTGGACGACGCGTTCGGGGTGTCCCAGCGCGGCCCGAAACGTGTATTGGCCGCCGACGCGACTGACCAGCGCTAACGTCTTCCAACCGGCATCGGTGTCCACGCGCACTTCGGAAATCGGCGCCAGGTGAGCCGCCTCGCGCTGGTGCATCACGAGCGCCGCCAGGCACCGCAGGCCGTTACCCGACAGCTCCGACGGGCTGCCATCCGTGTTGATCAACTTCATCTGCGCCGTGCCGTCTGGCGCGATGGTGTAGTAGATGACGCCGTCGCCGCCGAGGCCGGTGTGGCGATGGCACAGCCGGCGCGTCAGCTCGTCGAGCCGCAGCCCCTCGACCTGCCCGGCCGGCACAAACAAGAAGTCGTTGCCGTACGCGTGCGCCTTGGCAATTGACAGCATCACGGCACCTTGAAGGCGTTGAAGACCCAGGTCAGTCCGCCCGTAAACCCAACGGAGGGATCGTAGGACGTGAGCCCGAGCAGCACGCCGCCATCAATGCGCACGCCACTCTTGGTGTAGCGCGCACCAAAGCGTAACAGGCCGCGATCCTCCGCGCCGGGCGTGACGATGTTCGCGAAATTGGCGCGGCCCACGAACTCGCCGACCAGTTCCGCATTGGCACTGACCGCGCGCGCCACCGACAGACCGTAAATCAACAAGTCGTCCTGCGCGACCGCCTCGGTCGGGCGGCCGATCATCAACACGCCGATGTTGGCGACGACCCGCACGGACTGCACCGTCTTGCCAATGGTCAGCGCCGACGAAAAGTCCTGAACGTCCTTGCCGAGTCCGGATTCGTTGCCTGCATTCGGCAATCGCGTGGAAAACCAGCTACCAATGGCGGGCCGATGCGCGGTCTCGGACACCAGCCGTACTTTCGCGCCGATGTGGACGTCGCCAAAATCGTCAGTGCTGTCGCCGTCGAGCTGCAGCAGGGGCGCAAGGGGCGCGCCCGCGACCTGTTCCGTGATGTTGAGCTTCTGATAAATGCCCCAATCGATCTGGATCTCAGCGATCGAGCTCACTCCAAGGCTGACACCGAACGCGGGCACTGTGAGATGGTTGCCGCGCAACCCCGAGAACGGGAGATAGACGTCGCGGTTGTAATCGATCCCCGCCTCGATCAGGGCGCGGCCGGAGCCGATCGTCTCCGGATCTTCGGTCTTCAGGGGGCGCTGTTGCGCCAGGGCGGGCCCGGCGGCGAGACCGAACACGAAGAGTGTGATGGTAAGGATGCGTTTCATGGGATTAGAACGTCCGTCGGCTATCAAGAAGAATCGTCACGGGGCCGTCGTTGACCAGCGCGACCTGCATCATGGCCTGGAACTCACCGGTCGCGACCTGCAGTCCACTGGTTTGCAATTCTCGCACGACCTCTTCGTAGAGCGCGCGCGCAATCTGCGGTGGCGCTGCTGATGCAAACGAGGGGCGCCGGCCGTTGCGGGCGTCGCCAGATAACGTGAACTGTGAGACGACGAGCACGCCGCCCTGGCTGTCGAGCACCGACTTGTTCATCTTGCCGTCGGCATCCGCGAAGATGCGTAAGTCACGTACTTTGGACGCGATGTAGTGCAGATCGGTTGGACCGTCACCCTGATCGACGCCGAGCAGCACCAGCAGGCCGGGACCAATTTCGCCGGTGACGCGATCCCCGACGGTGACTTTCGCGGCGGTCACGCGCTGCACGACGGCTCTCACGACTCGGTCGACTTGCGGCTTGCGGCCTGCGGCTTGAATTCTCGGTTCACGGGCCGCGAGAGCATGAGCGGGATCAGCGGCACGTCCGCCGGCACATCGTCGAACTCCTCGAGCTGGGTCGCAATCGCCTGGCGCACTTCGCCGGGTGGATTCAGGCGCCGATCGAGCAGCCAGCGCGGCATGACGTTGGCGAGCGCCTTGATCATCGAATTCTTCACCGCCGGATGTTCGCGCTCCAGCTCCATGATCAGCCGCTTCACGCGTTGACGCTGCAGGCTCAGATCGCCACACGCCGGGCAACAGCAGCCAATAATGGGGAGCTCGCGCTCCTTGCAGTAGGCTCGCGCCTCGGCTTCCGTGACGTAGACCAACGGCCGAATCACAACATGAGCACCGTTGTCCGAGGTCAGCCGTGCGGGCATGGCCTTCAGCGCGCCGGCGAAGAAGAGGTTCAGCAGCGCCGTCTCGATGAAGTCGTCCAGATGGTGACCGAGCGCGATCTTGGTGGCCCCGGTCTCTTTCGCCATTCGATACAGCACCCCGCGGCGCAGCCGCGCGCACAGCGAACAGGGCGTGTCGTCGCTGTCGAGCTTGTCGTCGATGACCGCGCCGATGTTGGTGTGCTCGCTGTAAAACTCCCAGCCACGCTCGCGACAGGCCTCGCCCACTTGCTTGTGCTGGTACCCTTCGTAGCCGGAGTCCACGTTCACCGCGACGATTGAGAACGTGATGGGCGCGCGCTTCTGCAGCTCGGACAGGATTTGAATCAAGGCCCAACTGTCCTTGCCGCCTGACAAGCCGACCATGATCCGATCGCCGTCCTCCACCAGGTTGAAGTCGGTGATGGCCTTGGTCGTCTTCTTGGCCAGGCGCGTTTCGAGCGGCGTGCGGTAAGCCATGGTGCCCCTTCAGCCTAGCAGACCACGCGGCAGGTTAGAATGACTGTCGTGACGCACGCCACCAGACTCGGCAGGCCGACCGCAGCCTTGTGCCTCGCCATGCTGGCGATCATCGCCGTCGATCACCCCCGGGCCCAACCCGAAGTGCCGCTGGAGCGCCTGCAGAACGATGGCGTGACCGCAACCCAATCGGCGCGAAGCATCAACTACGACATCGACGTGACCCTCGACCCGGCAGCGCGCCTGCTGACCGGCAGCGAGACCATCACCTGGCGCAATACCGGCGTCGTCGCCGCCTATTCAATTCGACTTCACCTGTATTGGAACGCGTTCAGCTCGACTGAATCGACCTGGCTGACGCAGCGTGCGCTGGCAGGCGATGCCCCCTTTCAACATCGCGGTGAGAGCGCTTTCGGATACTCCGAGATCACCTCGCTGGAAGTGGTGGCGGCGGACGGGACAACGGTCGAGGACCTGAAGCCGAGCTTTCGTTTCATCTCGCCCAGCGACCGCAACGCCAGCGACCGCTCGCTCGCGGCGGCACAGTTGACCACACCGGTTGAGCCCGACGAGACGTTGCGCCTGCGCGTCCGCTGGCGCGCCCGCTTCCCCAGTAACTTCGATCGCACCGGCGCCATCAACCACTACTTCGTGGCGGCGCAGTGGTTCCCCAAGCTCGGCATGTTCGAGCCAGGTGGATGGACGGCGCATCAGTCGTTCGCCAACGCGGGTGGCTATAGCGACTTCGGTCGCTACGATGTGCGGATCACGGTGCCGTCAGATTGGACGGTCGGCGCGACCGGCGTCGAACAAGCGCGGACCGCTGCCGGGACCAACGCCGTCCATCGCTACGTGCAGGACGACGTCAACGATTTCGCCTGGACCACCAGCCCGGCGTTCGTGGAGCGACGGCAGCGCTTTGAACATCCGGGAATCCCGGGCGTCGAGATGCGCCTGCTGCTGCAGCCGGAGCACGCCGATCAGGCGGACCGGCACTTCGCCGCCACCGCCGCTGCCCTTCGATACTACGGCGAATGGTTCGGGCGCTATCCCTACCAGCAGATCACCATCGTCGATCCGCCGTTTCAAAGCACCTCGGCTGGCGGAAGCTACCCGACGTTGTTTGTCGCCGGCACACGCTGGCTCGCACCGACGGGCGGCAACCAACCCGAATCGGCTGTGATTCAGGGCGCCGGTCACCAGTTCTGGCACAGCGTCGTCGCCAACAACCAGGTGGATCACGCGTGGCTGGATCAGGGTCTGAATGCCTATGCGCAAGCGCGCGTTCAGTCGGTGGCGTTCGAACCTACATACCTCGTGGAGCGCTACTTCGGCGGCTTCATCCCGTGGCAGTTCAGGGACATCCCGCTGATCCGTGCGACGGATTTCAACGGCATGGATCGCTATCGCCGCGACGGCGATCGGGACGCGCTGGCGACGCCGACCCAGATGATGTGGCCCGGTTCACACGACGCCCTGTCCACGAACAAGTCCGCGCTCATGCTGCACACCCTCGAGCGGCGGCTGGGTTGGGAGACCATGCGGCGCGTGCTGGCGACGTATTTCGACCGCTGGCGTTTCCGTCACCCGGTGCCAGAGGACTTCATCGCTGTCGCGACTGAAGTGTCAGGACAGGACCTGCAGTGGTACTTCGATCAGGCGTATCGCAGTTCCATGCGGTTCGACTACGCGATCGAGCGCCTCGACAGCGAGTTGGTCACCTCGCGCGGCATGGTTGACGGCCCAGGCGGACCAACCTTCCAGGACGTCACGTCAGCCGACACCTACCGCACCACTGTCGTGGCGCGGCGGCTGGAGGCCGGACAGTTCCCGGTTGACGTGCTGGTCACGTTTGCCAACGGCGAACAGGCCCGCGAGAGTTGGGACGGCCTGGCGCGCTGGCAAACATTCACCTTCGACCGGCCGGTGCGCGCCGTCTCGGTGCAAGTGGATCCGGAACGCGTGCTGCTGCTCGACACCAACTACACCAACAACAGCCGCCTGATCGCGCCAGCCACAGAGGCAGCGGCCACCAAGTGGACTTTGCGGTGGATGCTCTGGTTGCAGGACGCGCTGATGACCTACGCGTTCTTCGTCTAGCAGTCGCAGTCGCAGTCGCAGTCGCGTGGGGCGCCGGCCGGATTCGAATTCAGCCGACCGTTAACACCCTTCTCGCGGGCCGGCGGCGCACAAGTGCCCTCCGAGACGCATGCCGCCGTCCAATGGCTCGTGTCAGCGCTGGGAGACCGACATAGTGCGTTTCTCGACCCCGTTGCGCTCAAGTCGCTGCCGGCGCGCAGTGCCGCAGCATCAGGCAAACCCGAGGGCCGGGTACTGGATGGTCGTTTCGGGTACGTCCTGGTTCCTACGTTCGGATCACCCGACCAGGCGACAATCGATCAGTTTGCGACCGAGGTCCAAAGTGTGATCGCCTCGGTCGGCGCGTCTAAACCCTGCGGGTGGGTCGTTGATTTGCGTTCGAACGGAGGCGGCAACATGTGGCCGATGCTAGCTGGCATCGGACCTGTAATGGGATCGGGCCAATTGGGTTCATTCAAAGATCCCGAAGGCCGTGGCGCTTCGTGGTCCTACGAAAACGGCGAAGCCAAGTCGGATGGTCGCACTTTCGCGAAGACCCTCAACGTCCCGGTGACCCTCCATGTCGAAGCCCCACCGGTGGCAGTCTTGGTCGGACCGACGACGGCGAGCTCTGGAGAGGCCGTCGCGATTGCATTCCGTGGTCGTTCGTCGACGCGTTTGTTTGGGGCCACGACCCGCGGGTTGACGACCGCAAACCGTGTCTTCCCTCTTTCGGACGGCTCGTT
>Ga0163144_10026253_pt1 | contig 11332 bp, 8 predicted proteins | sample OliLak19BULKMAT1_FD_123175 | JGI IMG/M metagenome (GOLD analysis project Ga0163144, IMG submission 123175) | Freshwater microbial mat bacterial communities from Lake Vanda, McMurdo Dry Valleys, Antarctica - Oligotrophic Lake LV.19.BULKMAT1 | ecosystem: Environmental > Aquatic > Freshwater > Lake... | reverse complement strand
CCTTGGTCACGTCCTGCCAGGGGCGGACGCATCTCAGATCGTCGAGAAGGCACTCGTTGAACTCGTGGCCCGACTCGAGAAGCAGAAGTACGCATCAGTCGAAACGCCGCGCGAGCAGGAAGCGGAGCCATCTCACGAGCCAACCACTCGTTACGTTCCCGCGCAGGTGCGCCGAATGGTCCGCCAGCGCGACGGTGGCCAGTGCACCTTCGTCGCCGCAGCGGGCCATCGCTGCGAGTCGCGGATGCGCCTGGAGTTCGACCATATCCGTCCCGTTTGCTTCGGGTGTAAGTCGACCGCTGCGAATCTGCGACTGCGATGCCGAGTGCACAATCAGTACGAAGCGATCCATCTGTTCGGCGAGGAGTTCATGGCGCGCAAACGTGACAAGCGTGCCTAGACTCCTGGAATCGCTCCGTCTCACGCACCCGACCTTCGTCCTCGACTCCGCCACAGCATCCAGCCAATCGCGATCACGAAGAACGCCGTGCACATGACGCTCCCTTCGGGCCCTTGTGCGCCGCCGGTCAGCCATGCGGGGCCACGGGGCTTGAGCACCACCAAGAGCGCGGGCATGTGCGTATCCAGTCCGGTCACGGGTTGCTCGAATCCCACCGCGAGCAGCCAGTTCCATCCCGAGTGCCAGCCCATCACTTCCCAGAGCCGATTCGTGGTGATGGCCAGAGTGGCGGCGAATAGCGCGAACAGCGCGCTGTTCACCGTGTTCAGCCACGGGTCGTGTCGCCCGAAGTGGAGCAGCGTGAACACCAGTGAGCTGAGCGTCACGCCCACGGCGATGTTGGAACGCCGCGCGACGGACGACAGGAGCCAGCCGCGGAACAGGATCTCCTCGGCGCTCGATTGCAGTGTGAATCCCAAGAGCAGGAGCGTGATCTGCACGAGCGCGCGTGGCGAGTGGAAGGCCCGCGCGATGTCGTGGGCTTCGCCGCCACCGGCCAGGGCGATCGCGCCGACCACGGCACCCGAAGTGGCGATGCCGATGGCGTGGCCTCGGAGCAGGTTGCGCAGTCCGCCCGCGCGCCCGAGTCCGATGGTGGGAAGCGAGCGACGCTCCACGCCGCGCAGCCACGCGAACACCACCAAAGCCATGGCCGCGAACGGGAAGACCAGGAACGCCAGGAGGCCCCAGAACCCGATGGGATTCTCCTTGGCATCCTGCAGCCCGAGCCGCTCGAGCGGGATCCAGAGCGCCAGCGCGGGGAGCACGACGAACAGAATGCCCAGCACCGGAGTGAGCGCGGGCCACGGTAGCCAGCCGCGTGACGGTTCGTTGGAGTAGGGGAAGCGTGCGGTGGAAGGAATGGCCCGCTCACCCGAGTCCGGGAGCGGGCCATTCGTCTCGAGCTGGCTCACCTTGCCGGCGGTGCCGGCGGCACGTCCGACGTGGGACGCACGACGGCAGAGCTGACGATCAGGCCGAGTCCGGCGGCGATCGGGATCAGGCCCACCATCCACACTTTCTCCTCACCGGTCACGCCATTCAGGAAGAATGCGAGCGCCACGCCCACGAACAGCGTGATGATGCCGCCGATCAGCAGGCTCTGACGCAGTTTCTCGGCGGTCGCGCGGGCACTCATGAACTGGCCACGTTCGTCGTCGAGGATCGAAGGCTGCATCTGCGCGATGAGCTCGGGGGAGACGCCGCGCTCGATGGCGGCGATCCGCTCGCGCTGGATCAGCTCCCAGGTCCGCTGGCGGTGGATCATGCGGACGATGCCGGCGACGATGCCACCGCTGATGGCGAGCAGCGGGATGCTGAAGATGAAGAGCGGGATGAAGTCACTGGGGTCGAAGTTGAACATGGGATCCTCCTCGAAGGCTCGCAACGGGTGGCGCCGGAATCGCTGGGGATGTTCCGGCGGCCCTCCGCCGGGTCTCGGTGTACGCCAGCTTGGACGGGCGCCGGGGAATCCTGGTTTCACCCGCTGGCCAAGGAGGTGCAATCTGGGCCTCCGTGAAACCTGCCGACCCCCTGCACCCGTCCAAGGGAGCGATGGCCCATCCGCCCCCATCCGCCGATGCCGAGCGACTGGCGGAGGAGCGGAGGCTCGTCGCATCCGCGCAGGCGGGCGATGCATCCGCCTTCCGCGTGCTCGTCGAACGTCACCAGTCCCGCGCCTACGCGCTGGCGTTGCGCATCACGCGCTCCCCGGCCGATGCCGAGGAGGTGGCGCAGGACGCGTTCGTGAAGGTCTGGGATGCGCTGCCCGGGTTTCGTGGGGATTCCAGTTTCTCGACCTGGCTGCATCAGATTGTCGCCCGACGATCGATCGACCGGGCCGAGGTGCTGCAACGCCGTCGTCGTCGTGAAGCGCCACAGGAGGCGATGGGCGAACCCGTGGCGCATGTGGCCGCGGGAGATTCCCTCGAGGCCGAGCAGCTGCAACGACTCATGGCGGAGCGGTTGTCGAAGGCGCAGAATCTGATCGTCACGTTGTTCTACTTCGAGGGGCATTCCGTTGAACAGGTGGGAGCGGTGCTGGGCATGAACGAGAACACGGTGAAGACGCATCTCGCGCGCGCACGCGCAGCCTTGCGCGAGGCGCTGCAGGGATCGGGCGAGGCCTCGGCATGAACTGCGAGACGTTCGAACAGCAGCTCGACGCTGGCGCGCTCGATGCGCTTGCGCCGCACGCGCTCGCTCACGCGACGAGCTGCGCGCGGTGCGCTCGCGCACTCGCGGCGGCGCGTGCTCTCGAGTTCGCGTTCGAACGCCATCGTGCGACCCAGCGGGTCGCTGCTCCTCACGCGTTCGTTGATGGCGTGATGGCGCGTGTGCGGCTGCGGCAGCGCAGCGCCAGTAACGCCTTCGTCCGCGATTCGACCCCGTGGTGGGTGGGGCTCGCGGCGCAGCCCACGGCGGTGGGCGCTTTCGCGCTGGCCGCTTTGCTCGCGTGGCGCGGGCCGTGGTTGTGGACGCTCACGCAGCAAGCGTTTGCCAGCGGCGGTGCGGCATCGTCGTTTGCCACGGGCATGCTCGCTTCGGCGCCGGAGTGGGCGAGCGCGCTGTCGAGGTCCGTCCTGCCCGTGAGCGGGGCCGATTGGACCACCTCGCTCGCCATCGCCCTGTGTCTATCGCCGCTGGCGCTGGTGGTGGGTTACGCCCTGTATCGGGCGGCCGAGCGCATGTTCGAGGCCCCGATCCGGGCCTGAACACGAGTCCGGGAGGCGTTCTTCCACATCCTCCTGACGCTCCTGGCCGGGGCATCGCGTATTCTCGGGGCTTCCGCCACCCGCTGGTCGGCCGCGTAGGAGAGACGCCCCCCATGTCGCACGAGACACATGCCCCGAATCGGCTCGTGCACGAGAAGAGCCCCTACCTGCTGCAGCACGCCCACAATCCGGTGGGCTGGTACGCGTGGGGCGAAGAGGCGTTCGACAAAGCGCGCCGTGAGGACAAGCCGATCTTCCTGTCGATCGGCTACAGCACCTGCCACTGGTGCCACGTCATGGAACGCGAGTCGTTCGAAGACGTCGAGATCGCGGCGCTGCTCGATCAACACTTCGTGCCGGTCAAGGTCGACCGCGAAGAACGGCCGGATGTGGACCGGTTGTACATGACCGCGATGCAGGCGATGGGTATGGGCGGTGGCTGGCCGTTGAATGTGTTCCTCACGCCCACGCTCGAGCCATTCCACGGCGGCACCTACTTTCCACCGCGCACGCGCGGTGGGCGCTTAGGGATGGTCGAGTTACTGCCGCGCGTGGCCGAGGCGTGGCAGCGCGACCGCGCGGCGATCGTCTCAAGCGGCGCGCAGGTGATCCAGGTGCTCGCTTCGCTGAGCGAACCCGAGCGCGAGGCGCAGTCGTACGACCAACTCGCCACCGAAGCCTATGCCTGGCTCGAGCGTGCGTACGACGCCAGCGAGGGAGGCTTCGGCACTGCGCCCAAGTTCCCGAGCACGGTGAATCTCGACTTCCTCGTGAGGTACCACGAGCGTGATCCGCGCGCGAATGCCATGGCGCGCGAGATGGTCCTGCGCCAGCTCGATGCCATGCAGGCGGGCGGCATCCACGATCAGTTTGGCGGTGGATTCCATCGCTACTCGACCGACCGCGAATGGCTGGTGCCGCACTTCGAGAAGATGCTCTACGACCAGGCGCTGATCGCGGGTGCGTATCTCGATGGCTTCCGCCTGAGCGCTGATCCGCGCCATGAAGCCGCCGTGCGCGGGATCTTCGAGTATGTCGCTCGTGAACTGACTTCGCCGCAGGGCGCGTTCTGGTCCGCAGAGGACGCCGACAGCGAGGGCGAGGAGGGGCGCTACTACGTGTGGACGCCTGCCGAGCTCGAGCACGTGCTGGGCGTGGACGATGCGCGGTTGTTCGCACACCGATACGGCGTCACGGCGCAGGGCAACTTCGAGCATGGCACGAGCATATTGTTCGAGGCGCACACGCTCGAGGCCACGGCCAGCGTACACGGGCTGGCGATCGAGGCGGCGCGCGAACGGCTCGCGCTCGCCGGCGCCAAGTTGCTCGCGGTGCGATCGCAACGCGTCCGGCCGCATCTGGACGACAAAGTGCTCACCGCGTGGAACAGCCTGATGATCGCCGCGCTCGCTCAGGGCGCTCGCGTGCTACGCGAGCCCGAACTGGCCGAACGCGCCGTCGGCGCAGCGGACTTCATCTGGGAGCACTTGCAGGAATCCGGGGACGCGCCCGAGGGCGCGTTGCTGCGCCGCTGGCGGTTGGGTGAGGCGGCCGGCGCGGGCCAGCTCGATGATCATGCCTACTACGCTCGCGCCTGCCTCGAGCTGCACGCGGCCACGTATGAGCCGCGCTGGCTGCAGCGCGCGCTGACGGTCACGAATGCGATGCTCGCGCGTTTCTGGGATGACGCCTCGGGCGCCTGCTTCGAGAGTCCGGCGGGCGACCCGCATGTACGGGTGCGCATGAAGGATGGCTTCGATGGCGCCGAGATGGCGGGCAACTCGGTCGCGGCCGAAGTGCTGGTACGGCTGGCAGGCTTGACGGGTGACGCCGGATTGACCGCGAAGGCCGAGGCGACGTTCGCGTATCATGCCCGGCGCTTGGCCGGGAACGCGTGGGCGATGCCTCGTCTGCTGGTGGCGATGGACCTGGCTGTCCACGCGCCACGGCATGTGGTGATCGTGGGTGAGCGGACCGCAGCTGATACGCAGGCGCTGTTGGCCGTGGTCGCAGAGCATGCGGGATTCACGGACGAAGTGTTGGTGGTCGAGGAGGCGGCACAGTCGCTCTGGCAGCGACTGGCGCCGTTCGCAGCGGAGTTGCCGCGCCAGGACGGACGCGCGACCGCGTATGTGTGTGTGGATCGAGCATGTCGATTGCCGGTGACGACTGCCGCGGCGTTGGCCGAACAGCTACAGGATCCCGTCCCCTTGGCGGGAGAGGAGAATCGATGAAGCGAGCGTTCATGCGGGTAGGTGCGGCGCTGTTGTTCTTGTTCCACGCCTCTGGAGCGCATGCGCAGATCGGCGCGCCGGGCGGCAGTGCGCCGCTCGTGAGTGCCACTGCCTCACCCGTCACGCTCGCGGCGGGCGCGAGCGGATTCACCACGGTGACCCTCACCGTGCTGCCCTCGTGGCACATCAACGCGAACCCCCCCGCGCTCGACTATCTGATTCCCACCGTCATCCAGATCTCCGGCGCGGCGGGCGTACAACCCGGCAAGGTCGTCTATCCGGCGGGCAAGAGCCTCAAGCTCTCGTTCGAGGACCAGCCACTGTCCGTCTACGACGGCTCGGTCGATGTCCGCGTGCCGCTTTCGGCGCTCGCCACCGCGACGAACGGCAAGCACCTGCTGAGGGCAAAGGTCGACTATCAAGGCTGTAACGATCAGGTCTGCGCACCGCCGGCGAGCGTGCGGTTCACCGTCGAAGTCACCGTCACGGGTGGTGTTGAGGCGAGCGCCGCGGCGATGACGGGTGACACGCTCACGAGCGCTGATTCCACTCGCGCGCCGCCCGAGGACTCGCTCACCACGAGCGCGACCGTCCGCGAGGGTTTCCAGACCGCGCCGCCCCCGGGCAGTTCCGGCGCCGTGCAGCAGCGGCTCGAGTCCGCGCTCACGCAGGGCGGGCTGGTGTGGTTCGCGCTCCTCTTCCTGCTCGGCCTCTCGCTCAATCTCACGCCGTGTGTGTTCCCCATGCTCGGAGTGACCGTCAGCATCTTCGGTGCGCGCCGCAAGGAGCCGTTGCGGAAGGTGCTCACGCACGCGGTCGCCTACGTGCTCGGCATCGCGGTCATGTATTCGGCGCTTGGAGTCGTGGCGGCACTCACGGGAGGGCTGTTCGGCGCGGCGCTGCAGAACCCGCTCGTCAATGTCGCACTCGGCGTTCTGCTCATGGTGCTGTCGCTGTCCATGTTCGGGCTCTACGAGCTGCAGTTGCCGCTCTGGCTCATGGACCGCTTGGGCGGCGCGAACACCACGTCGGTGCTGGGGATCTTCTTCTCCGGGCTCGGTGTGGGTGTCATCGCCGCGCCGTGCGTGGGGCCGGTGGTGATCGGTGTGCTCGCGGTCATCGCCCAGAAGGGGAGTGTGCCGTTCGGGCTGCAGACCATGTTCACGCTGTCGATCGGGCTCGGCTTCCCTTATCTGTTCCTCGCCGCGTTCTCGAACCTGATCCAGAGCCTGCCCAAGTCGGGCGACTGGATGGTATGGGTGAAGAAGACGTTCGGCGTGCTGCTCGCGACAATCGGGCTCAACTATGTGCTCATCGCGCTCGCGCCGCGCATTGCGCCGTGGCTGGTGCCGGCCGCGCTGCTGTTGGGCGGTATGTACCTGGGCTTCATGGAGAAGAGCGCGAACGACCGCAAGCTGTTCCGACTGTTCAAGCGCGTCGGCGGTGTGGCGGCGCTGGCCGGAGCGGTGTTCCTCGTGCTGCAGATCATGGCGGCCCAGACCCGGGGCATCCTGTTCGCGCCATTCAACGAGCAGGCGGTCGCGAATAGTCTCGCCAAGGGCCGTCCGGTATTACTCGACTTCTCGGCGGACTGGTGTGTGCCGTGTCACGAGCTGGAGCAGCAGACATTCCCGGACCCGCGCGTGGTCGCGAGGGCGGGCGACTTCGACGCGTACAAGGTCGATCTCACCAAGTACCAGTCGGCCGAATCCGAGGGGACACGTCAGAAGTACGGCGTCACCGGTGTGCCCACGGTGATCTTCCTGAATCCCGACGGGAGCGAGGTGAGTGCTGCGCGTGTCGAGGGGTTCGTGCCCCCCGACGTGTTCGTCGAGCGCATGAAACTGGTCACCATGCGCTGATTCCCTATCGCTGATCAGACGAAGACGCCGGAGCGGATCCACTCGCTCCGGCGTCTTGTCTTGTGAGGCGAACGGACTCAGCGAGCCTTGAAGCTCCAGCCCGCCAGGACCTTGAGGTCAGGCGAACGGCTGTTGAGGCCGAGCTTCATCTCGGTGAAGAAGCGGCTGCCGCTTTTGGTCGGCACGTCGGCGCCCAGGATGAAGTGACCACCCGCTTCGGTGTCGCTGCCATCGGTGAACGGGCCGTCGACGTCGAACTGGATGAAGTGGATCCCCACGCCGGCGCCGGCGTACGGCTGCCAGGTCATGCCGGACACGTCGAAGCGGTAGTGGAAGTCACCGTTGATGGAGATCAGCGTGAGGTTGTCGCCGAAGCCCAGATCGACGCCGGGGACGAAATCGAGATGCGGGGCGACGTCCCCGAACTGGACGTGGCCGCCCACGATGAACTGGTCGGGGCCAGAGCTGAACCCCAGGTGCGGGCCGAAGGTGGAGAAGGCGTGGGACGTGCTGGGCGCCACCAGCGCGAGGCAGAGTGTGACGAGCGCAAGAAGTCGACGGAACATGGATATTCCTTCCTGGAGGATGTGTCGGGGAGTGCTTGGGAGCGTCGAAGGAGTAGCACGGGACCCCACGCGGAGCAATAGGCCGAGACGCGACTGGGCCCGCTCCGGTAGAATCCCTCCCCATCTGCATATCCCCTTGAGGAGGCTCGATTGATGCATCCGTCCGTGCGTCGCGCGGCCGCGGCGACGGCGCTTGGCCTCGCGGTTTTGGGTAGTTCCCCTTCACTCGGCTGGGCCGCGATCACCGCGCCCGCGCGCGTCGTCGTGGACCGCTATCTGGAGGCGACCGGCGGTGCAGCCGCGTTCGCGGCGGAGCGCACGTTGTACACGCGCGCCCGCGTGAATGGCTTCGGGTTCGATGGCCGCTTCGAGTCCTGGAGCGCACGTCCGGATCGGCACTACAGCCGCACCACGCTCGGCCCGTTCTCACTGGCCGAGGGATCCGATGGCCAGAGTGCCTGGCGAACCGATCCCACGACTTCCAAGGTCGTGCCGCTGCATGACAACGACCTGCTCGATGCGCAAGTCAGCACATGGTTTGAACTCGAACGCTGGGCCGAGTCCGATCAGGGCGGTGGCGATGTGGCAATCGAAGGCAGTGAGCGCGACTCGCTCGGCGCCTACAGCGTTCTGCGCGTGGCCTCACCGTTCACCGGCATCAAGCCGCGCAGGCTCTGGTTCGACGAGCGCACCGGCTTGCTCATGCGCGCGGTGTCGCCGCGCGATGCGCAGAATGTGATCACGGAGCTATCCGACTGGCGTGCCGCTTCTGGCCGCATGCGCGCGTTCACCAGCCTGACCCGCGTGGCCGAGATGCCCATGAACCGGCTCACTGCTGTGACGGATTCGATCGCGATCAATCCTTCGGTCGAGGGGTTGCCGTTCCGCCCACCGACTGACGCTCCGGCCGACGGAATGAAGTGGCTCAAGCAGGATGGCGTCGCGCACTTGCCGCTCGAGTACCGCTCGCGGCACCTGTGGCTCAAGGTCTCGCTCGATGGTGGTCCGAGCGAGGACTTCCTGTTCGATACCGGCGCGAGCGTCACCGTGCTCGACAGTGGTTTCGCGGCACGCCATGGCATCGCCACCTCGGGCCGTATGCAGGCCGCCGGCGCGGGCGCCTCGGGCAGTGCCACGTTCGCTTCGATCGCCGCGATCTCGATCCGCGGTGACGATGGCGATGGCATTGAGCTCACGAATCTCAAGGTCGCGGTCATGAACGTGGCCCCGTCATTCTCGGCGTACTTCTGGCGCGATCTGGCTGGCGTGATCGGCTACGACGTGATCAGTCGGTTCGTCTGCACCATCGACTACGATGCAGGCACGCTCACGCTGCACGATCCGAAGACCTACCAATACGCGGGCCGCGAGGCGCCGCTGCCGATGGTCATGAACGGCACCGTGCCGGGGCTGCGCGGGCGGCTGGATGGTCGCTACGAGGGCGTGTTCCGCCTCGATGTGGGCAGCAGTAGTACGGTCGATCTGCACACGCCTTTCGTAGCCGAGCATCGCCTCGGCGACAAGCTGCGGCACGCGCTGCCCGTCTCGGGCGCGGGCTTCGGCGGTAAGTTCGAGAGCACCATGGGACGCTTGAAGCGCATGGACATCGGCCCTTACGGCTGGAATGACCCCATCGTGCTCCTCTCGAGCGCCACCGAAGGCGCGTTCGCCAGCGAGGAGTTCGCGGGCAACATCGGTAACCGATTGCTCGAGCGCTTCCGACTCACGCTCGACTACGAGCACCGCCGGGTGTTCCTTGAGCCGGGCAAGCGCTATCGCGAACGCGATGTGCTCACACGTACCGGGATGATGTTGGGCTGGTACGGCGACCACGTGAAAGCGCTGTCCGTGCTGCCGGGTTCACCTGCGGCCAAAGCGGGATTGCGCGAAGGCGAACGCGTGAGCGCCGTGGACGGCAAGCCGATCCTGGAATGGGACGTGCGCGCACTCGAGCGGAATCTTGAGGACGGTCCCGATGGGCGGAGCTTCACGCTCACGGTCGAGCGCAATGGCGCCCCACACATGCTCACGGTGCGCCTCAAGGAGATGCTTTGATCTTGCGCCCGCTGTTGCGCCGCACGCTCGGCCTCGGTCTGGCGCTCGTGACGGCGCTGTCGGCGCTTGGCTGCGGCAAGGACGTGGTCTTCGCGCCGCTCGCCAATAAGCGGCCCCGCGTGGAGATCACCCAGGCGCCTGCCGATCCGCGCCAACCGTCCTTCTACGCCTACGAGATCCGTTGGGCGGGCTTCGACGAGGACGGACGCATCGATCACTTCCTCTACGCCGTCGACGCGCCTTCGACCGCCGGGGCCGAGACCACGTGGGTCAGCACCGCGGAGAATCGCCAGACGTTCCTGTTCCGCTCTGAGAATGCCGACTCGCTCGCCTCGCCCACTGCGAAAGGTTTCCACACCTTCATCATCAAGGCGGTGGATGACCGCGGCGCCGAATCGGAACCCGAAACCCGGTCCTTCACGTCGTATACCGTCACGCCGACCGTGAAGTTCGTGAATCCCAAACCGAACCACCTTCTGAGTCCCACGTTCGGCCCGAGTGTGCGCCTCAACTGGGAGGGTACGGATCCCGACGGGCGTCTCAGCTCGCAGCCGGTCTACTACAAGTTCAAGGTGTTCGCCGAGGACAATCAGGAGTTCGACTTCTTCACCATGCTTCTCAGACCGGATTCGTTGCGCAAGTACTATGCGCCGAACTTCGCGGGTTGGGACTCGGTCGGCGGCGGAATCACCGGCATCGACGTGCGCGAGCTGCGGCCTGAGGCACGGTACGTCGCGATCGTGGTGGCATTCGATGAGGCGGGGGCGTACTCCCCGGTGTTCAACTTCGACATCAACATGTTGTTCTTCACCGTGAGCTACGTGGGGCTGCTGGGCCCGCGGTTCACCGTGTACAACGAGTCGTTCTACTACCAATACGCCACGGGAGGGGTCTCGCTCGACCCGAGCGGGTACGTCCGCGCCGAGGTGCCCGCGGGGCAGACGGTCCGGTTCAATTGGTTCGCGACCGCGAACTCGGGTGGATTCGTCAACGGCTACCGCTGGATGGCGGACGGCGACATCGGGGACGAAACCCCTCGCACGAACGAGTTAGCGGATCTCAATCGTTGGAGCCAGTGGTCCACGCTCGAGACCGGTGTGCGGCTCCCGGCGTTCGAGCTACCGCCCGGGGTCAACAGTCAGACCCACTATTTCTACATTCAGGCTCGGGACAACATCGATCAGATCAGCCTCGCAGTGGTCGAGTTCACCACGGTGCGCGCGACTTTCGAGCGGGATCTGTTGTTCGTGGACGACACGCGGTTCAACCCCGACGTCCGCCTGACGAACGGAAACATCGATCGTCCCAAGGGGGCGTGGCCCACCGCGGCTGAGCTCGACACGTTCATGTTCGCGCGCGGTGGAATGCCGTGGCGTACCTATCCCACGGGGATCGTCACCCCACCGGGCATCTTCTCGGGTTATACCTATGACACGGTCGG
>Ga0163144_10026252_pt1 | contig 11333 bp, 12 predicted proteins | sample OliLak19BULKMAT1_FD_123175 | JGI IMG/M metagenome (GOLD analysis project Ga0163144, IMG submission 123175) | Freshwater microbial mat bacterial communities from Lake Vanda, McMurdo Dry Valleys, Antarctica - Oligotrophic Lake LV.19.BULKMAT1 | ecosystem: Environmental > Aquatic > Freshwater >... | reverse complement strand
TCGACTTCGCGAGCCGCGGATACAGCCATGCCATGAGACCCTCGATTGAATCCGAGTGTCCCTTGTCATAATCCACCTACCCGAAATTCACCAAGATCAACTTCCGTCGGCTAAAGAGTTACCCAAGATGTTAGTCTTGTCGCGAAAAAGCCAAGAGTCCGTTGTGGTCGGAGGGAGCGGTGGTTTCGATCGCCTGCTCAAAGTCATCGTACTCGAGATCGCGGGTGGCAAGGTGAAGCTGGGTTTTGACGTCGACCCAAGCGTGCCCGTCCATCGCTCAGAGGTCTTGGAACGCATCAAGACGAACGGACGGCCGGCGACCCCCAGAGACGGTCCTGTGGCGCCAATCGGGTGATGAGCTGAGGGCTTGGTCGGCATTTCGCTAGCCGAGCCCGAAACTATTGACGAGGAGTCAGCCATGTTACAGCTAGCAGTCGCTTGTCTTGTGATCGCTTTGATCGCGCTGGTGCTCGGTTTCGGAGGCCTGGCCGGCTCCTTCATCGGAGTGGCAAAACTCCTGTGCGTAATCTTCGTCGTTCTCGCCGTGTTGTCGTTCGTGGGGCACGGGTTCAGAAGGCGGTCTTTTCGCGGGTAACAGTCCTAGTCGATCCGGTCCACGGAGGGTGCGGTACGCCCGCGCGAAACGTAGCAATAGGTCCATTGGATACGAGTTTCGCAAACCCAGCTAGTGAGCTGACCACTGCAGGTGGGTTTGCAGCAAGGAGAGCCAATATGGCTAGCAACGCCGCGCAATACGACGAGCAAGTAGCGGAACGTCGCCGCGCCGATCGCAATCGACTCGCCGTGACGACACGCGCGATCGTGCCAACCGTTCGATTGGACCTTGCCCTTTCTGCCCTAGACGGCTGCGTCCCCATTGACGGTGTTCTGGTGGTCGAACCTATCGACGCGATCGAGCCGAGACTGCAGCCGACAATTCAGTCCTTGGCCGAGCGGCGATTAGGAGATTTTTTAGCCTCGCTGGGACACGAGCTTCGCAACCCATTGGCCGGAATTGCGAATGCCATCGAGGTGCTCGACGCGATTGGTTCGCAGGACGCCGCAGTGAATGAAATGCGTGCGATTATCAAGCGTCAAAGCCAGCAAATGAGCCGTCTGATCGACGACCTGTTGGACGTTCCCAGAATTGCCCACGGAAAACTGCAGCTTCGACGCCAACGACTGGATTTGGTGGAGCTGATTCGTTGCACCTGCGCGGACTTTCGTCACTGGGCAGTGGCCAGCGGTATCTCGCTCGACGTGAGGCTGCCGGCGCAGCCGCTCTGGCTCAACGCCGACCCCGTGCGCATGACCCAGGTGCTGGTCAATCTGCTGCAGAACGCAGTGAAGTTCACCGATCGCAAGGGGGCCATTACCGTGATGTTACGCCGGGACGCCGATCGCGCGGTCGCCCTCCTCTCGGTCGGAGATACGGGCATCGGCATGGAGCAGCACACGTTGGTGCAAGTTTTTGAGCCATTCAATCAAACCGAAGACAGCGTGACACGCTCGCGAGATGGGCTGGGCTTGGGACTTGCCCTGGTCAAGGGGCTCGTGGAAATGCACGGGGGCCATGTGACCGCCACCAGCGGCGGCCCTGGCCGAGGGTCGCAGTTCTCCGTCCGACTGCCGTTGGCGGACGAGCCGCTCATCAACGTGGCCCCACCAGTCGAGGCACTCCAGGGTGACTCGTATTACAGAATTCTCATCATCGACGACAGCCGCGACGCGGTCTATCCGTTGATGACGCTGCTGACGCGGTTGGGACACAACGTGCAGTTAGCGGCCGATGGAGAAATTGGCATCGCGGCGGCCGAACAATTCCGACCCCACCTGGTGCTGTGCGATATCGGATTGCCGGGAACTATCGACGGCTATGCAGTGGCCCAGGCGCTCCGCGACGGGATGCCGACTCGGGACGCGTACCTGGTGGCCGTCACGGGCTACAGCCGAGAGGAAGATCGCTGCCGCGCAATCGAGGCTGGTTTCGATCGTCACATGACGAAGCCGATTGGCGTCGTTGAGTTGGAGTCGATTCTTGCCGCCATACCTGCCGACCAGGGCGAGATCGCTCCGATGTCCCCCATCGCGGTGCCAAGGGCACTGCGGGGAGGCCTCGGATCAATCCGCAGCCTGCTGCTTCCCTTTGAGTTCGATCAGCAACTATTGGGAGATCACATCTCTATCTCGACGAATCCCGCACAGAAGGCGCAACTACCATGAGCGCACAACAAAGTACGAAAATCCGCGTGGCCACTGTTCTCGTCACGTTCGTCACGGCGGCGCTCTCGATCACGGTTGCCGACGCGCAGCCGCGACCGGCGCCAGCGACTGTCAACGACGGCACGCAAGTGCTCACCCGCGGACCGTTGCACGAAGCGTTCGCTGAAACCGTGACTTTTGATCCCGAGCCGGGCATCGCAGTGCCTAAATTGCCACCGGCCGCCATCGAGGAGATTCCGCCCCAACAGCGTCCAGCCGGCGCCAATGTTGCCTGGATCCCTGGCTATTGGGCTTGGGATGACGAGCGGACTGATTTTCTCTGGATCAGCGGCATCTGGCGCGCACTGCCGCCGGGTCGCCAGTGGGTGCCAGGCTATTGGGGTCGCACCGAGCAGGGCGCTCAATGGACTTCAGGATACTGGGCCGATGCCAAGGCGAACGAAGTTGAATATCTGCCCGAGCCGCCGGCGACGGTCGAAGTCGGCCCGAACATCGCGGCGGCGTCGGTCGATCAAACCTGGCTGCCCGGGTGTTGGCTCTGGCAACAGAACCGTTACGCTTGGCGTCCCGGCTATTGGGCGGCGGGCCAGTCCGACTGGAATTGGATTCCGGCCCATTACGTGTGGACGCCTCGGGGCTACGTGTTCGTCGACGGCTACAACGATTACTCCGTTGCCCGACGCGGCGTCGTTTTTGCACCCGTGTACTTCAATTCGGGCGTCTATTCACAGCGTGGTTTTTCCTACTCGCCCTCGGTGGTGATCAGCCCGTCCGTCTTCGCAAGTCACCTCTTCTTGAGACCTGGCTACGGCCACTACTATTACGGCGACTACTACGCTTCCAACTACAGCGCTGCGGGCTTCTCTCCATGGTACTCGTTCAACTCCAGTCGATACGGCTACGACCCGTTCTACGCGCAGCAGCGCTGGATCCATCGTCAGGACCGCGGCTGGGAGCAGAGTATCCAAGCCGATTTCCAGAATCGCCGCGATCACGAGAATGCGCGGCCGCCACGCACTTGGGCGGATCAACAAGCACGCACCACGGACGGTCGAACGTCGAGCCGCCAGAACCTTGCCATGGCCGCTTCGCTCGATGAGCTGGCCAAGAGCAAAGACAATTCGCTACGGCTCCAACCGCTCGATAAGACCGAACGACAGCAGTTCGCCTCGCGCGATCAGGCAATCCGCCAACTCCGCGAACAGCGACAAAAGCTGGAAGGCACGGCGCCGAGCGCCTCGGTGGCAAAAGGCTCCCCGCAGTTCAAGCCGGCGCGCGCGAAACTTCCCACGTCGCCGATTATCGCACAGTCGCCCGATCCGCTTGAGAAGGCGTATGCCCTGCCGAAGTCACATCAACTTCCCCCGCCCGATCTGAAGGTCAACCCACAACCGAGGGGGACGCGATCGACCGGCCGGCCCCAATCGATCACCGTGAACAAGTTGCCGCAAACGGGCGCCCAGCCACGCGGCAACGATCCGAAGGCGATAAAGTCGCCGCAACTGCCCAAGACCGGACTAGCGCCGGAGAGCGGCAAACCGAAGGATGCCTCGAAGGGCCTAAGGCAGGGCAGCCCACAGAGTGGATCTCAAGTGACTCCTCCGGCCACAACGAACGGCAAGCCGCCGAGTGCACCGACCGACACCTCGAAAGGTGGCTCCAAGAAAAAACCAAAAACGTAGTCATCACACGTTCGCGATAGGTCGTGGAAGAATCACGGTCAGAAAACGAAGGAAACAGGCGCTGCGGCGTGACTCGCACATCAGGGATTTAGCAACACATCAGGGATTCAGCAACTTAGATGCGGCTACAAGAGTGCCGCGAGTCACCCGCAGTGCCTTTTTGGATCGGTTCACCCACTCGAGAGATGGGAGGTTGCAATGAAAAAGTTAGCCATGGTGCTGTTCTTGCTGCTGCTGTGCGCGGTCGGATTCGGGTTCTATCGCGGTTGGTTTGCGCTCTCGAGTCCTAGCTCCAACACGGAAAGCAACAACGTCAACATCAACTTGAAAGTAGATCCCGACAAAATGAAAGCAGATGCCACGACCGTGAAGGAGAAAACAATCGAGCTTAAATCCGAGGTTACCCAGGAAGCCAAATAACCGGGTGATCGCCATTCGATTCCAGGATCTTTCTTCCTGAAACAATAGGGAACGCCACAGGAGAGCAGCATGGCCATTCGACATTCAGAATCCGACGACGCGGTGACCGTAACTCGAGACGATCTGGTTGCTTTGCTCAACGAAGATCTCGCGGGTGAGTATCAGGCCATCATTTCCTACGTCATCTATTCGCAGGTTTTGAAAGGTGCTCAATATATGAACATTGCGGCGGAGTTGGAGAAGCATGCCGCCGAAGAGCTTGCGCATGCGCTGATCATAGCGGGCCAGATCGACTATCTGGGAGGCATGCCCCTGGCCGTTCCCAAGCCCGTGGCAACTTCGCCCAAGGCAGAAGACATGCTGCGCTTCGACCTGGAAAACGAGAATGAAACGATCCGTCGCTACCGGCAGCGCGTGTCTCAGTGCGAATTCTTGGGTGAATTTGCCGTCGCTGAACACCTTCGAGGCATTCTGGTGCAGGAACAAGATCATCAGGTCGCGCTGGCAAATGCCCTGGGGGTTGAAGTTCCCAATGTGACGATGCCCGATAAGGCGATCGACGAGCATTCCCGGATCAACGCCGGATTGACGCGCGTGCCGAGTCAAATGGCAAGCGTCTAGGTGCCTGCAAAGTGTGGTTCGATTGCGGGCTGAGTAATAAAGCTGGTTAGCGGGTCTCTTTTTGATGGAGGAGGAACATGTTAGGCACCATTTTGCTCGTGATCTTGATTCTGATGTTGCTGGGGGCGATGCCCACGTGGAATCACAGTCGCAACTGGGGCTATTTGCCCAGCGGCGGGCTAGGGTTAGTCGTGGTGATTCTGCTAATCCTGGTGCTCATGGGACGCATATGAACGTGAATCGATAGTTTATTAGGGGCAACACTTGACGTTCTGTCAGAAAGTTGAAGCTATGGCCGCCACGCAAATCCCCGACAAGACTATTACGCAGCAAGTAGAAAAAAGACTCGCCGGTCGAGGAATTTCCTCGCCATGTCGCGTCACGGTGGCCACGCGCAATGGCGAGGTCACGTTAAGTGGAACCGTGCGGCAACCGCAGCAAAAAACCACCGCGGTGCAGGCAGCCAGCATGATCTCCGGCGTACGTCGGGTCATCGATCAATTGACCATCAAAGCGGCCGCCAAGTTCTAGGCATGGACCGTAGAATAGCTTCGCTCGTTCGTACCCCTCGCCCGAGCCTTTTCCACAAGAGGGGAGGCTTAAAGGACGAAGCTATTCTTCGGTCGTGCTTGCCCCGTCCACACTCGCGCAGAAAAACTACACATAAAAGGCATTGCATGAATCCCATTCGCCCCCTATTCGTGTCGACCTATCCGCCAGAAGAGTGCGGATTGGCGACGTTTACCAAGGACTCCGCCGATGCCGTGGATCTTGCCGCGGGCGATTCCGTCTCATGCTTGGCCGCGATCCAAAAGACCAGTGTGCTCGACTACGACGATGGCCGGGTCGTGCATGTCATCGACAACGCCCGGCCCAACGCGTACCGACTGGCGGCGCACGTCGCAAACGACGGCCCCTGCGATGTCGTCAGCTTGCAACACGAATTTGGCTTGTATCCGGGTGAGTGGGGCGGAAGCGTCTTGGATTTCGTGCGATCATGTCGCAAGCCGATCGTTACGACCTTTCATACGCTCATGACGGAGCCCGCGGCGCTGCCCCGGCATGTGATCCGTTCGCTGGCGGCCAATAGCCGAGGTCTCGTCGTCATGACGGAGATTGCGGCGAGGCTCTTGAGCACGGTCTACGGCGTGTCGGGTCGCCGCGTGACCGTGATCCCGCACGGTGTGCCGGAGGTGCCGTTCGACGATGGCGACACCCATAAGGAACTGCTGGGCCTACACGGGAAGCGGGTGATTTGCACCTTTGGGCTGATCAATCGCGGCAAAGGCCTGGAACACATGATCCATGCCCTGCCCAAGATCATTGCCGCCTGCCCCGATGTCATCTACCTGATCGTGGGCGCTACTCATCCCTTGGTGAAGCGGCACGAGGGCGAAGTCTACCGCGAGAGCCTGGTCGCGCTCGCTCAGTCGCTCGGCGTCAGCGACAACCTGCGGTTTGTGAACCGCTTCCTCAGTCTGCCCGAGCTCTTGGAACATCTGCAAAGCTGCGACGTGTATGTGACTCCTTACCTCGGCAAAGACCAGATCGCCAGCGGGACCTTGGCCTATGCCATGTCCGCCGGCCTGGCCGTCGTGAGCACTCCGTATCTCTATGCGGCCGAAGTTTTGGCCGAGGGTCGAGGGCAACTCGTGCCGTTCGGCGACAGCGGCGCCATGGCGGATGCCGCGCTGCGGTTTCTCGGAGACGCACCCTTCAGGCTGCGCACGCGTCGCGCTGCCTACGATTACGCAAAGCCGATGTTCTGGGCAAACGTGGGACAGCAATACTGGGATCTCTTTGGCCGGATTGTGTCCGATCGAGACTTCCCCACAAAACGCCTCGACAAAGAGGGCGTTGCCTCTCCCCGCCACGGCGAGCCGCGCGCGACCCTGCTGCTGGGAGGTGTGTAATGCACGTTCGGTTCGATATCGCTTTGGATCACCTCGATCGCATGACCGACTCGACGGGCATGATCCAGCACGCCATCTACTGCGTACCGCGGCGCGAAAGTGGGTACACCACCGACGACAATGCGCGGGCATTGCGGCTGTGCGCGCGACTCTGGCGGCACGATCCACAAGATCGCATGCTCGGTCGCGTAACGACGTATCTGAGCTTCCTGGAATTCGCGCGCACCTTCGGCGGTGGATTCCATAACTTTCTCAGCTACGACCGCCGCTGGCTCGATTCCGAAGGCTGCGGCGACTGCCAAGGCCAGGCCGTTCGGGCCTTGACGGAAATCCTCGGCAGCAGTCTGCCCGATGACTACCGCGCGCTGGCTGGCGAGTTGATCGAGTCGGTGCTGCCTACGCTCGCCAACCTACGCAGCCTGCGGGCGCAGGCCTACGTCGTCTTGGCTTGGGGACATTTATCGGCCGAGGGCGTGCCGGATATTGGACCGCTGGAACACGTCGCCTGGCTGGCGGCGCGGCGATTGCTCGAAAACTTCCAGCATTCAAGACGGCCAGATTGGCCTTGGTTCGAGTCGCGCATGACGTATGCGAATGCCGTGTTGCCACACGCTTTGTTCGTCGCCGCGCAGCGCTGGCCGACGGAGTCGTTCTTAGAAGCGGCCCAAGAATCGATTCAACTTCTCGATCGCGTAACGACGGTCGACGAGGTCTTTTGGCCGATTGGCAGCAACGGCTGGTATCCTCATCGCGAGGACAAGGCCCTGTACGATCAGCAACCCGTCGAGGCGATCACCATGGCCGACGCGGCCCTGGCGGCGTTCGCCGCAACGACCGACCCGAGATACTTGGCTACTTTTCGTCGAGCGCAGGGCTGGTTTCACGGAGAAAACAGCTTGTGCCAGCCGCTGGCGATGGTCTCGACCGGTGCGTGCTGCGATGGCTTGCAGTCGTCGAGCGTCAATCGCAATCAGGGAGCGGAATCGACCTTGTCTTTTCTCAGTACGGAATTGCTCCGTTGCGAAAGCCTGCACTTGTTGGGCGATCGCCGGAGGGCTACGAGTGGCAAACGCTGAGGTAGTGCGCATTTGTGAGAATGGAAATGGAATCGTGTGTCTCGTGGCAAGGCTCAACGGTGATGCGGCGACCCTGCAGAACTCAGTACGGACACTCTTTTTTGCGAAGGAACCGAGATGCTTGTCGAATCGAAACAACCGGCGCTCTTCACCGAGCTTTTTCACCGCCACGCCGACAATCCCATCCTGACTGCCAAGGATTGGCCCTACCCCGCGCACACGGTATTCAATGCCGGCGCCTGCCAGATGGGCGATGAAACCGTGCTGCTGGTGCGCGTCGAAGACCGCCGCGGACATTCGCATCTGACCGTTGCGCGGAGCAACGATGGAGTGACGAACTGGCGCATTGACTCGAAGCCCAGCTTCCTGCCCGATCCGGAACGCTATCCGGAAGAAACTTGGGGCGTGGAGGATCCGCGGCTGACTTGGGTCGCGGACCGCCAGGAGTGGATCATCGCCTACACCGCCTACTCATCGAGCGGGCCGCTCGTGTCGCTGGCGGCGACCAAAGATTTCATATCGTACACGCGGCTCGGTCCCGTGATGCCTCCGGAAGACAAAGACGCCGCGGTTTTCCCGCGAAAGTTTGGCGGCCGCTACGCGATGATTCATCGGCCAGTTTCCGGCGGAAGCTCCGGCGCGCATATCTGGCTTTCGTTCTCGCCCGACTTGCGGCACTGGGGCGACCACCACGTGCTGCTCTACGCACGCCGCGGCGCCTGGTGGGACGCTAACAAGATCGGCCTCAGCCCGCCGCCGCTGGAAACGCCCGAAGGCTGGTTGATGCTCTACCACGGCGTGCGAAATACGCCCGGCGGTTGCCTGTACCGCCTGGGCCTGGCACTGCTCGACCTGGAGGATCCTCGGCGCGTGCTCAAGCGCAGCGACGAATGGGTATTCGCCCCCGAGCTGCCCTACGAACGCCAAGGGGATGTAAACGGAGTGGTTTTCCCCTGCGGCTGGATCCTCGACGAGCCAACCGGCCTGATTCGCATGTACTATGGCGGCGCCGATAGCTGCATCGCCTTGGCCACCGTGCCGCTCGCGGATCTGCTGGACTACCTGCGCAAGTGCCCGGCATAGGCGTTATGCCACGGACGCGCCCTGGGAACACGCTACTTTATTCCGTAGCCGTGTCTCCGCGTTGCGGCTTGACGACGAGCGTGGCGTGGACGTCGTTTGTTGGTTGGCACCCACGACTATTGGCTGACACGCCTGCGGCGTTCGATTTGGGATAGTCATTCGCGTTCATTCGCGCATATTCGCGGTTCAAGAATTCAACCGCGAACGGACGCGAATGCGCGCGAATTGAAGACTGGGGCCGAGTCAGGCGCGGGCGCACAAGGTGACACTTGACTTTGGCTGCGATCAAAGTCTGGCCGCTTGGCGGTTTGACGACGAGCGTGGGGCGTACGTGGTCCGTGGGTTGACACCTACGGCAATTGGCTGCCGCCCCCGAGCGGGGCTTCATTTCCAAGTTAGGATGGTAGGGAACGTCGACAGATCGCCAGGGCTAGTCAGTTTTCAGACTGGGCAAGATCCGCCGTTGTAGTCGCCGATTGTTTCGCGACCTATGACGCATCGGCGTCAAGAGACGCCTCCTACAGTGTGAAAAACTGAACGGCCCAGAACATTGACACCGCGACCCGTTTCAACGTTTCTCGATTTTAGTGTTTCTCGCTGGACCAGTGGTCGATGACACTTGCACCTTGTGTGTGCTACTGCTGGCTCGTCCAGCAGCGCAACGACACTGCTGGACGAGCCAGCAGTGGCACCCTGCGAGGAGCCCGTCGCTAACTTTGTCATTCCCGCGCAGGCGGGAATGACGTTCCGCCCGCTTGGAACGCCCTCAGCGCTCCGTACTGCGCGAGGGCGCCTTCGCTTGCTGGGCATCTTCGCGCGGGATCGGTTGCCGCTCGCCGTCGGCGCGGAGGCGGCCTTCGGTGAGGAATCGAAGTGTGTAGTCTCTGGCGGTCGAGCTGAAGGTCATGGCGACGTGGTGCAGGTCCAACAGGGCGAAGTCGGCCGCGCCGGCCAGGCGGGCTTCGTCGACTTTGACCAGGCCGTCGTCGTCGCCCTCGAGCAGTGGGTTCCAGCCGATGCGATTTTGCAGGCCGCCGGCGATCACGGCGAACTCGCAAGGGGGAGTGTCGAGCCGGGCTGCCAATTCTCCCCAGCGGCGGCCGAGTTGTTGCGCGGCTTCGCCCATTACGTTGTCGAAGATTGGGTTTCCACCCAGTGCGACCGCACAGTGCGCGCCGTGGTTGGGCGGGCCGAGCATGACGAATCGCTTGATCCGCGGATCGATGCGGCCGTCTTCCGAGTTTTCGACCGCGACTTGCAGGTAGTAACGCACAACGAGATTGCCCATGCTGTGCGCGACGAAGTCGATCTCGGTCGCCTCGTCCAGGTGCTCGACGATGCCGGCCAGCCGCTGGGCGTGCTGGGCAATCGTGCCGCGCGTGCTGGGATACGTGACATTCAGCACGATGAAACCGCCTTCCTTTTCCAGATGCTCGACCAGCGGCGTCATCATCGCGCGGTGCGCGGCCAGACCGTGCAGTGCGATGACAACTTTTCCACGCACGGGCGAGAGGTGGCGCTCGGTTTGCAACTGCTTGAGCCGCGCCATGCACTGCTCGTAACTGCCCCAGGCGTGCCGCAGGTTGTCGGGATCCAAGAGTCGGCAGTGGTTTGTGAGCACGTTCCGCTGGATGCGCCACTTGCCGTAGAACAACTCGTCGCCCCAGACTTCCGTGCCGCCGAAGGTGTACGTCGGCAGGTTCAAGGGCGCGGTCTTGGCGACGGCCGCGGCCGACGCGGTGGTGAACGACGCCAGATCGACCTTGCCGCCGAACGTCTGCCGCTTGGCAGCAGGGCGGCGGGCTTTGCCGTCGCTTGCGGTGGCGTCGCTGATGGTCGTTTCAATCTGGGCGGCGTCACTTGTGGTTGCGCCTTCGCTGTTCGGACTGTCGCTGGCGGTTGCGTCGCCTTGTGAGTCAGCGACAGCGCGCGGCGGAGCAGCGCGGCGGACGACGGCCGGCGTGCGAGTGGATCTTGTCGAGGGCTGGCGCGGTGGTTCGCTGGCCACGGCGATCGATGTAGCGACCACCAGCGCAATGCACGGCACGCCGACGGCGAAGCGAAACACGAACATGGACTACCCTCCCACGTTTCTGAATCTTTCAAAAAACGGGTCGGAGGGTAGCAAGGCGGCGGTTGGGAGGCAAGGCCGTTGGGAGACAGGAGGTCGGGACGCTAGCAAGTAGGGTCCGCGTTCGTAGTGACCGCATTCAGTGCGCCGTGGAAAGGTGTTGGGTTTCAGCGGGTGGAAGTCCCGTCCGGTAATTGGGTCGCTCCAGCCGGTAGCAATCGGAGCGGCGGTGGAGGTAACGAAG
>Ga0163144_10026251_pt1 | contig 11333 bp, 10 predicted proteins | sample OliLak19BULKMAT1_FD_123175 | JGI IMG/M metagenome (GOLD analysis project Ga0163144, IMG submission 123175) | Freshwater microbial mat bacterial communities from Lake Vanda, McMurdo Dry Valleys, Antarctica - Oligotrophic Lake LV.19.BULKMAT1 | ecosystem: Environmental > Aquatic > Freshwater >... | reverse complement strand
CCTAGGTGCAGAGACAGCGGTTATCACAAGCCAGAGTCGCGCCCGGTTCGAGGGTTGCGTCTTCGGTCTTCGTCATTTCATGTCACCCCTTTCCACCATTGCTTCGATGCCCGGTATGGATTCGGTCACATTGCATGTCCCGTCACGTCCATGAACCCTCGTGTCGGTCTGAACTGACTACGCGTCTTCACGTGGTCAGCAACGTCGAGGCGCCTTCAGCTGTTATGGCTCTCTAACTTGCGAAGGTCTGTGCCCTATGGAAGATAGCGGGGTCCAAAGCGCGTGTCAACCGAAACCACGTGTCATTTACGAGGTTTTATGATCATGCCCTTGGCGTGAATCATTACCAATCTTGTGCTCGACCGAGGATCTCGACCCGGTAGCGACCGTCCACCAGGTTTCCGGTGAGTTCGATTCCCGCCCGGTCGATCGCCGCGTCATGGGCGCCCCACACCAGCAGGGTGGGACGAGCGACCCGCCCGACCTGGTGCAGGGGGGACCACGGCAGCGCCCCACACCACGCCAGGGCGGCTATCAGCGCACCCGGCTGCCGCATCCGTTCGATGTAGCGCTCGGTGGTGGCTTGCGGCAGGCGGCTGCCCAGCAGCAGCCGCCGCAACAGGGCGGCACCGTTGTTGAGCAGCAGGGCTTCGGGCAGTAGGGGCAGCTGGAAGAACGCGACGTACGTCGCTCGCGGGCCCTGGCGCCTTACCCGGATCGCCCGGACGTAGGCCGCCGGGTGCGGCACCGACAGCGCCGTCAGCGTCAGGACCAGCCCGGGGTGGGCGGCGACGACGGACCAGACCACCACCGCTCCCCAGTCATGACCGACCACATGCGCCGCCTACAGTCCCGAGGCGTCCAGGACAGCCACGGCGTCCACGATCAATGCACTGCGTCGGCAGGCACACCGGCCCCGCGGGCGGGGAAACTGGCGAGTGTCCCCGCTGGTCGGGAGCCAACGTCGGGTACCCGGCGGCGTGCAGCGCCGCGGCCAGTTCGAGCCAGCAGGTGCGGTCCTGCGGGAATCCGTGCAGCAGCAGGACGGGCTCACCGTCCCGCGGACCGGTGTCCGAGACCTCGAAGACCAGACCGTCGCGCCGTACCACCGAGGGCAACGCCGTCACGGCCGGGCCGTCAGCGCTTGCGCGAACTGCGCATCGCCGCGGTGACCGTGGCGGACCGATCACGCACTGCCTCGTAGTCGTCGGTGCCGAGGGGGACCAGTGCGACCCGGCCGACTGTGTCGCTGTGCACGCCCCAGCCGTACCGCTTGGCCAGCGGTGAGCTGCGCAGGCAGGGTTGTCCCCGCGAGAAGAACTCGTTGCGGGCGGCGGACAGCTGTTCCTCGGCGATTCCCCGGCGTCGGGCATGCACGGTGAATATGACGTCGTCCGACGTCAGCTCGTACGGGTGGTTGACGACCAGCTCGTACTGCAACCGCGCGATGCTGGGTGCGGCGGCGGCCGGGGGTTCCTGCGCGACCGTCACGGGGCAGTCCCCGGCGACCTCGATGAATGTGTCCACGTAGTTGGTGGTGTGCATGCCGCCCCCGATCAGTCTCGGGTGAGCTTGCGGTAGGTGACCCGGTGCGGCCGGGCGGCGTCGGGGCCGAGCCGCTCGACCTTGTTGTCCTCGTAGGAGGCGAAGTTGCCCTCGAACCAGTACCATGCGCCCGGCTGCTTCTCGGTGCCTTCGTAGGCCAGGATGTGGCTGCACACCCGGTCCAGGAACCACCGGTCGTGGCTAATCACGACGGCACAGCCGGGGAACTCCAGCAGCGCGTTCTCGAGCGAGCCCAGGGTCTCGACGTCAAGGTCGTTGGTCGGCTCGTCGAGCAGCAGCAGGTTGCCGCCCTCCTTGAGGGTCAGCGCCAGGTTGAGCCGGTTCCGCTCGCCACCGGAGAGCACACCGGCGGGCTTCTGCTGGTCCGGTCCCTTGAAGCCGAACGTCGAGACATAGGCCCGCGACGGGATCTCGACGTTGCCGACCTGGATGTAGTCCATGCCGCCCGAGACCACCTCCCACAGCGTCTTCTTCGGGTCGATGCCGCCGCGGCTCTGGTCGACATAGGAGATCTTCACGGTGTCGCCGATGTCGACCAGCCCAGCGTCGGCCTGCTCCATGCCGACGATCGTCTTGAACAGGGTGGTCTTGCCGACGCCGTTGGGGCCGATGACGCCGACGATGCCGTTGCGCGGCAGGCTGAACGACAGGCCCTCGATGAGCATCCGGTCGTCGAAGCCCTTGTGCAGATCCGTGACCTCGATGACCTTGGTGCCCAGCCGGGGGCCCGGTGGGATCGCGATCTCCTCGAAGTCCATCTTGCGGGTGCGCTCGGCCTCGGTGGCCATCTCCTCGTACCGGCCGAGGCGGGCCTTGGACTTGGCCTGGCGGCCCTTGGCGTTCTGCCGTACCCAGTCCAGTTCGTCCTTGAGCCGCTTGGCCAGCTTGGCGTCCTTCTTGCCCTGGACCTTCAGCCGTTCCTGCTTCTTCTCCAGGTACGTCGAGTAGTTGCCCTCGTACGGGTACGCGCGGCCACGGTCCAGTTCGAGGATCCACTGCGCGACGTTGTCGAGGAAGTACCGGTCGTGGGTGACGGCGAGGACGGCGCCGGCGTACTGCGAGAGGTGCTGTTCCAGCCAGGTGACGCTCTCCGCGTCGAGGTGGTTGGTCGGTTCGTCCAGCAGTAGCAGGTCGGGCTTGGACAGCAGCAGCTTGCACAGCGCTACCCGGCGGCGCTCACCGCCGGACAGCAGCGTGACGTCGGCGTCGGGCGGCGGGCAGCGCAGCGCGTCCATCGCCTGCTCCAACTGGGCGTCGAGGTCCCAGGCGTCGGCGTGGTCGAGGGCTTCCTGCAGGTCACCCATCTCGGTCATCAGCGTGTCGAAGTCGGCGTCCGGGTCGGCCATCAGGGCGCTGATCTCGTTGTATCGGTCGAGCTTGCCCTTGATCTCGGCCACGCCCTCCTCGACGTTGCCCAGCACCGTCTTGTCCTCGGTCAGCGGCGGCTCCTGCTGCAGCATGCCGACGCTGTACCCGGGCGAGAGGATCGCGTCGCCGTTGGAAGGGGTGTCGAAGCCCGCCATGATCCGCAGCACCGTTGACTTGCCCGCACCGTTTGGTCCGACCACCCCGATCTTCGATCCCGGGAAGAACGCGAGGGTGACGTCATCGAGGATGACCTTCTCACCATGGGCCTTGCGCGCCTTGCGCATCTGGTAGACGAACTCAGCCATGCGCCACAGGCTAGTCACCCGCCACGACACCTCGCCCGGCGGCGGCGGTCAATCGGCGATGTCCACCTTGGCGACCACCGTGCGGGGCTTCACCCTGACGACCATCTCCGGTGGCACGGCGTTGCGGCGCCCGTACTCCGCCGCCCGGTCGGCGCCCATGTACCGCGCAGCGATCCGAGTGCCCCAGTGCAGCAGCTCGGCCGGATCGGTGGACGTGACGGCGTCACCGGCGATGGTCACGAACGAGAAGGGGGGCCGTTCGTCGTCCAGGCACAGCGATACCCGGGGATCACGAAGGATCGCCTTGCCCTTGATGGTGTCGGCGCTGGTCATGAAGATGACGTCGTCGCCGTCCAGGTCGATCCAGACCGGCGCGACGTGCGGGCTGCCGTCCCTCCGGACCACCGCCAGCTTCGCCGTCCTGGCCGGCAGCTCCACCACGAACCGTTGCCACCAGCCCGGCGGGGCCGTCTCGTACGCCATGTCAGCGTCAACCGGCCGACCCTCAGGACTGCTTCCCCGGCGGCCCCGCCGTCGGGTGCGGCGCGGCCGGCTGCGGCTGGGGGGCCGCCGGCGGTCCCGGTGGTGGCTGCGGACCCACCCGCGACTGTGACCCATCCCATCCGGCCCGACGCCGCTGACGCGAGCGGACCAGAGCGACGATCCCCAGGACCACCACGGCGGCCACCACGAGGAACGGCAGCAGGGCGCCGACGACGATCAGAAGCACCTGGGTGACAGCCTGCATGGCTGCCCACCCGCCCCGCAGACCCTCGACGAAGCCACCGGAAATGCCCGAGTCCGCAATCGGCTCGGTGAAGGTCACCGTGATGGTCGACAGCGCCGCCTGACCCGCAAGCGCCACCCGCTGAGCGTCGATCGACTCCAGGTCCGCCTCCCGCCGCGACAGCTCACTCTCCAGTTCGATGATGTCGGACAGTCTGGTCGCATCGTCGATCAGCAAGCGCAGCCTCGCGATCGACGCCTCCGCCGTAGCGATCCGGCTCTCCAGATCCACCAACGTGGCCTCGACGTCCTGCGTGTTCGATGTCCGGCTCACCTCGTCCCCGAGCGCGGCCAGCGCCGCAACCGACGCGTCCGTCCGCTCGATCGGCACCCGCAACGTGATCCTGGCCGACGGCTCCTGCCCACCGATGGTGCTCTCGTTGGCGACGAACCCGCCCTCGCCGGTCGCGATCCCGCGGGCGGCAGCCGCCGCCTGGTCGACGTCGGCCGTCTCGACCTCGAGGTCGACGGTGATGACGCGACGGCCGCTCACCGTGGCCGACGGCCCCCCCGCAGCCCCGGTGATGGCACCGTCACCACCGGCGTCTCCGGCAACAGGACCCCCATCCCCCTGCACAGCCTCGCCCTCGGCTGGTGCCGGGGCTCGCTCATCGACAACTGATGAGTTGTCGCTGGAACCCTCCGCACTGCAGCCGGCGAGCGTGGCCAGCAGCAGTAAGCAGAGCGCCGCGGACCAGAACACACGGTCGCGGGCGGACCAGGTAGTTGCACAGCGGATCACGGGGACCTCCAGTGTGGGTGCTCGGAGTGGAGCCTGCACCCGTTGGACGCCGCCACGCTCTGATCCGGTCCATCACAGTTGTGTCTCGATGCGAGCAGCACGCATGGCGGGGCCCCGGACACTTATGCGTCCGGGGCCCTGCTCGGGAAGCTGGATGTGGCTACAGCCCCGTTGGGATCAGAGGTCGACGGGGCGAAGCACCCGGTTGATGCCGTGGGCGATCTGAGCGTTGCCCTTGTTGATGTCGAAGTTGACGATTCTCGGGTTCCGGGCGTCCGGGTCGTTGTCGAGCAGCCGAACGATCTTGCTGCGGCCCAGCACATCCACGGTCAGCGTGCCGCCCTGAGCGGTCGTCAGAGATGCACCATCGGAGTTGAGGGCATCGCGCTTGGTGATCGTCGCCCCCGGGATGACGTGATAGAGCAGCACGGTCTCGACGGTGTCGATGCCCAGAGTCGCCACAGCATCGAAGACCCCACGCTCACTCCATACCCAGGTGTGGGTGAGGTCCAGAACGAGCAGCCGGAACGCCTGGTCGGTCGGAGCGAAGGCAGTCAGGGCGACGTTGCCGTCGGTGAGCAATCCGACTGGTGAATCCGGCTTGGCAGCCAGGACGGCAAGAACCGCCTCGGTGAGAACGTCGTAGTCCTTGGAGTTGTGATCGAACTGGTTGCCGTCAGATGTCAGAACGGCTGCCAGCGACGTGCTGCCAGTCGACTCGGCGGAAGCTGTCGGCGCGGTGGTCAGGCCCACCCCGGCAGCAAGGACGGCAGCTGCACTCACGGTGGCGGCGCGGCGTAGCAGTGACATGTCGGTTTCCCTTCATCGAACGGAGAGGGTGACTTGGCAGCAGGCGCACCTGCTGCCACCCCTCCTTCTCCCTCAGGCGCCGCCATGGATGCGCGGTTGTCCGATGTGTGCGCATATGTTCCGGTCAGACCAACGCGGCCACGGGTCCCTCGTCCTCGATCGGGGTCAGCGACACCTCGTCGGCCAGTTGATCGGCCTCCACCTCGTCCGGGCTCAGCCGCTCGACCCGGATCGAGCGCGACAGGCTGGTGGTCCCCCACATCAGGTCGTGCCCGACCGAGTCGGCGACGATGTCCGCGCTGGTGCGCTGCACCCCCTCGTGCAGGAACTCGCGGACGCGCAACCGCCCGGTCACCAGGACGCCGTCGCCCTTGTTGACACTGGCGACGACGTGCTCGGCCAGGGTCCGCCAGCAGGTCACGGTGTAGAAGGACGTCTCGACGTCGACCAGCTTCTTCTCCTCGTTGGAGTACCGCTTGCTGGTGACGGCGATCCGGAAGCTGCACACGATCGTGCTCTCGGTGGTGGTGACCCGCATGACTGGGCTGGTGGCCACGTTGCCGCGGATCGTGACGCTGGTCTCGTTGATCATTGGTCCTCCTCAGGCCTCGGTGCTCCGCTCGTCGGGAGCAGACTCAGCCTCGTGTCGCAGACCCAGGGCGGACGCCGCCGACGTGACTCCGCTGTGGACCGGCGCACCACGGCAGCCCTGTGGACAACGCCACCTGCAGACAACGGCGAACAGCGGCGGCCGCAGCCTCAACGAGTCAGCAGGTCCCGGCAGTGCCGGTGATCGCGCAGCACCTCGGCCACCGGGCTCAGGACACGCTCACGTGCCACCGCTGCGACCGCGACGAGCAGCCGCGTCTCGGCGACCAGCCGCCGGGCTCGGGCACGGCCGGGCACCACCCGCCACCCGGCCAGCGCCAGCAGCAACCCGCCGCCGAGCCCGGCGAACAGCAGCCACGTCGGAGTCGGGACACCCAGGAACGTCGGCAGTTCCGGCGACGGCAACTGCAGGTAGGCCAGCAGCGCCAGACCCGACAGCGCCACCGCCCCCGCCAACCCCACGACGAGCAGCAGGGCCTGCAGCGCACCCGCCACCCGCCACCAGCGCGGGTCGGCGAACCGTAGCTCGGCGCCCACCACCGCCTGATCGAGCGCGTCCCGTAGATCAGCGGTAGCGGCAGGCGCGTCCCTTACCGCATCCGCCCAGCGCACGGGGAGACCCTCCGCCGCCTGCGCCACCAGCTCGCGCTGTGCGAGGTCCACCCGGGCCAGCTGCGCCGGCGTGGGCACCGGTACCGAGGTGCGGGTCAGCGCCGTCAGTTCCACGATCGAATCGGGCGCCGCCAGACGCAGCCGCCGCACCGGGTCTGGGCGCAGCCGGGCCACCCAGCGCGTCGGGGGCCACCCGACGTGCCGTGACGCCCGGCGTCGGTAGTCGCCCTCGATCGCGTCGAGCACCGGCCGCACCGATGCCGCGTCAGCCAGGGCGCCCACCAGGGACGAATGCGTCGCCATCTCGTCGATTGCCGGCTCGTCGTCGCCGACCCCGGCCCGCAGCGCTCGTTGTGCTTCGACCAGGTCCCCCCGCGCCCGAGCCGTCGCCATGGCGCGCGAGGCGACCGCGTCGGCCAGCTGGTCTCGTAGCTGGTCCACACCTTCCCCGGTCCGGGCGGAGGTGAGGATGATCTCGACCCCCGGCAGGCCGTCCTCGTCCAGCAGCCGGCGCAGGTCGTCACGGACCTCGCGAGCGGCCTCGGCCGGGATGGTGTCGATCTGGTTGAGCACGATGAGCAGGACGTCCTCGTGCTCGCGCAGCCGCTGCAGGTAGCCGCTGTGCAGCACGTCGTCGGCGTACTTCTGCGGGTCGACCACCCAGATCAGCACATCCACCAGGCCGACCAGTCGGTCGACGACGAGCCGGTGCGAGGACTCCCGTGAGTCGTGGTCGGGCATGTCAAGGAGCACCAACCCGAGGAACGGCTCCTCACGGCCCGCCTCCAACTCGCTCACCCGCTCGGTGCGATGCCGGGTGGAGATGTCCAGCCAGTCCAGCAGCGGCGTCGCGGCGGCGCCCCAGACACACGCGACGGGCAGGTCGGTCGTCGGACGCAGCGCCCCGACCGGCGAGATCATGAATCCGGCGAGTGCGTTGAACAGGCTCGATTTTCCGGACCCGGTCGAGCCGGCCAGCGCCACCACGGTGTGGCCGTAACCGAGCTCGGCGCGGCGGCCCACTCGCTGCAGGACGGCCTCCGCGGACGTGGTGGCGGCCGGGTCGAAGCGGTCGCCGCCGATCCGCAGCGCGTCACCGATCCGGACTACGAGGTCGGAGACATCGGATGTGGCGTCCCGCTCGCTGTGCCGGGGTTCGCCGGAACGCGCCCCGCGGGAGTGGCGCCGCCGGACGACGACCCGGGGCTCCGCCTCCTCGTCGATGATCATCGGGTGCTCTCGAGCTCGTCGAGTGCCGCGCGCAACCCGTCGCCGGACGGCACCGGGGTCAACGACTCGTCCCACCGCTCTCGTTCGCCGTCCAGGAGGCCACGGACCCGGTCCAGCAGGTCGCCGCGGGCTGCCGAGGAGAGGTTGCGGACCGCCTGATCGCCGAAGACCGCCTCCAGGAGGCGCTGGCTCAGCGCGGCGGTACCGGCTGCTATTCCGACTTCGGCGCCACTGACTCCGGCGGTTCGGGAGAACACGACGAGCATCAACGCCACACCGGCCCCGTTGACTCCCAGACTCAGCGCGCGGGCCGTCATGCGCTTGCCCTCGCCCTGCTCGCGGACCAGGCCGAGCACCGTGCCCTGCCAGTCGCGGACCAGCCGCTCGATCCTCGGCCGGATGTCGGGGGACGGCACGCCGAGGTCGGGGCGCGCGGCAAGTACTGTCGCGCCCACCGGATCCGCGCGCCACCGCCGCGCCAGGTCGCCCGCCGCGGCGGTCACCTCGGACAGGATGAGTGACTCGGTGGAATTGCCGAGCGCCTCGCCGAGCCGCGTCGTCGAGGAGGGCTTGCCGCGCAGGAAAGCGGCCACCCGGTCGCGGGCGCGGCCGATCCCGGACTCGACGGAGCGCATGAACTCGCCGGTGCCGACGACCTCTTGCCAGCGGGCCAGCACCTCGCCGCGCAGCATCGTGCCGTCACGCATCGCCTCAGCGAAGCCGTCGGCGCCCGCCTCGTACCGATCCCTGGCCAACGCGCGGAGCCGCAGGATGGACTCGGCCTGGTCGTCGGCGGCGGTGGCGAGGGTGCGCACCCGGTCGCTGAGGACGGTCAATGCGCCGGTGACGGTGCGGCGGATCACGACGCCGCGCGCGGCGCTGTCCGAGGCGAGCGCGGTGAGCCAGGAGTGCAGTGGCCCGATCGAGCGGCGCGGCAACAGGCCGGACTCGGTGGGCCCCTCGGGAATCGTGAAGATCGGGGACGTTCCGAGACCGTTGCGACCGAGCAGGCCGGCGAGGTCGTCCTGCACGATCGTCACTGCCTCGGGGGGCACCCGGTTGAGGACCAGGCACAGCGCGGCAGAGCGGGCCGCGGCCTCGTGCAGCAGTTCCCACGGCACCGCGTCGGCGTAGCGGGCGGCGGTGGTGATGAACAGCCACAAGTCGGCGGCGGCCAGGAGTTGCCCGGCGAGCTGGCGGTTGGATTCGACGACCGAGTCGATGTCGGGGGCGTCGAGCAGCGCCATGCCCGGCGGGATCGCGTCCGAGCCGACCAGCCGCATCGTCGTGATGGGCTGGCCAGGGGCGATGACCTCGTCGGCGCCGTAGGTGCGCGCAAGGCCGGGCATCACCCGCTTGCCGGTGAACCAACGCGCGTCGTCGGGGTGATGGACGAGGACGGGGGCGCGGGTGGTCGGGCGGAGCACACCGGCGCGCGTCACCTCGGTACGCAGCAGGCTGTTGACGATGGTGGACTTGCCGGCTCCGGTGGATCCGCCGACGACGACGAGCAGGGGGGCGTCGACACGCGAGAGTCGCGGCAGCAGGTAGTCGTCGATTTGGTGATTGACGGCGAGGAGTAGCCGCCGGGCGGCGTCGGCGCCGGGGGCCTCGTGAGTGAGCCGGACGGTGTCCAGGCTGGCCCGCAGTCCGATGAGCGCGTCGACCAGTGGGGACGTGGGAGCCTGCCCGTCGGCAGTTGACGGGACCGCCACCGCACGCTCGTCAACCCGCATCGGGGTCTTCGACAGACTGCTCACACTGCTCAGAGTGCCCGGGTTGCAGGCGCGAGGCCAAACGAGAACGCGGCGGAGGTTGCTGTGGGTCAGCCGTTTGGTCCACTTCTGCGGCCTTGATGCTGGTGTCTGGCCTTGCCGGAGCTTACGATCGCGTGGTCTTTGCACTGAGCGTGACGACGAGCCGGCAGCCCCCCGGCGCGTCTACGCTGGTACTAGGCGCTCGTAGCTCAGCGGATAGAGCAGCGGACTTCTAATCCGCCGGTCGTTGGTTCGATCCCAACCGGGCGCGCACCCCTGACCAGGGATTATGCAAGATTGAAGTGCTTCGGGCACCGGTGACGCGCATCAAATCTGGTGCGAAATCCCCGTAGGCTGGTGTTATGGCCAGCAGGCAAGGCGCCCGCAAGCGGACCCGGGGGTCGATCGAGGCGCAGCCCAGTGGGGCTCTACGAGTGCGCGTCTACGCCGGCTATTACCCCGTGTCCGGGGCACGGCACTACCTCACGGAGATGGTCCCGGCCGGCCCCGGTCCTCGGTCGGCTGTCTGTCGCCCGTGTCGACGGCGAAGTCCTGGACTCCCTGTATGGGCAGCTGCGCCGGTGTCGGGTGCGGTGCGCTGGCCGCGGCCGCCAGGTCGACCACCGGATCTCGGGCGAGCACACGTGCGATGCCAAGTGCCGCGCCCACGTCTGCCGGCCGCTAGCAGCTTCGACCGTTCGCCAGATCCACTGGATTCTGTCCGGCGCTTTCGATCGCGCCCTCCGGTGGAACTGGATCAGCGTCAGTCCGGTACGGGCGGCCGAACCCCCGCCCCCGCCACGGCCCAACCCCACTCCCCCGACCGCGGAGGAAGCCGCCCGCATCTTCAGCGAGGCCTGGACCGACCCAGACTGGGGCACCTTCGTCTGGCTCGCCATGACCACAGGTGCTCGTCGCGGTGAGCTGTGCGCCCTCCGTCGCTCCCACCTCAACCCGGCCACGGGCATTCTCACCGTTCCACGCAGTGTCAGCGGCAGCAAGAAGAAGCTTCGTGAGAAGGACACAAAAACACATCAACAGCGCCGGGTGGCCCTGGATGCCCACACGCTCATGTTGCTGGCCGACCACTTAGCGAGACAGGACGAAAGGGCGTCCCAGGTGGGCATCTCGATCTCGATCGACGCACGCCTGTTCTCTCTCGACCTGGATGCCGCGACTCCCCTGGTTCCCGATTCGGTCACGCAGCGGTACGAGCGCATGAGCCGACGCCTCGGCATCAAGACCACCCTGCACAAGTTGGGCACTACAACGCTACCGAGCTGCTGGCTGCGGGTGTTGACCTGTGGACGGTCGCCGGCCGTCTCGGTCATGGTGGAGGCGGGGCGACAACCCTGCGGGTCTACGCTGCCTTCACCGATGACGCCGGCCGCAAGGCAGCGGATGCATCGGCAGCGCGCATGACCCAGTCTCAGCCCGGCAGTGCGACCTCGACCGGTGCCGCAAGGATCATGCCCGAACGGAAAGAGCGGTAGCAACCTCTGCCGCTATAGCCTCGGCTGCCGCGGCCGGGTCAGGGGCGCCGCTGAT
>Ga0163144_10026250_pt1 | contig 11333 bp, 12 predicted proteins | sample OliLak19BULKMAT1_FD_123175 | JGI IMG/M metagenome (GOLD analysis project Ga0163144, IMG submission 123175) | Freshwater microbial mat bacterial communities from Lake Vanda, McMurdo Dry Valleys, Antarctica - Oligotrophic Lake LV.19.BULKMAT1 | ecosystem: Environmental > Aquatic > Freshwater >... | reverse complement strand
TGGTGCTCGAGCCAGTTCTCGTCGACGAAGTACTCGATCACGCGCTCGGGGTGCGCCGCATCGCGGAACAGGCCCCAGGACAACGCACCCTGGCGTAGGCGCGCCCGGCGCGTGCGCTGCATCACCTCGCCGAAGTCGTGGGCCCGCGCCGGGTCGATCAGGTATTCGATCGTCACCATCACCGGCCCGTCGTCGGCCTCCACGCCGACCGGCGGCTCCACCGTGCTGGCCATCGACACCGGGCTGAAATCGATCTCGGCGCCGCCCTCGATCGTCAGCTTGCGAAACAGCGCGAGCGTCAGCACGCCGAAGCCGGCAGCCGCAGCGACTGCCGCCGCGACATTGGTCCAGCTCGCGATCTGGCCCCACAGCAGCGAGCCGGCCGCCGAGCCCCCCATCAGCGCCATCTGGTAGATCGCCATGCCGCGCGCACGCACCCAATCGGGCAACGCGGTCTGGGCCGAAATCGTCAGCGAGTTGGCCACCGAGATCCAGGCCATGCCGACGACCACCATCGCCGGCAGCGCGACCCACAGCTCGGGCACGTAGACGATCAGGACCGACAGCGCGGCCTGCGTCAGCGTGCCGAACGTGACGAACTGGTCGCGCGTGTAGCGCGCCCGCCAGCGCGGGAAGTAGAGCGCCGCGACGATGGCGCCGAAGCCGAGGCAGGCCAGCATCACGGTGAAGGTGCCCGGCCCGCCGCCATGCAGGCGTCGCGCGATCAGCGGCAGCAACGCGATCAGGGCCGTCGACTGAAGAAAGAACAGGAACACCCGCAGCAGGATCACTTTCAAGCGCGGCGATTGCAGCGCGTAGTTCAGCCCCGCGCGCATCGCGCCGACGAAGCGCTCGCCCGGCAGCGTGCTGGCCTTGGGCTGGCGCTTCCAGCGCAGGATGAGCACCGTTGCGCCGGCCGCCAGCAGCGCGTTCAGCACGAACACGGCCGCCGGGCCCGACGCTGCGAGCAGCACGCCCGCGAGCACCGGACCGATGATGCGCGACAGGTTCATCGCGATGCCGTTCAGCGCGATGGCGGGCGAGAGCTGGGCCCGCGAAACGATCTCGGGCACGATGGCCGCGAACACCGGCCAGCGCATCGCCAGGCCGATGCCGTTGACGAACGTCAGCGCCAGCAGCAGCTCGGCCGTCAGCGCATCGGCCAGCGACAGGCCGGCCAGCACGAGCGCGTTGACCGAGACCCACAACTGCGTGGCTGCGAAGTAGCGGCGGCGGTCGAGGATGTCGGCCAGCGCGCCGCTGGGCAGGCCGAGCAGGAACACCGGCAGCGTCGACGCGGTCTGCACCAGGGCCACCATCACCGGGCTCGTGGTCAGCGTGGTCATCAGCCAGGCGGCTGCCACGTCGTTCATCCACATCGTCAGGTTCGCGGCCAGCCAGGCCAGCCAGAGCATGCGGAAGGTGGGCTCCTTCAGCGGGGCCAGAGCGGGGGCGGCGGCCAGAGCGGCCAGTGGCGACGGCAAGGGCATGGAGGTCGAAGCGACACAGCAAGCAGGGGCACGGCGACTGTATCCCGCGACCTCGCGGCGCCGCGGCCTGACGGCTGCTCACGGCGCGATGCGCTGCCAGGACTGCACCTTCTTGTCCAGGATCCAGTCGGCGACCTGGCGATCGAAAGCCTGGAAGTGCGGCGTCTCGAGGTGGGCGCGAAAGGCTGCCTCGTCGTCGTACAGCTCATAGAGGAAGACGGCGCCCGGGTCGTCGCGCGAGCGACAGACGTCGAACTGACGACAGCCCGGCTCGGCCTCGCGTGACGCGCGGGCGTTGTCGACGACCGCGCACACGAATGACTCGATGTGCGCGGCACGGAGGCGGAATTCGACGATCACGGCGAGCATCTGCCAAGCCCTCCTTCAGAGCGTTGCGATCCAGCGCGGCAGCCACAAGGACAGGCCGGGGAAGTAGGTCACCAGAAGCACCACGCTGAAGGTCGCGGCCATCAGCGGCCACAAGTGGCGCGTGATCTCGCCGATGCCGACCCCAGCCAACTTGGCCGCCACGAACAAGGTGCCGCCGACCGGCGGGGTGTACAGCGCGATGGCCAGGTTGGCCGTCATCACCACGCCGATGTGAACCATGTCCATGCCGAAGTGCTTGGCCAGCGGCAGGAACAGCGGCGCCGACAGCAGCATGGCGGGCAGCGGCTCGATGAACACGCCGAGCAGCAACAACGCGATGTTGAACATCAGCAGGAACATCCACGGCTCGGTGGCGACGATCTGGATCCAGGCCACGAGCTGCTGCGCCACTTGTTCGACCGTGATCAGCCAGGCCATCGCGCCGGTGGCGCCGATCACCAGCATCACCGTTGCGCTGGTCGCAAAGGCATTCAGCAAGAGTTGCGGAATCGCGCGCCAGCTCAGGTCGCGGTAGAAGAACAGCGACACCACCAGGCCATAGACCACCGCCACCGCGGCCGATTCGCTGGGCGTGAAAACCCCCGTCCAGATGCCGCCGATGATGATCACCGGCATCAGCAGCGCCGGGCCGGCGTCGCGCGTGGCGGCCCAGACTTGCGCCGGCGTCGAGCGCTCGTCGCCGTTGTCGCAGCCGCTGCGCTTGCCGTGCCAGATGCAGACCACGATCAATGCCGCCGCCGAGGCCAGGGCCGGCACCAGGCCGGCCATCGACAGCGTGCGCATCGACACGCCCGAAATGAAGGCATAGACCAGGAACGGGATCGACAGCGGCATCAGCAGCGCGATGGTGCCGGCCACCGCGAGCAGGGCCGCGGCGAAGCCGCGCGAGTAGCCGCGCGCCACCATCGACGGGATGACCAGGGAGCCGATCGCCGCGGTGTCCGCGATCGCCGAGCCCGACACGCCACCAAAGAGTGTGCAGCTCATCACCGTGACGACGCCCAGGCCGCCGGGCAGCCAGCCGAACAGCACGCGCGCGAAGGCGACGATGCGCTTGCCCACGCCGCCCTGGGCCAGCAGTTCGCCGGCAAAGATGAACAGCGGCACGGCGATCAGGATGAAGGGCTCGACGCCGCCGATGAAGGACAGGAAGATGGTTTCGAGCGGATGCGACAGCCCGGCCACCAGGATGACGCCGACCGTCGTGCCGATCAGCGCATACAGCAGCGGCACACCGGCCAGGGCCAGGCCGAAGAAGACCGCGAACAGCAGGCCGGCGAGCATCGGCTCAGGCGCCCCAGCGCTGGGCGCGCGAGTCGCCGCGCAGGATGCGCATCAGGTCCCAGGCAACCCACACCGCCATCGCCATGCAGCCGACAGGCATGCCCAGGTATTGGATGGTCATCGGGATCTGCAGCACGGTGAGCTCGTTGCTCCAGCCGACCACACTCAGACGCAGCCCGTACCAGACCAGGCACAGCAGCACGGCGAGTGCGAACAGGTCGATCGCCGCGTCGGCTGCTTCGCGCGCACGGCCGTGGCCGTCGAGCTTGTCGACCAGCTCGTGGATCGTCATCTGCGCACCGCGCCGCGTGGCGCAGGCGCCGCCGAGGAACGTGACCCAGACCATCAGCAGCTCGGCCAGCTCCGTCACCCAGGCCAGGTCCTTCTGCACCGCGTGCAGCAGCACGTTCAGGAAGACGAGCGCGATCATCGTGGCGCCGATGGCGATCACGCTCCAGTCGACGCCATCGCCGAACAGGGCCAGCGCGCGCGGCGCCGCGGGAGCGGGCGGCAGCAGGGCGCGGCGGCGGCCCGGCGCGGCGGCGAGCGAGGGGTCCAGCAGGTTCACGCGATCACTTGAGCGGGGTCGCCTTGCGCACCACGTCGGCGTCAGCCAGGATCGCATCGACATCGGCGCCGTACTTTTCCTTGGCCTTGGCATACGCCGGCTGCACCGCGTCGCGGAAGGGCGCCAGGTTCGGCCGACCGATCTTGGCGCCCTTGGCCTGCATGTCGGCGATCTGCGCATCTTCGGCAGCGCGCACTTCCTTGCGGCTCCACTCGGCGGATTCCTTGGCCGCCTTGGTCACGGCCTCGCGGTCGGCCGGCGAGAGCTTTTGCCAGGTCTTCTCCGAGATCGTCAGCGGGATCGGGCTGTAGACATGCTTGGTCAGCGTGACGTGCGGCGCGACCTCGTAGAACTTGTTGGCGTAGATGGTGTCGACGGGGTTTTCCTGGCCCGACACGGCTCCCTGCTGGATCGCCAGATAAACCTCGGGCAGCGGCATGATCTGCAGGTTGAAACCCATCGCCTCGAGCGACCAGCGCATCATTTCGTTCGGAAAGGTGCGCAGCTTCTTGCCCTTGGCGTCGGCCGGACTGTTGAGCACTTCCTTGGTCGTCATGCTGCGAAAGCCGGCCTCGAAGTTCGACAGGAAACGGAAGCCCTTGTCCGGCCCCTTGGCGAACTGGGCCTGCATCCACTTCGACTCGTCATACAACTTCCAGCCCTGGTCGTAGCTCTCGACCAGGTAGGGCAGCGCGGTCAGGTTGAGCGTCGGTATGTGGGTGGCATAGGTGCCGGTGCCGCTGACCGTGACGTCGATGCCGCCGAGCTGCAATTGCTCGACCGCTTTGGCGTCGTTGGCCAGTTGGCCGGCCGGAAAGACCTGCACCTTGTAACGTCCGCTGGTGTACTGCTCGACCTTCTGGCCAAACAGCTCGGCGGCCTTCTGGCGCAAGCCACCGGGCTGGTCGGTGTGGCTGAACTTGAGCACGGTCTGGGCGGTGGCCGACACGGCCCAGCCGAGTGCGGCGGCCAGCGCGGCAGCCAGGCCGATGCGGCGGAGGGAAGTTCTGCGTTGCATGTCGTCTCCTTGTCGAAGTGGTGGAAGTTCAGCCCGCGTGCGCGGCGGGTTGCAGGGGATCGAAGGCCGCCATCTCGATGCGGCAGCCGGTCGCGGCCGAGTGGTACACCGCCTCCTGCACACGCAGGTTGGCGAGGTAGGCGCGTGCGCTGTTCTCGAGCGGCGCGCCGCCGCGCAGGTGCGCCACGACATGGCGTTGAAGCCACTCGCAGGCGCCGCCGCCGAAGGTGTCGTCCGGCCCCCGGTCGTAGCGGTGTTCTTGTTCGTCGGCCTGCTGCGGCTTCCACCACAGTCGCGCGTCGCCGTCCAGGCGCAACACGCCGGCCGAACCTTCGATCCAGGCCTCGCCCATGGTGCGGCGCGGGTTGCTCGCGACGTGGTCGTTGAGGCGGTTGCCGTCGAACAGGCCGCTGGCCCCGCCCGCGAACTCGAACACGATGACGCCCGCGTCTTCGCCGGCGATCACCGGGTTGAGTCGACGCAGCGACGCATAGACGGATTGCACTTCGCCGGCCAGGAAGCGAAAGGTGTCGATCCAGTGGATCGCCGTTTCCTTGACCAGGAAGCGCGGCATCTGCTGAAAGTAGGGTTGGCGGTCGAGGTAGGCGCGTGCGCCCTGCCCGTCTCCCGGACGCAGGCGAAAGGCCACGCCGTGCAGGCTGCCGAGCCGGCCGGCTTCGATCAGGCGTTTCGCCTCGCGGTACCAGGGTTGCCAGCGGAAGTTTTCATGCACGGCGAGCGTGACCCCGGCGGCTTCGGCCTGCTCCGTGATCGCCAACGCCTGCGCGTAATCGCGGCCGAAAGGCTTCTGGCAGATGGCAGGGATGCCGCGCGCGACGCAGCGGCCGACCATTGCAAGATGCGTTTCGGGCGGCGTGATGATGTCGACCAGATCGGGCTCGGTGGCCTGCAATGCCTGATCGAGATCGCCGAACACCGCCGCGATGCCGAAGCGATCGGCCAGCGCCTGGGCTTTAATCACGTCGCGGTTGACGATGCCCACGCACTCGGCCTCGTCGATGCGCTGCCAGCCCAGGTACTGGAAGGGGCTGAAGTAGCCGGCACCGATGCCGAGCACGCGCAGCTTGTTCATGTCCGCTGCATTCAGAGGTTAGACGCCACCGCCGACGCGATGGCCGCAGTGCCGTCGCGGCCGCCGAACTCGAAGGGCAGGATGCGGCCGGACGCGAACACCGCATCGACGGCCTGCTCGATGCGGCGCGCGGCGGCACTGAGCGCGGCGATGCCGTGGCGGTCGGCCAACCAGTCGAGCATCAGCGCGGCCGACAAGATGGTCGCGGTCGGGTTGGCCTTGCCCTGCCCCGCGATGTCGGGCGCCGAGCCGTGGCAGGGCTGGAACAGGCCGTGCTCGTCGCCGATATCGGCCGAAGGCGCCATGCCCATGCCGCCGACCAGAGCCGCGGTCTGGTCCGACAGGATGTCGCCGAACATGTTCTCGGTGACCAGCACGTCGAACTCCCAGGGCTTGCGGATCAGGTCGAGCGCGGTCGCGTCGATGTAGTTGTGACGCGCTTCGATGTCGGGAAAGGCGGCGGCGCGCTCGTCGAAGATCTTGCGGAAGAAGGCCATCGAGACGAAGACGTTGGCCTTGTCGACGCAGGTCACGCGCCCGGGCCGGCCGCGCGCCTTGCGCCGCCGCGCGAGCTTGAAGGCGAAGTCGTGCACGCGTTCGCTGCCGGCGCGGGTGATGACCATGGTGTCGCGGGCCTCGCGGTCGTCGACGATGCTGCCCTTGCCGCGCGAGGCGAACAGGCCTTCGGTGGATTCGCGCACGACCACCAGGTCGATGTCGCGGGCGCGCGGGTCGGCCAGCGGTAGGCGCACACCCGCAATCGCGCGCGCCGGGCGCACGCCGGCATACAGCTCGAGGGCCACGCGCAGGTCGAGTTGCGGCGCGATCTCGGTGCCGTCGGGATAGCGGATCGCCGGCCAGCCCATCGCGCCGAACAGGATCGCATCGGCCTGGCGCGCGGCTTCGAGCGTGGCCTGCGGCAGCGCCTGGCCGCTGGCCCGATAGTGCTGCGCGCCGGCCGGGTGTTCATGGAAGCGAAAGTCGACGGCCGCGCCTTTGACGGCCTGCTCGATCAGCGGCACGGTGGCGGCAATGACTTCGACGCCGATGCCGTCGCCGGGGAGTACGCAGATGTCGAGGCTCTTGGTGGTGGGCACGGTCGGTTCCGATTCAAAGCTGTTGCAGCCGGTAGCGCTCGAAGATCGCGATCAGCTCGGCCGTGGCGCGCACGCGGTGGGCGCGCGTCACCTGCGCCGCGCCCTCGGCGTCGCCGGCGCGCAGGCGCTCGACGATCTGCATGTGTTCCTTGGTCGAATTGACCGGCTTGGGCCGCAGGCGCAGCGTGAACATGCGGGCGCGGTGCGCGCGGTCCCAGTAATTGAGGACGGTGGCTTGCAACTGGCGGTTGCCGGCGAGCTCGAGAAAGTGAACATGGAAGCGCTCGTCGGCCGCGGCCCAGGCATCGAGATCGTTGACCTCGAGGGCTTTGTCCATTGCCTTGTTGGCATCGACCAGGGGCTTCAACTCGGCGTCGCCGGGCTTGCGACGGGCCAGCAGCTCGGCGGCCATGCATTCGAGCGCGGTCAGGATCTGGTAGATCTCGCGCATGTCGGTCGGCGACACCGGCAGCACGCGCAGGCCGTGGCGCGGAATCACTTCGACCAGGCCCTCGTTGCGCAGCCGCATGATGGCCTCGCGCACCGGCGTGCGGCTCATGCCCAGCGCCAGGGCGGTCTCTTGCTCGAGCGCGCGGTGGCCCGGCGGCCAGACGTTGTCCAGGATCAGCCGCCGCATCCGTTCGTAAGCCGCATCGACCAGGGACGCACCGACGTTGACAGCTTGCGCGTTCATCGATAGCCCCAATGCGTTGGCGCCACGCCGGCCACCGGCAGGCGCAGCGATTCGAGCCGGTCGCCGAGCAGGCAGCCGAGCACGCCGGTGCGTCGATCGGCCCCGGCGAAAGCGATGCTCGAGATGTTGCGCAGGCGCCGGCTGCGCACGCCGTCGAGATGCGGGCGGTCCATCTGGCCGGCAACAAACGCCGCTTCGACCCAGGCCAGGTGCTCGGGCTCGGCATCCTCGAGCCAGACGGTCTGGCTGCCGTCGGGCGCGACGCGGATGAGACGGTTGCTGACGATGCTGACGACCCAGGCGTACCCGTCTTCGTCGAACGCCAGGCCGTCTGGAAACGTGCCAGCTCCGAACTCGCAGACCAGTTCCTTGGTGCCCAGCTCGCCGTTGCCTCGCAGCGCAAAGCGCGACAGGCGACGCGCGAAGGTTTCGTTGACGTAGAGCCACTGGCCCCCGGGGTGCAGCGCCACTTCGTTGGTGTAGCCCAAGCCGTCGGCCGCGATGCGCGCGCCGCGCTCGTCGACACGAAGGATGAAGCCGTCGTCGCAGCTGCGGCGGTAGCCGAGTGCGCGCGGGCGCAGCCGCGTACTGACCGTGACCCAGGCGCCGGCTCCGGCGTCGAGCAGGATGAAATTGGTCGGCGGCAGATCGCTGCCGCCGACGCTGCGCAGCCAGGGCGTGACGCCGCCGTCGCGGGACAGGCGAAACACGCCCCCCTCGTCGGCGCCGAGGTGAGTGACGAGAAAGGAGCCGTCGGCTTGCAGCGCGATGCCGTTGGGCTTGAGGGCCAGGCCGTCGGGCCCCGGACCGGCGTACAGGGTCTGGCTGCCGTCGGGCGCGATGTGGGCCACGCCGCCGCGCCAGTCCGCCGTGAACAGGTCGCCGGCACAGGTGGCCAGCACGCACTCGGGCCGAACCAGGCCGATGCCGATCGGCAAGGCTTCGAGCGGCGCGAGGGCGGCAGCGTACGTTGATGAATTCATCAACGCATACGTTAATCAACGCGAAGAATCCGCGCCACGGGGTTAACCCGGCGCGCCGCCAACCTGAACATCCACCTGCACTGCCTGGTGCTGGACGGCGTGTACCGGCGCACTGACGGTGAGCCGAACTTTGTCGAAGTGCCGGCGCCCACCGATGAAGCGCTGCAGGCGTTGCTGGACCAGATCATCAGCCGCCTGATGAAGCTGCTGACCCGCCGAGGCGAGCTCATCGAAGAGCAGGGGTCGACCTATCTGGCCGACAGCGACGCCGACTCGGACGACGCGCGCATGCTCAGGCCGCTGCAGGCCGCGGCCTGCACTTACCGCATCGCCTTCGGCCCGCGCGCCGGGCTGCAAGGTGTTCACGGTGCAAGGAGCCATGCCGCGAGAGCTGCCGGGCAGGTCGTGCTCAAACTGAAGACGCCCTGGCGTGACGGCACCACCCACATCGTGATGTCGCCACTGGAGTTCATGCAGCGCCTGGCTGCGATGGTGCCAAGGCCGCGGTTGCACCTGATCCGCTTCCATGGTGTGCTGGCACCCCACGCAGCCCACCAGCCCGCACGGCCGGCCGGCGCGCATCAGCTGGGCCCCGCTGCTCAAGCGGGTCTTCGAGATCGATCTTGAACACTGCCCCAACTGCGGCGGCGAGCTGACACCCCTCTGATCGGGTGCGAATCGCAAGGGATTACCCGTGCGGCCGAGCCTGCTTTCAGCCCTGGCAGCGAGCCTGCCGCCGCTCAGGTTGCAGTCGGCGACCACGAAACGCCTACGTCGACCACCCCAGGCCGGGCCGACCCTTGCCACAAAGCGAGAGAACATAGCGTTTGAAAATCCAGTGCACCTGACGCGCATCGAAGACCTTGGCGTGTCGGGCATCTCGGGCGTCGAATGGGACGCCGTCGAACTGCCCAGCCAGTTCATGGAAAACTTTTGCTGGGAATGGGATGTGCTGAAGCTGCTCACCGCCAATGCGGACAGCGGTGAGGCGCTGCCGCGTGCGCTGTTCGACAAAATGCCGGCGGCCAAGAATTTTCAAAGCGGTCTGCAAACCATGCGCCAGATCGGGCTCGGCCTGATGGACATGCGCCGGCTACTACAGCTACAAATGGGCCGAAGTGCCGAGCGCCGACGTCTGGAGCGCATTTGAAGAGGCCGGCGTGTTCAACGCCGAAACCGGCGCGCGCTATCTGAACGAAATCCTCGAAGTCGGCGGCAGCCACCCGGCCATGGAAAGCTTCAAGGCCTTCCGGGGCCGCGAGCCCGTGATCGACGCGCTGCTCAGGCATCAAGGCATGGCTTGACATTTGCTTCACATGAGAACTTCTAGACTGGGTTCTCCCCATTCTGGAGAAGCTCGGATGAAGCTCAAATTCGATCTGACCCTCGCCGCGCTGCCCGGTCGAAAGTCGCGCCCATGAACGAGGCCGCACCGCTGCGCATTCTGGTGGTCGAGGACCATGGCTTGTTGCGGGCCCAGATAGTCGCCCTGCTGCGCGACGCGGGTCACATCGTCGAGGAGGCGAGCGATGGCCGCCTGGCGCTGCAGCTGGCCCTGCAGCAGCCTCCCGATGTGCTGGTGTTGGACCTTGGCTTGCCAGGCCTGGACGGCGTTCAAATGTGTCGCGCGCTGCGCGAGGCCACGCCCGGCCATGTGCCGGTATTGATGCTCACTGCCCGGGACAGCCTGGACGACAAGGCGCAAGGCTTTGCCGCCGGGGCCGACGACTATCTCGTCAAACCCTTTGCCGGCGAAGAGCTGCTGTGGCGCTGCCGCGCCCTGTCGCGCCGTTACCGCCTGGGCCAGCCCCATCTGTTGGTGCTGGGCGAGCTGAGCCTGGACCGCACCCGCGGGCGGGCCGAACGGGCCGGCCAATGGCTGGACCTGCAGCCCACGGCCTACCAGTTGCTTCTGCATCTGGCCGAGGCTTGGCCGCGCACGGTGACGCGTTCCGAGCTGGTGCGCCGCGTGTGGGGCGATGAGCCGCCCGAGTCCGACCCGCTGCGCAGCCACCTGTATCTGCTGCGCCAGGCGCTGGACAGGCCCTTCGCCACGCCGATGCTGAAAACCGTGCACGGCGTGGGCTACACCCTGGAGCTGCCTCGTGGCTGAAGCCCCGCAACCGGCCGGTCCCTCGACCCAAGCGCCGGGCGCGCCAGCGCTGCCCCCATTGCGCCAGGGCTTGCAACGCCGGCTGATGCTCAGCTTCACGCTCTTCACCCTGGGCGTGAGCGCCCTGCTGGGCCTGCTCGCCATGGCCCTCGTGTACTCGGTGGAAGACCGCTTCATTGAGGCCACACTGGGCCGGGCCGCCAACGAGATGCAGACCCGGCACCTGGTCAGCGGCCTCTGGTCGATGCCGCCGCAGGCTTTCATGCAGCGCTATGACAATGCGGCCAGCCTTCCGGATGATTTACGCCGGGCCTGGCAGGCCGAGCCGCACCGACGCGAATTCGCCGGCACGCAGGGTCGCCATTACCACCTGCATTGGCTGAACCGCCCGCGTGGCGCGCCGCCCGACCCGCCCGTGCCCGGTGCCCGCCACCCCTTGCTGGTGGCCGAGGTCAGCACCCTGCTGGTGGTGCGGCCCGTTCGCCGCGAGCTGCTGTTTTGGTGGGCGGCCGGCAGCGGTGGCCTGACACTGGCTGCTCTGGGGCTGGCCGCATGGCGCGCGCGGCGCATCAGCGCGCCGCTGGTGCGCCTGGCCGACGCCAT
>Ga0163144_10026249_pt1 | contig 11335 bp, 24 predicted proteins | sample OliLak19BULKMAT1_FD_123175 | JGI IMG/M metagenome (GOLD analysis project Ga0163144, IMG submission 123175) | Freshwater microbial mat bacterial communities from Lake Vanda, McMurdo Dry Valleys, Antarctica - Oligotrophic Lake LV.19.BULKMAT1 | ecosystem: Environmental > Aquatic > Freshwater >... | reverse complement strand
CACATCTGACAAATAAGTCAGAGCAGGACTGATTCTCTTCTCAACAATGAAGACACCATTCGCAGTATAGTTTGCTGCGGTAGCAACATACCCATGCCAACCCACCGAAATACCGGTTTCAAAGTAACGCTGACACTTTGCATGTTCACCCTGGATATCTCCGCCAGCTAATGCAAAGGGAGCCGCTACAGCACCTTCATTCAACATCATCTGAGAGAGATCGACCTCAACTCCAGTGGCTTGCGACGACGTTGGATTCCACATAATTTGAATTCCAAACGCATCAGCAGGGACTATGAAAGTGAGAGTAAACTTCTGCCAACTTGTTGTCAAAGTAGCAGTAGCTTGAGAAATAAACGTGCTCTGCGATCCGCGAGCATCTGTTGAGTTGGAATAAAACATGACCATGTTCATGTTGCCAACGAAGTTACCAGTAGCAGACTTTGCCCAACCAGATAACGTCATGACCCGACCTCTGAGCGGGATGACATTCGAACTTTCAATCGTATGCTGAATCTGCGCGTAACTCGATCCAGCTCCAGTAGTCCACTTTAACCCAAACCGAGAGCCCGTCAGGAGCCCAGTGGTAAGCTGTGCGCAGGTAACGGTTCCAACAATCGCAAAGTACCACCTGTCAGCAGAGTAACCCGCAGTAGAAAAGGTTGTATTGCGTTGCCAGAAATCAAAGTTACCATTGATGATTAAGTTTCTAGCCGCCGAAGCAGCAACCTGAGCAGACTTTAAACCCAAACCAATCGACAACCACACGCCACCGATACTCGCCAGAGTGATAGAATCCCCAGGCTGAAGAACCATGTTCGTTAATCCATTGATAGTCTGGATCCCGATGAGAGTTACGGCATTCGCTGCGACCGTATCTGTCCGGGTGTAGGTGATTGGTTTACCAGGGACTTGGTTCGCGTCTGGGATCGTCACCGGAACGGCGTTAGCCGAGGCGCCGATCTGAATCACGTCATCAAAGTTCGTCACCGCGTATGCTGCCGTGATTGGAATGATCCTGAGCTGTGATCCTACTTTTAGTGCCATGCGCTACCTCTTCCCTGGTATTACAATTTACAAATTACAAACTGTGGAACGGTCAGTGTTCCGCAGGCTTAGATCTGTGTACCGCTGACGAAATCACCATCCATCGAGATCAATTCTTGTTCAACCAAGTCCACGAGGATGCTTGGGTTCATTGGATTGTTCTCGCCCGACAACAGAATGTCTGCCGAGTGAATCGGAACTCCGCTCGTTGCGGTAGCTGCATCCACATAGAGGTCAGCAAAAGCTCGAACAGAACTATTGTCTGGAGAAAGATAGACTCCGCGAATCTTCCAGAAGTTACCCGTGCGTCCATCCGCCAAAGTCTTTGATTTCAAAATTGCCATTAGATTCTCCTTAGTCCGTGTCGTTCAAGTTCCCGATCAGAGAGTGATTCAAGCTTTGCACCTCTCTGAATAAATACCGCATTCTTTGCGCCCATGCCTTGCAAGAAGTCAATGTATGCACAATACCTCTGAAGCAAGTCATCAGGTATCTTGCCGTCGATCGGTATCTCTACCACGACAGTTTTCCCCTCAAGTTCAACAGGCTTAAACAAAGGATACAATGCATCCGATAATCCTTCAATTTGATCTTTTGATAAAGGACTATTCAAGACCACCTTCTCTAATACTCCAACCAATTCCTCTTTGGTCCTCTTTCCCTCCACCAACTTCTCCCTCAACGTTTTGATCTCCTGATGAAGATCTTCCTGCACACTTTGTTTAGTCTCACTCTCAACCATAACTCGACTCCAATAATTCCTGTTGTGACAATGTTGATGTTCCAAATTTACCCACCACCACTGAGGCGGCTGAGTTGGCCATTCGAGCACTCTCTTCAAGATCGCAGCCGCTCGCAAGGCCCAAAGCAAACACGGCAGTCACCGTATCACCGGCTCCACATACGTCATGAACTTCTTTCCTCTGAGCCGGGATCTCCTTGAATTGACCCCGCTCTGGTCCATGAGTCACCATCCCTTGAGCGCCCATCGTAACGAGCAGCCCCTTTAACTTAAGGTGAGTCAAAAGCTTGTGCTCAGTATCAAGCCCCAACTTGTTGGCCATGGTCATGGCCTCCTTGTGGTTAGGCTTCAGGTAGCTTACCCCCTGGTAGATGTTCGGGTTCTGCTTGGGGCTTGGATCAACGATCAGGGGCTTGCTGCGAATGTAGGCGCAGTGAACAAGCTCACTCATGAGTTCTTGGGTAATTAAACCCTTGGCGTAATCCTGGACCACAATCACATCCGCCCAGGCCCTTGCCTCTTGAACCACTCCCGAGATGAAGTTGTCCATCAGGCGCTTTTCAAAAGCCTCAGTCTGCTCCTCATCCACTCGAAGCATCAAGTGCCAGTCCGAGACGTAGCGAGTCTTCATCGTGGTTCTACGGCTGGAGTCCTTACAGATAAACTGCTCAACGCCCATCACTCCGGACTGAACCAGAGCGTCTTGAAGATCTACTCCGTCTTGATCATCTCCGATGATCGAGCAAAGCTTAACTCTGGCTCCGAGAGCTGCAACGTTTGTTGCAACGTTTCCGGCGAGTCCGGCTCTCGATTCTGTCTGTGTGGGGGTGAAAACTGGGACGGGGGCTTCAGGGCATAGGCGTGAGCAAACACCATGAATATACCGATCCAGACCAACATCTCCCACAACCAAGACTTTACGCTTATGAAACCTGCCAACCACTTCAGTTAGAGTCATTGAGAACCCGTTTTCCGCCCTTCATTTTATCCAGGGCAAGCACCTTCAGGCAATCACGAACTTCACTAAGGATCTCAGTATTCAAATTTAAAATCTTCATTTGAAGAGCAACGTAATCTTCAACAGTGGTCATGTGCTTATAATTATGCTCTTGGAGTCTAGTCTGAGTAGCACGGTGATCCTCAGCCTTTCCGCCTTCGGTCTCGCACCACTCGGCCATCGACTTCTCAAGCTCGGTCTTATCCTCTTCGAGATTCTCATGAAGAGTCTTGTCGAGGCTCATGTACTTTTCATTCAGCGCCTTCTCCAATCTCTGATACTTCTTGTCCAAAGCCTTCTCTATCTCGACCAAAGATTTCTGCATCGCCATGACGTGTTCGAACTCGTCGAGCGCGTTCAATTTCTTCTCGGTCTTCTTTTTTCTTCCCAACATTCCATTCCCTCTCCAGATACCAGTATCCGGTAATGCGCGTGTCTTCTGTTTCTGTTAATTCTTCATCAGTCAGCTTAAAGTTCGTAGCGTCCCTGATGTAAAGAGCGCCGTACTCAATCTTGACCAGTTCAAAAAGCTTCATCCCGTATGCAACGATCGTCACGCTCCCCTCAGGACAAGCCGCTTGGATCCGCTCCAGGAAATCAAAGCTCACCGGATGTCTCATGCTTGCTTCACTTTGAAGATCTTCTTAGAGACGGGAGCCATGATCACAATCCTCACGGCCTTTCCGATCCCATGACCTCGGACCTCTTTGATCAGGACCTGAACATCATCACCCACCTGGACCAACATGCCCTCTTTCAAAGTGAGACAGATATGCCCAACATGCTCTTCTTCATTTTTTTCCATAGAGTTCCTCCTGAACTTTCATCTCAAGCCACTCCACGGGGAGCTGCTGAGAGAGCCAGACCCACTGAATGACTTCCTTAAGGGCATCGGTGCTTGGCGTGTGACCGTGTATCTCACTCATGAGAATCAAGGTCTTCGCTTGCTCAAGCGCGAGATTCGTCTCGTCCGCACTCGGCCTAAGCTTCAGCCAGTTCTCCAGGGATCTCATTGCGCATCCTTAATGAGCTTGTAGCCATTGGTCATCGGTCGAAACCGCGTGAGCTTTACTTTGCCCAGCATCCCGTTGTGCTTATGCGTGACGGCGTAACCCATGTCTTCCCTCACCGAGAGAATCTGAAAGTACGCGCCTTTATTTCGAGGGTCACAATTTTCCCAGATTTGGCCTGGCTTCACGCCAAAAGGATTTGGACTCGATCGATCAAGAGTCTTTGTCATCATTCCTCCCATGGAACATGTTATGTCCCACTACTCTACTCATTACAGAATGTCTGTCAACATGTAGTGTTTGGAATAATACAGACCGTTAGAGGTGGCGGATCTCTGTGACCTTGCCATTATTCGTGGAGAGGAGCCTCTGGATGAACAACTCCTTGGTGTCTTCCCACGAAACGGAATAGTTCCCGGTGAGATCCTGCCTCACACAGCGGAACTTTTCGTAAGACTTCTCTAACTTGAACTCATTCTCACTCGTGTAACGATAGCAGTAGGTGGGAGCCTCAATGCCGATATCCGCCAATGCGGCAAATGTATGCGCCCACCTACCATGTTGTTCCCGCTGGATGCTCCCCGCAGACCCCCCAGAGACCCAACCAATCTTCCGCTGATAACCCACGAGATAAAATTGCTGCCACGAATTTCTGGAGTCCCAGTGATCAAAGGGCTCGGGCATCTTGTAGACACGCTGATACGTAGTGAGTGACGAGGGATATAAAATCCGCAGAAGCTCTGCCTCCCACGCAACCTGCCAATCACCCTTCTTCTTTTCTTCTTTCCAGTCGTCCCTGAAGTTCTGTTTTCGGCTTTCAATGATCTCCGGATACTTGGAGAGCGTGTAGGCTTCGAACATCGCGTCCAAAGCTTTCGAGTGATAAACGTTGTTTTGATCTTCAGCCTTCTTCCCCTTGCTGAAGTTATCGGCGACCTGACTGATCCCGACCTTCCTCATCAGAGCTTCGATCTCTGCGATGGCAGGATAACGATTCTGCATGATGCGCCGAGCGTCGAGTTCAACCTCGCACGCACCTAGTTCATGACTTTGACGCATGTAGTTAGGATCAGACCAGTGACGTTCATCAAGCCGGTCAACTACGATGACCACCGAGGCGACTTCGCACTCCTTGGCAATCAGAATATCGGCAAGCTTCTTATGATTCCCAACGACTGACGCTGAGTCAAAGGGGATCCCGTACTTAAAAGAATACCCAGACGACAAAGAGACGGTGTCTTTCTTGGCTTCAATCATACCAAGAAAGTATCCGGCCCATCATAATACAGCAAACATTACTTATTGTGGTAGCTCAGGATTCTCCTGAGACCCCGGAGCTTGAGCTGGAATGGTGTCAGGACGCTGAGCGGTCTCAACAAAGTTCGGACCCACTCGGCCATCGAGGAACCGTGGAGGATCCTGACGATGAGTCGGAACGTTCACACGCATCTCCTCAAGGAACACGCGGCAGATCTGAGCCTTGCTCATGTGAGCCGATGGAACCTCGTCACCCTCTTCATCGAACTGCGGGTTGGATTTAGGACTGAAGTACAGTTTCTTCAGATCATTGTACCTACGGAGAAAACTTTCGTAGCTCGCTGGACCACCTGCCATCTCAACCTCCTCAACATTTTGATTCTATTACAGAGGCTCCGGAATAAAAACGGAACCCCTGCAATGGAATCGATTACGGGTTTCAGGATTTAATACTGAAACCCAAGACACTTCAGAACTTCTCTCTCTTTGCCCTTCACGAGGAGGGGCTTGCCATCCGCCATACGGATCAGGCAGGTGCCGTCGCCGTTGTCACCAACTCTCACGACCATCCCTGGATTGATGTGAGTGACAAAGGTCTTTTCAGGCTCTTTCTGAATCGCGGTTACTTTCACTAAGTGTTTCGAAAACATCATTGAGTATCCTCCATGAGTCATTGTACTACGCCTTGCCCATCTTGAAAGAGAAGTTCATCTGAACTCTCCCACCGAACTTTGAGATCGACCCTACCGCCGTCCAGTCATGCCCATCGCGGGTCATGGAATCAATCTGGATGTCTTTCGACTTCATCGTCTTGAGAACCTCCGCAATCGTCGCCTCCGGACAATGCTGATGCTCCACCGTGATGGGCACCTCGATCGGTGTCACTACCTGGCTCATTCGCGCTCCTTGCTACTGACCTGATAAAATCCAAGATGTTTTCCTTGGGCTCGTCGTTGTCTCTTCCTCTGACGTGTGACGAACACCAATACTCAGAGTAGACCTCACCATCACGAACACCGTGTGCTCCGTACTCTGATTCTTTTACGCATCCAGGAAATTCGCAATAATCATTCATGATTCTTCCGTGATTTTTAAATCGATCGTCGCTCGGTATTTCCCCACCGGGAAAGTCGCAGCGAGTTCTCGGTGCCCCATCGCTGCACACTGATTGACGAAAGCCTCGATGAGCAAGGAGAGATCTTCAATGTTCGCGTCGAACATCGGGATCCTAGCAATCTTTGCCATCTCGAAGTCTTGCACGCCAAGCCTTCCGAACTTCCTTCATTCGGTTCATAGCAAGCACTGAGCAAGCTGGACACAAACCCCCGTAGTGATCAATGCGATGCCGGATACAGAAGTCTTTTTGCTTAGAGCGTGCCAACAGGAGGCACCTCATCATTCATAAAAGCCCGGATCAAATCCATTGATGATTCATCCAGCTCCACTGAAACATTAAGCGTAAGCTTCACGTTGTTTGGATCCCGAATGGAATGAGTGATGGAATCCATCTGAGCTTCCAGTTTCTTTGTGACGGTCTCTCGAATGAAATCCAAAAGAACCTTTTTATACCTGGGGTGATTTTCCGTTTCTGGGTACTTCATGCCGGGGTCTTTTTCCATTTCTGGGCACTCACTGGGACTTTAGGCACCAAGGCATTTCGCCGGAAGCGAGCTTCGCCAAGTGTGCGCGGTGATTCTCATCCTGATACTTGCCCTCAGCGAGAGCTTTGTCGGCCAGATCTTTCAACCAGCCCACAACTTCTTTCGGGACAGTCATGACTTGCTCTTCGTTCGCGGGATGCAGAAGTCCTGCCCAGCTCATGATCTTTGCCGGACCTTCGATGCGTGCCCACTTCCGGATGAACATCCCCAGGAGCGCCGAGGTCTGGCTTTGTCCGAGGTCGCCTTCCGGATGATTGTTCATCGCGGAGATCGTGCCCATGGAGCCTGCGGTTATTGCATGAACAATAGTCTGCTGATCATGAGAGTAATCGTTGAGAATGTGATCAAGAAAAGCAGGGAGAGTTTCAAGTGTCTGCGTTCTAGCCGAGTCGTACCATTCATTCTGGACTCCGTCTTTTTCGGTAATGTATTTCTTTTCAGTCATGGGGTCTCCTCAAACACTTCACCCTCGAACGATTGTTCGGTGGAGTACTTGTTAAATTGATGTGGGTTATCGCAAAGGTCTTTGAGGATTTTATCGAGCTGCTGCTCAGGCGGGAGATCGCTTTCAGGATCCAAGTCAACTTCAGCGGTCAGTAAAAGCTTCACGCGAGCTTTCGTCACAGGCATATAAAACATCCTCACTCCTTTGATTAGAGTTGACGTTAATATTGCTCAGGACATTTTGTAAATAAGATTATGATCTGACTGCGTATTTTTCCGGAACGCACAGTGGGCAGGAGCAACTGATGTGGGCCGAGCAGGAGGCTGCGAAAGACTCGCTCACTGCGCTAGGATTGGAGGCGAGCACCTCAACGAATGGAACCTTGGAGGAGATGCTTGTACGATCGAGTTCCACCCAAAGTGACTCGATCTTGTCGAGAAGCCCTTCAACGACTGCGCGATCTGACGCGCCTAGCTTCTCCCTTAACGCCTGAATTTCTTGCCAACCAAATTCAGGGTATTCCATTCTTAACCTAGTGTAACGCGGATCGCCCATGACGCAAGACCTTTTGTAAAATAAAACTGGGGGCCAACGTTGACCCCCAGCCGGAGAAAATATGGCTACCAAGATGAAAGACCTACAAGGTTAGATTCTACGACGAATCAATCCACGCAACAAGCGTCGAACGCCTCATTTATCGAATAGGGTACAGAAAATATTCGCTGGGAATTCCATTTGTAAGTGTGCTCGTATTCACCGAGCGAATGACCCAACGACTCGTGACCGATCGTACTGGCCCATTCACAAACCGTTCGGCTCATCGTGAAGTAGGCGCTGTTCAAATTGATGTCAGTACTGGGGGGCTGACGATACGCCACGGCAGAAGTTCCGCCGATGCCGCCCATCCTTCGGTAGTACATGTTGACGTGGATCACTCCCGTTAGACTCTGAAGATGGTTTGCCACCTGAGCAGACGACTTGCCCTTTGTCGAGATCATCTGCCGATTCGAAATAAAGTTCTTGAAGCAATCAGACTTGATCACTTGATTCATCATCAAGCCAGCAGCAAGGATCCTCTTTCGCTGAAGCGGAGTTGAGTAGTACTCAACAGGCTGAAGGTCCACTCCCTGAACGACAGGGATGTACGACGGAACCGCAGAAGGCAGAGCGGACGGAGAGGGTGATGGAACCGGGGCCTTGGTTCCAAAGGCTTGAGCATTCAGACTGGCGAGAAGCAGGACTAAAACAATTGATCGCATACGGACCTCCGCATACGATTGGAGTTCAACTCACCTTGTAGATCAATCGAATTCGCATTCAGCAATTGCGGTGCGAACCTTATTCAAATCCCAGTTCGAGCCCCACCGATTGACGCAGGCATCAAACAAAGAATCCAGATCTTGAACATTGCACCACTCGTCCCGTGAACCGTCATCCGCGATCTTCACAAGCGTGTCCACTTCAGTCCCAGTGTTTTGATCTTTGATCTTTTCAAGTACGAACTTCATAGAGCCCCCAAGACAAAAAGAACGATTGCGATCACTGCTACGATTCCGATCAGCCAAAGCAGGTAGTAGAAAAACCCATGACCTTGATCCACAGGCTGTTGAACGGGTTGTTGAGCAACCGTCTGTGCAACTTGAGCATCACCCACAGGCTGCTGCTGTCCGTTCACAATGACAACCGGCTGCTGCTGATGACCGCTGTTCAGTAAAGTTCCCAGGAGCATCCCATGGAAGAAGCCTGACCCGCCACCGTCTCTCACGACGGTTGTGTTGTGATGAACGGTCTGGCTTGCTGATGGATTCACAGCGCGTGGACGAATGATCGTGGCGCTCCCCGATGAGCGGCTGCCGCCAAAGCCTGATGACCTTGGAGCACTGTAAGACCGAGAGCCGCCAAACGAACGGCTACTGGATCCGCTGCTTCTGCTGCCACCAAATCCAGCGAGAGAACTTGTGGGAGTCAGGACGATTACCAGCACGGTCAACACGAACACGAAATGTTTCATCTGAAAATCCTACAAGCAGCATTACAATTCGTCAACCGGTTTAATGGTTGCGAGAGGGCTCTTCCCATAACGCATTGGTTCATTCTTGTGCGTGTTCCATTCCGGATTCGGATTGTGATCCCACGCAAGCCGGTAGCGAATCACCTGATGGAGATCGTAAGCTACCTTGCAAACATTCGGGACATCGGGAGACGAGATCGAGTAGTACGCGTGGCTTGCCCCGAGATCCGTCAACTGACTCTTCGCAAACAGCATGGCTCGCTCTGCCTGATCCTTCCGCTCGCGGTCCACCTTCCAATTAAAACTCCAGCTCGTGACCACCTCGGTGAGCTGAGCCATCCCGATTCGACTCATGAACTCGCAAGCCTCGGACAATGCCTGAGCCTGATCTTCGTCTAACTCTAAAACGTATCTCTTCTTCATTCGCCCCTCGGTCTCAAATACATCATTAACGTCGTCATCGACCAACGGTGCCTCTTCTTATCAACAAGCGCGATTCCGTCTATGGGCCAATACCGAACAGACTGCTTGTTATGAACAATGTCGATGTACTGCCCACCCAGGCCCACACCGTGATGAATGTCGTTCATCTCCAAGATGTGAATCACCTTGCGCACCTTGGGATCTAAAGTGGATGACGGCTCGGGTCTCTTAGGCTCAGGCTTTGCCATGTCCACTCCGACGAAGACTTTCCAATCCCCCCGGAGAAACTCTTCCCAACTCACCTTGCTCTTCTTAAGATGAGCATTGGCCATGCGGATTGCAGAGAGCGCCTCCGGATCATTGTCACTCGTAGTCAGCATCAGGAGCTTCACCATCTTCTCGCGATCAATCACACCCACCTACGATGAATGTCTTCTCTTTCGTCTTGAATGACGTTCCAGATCTGCTGCTCACTCGCCGGGTAACCTTCCCAAACATCTACCCCAACGTTAATCATGCGACCCTTCTTCAACCAATCGCTCGTGAACGTGACCGTGGAGAAGCCATCGGCCATCGTCTTTGATTCGCCACTGCTCGTACCTGACATCGTAACCGTCCGGCCTGAGATCTGGCACATACGGAAGGTGCCACATCATCATGTCGATCCCACCAATGCATCGCTCTTGTGGCGTAACAAAGATGTGTTCAAACCCAGCGTCACGATAGAACTGCTCTTGCTTGAGCCAATTCTTATGACCGGGAAAACAGGTATCGTGATTGCCTGGGATGAGTGCCTTGTGCCCATTGAGCAGCTTCACATAGGTGAGCGCCTTCTTGGACATCGAGAAATCACCCAGGTAGTAAACCCAGTCATCGGCCTGTACAATCTCGTTCCACCGAGAGACGAGATCTTCGTTCATCTCCTCGACAGACTTGTATGGCCGACCGCAGTACTTGATGACGTTCTTGTGGCCAAAGTGATGATCGGATGTGAAGTAAGTATTCATCAGTGCTTCTCTGTATTCTCTTCTTCGTCTTCATCAACCTTGATGAGGTCTTTCTTTGGACGGTAGCTGTAATCTTGGTAAGTGCTTTCTGCGATAGGCTTCAATGTCTCGGTTACTTTCGCAGCAACATAGGGAGCGGGAGAATCAATCCTCTTACGCATACAACTGATCGAATTGCCCGTGGACGACACCAGGACATAGCAACCGGCCTTGTCATCCATGCAGAGAAAAACCTTCGGGCCGTTCTCGATCCACGACTTCTCTTCGCACTGCTTCTTATTCGCGGTGGGTGGTGACTCCAGTGGCTTCTCCTGGCAGGCAGACAAAAGAGTGAATGTCATGATCACAATGAGTTTCATTAGGATTCGCATACTTCATCGCCCTCACTCCCCTCTACTTCTCTCAGTTCATAGACTGAGTTCTGAGTTGTAAACCTGAAACCCGTAACGGGTGAGCCCATCTCAATCATCTGGACGGGAGTCGTGAAAAAGAATCCCCTCCCCATCTTCATGATGATCGGCCAACCCACCACTGGGTAATTTAAAATCATCCCACTCCGGGACAGTGGCTCAAGAACTCTTGTCTCTTCTTTGAGAAACGGATCCTTCACAAGACCCACTCGCGTCAGTTCAATCTTGATCATCATCATCTCCCTTGTCTTTGAGTATTTCCCACGCAAGGAGCACCACTCCGGTTTTAGCGGCTTCACTTAATAACAATTTCAGCCTCTTCAAT
>Ga0163144_10026248_pt1 | contig 11335 bp, 6 predicted proteins | sample OliLak19BULKMAT1_FD_123175 | JGI IMG/M metagenome (GOLD analysis project Ga0163144, IMG submission 123175) | Freshwater microbial mat bacterial communities from Lake Vanda, McMurdo Dry Valleys, Antarctica - Oligotrophic Lake LV.19.BULKMAT1 | ecosystem: Environmental > Aquatic > Freshwater > Lake... | reverse complement strand
TTAGAGTGCGGAATGCGGAGTTGGGAGTGCGGAATGCAATCGCTGAGGCTATGGCGGGTAAAAAGGCAGAATGGGTGATTCTGGGAGCTACATTTGATTGACGATTGTCGAATACATGAGTGCTGATTGTTGAAGTGACGCTTCGATTCAAGTATTTCGATAACCAAGCGCAACGCCCTACTTCAACAATCGGCACTCATGTATTGGCCAATCGTCAATCAAAATAGTGAAAAACAATTCAGTCCTGGTACTCATCCCAATAATTTTGCACTATGCTCGACATAAGTTTTGGCGCTTTTCCCGAACTAAAAACCAATCGTCTGGTACTCCGGCAAATGCTCGACAGCGATGCCGAGGCCCTTTTTAAATTCCGTTCTGACCCACGCGTGATGCGGTATTTTGGGCGCCCGTTGATGCAGGTAGTGGCGGAAGCCGAAAAATTTGTCACAGAGATTCAGGGCATGTTCGACCGCAACGAGGGCGTACAGTGGGCCATTTCTTTGCTGGATGATCCGCAAATGATTGGTTCGATCACCATTTGGAAAATTGACAAAACCAACCACCGGGGAGAAATCGGGTATATGCTCGGTCCTGACTTCCAGGGAAATGGTTTGATGACGGAAGCCATACATGCCATGCTAGCATACGCTTTTGGAACCTTACACTTGCATTCTCTGGAGGCCAACGTGAATCCCGACAATGCTGCATCTATTAAATTATTGGAGCGCAATGGCTTTGTGCGCGAGGCCTATTTCCGCGAGAACTTCTACTTTGAAGGAAATTTTGAGGACTCCGCCATTTATTCTTTGATAAGTCCCTCCTAAGGATGTTTTCAACACATAGACACATAGGAACATAGAAAACATAGGAATTGAGTACGTAAAGCTATGTTTTCTATGTCCCTATGTGTCTATGTGTTGAAAAAAATGTGTTAAAAACTACAGCCGCGACTCCTTCCGATCCTGCTCCACATCATCACGCTCGCTCGGCAATTAGGAATTGAGTACGTAAAGCTATGTTTTCTATGTCCCTATGTGTCTATGTGTTGAAAAAAATGTGTTAAAAAACTACAGCCGCGACTCCTTCCGATCCTGCTCCACATCATCACGCTCACTCGGCGCTTCAGAAGCTGCCGAGTCTTCCGTTGTCTCCGATAAAGGTGTTTCAACATCGTCCATCCAAGTCTCTGGTTCAGCATCATCTGCTGTACTTGGCGGCACGGCGGCAGGTTCCTCGGCAAAGCCTTCTTTGAAAAACTTGCGTTGAAACAACAGGATGCTCAATACGCCAGAAGTAATCGCGGCATCGGCGACATTAAAAATAGGGCTGAAAAAGAGCCAGCTACCGCCGCCGAGCCATTCGGGCATCTCGAAGTAATGCATGGGGAAATAGAGCATGTCTACCACTTTGCCGTGCAGGAATTTGCCGTAGCCTTCGCCATAAGGCACCAGCTCCGCCACGCCACCGTGGTAATGCGATTCGCTGAAAATCAGGCCGTAAAAAGCGCTGTCGATAATATTGCCCAAGGCACCAGCGGTGATAAGGCCAACGCTCATAACAAATCCTGTTGGCACTTTGGCCGCGATCAATGCCCGGATGTAGAAAATAAGGCCGATTACCATCAGGATACGGAAAAGGCTGAGCAGCAGTTTCCCGTAGGTCCAGTCGAAGGTAATGCCGAAGGCCATGCCTTCATTTTCAACAAAATGCAGTCGCGCCCAGTTTTGGCCAAACATCATCAGGTCTTCGTTGTACTCAAAATTTGTTTTGATGTAAAACTTCGAGGCCTGGTCTATGAGCAGCACGACCAAAACGAGCAGTGCTACAAGGTATCCTTTCTTCAAGGTGATTTTTGTTTTTGTGTGATAAAAGGTGCAAAGAAACGATGAAATTTGCAAAGGCTCACTCAATCTGCTTCAACAACCATTCCCGTTCAGCCAATGGATTGGTTTTCAACACGGTTTCCTTGAATTTCTCCTTTTGGGTTTTGGAGAAAATATTGAGGTGCAGTAGCTTTTTCATCAGGCTGATCATGTTTTTGTAGGCTGTTTTGCGGGCCGGGTCGAGGGCTTCTTTGCGTTGCAGGTAAGTGCGCATACTTTCGAGCAGCGATTCAAAAGCGTCGAATTCCTCTTTTTCGTGGTAAATTTTCAGGAGCATGGTTTTGGCAATGATGTTGAACAACATATCGTCGTATTCAAACCTGGTGAGCACATCTTGTGCTTTGTCGTAATCGCCTTGCTCGAAATACACCCGTGAAAGGTTGAAATTGACAATGCTGTTGCGTTCTTTTTCGTCGAGGTGGTGTTGGAAATCACGGATAAATTTTTCTGCCCAATCAAATTCATTGTTGCGCAGGGCTGCGCCTACAGCATTGCCAAAAGTGTATCGGGAGACGGTATCATTTTCAAGCAAAATATGCGTTTCGAGCCCTTTTCTGTAAAGTACAAAAGCCCTGCTGGCAAAATCTTGACGTCCCTGATTAATTTTTGACACACAATAATTAAGTGCTGCCAGGTAAAGTGTCCGTATTTCCGAGTGCTGAAATCGCCCCATTTCATTGTGAATCAAGTGTTCTAGTTTGTCGAAATAGCTTTCCTCAGAAGGATTGGTCAACGCCTTGTAAGTAAAATAGTATATTGCAATTGAAGGTTCTGACAGCAATTCTTTTTTCTCGACATAAGCGAGTGTCTCTTCCAACAATCCATGGTCGTAAGTTATTTTTTGGTATATTCTGTGGTGGGCCAACATATCCTTGCTCACACGAAGGCGCTCTTCAATAAACCATTTTTCAAGTGCATCTGCAGTTTCTTGCAAGTTTACCGGCGCATTTTGTGTGATACTCATTTTGTTCTCATACTCTTCCTGTGCCAAAAAAAAGTTGCTCAACAAATACCAATCATTGCGCAAGGGTTGATTCTCAAGGCTGTCAGAGCCCATGCGATGGGCTAACTTATAAGATTTTTCCAGCTTCCTTTTCCGATAAATGCGTGTCAGTGAAATTTGATATTGCACCCGGTCATTGGTAAAATCTGTAAATACAAGATACTCCTCAACGGCTTTCAATAAAAAGTGCATCACCTGGCGCATGAAAGCATCATCATAGGGCTGGTTCGAAAAAATTGCTTTCCAGGCAAGGGACTTCTCATAAGCCGTTTCATGTCGTTCAACGTTCCTAATTAAATAATCGAATAGTATAACAACGTCTTCTCGCTGATTGTGGGATGGCGACTGCAACCATTTGTTCAGGTCGCGCACCTCTTTCTTGCTTAACGAAAGCATAATTTCTGTGAGAACGCTTTTTTGCATTTTTTAAAATTATTATTTGTTCAACAAAAAGAGTATACAATTGAAGAAAATTAAACGTATTTTTGAGCACTTTTTTTAATTAAGGAGCAAATATCAAAGAATAATCCAACTCTCATTTGATTTTTTTTTAACCATGAACACTAAAACGATTCAACAAACGCGAAATTTTGTCTTTAACAGGCAAGCTATTGCGTCGCACTTTTGTATCGTCGAAGAAAACATTCGACTCCACCTAATCCTTTCACCCATGCAAAAGCACCTGTATATCCTCTTGTTCGCACTCTTATCTTTTGTCCAGGCAAACGGACAAGGATGGGAACGTATCTATGGCGGCAGCGGACAAGACGTGGCGAAGGCGCTTGCAGCGACTCCGGATGGAGGGTATGTCCTGACAGGATATTACAACGGCAATACCCGGCTTTACTTGGTTAAAGTTGATGCTGATGGCAAGTTGCAGTGGAGCAAGACCTTTACAGGTACTTTCGGAGCTTCCCGTATGGAAGGATTTGGGGTAGTCAATACACCGGATAATGGATTTGCCATTGCTGGCTATGTCGACCAAGACGGGCCTGGACCCCTGAGCAGGGACATTTACCTGCTAAAAACGGATGCTTCTGGCAATAAAATGTGGGATAAAACCTACGGCGGCAGTTTAATAGATGAAGCCCGCGCCTTGGTAGCGCTCCCTGATGGTTGTTTTGCACTCACCGGATTCCAAACTTTTGCTGGCAGTAAGGAAAACGTTTTTATCCTGAAAACGGATCCACAAGGCAACACCCTGTGGTTCAACAACTTTGGCACAACCGGCAACCGGAAAAAGGGTCTTTCTATAACCTTGTCATTAAATGGCGATTTCGTTGTTGCAGGCGAATTTCAACCCATCATTACCAGCAGCAAAGATGCCTATATGCTGCGGGTGGGTGCAAGTGGCAACCTGATAAAAGAACAAACGTATGAAGCCATTGGCCCAGGTGGTGCTACTGGCGAAGATGAAGCCCGCGCAGTAGTTGCTACCAACGATGGCAATTTTGTTTACGCAGGCTATTCCAATATTGGCCCTGGCGGCGTCGGCACCATCATAAAGGTTGATGGCACCTTGAGCGCTGCGCCATTATGGCAGCGATTGTACACCAACACAGACTTTTATGGCCTGACCAAAGAACCCGTTACAGGCAACCTATTTGGCACCGGTAAAAGGACTTCTGGTATCTTAGAAGACTTAAATATTATTAAGTTTTCACCCACTGGAGAAATCACTTGGGAGGCCGTTGTAGGGCGCCCAGGCTTGGACATTGGCTACGCCGTTTTGCCAACCAAAGGCGGTGCCCTCGCAGCAGGTTTTAGCGAGCCGAGCATTAGCCCAACGGGCGAATCGAATGTATATCTTGTACGGACAGACGCGGCGGGCAAAGTATTTACCAGCTATATTCAGGCGAATATCTTCCGGGACTTCAACAACAACTGTCAACCAGATGTTGATGAGCCAGGACTAAGAAACTGGATCGTTCGGTTTGAAAGCCAGTACGATAAACGGTATGCCATCAGCAATGGCAATGGAGATTTGAGCATAGAGGTGGATACCGGGGAGTATAAAATGGTGCTTTTCCCCCCAAATACTTATTGGAAAGCCTGTGACTCCATTGTTTCCATTACAGTTCCGGATTTTTACGATACTGTTTCTGTTGCAGTGCCCGTACGGTCTGTGTTTGACTGTGCCCGCAATGAAGTAGACATCGTTACACCCATATTGCGCCGTTGCAGTGACAATATTTATAAAGTAAGATACTGCAATTCCGGCACCGTGCCCTCCATTAACACCAAGGTTAGGGTGGTGCTCGACCCCATGATGTCGTACCAAAGCAGTTCGATATCGGTGAACAACATACTGGGCGATACCCTGGTGTTTAACATTGGTACCGTACCAAATGGTGAGTGCAAAGATTTTACCGTAACGGCATTTTTGGAGTGCTTGGGTACGGTTGGGCAAGCACATTGTGTCTCTGCTTATATCACTCCGAATGACTTTTGCGATGTCAGCAGTGCTTGGGATAGCGCCATTATTGTAGCCAGAGCTTATTGTGAGAATGATACCGTTAAAATGCTGTTGCAAAACATTGGGCCTGGCGGCATGAATGGTCCATTGGGCTATGTAATTGCAGAAGATGTCATCATGCTCACAGCGCCAAATGATCCTGCTTTCCAATTCAAATTAGATGCCGGCCAAGATTCTGTTTATTGGACGCACCCAGCCAATGGAAGCACTTTCCGCATCATTGCCCAACAAAGCCCAGGCTACCCGGGCACCAGTTACCCTACTGCTGCCGTAGAAGGCTGCATCAGCGATACCAGCAGCATCGAGCCCTCACTGGGATTCTATACCATGTTCCCGGAAGGCGATGCTGATGCATTTTATGAAACCGATTGCCAAGAAAGTCAAGAAACCGATTACAATCCTGACCGACTGAAAAGAGGCCATCCCAAGGGCTACGACGTTGCCCACCATTACGTCAGTCCAGAAACCGATTTGGACTATTTAATCCAGTTCCGGAACACCAGTGCCGATACAGTGCGGCAGGTTATCATCCGTGATACCCTCTCCGCCTCACTTGATCCGGCTACGGTGTACCCTGGTGCCTCCAGCCATCCATATCTCTTTGAGATGTATGGCAACGGCATCGTACAATTTACCCTTGAAAACGCCAATCTACCACCAGGTGGCGGCGCGAGTGAAGGCTTTGTGAAGTTTCGTGTGGCTCAGAAACCAAATCTACCCTGCGAAACAATCATCTTCAACAGCGCCGCCATCTACTTTGATTTCAAAGCGCCGATCATGTCGACCACTACATTCCACACGGTTTGCGAATTTGATTCTTTCATAATCATCACCAAAACCAAGGAAATTTACTTTCCGAATGTCCAGGTGAAGACTTACCCTAATCCAGCCTCCGAATATGTGAATTTTGAAATCACAGGGGTTGACGCGGAACATTATACGCTTCAACTGTACGACATACAAGGCCGATTGATTGCTAATCTTTTTTACGATAATCCAATGTTCCAATTGTACCGTCACCAACTTCCGGCTGGCACTGTTATTTATCGACTTGCCGCTGATGGCAAGCCGCTTGCCGCAGGAAAGCTAATCGTTCGTTGACGGTGTTAGAGGCCATTCCAGACCGACTTACTCACATTCTTACCTGAAATTTAAAAGCGCCGCGTTGCAAATGTGCATCGCGGCGTTTTTTTATGGTGCGCTTTATTCCTGCTTCACCTTCCCCAATGCTGCAGGAAGGTTCATCCCTGCTTCGGTTCCAGCGAGAGCAACTATTTCCCCATAGTATCTGCCGATACTTCCGGGACGCCTTTATATATGCAGCGCAACCCACTGCGACAACAAAAATGGTCGCTTTACAACCAGCAGATTTTACTATATTTGTTGTTCCTGCTAACATTTGCATTGCCTACAGCCCTACCCAAGCCCCTGTAAAACCAGAAACCATACAGACCACTCACCACACAATTTAATTGAAATATATGCTCATTCAAATCAATACAGACCATAACATCACCGTCCATGATGCTTACAACGATAAACTAACCGACCTGCTTACCGACGAACTGAAGCGATTCAGTACCCATATCACCCGACTGGAACTACATCTGCCAACTCTGTACCATTTGAGCATTTCCTTACTTTGTCTCCAAGCGCAAATTATCAGTTTCCTACATTTGCCCTCTGCCAAACAATAGGTCTTTTCACTAAATCGCTTTACCTTATGTCCCGATGTTTTCCTGTCAAATTTTTCCTGTTGCTGTTTGCTATGGCGACAGTCAGCATTTCTGTCGATGCGCAACAAATGCAGGAGATTATTCAAAACGGCCTTCAAGCGGCTAAAGAGCAACATAAACTGACCGCTCGGGATATTTCCGAATGGGGTATTTCCGACCAGTACAGCGACAAAAAAACGGGAATTACCCACACATATATACAACAGGAAATCAGCGGGATTCGCATTTTTAACGCCGTGAGCAGCATGGCCATCCGTGATGGCAAAGTACTGAGTTTTGCCAACCGATTCTATGCGGATGCCACCGCCATGACGACTGGCACCAGCCCGGCGCTCCAACCCGAGCAAGCCATCAAAGCAGCACTGGAACATTTGGGTATTCAATCCAACAACAGGCCTGCCTTACAAGCTGAAGATCAGGTGCAACACCAATACACTTTTACACAAGCCGATGTCTCCAGGAAGCCTATTGAAGTGAGCTTGTATTATGTACTGCTGGAAAATACCCTGCGGCTTGGCTGGAATGTGACCATCGCTCCCCTGAACAGCCCGGATTGGTGGAATATCCGGATTGACGCCAAAGACGGTTCTTTTTTGGAAAAAAATAACTGGACCCTTCATTGTGATTTTGATTCGCCTGCGACTTCGGAACTACTACAGCCTGCAACGGGCAGCCCCCTGGAAACAGCGGGCAAGGTACCAGCAGGGAATGGTGCAGCAAGCTACAGGGTATTTGAGTTTCCATTGGAAGCGCCTAATTTTGGCTCCCGAACGGTGCAAGTGGATCCGGGCTCTCCGGAGGCTTCCCCTTTCGGATGGCATGATGTCGATGGGATCGTTGGCCCCGAGTACACGATTACCCGGGGCAACAATGTTTACGCCTATGAAGACCGCAACAATCAGGATTCGCCGGGCTATTCCCCGGATGGCGGTGCCAGCCTGAATTTTGATTTTCCGCTAAACCCCAACCAGGAGCCCACCGTGAACCAGGACGCCATTATTACCAACCTGTTTTACGTCAACAACATGCTCCACGATATCCTGCACCTGCATGGTTTTGATGAAGCTGCGGGCAATTTTCAGCAAACAAACTATTCAAATGACGGCGCCGGAAACGATTACGTCAATGCAGAAGCACAGGATGGCGGCGGCACCAACAATGCCAACTTTTCAACCCCAGACGATGGCAACAATGGGACCATGCAAATGTACCTGTGGACCAATTCTGCGCCCTCCGATATGCTGGTCAATGGGCCTGTAAACATCGCGGGAACCTATACCATCGTCGAAGCGGGGTTTGGACCCGGCCTGCTGAGCCCCATCACCAGTGATATTGTACTCGTAAACGATGGTGTTGACCCAACGACCGATGGCTGCGAGTCAGTTGTAAATGGGGCGGCCATCAGCGGTAAAATTGCGGTGGTGGATCGCGGCCTGTGCACGTTCGTGGTAAAAGTCGCTGCTGCGGAAGCATCCGGCGCCATTGCGGTTATTGTCATCAACAATTCCGCTGGAGCCCCCACGACCATGGGCGGAACCGGCAATGTCAATATTCCATCAGTTATGATTTCTAAGGCCGACGGGGATCTGCTGAAAGCACAACTCAACGCCGGCAACGCCGTCAATGTAACCCTAAAACCGCCATCCTCCAACAATGTGGATCTGGACGGCTCCCTCGATAATGGAATTGTTTCGCACGAATATGGCCATGGATTGTCGAACCGCCTGACCGGAGGGCCCGGGAACTCTAATTGCCTGAGCAACGGAGAACAAGGCGGCGAAGGCTGGAGCGACTGGCTGGCCCTGATCATGACCATCAAATCCGGGGATGTCGGCTCCAAATCCAGGGGCATAGGCACCTACGCGACTGGTCAGGCCACAACCGGATCAGGCATCCGGCGTTACCCCTATTCTACCGATATGGCGGTCAATCCGCAAACCTACGGCGATCTGGCATTCAGTACCGGGGTACACAATGTCGGCGAGATATGGTGCCAGGTTTTGTGGGACATGACTTGGAAATTAATCGAGGCAGAAGGCTTTAACCCTGATTGGTTGAACGGAACAGCAGGCAACAATACGGCCATGAACCTGGTGATTGAAGGCATGAAACTCCAAGCCTGCGGCCCCAGCTTCCTCGACGCCAGAGACGGCATACTGAAGGCGGATGAAATGTTGTACAACAATGCGCATCGCTGCCTCATTTGGAAAGCTTTCGCTGGCCGGGGCATGGGCTTTAGTGCCAGTGCCGGCAGTGCGGGCGTTGCAGGAGATGAGAGCCCGGCATTTGACCTGCCCAGCATTTGCCAAATAGCTACCGCTCCACCCATAGCCAATTTTGTCTCGGATACAACGACTTCCTGTTTCGGGATTTTCCATTTCACGGACAAATCCACCGCCACCCCGCAAACCTGGCTTTGGAATTTTGGAGATGGAAACACCAGCACCGAAACCAGCCCCTCCCATGTGTATGCCGTGGCGGGCACCTTCCCGGTGACCCTGATTGTTGGGAATACTTTGGGTGCCGATACCTTTTCGCTTTCGGTTACCTACCTGCCGCCAGCGGTGCCGATGATTTCTGGCACCACAACTGTTTGTGCCGGCTCAAGCACCACCCTCCAGGCCACCGCAGCCTCGGGCAACATTGTCGAGTGGCGCGAAAATGGCAATTTGGTGTATACCGGACCAGCCTTCCAAACCCCGACGCTGACGGCGAACACCAGCTATTCGGTGCAACAATTGGAAGAAAAGCCAGTGCTTCATGGTGGGCCAGTTGACAATACTTTGGGTGGTGGCGGCAACCACAACACCGGATTTGATGGTCGGCTGCTGTTTGAGGCATACGCGCCTTTCAAGCTGCTTTCTGTGCTGGTGTACGCGCAAGGTGCTGCCAGCAGGACCTTCAGCCTTTATGACGGCACGGGTGCGGTGGTACAGGAAGTAACCGTCAATGTCCCTGATGGTGCCTCCCGGGTGACCTTAAACATGGAAATTCCCGCCGCTGGTTTGTACAGCCTCGGCAACATCAGCCAAAACCTGTACCGCAACAATGCCGGAACCGTGTATCCCTATACGGTGCCAAACCTGGTTCGGATATACAGTTCCAACGCAACGGGCTCAAACGCCCTCATCTTCTACTATTATTTCTACGACTGGGAGATCCAGGAAACAGGTTGCGCCAGTATCCCGAGCGGCGTCATGGTGAATGTATTGCCGGTGCCGGTTGCCAACTTTAATGTAACCACAAACGGCCTCACCGCCAGCTTCAGCGATGGTTCAATTGGGAATTCAAGTTCCTGGGCCTGGAATTTTGGTGATGGAACGACTGTTTCCACGCTCCAAAACCCAAGCCACAACTATGCCAGCAGCGGAACCTATACCGTAGTACTTACCGTGTCGAACGGCAGCTGCAATGCCACCTACCAACAGGAGGTAACAGTTGCGCTGGCTTCCGGGACGCAGAACCTGGACAATTCCTACGGACTGAAATTGTACCCAAACCCGGCCAACGATCAATTGCACCTGGAATTTGAAAAGGCACCAGCCGCGGCACTGCTGCTGCAACTTTTTGATGCTGATGGACGGGAATGTTATACCGAAAAATTTGCGCGCCCCAACCGGAAAATCAGCATCCAAACAGCGGCTTTGCCCTCGGGCGTGTATAAATTGCAGCTCAGCGGCGATGTGGGAGTGATGGTGCGAAAAGTGGTGGTGGTGAAGCAATAGACGCTTGTTTCGCTTGTTTGTAAAGACCATGGGTCATCCCTTATTTTCGGGAATCCTTGGTGTTTTTAGGTGGAAGGGCTCGGCACTAGGCGAATCGGTTGCATTCGTTTTTACTTATTCGTCCGACCACGAAAAGTGGTCGGGCGAGGGCCATTTGGTCTGACGATTTTTCATCGTCCGACCAATAAGTATACACAAACGCCCAAGTTTACACCCGTTTTTTCTTCCATAAAATAAGGGATGACTCGTGTTTATTAGTGCGCAAATGACACGAGGTGCTGAAACGCAATTCCAAGCAAACGAACAACTATCAACGAAGAACTATCAACTATCAACGAAGAACGAACAACTATCAACTTGCCCCCACCAGCCACTGCTTAAAATCCGAAGACCGCTCCGTGCTTACAATCGTTTCTCCATCAATGGGAGGTTCAAGCAACACCTTTACCCTGCTCTTGGAATAAGGCTGCATTTCTTTGATGGCAGCTATATTGATCATAAACTGGCGGTTG
>Ga0163144_10026247_pt1 | contig 11336 bp, 12 predicted proteins | sample OliLak19BULKMAT1_FD_123175 | JGI IMG/M metagenome (GOLD analysis project Ga0163144, IMG submission 123175) | Freshwater microbial mat bacterial communities from Lake Vanda, McMurdo Dry Valleys, Antarctica - Oligotrophic Lake LV.19.BULKMAT1 | ecosystem: Environmental > Aquatic > Freshwater >... | reverse complement strand
TGGATCTTCTGGAGGTAGTCGTCGAGCGGCGGGAACCCCGCCTGCTCCACGGACCTGGCCGCGTCGGGCTCGCACCACGCCGCGGTGTCGACCGCGTGGTGCTCGCGGCACACCACCGGGCGGACCGCGTAGATCGAGCACCGGCGCTGGTCGTCGAGGAACGCGCACGGGACGCCGCGCCGCAGCGCCTCGATCGAGAGCAGGATGCCGGCGTCGCGGTCGCTCGCCGCCGACGCCGCGATCCAGCGATCGACGAGCTCGCCGATCCCCGCGCGCCACGTGGCGAACCGCTCCAGGAACGCGTCGCGGATCGCGTCGTGCTCGGGGCGGGCGAGCCAGCGCGCGATCATCTGCGCCTCGCCGGCACGGACCGCGGGGATGTTGTCGCAGCACCGCGCGCAGCCGGCGCCGCACGCGATCACGCGGCCCCGCTCGACGACCGCCCGATCGCGGGCGTCGGTGCCGCGATCGATCTGCTCGTGGAACATCCCGATGATCGTGTCGTTGTCGCGCGCGCGCACCACCGGCAGGTGTCGCTTGCCGTCCGACGACGCCTCGTGGAGCTCCTGCATCAGGCGATCGAGCCTCGTCATGCGCCTCCGCTCAGCGCCCCGACGATCTGGAGCTCGGCGCCCGCGGGGATCGCGGACGCGAGATCGTCTTGCCGCTCGCCGCCGACGAACAGGATCACGTGGCGCCGCACCCGATCCTGCTCGTCGATCACGCGGAACCGGAAGCCGGGGAACTGGCGGTCGAGATCGACGAGGACCGCGTCGAGCGTCGCGCCGGCGGCGGTGACCTCGGGCTGCCCGCCGGTGTAGCCGCGGAGCTGGGTCGGGACGATCACCTTCACGCAGGCTCACCCGCGGTGACCGCGAACACGTGCGGCAGGTGCCGGAACAGCAGCTGGAAGCTCGCGCCCTCGTCGATCGTCGACCACACCTCGCCCGACGTCGTGCCGAAGTAGAGGCCCACCGGATCGCGCAGGTCCGAGCACATCGCCTGGCGCTTCACGGTCCACCACGCCTGCGAATCCGGCAGCCCCGTGTCTTGGCGCTCCCACGACGCGCCCGCGTCGCGCGTCCGGTACAGCGACGGCTTGCCCCCCGGCGACGTCCGCGGCCAGTCGCCGGTGCCGTCCATCGGGAACACCCACGCGGTGTCGGGATCGCGCGGGTGCGCGATCACCGGGAACCCGACGTCGCCGATCTCCTTCGGCATCGCGCGGCCGACGCGCTCCCATCGATCGCCGGCGGCGCGGTCGAGCTTGTAGATGCCGCAGTGGTTCTGCTGCCACAGCCGATCCGGCGAGGTCGGGTGCTGCACCATGCAGTGCGGATCGTGGCCGAACAGGTACTCGGTCCCGTCCTCCTTCTTGGGCGCGAAGTCCATGTCGACGCCGAGGTTGAGCGGCGCCCACGTCGCGCCGCGATCCGTCGACTCGAACGTGCCGCCGCCCGACATCGACAGGTAGAGGTGCGCCGGGTCGCGGGGATCGACGAGGATCGAGTGCAGCTTGCCGCCGTCCGGGGTCTCGTCCTTGTCGCTGCCGACCCAGACGTGCTGCTCGGGGTGGTCGTTGAAGCCGGCGACGGCGTCCCAGGTGCGGCCGCCGTCCTCGCTGCGGAACAGCCCCTTCGGCGACGTGCCCGCGTACCAGACGTCGGGCTCACTCGCGTGGCCCGGGGTGAGCCAGAACACGTGATCGACGGCGCGACCTCGCGGCTCGCCCTTCGTGAACTGCGGCGGGCGCGCCGCCTCCTTCCAGCTGACGCCGTTGTCGTCGCTGCGGAACACCGTCGGCCCCAGGTGCCACTGGCGCGACGCCAGCAGGAGCGTCGTGCGATCGCGCGGGTCGAGCACGGCGTGGTGGCACTGCTGGCCGAGGTAGACCGGATCGCGCAGCGACCAGCTGCGGCGGTCCGCGCTCGAGGTCGCGATGAAGATGCCCTTGCGGGTGGCGAGGTAGAGCTGGACCGGCATGGCCGCGGACTGTAACTCGACTGGCCAGCCTCGCGTCCGGAGCCATAGTGCTCGGAACAGGAGGCGCTCATGCGAGACAGCATCCAGGTCGGTTACCAGGTGTTCGTGGCGGGAGGCGTGGAGGAGATCGGCGCGGTCCGCCACGTCTACGACACGGCGCCCAACGCGTTCGTCGTCTGGGTCGAGAACGCCGGCGACTTCACCGTGCAGCTCGACGCCGTCCAGGCCGTGACGTCGCAGAAGGTGATCCTGTCGCCGGACAAGCTCGACCCGCGCATGCTGGAGGCGATCGCCCACGCGCACGACGCCGAGCAGCCGAACGTCTAGCTCAGCTGCGCGATCACCCCGCGCAGCGCGCCGACGGCGTCGGTGGTGACGGGCGCGCCGTGCGCGAACATCAGGTGCTGGACGCCGCGGCCGGCGACGGCGTCGAGATCGGCCTTGAACGCGCGCTTGTCCTTGACGAGGAACAGGCGCGCGAACCGCGGCACGGACACCTGACCGGTCGGCGACAGGAAGATGCCGGGGATGCCGCCGCGCTTCGGGACGTTGAGGATCGCGTCGCTGTAGATCGCGGTGAGCGCGCCGCCGGTGGTCACCTCGAGCACGCCCTCGTGGGGCGTGCCGGGGAGCGGGCGGAGCTTGACGGTGTCGTCGGAGGGCGCGTCCTCGCAGACGCCGTCGACCGGCACGATCTTGCCGATCTTCTTCTTGCCGGCGACCGGCGCGATCACCTTGATGCTCGGGTAGCGCTGCTTCCAGATCGCGGCGTCCTGGCGGTGGAACGCGTTGGGCACGAACATCACCGCCGGCTCGCCGAACGCCTCGAGCTCCTTCATCGACGGCTCGTCGAGGGCGATCGCGTTGTGCACGAACAGGCGGCCATCCTTCATGCGGGCGACCACCATCTGGCGCTGGACCTTGCCCATCTGCCCGTTCACCCGCCACAGGTTGTCGGAGATCTTCTCGATCGGCTGGTGCGGCAGGACGGTCCATTCGGTGAAGCACTTCGGCATGGGCGCATCTTGCCACCGCCGCGACGAGAAGCTGACACCGCGGCGCGGGATTCCCGAGGGTTGCGCGCGGCGCTGACCGTGTCGCGCTCGGCGCGCTGGGTGCGCGGCACGCGCTAGGTCGTGACGGTGACGATCTTCGAGGCGAGCATCGCGCCGTCGGTCATCCGCGCGACGTCGAAGGTCACCCGCGCGCGCTCGGCGGCGGTGATCGGCGCGAGCACGCCGTCGTCGGCGAACGTGGTGTCGGGCTGCCCGAACTCGGTGTAGTCGGCGTGCGTCGCGAAGATCCCGGTGGTGATGTCCTCGGGGAAGAACAGCTGCGAGATCCGGTAGGTCGTGCCGCCCGACGCCACCTGGAAGTGGATGTGGATCGCGCGGCCCGGGTACCAGCCGGGAAAGCAGGTGTCGAAGAACACCTTGCCCTCGGCGTCGGTGGTGCGGACGCCGCGCATGTAGTCGGCGGCGATCGTGGCGGGGTCGTTGCCGCTGCAGAACGCGGGGCTCGGCGTGTCGCCCGAGTACACGCCCTCGACGTTGGTGTGCCAGATCTTGACGGTCGCGCCGACGAGCGGCGCGCAGCTGGTGTCGATCACCTGCAGCGCGAGGCGCACGGGGATGCCGCGCCAGCCCTCGGACACGTCCTCGCGATCGAGGTCCGTCGCGGTGGTGCACGGCCCGGCGGTCGTGGTCTCGACGATCACGCACGACGTGGCCGCGACCGTGAACGGATCGGGGTACGTCGCCTTGTCGGTCATCGCCGCGGTGCCGCCGCTGGCCCAGCCGCCAGGGTCGATCGCGTCGGGGGCGGGCGCGGCGTCTGGACCGCCCTGCGCGTCCGGGCTCGACGCGCCGTCACCACACGCCAGCGGCAGCGCCGCGAGGCCGAGCCCGAGCTGGCGGAGGAGCGTGCGCCGGTCGATCGTCATCGCGGCGAAGCATGTCACGGTGCGCCATGTTCGTGAACGGCTACATCGAGCGGCTGATCCGCCAGATCGGCCAGATCGTGGCGCGCACCACGACCCGGCAGGAGGACGTCGAGACCGCGGTCACCCCCGACGAGATCGACGCGGCGTGGAGCGAGCTGCTCGGCATCCCGCCCGGCCTGCTGGACGTGATCGACGCCGCGGCCCTCGCCACGCTGCTCGGCCAGCCGGAGAAGCAGCGGCTGGGCGCCGACCTGCTCGAGGCCGACGCCCGCGCCCGCGACGCCGACGATCCGCTCGGCGCCGAGCGGCGGCGAGCGCTCGCCCGCGCCCTCCGCGATCAGTTCACCGGTTGAACCCGACCGTCAGCATCGCGGTGCGCCCGCCGGTGACGGCGCGGGTGTCCTCGACGCTGCCGCCGCGGCGCGCGGTCCGGCCCTCGAGGAGGATCGTCATGCCCCGGCGCTGGTAGCCCACCCACGCCTCCGCGCGCGCCTCGTGATCGGTGAAGTGCGGGTCCGCGGTGAGCGTCTCCTGGTCGCGGTCGTGGCCGTCGAGCGAGCCGAACAGCGTGCCCGACACGGCGCCGCCGACGCGGACCTTGCCGTACGCGACGTCGACGTGCGGCTTCACGAACGCGCCGACGCCGTAGTAGTAGGGCCGCGGCTTGTCCTGCATGACGTTGCGGATCACCTCGGTGGGGTGAGCCGTGCGCCACGCGTCGTAGGCCTGCGACTTGACCATCGCGACGTCGAGGAACGCGTCGGCGCCGACCGCCATCGTCAGCCCGCCGCGGCGCATCGACATGTCGACCGTCGGCCCGACGCCGACGGTGGTGAGCAGATCCCACGCGCGCTCCGGGCGCGCCTTGTGGTTGCGGTAGCCGAACCGCGTCGTGAGCGCGGCGAACGTGCGGCGCGCGGCGCGGTTCTGGTACCAGCCCGCGAGGTTGGCGCGCGCCTCGCCGTCGATCGAGCGGACCGCGTCATCGGCCTGGATCTCGGCGGCGAACCGCACGGCACGGCCGCCGCCGACCGTCCCCTCGCCGCGCGTCGGCACCGTGCTGAGGTCGCCGCTGACGTCGACCACGCCGAACGGCGAGGCGCCCGAGGTGCCGACGCCGGCGCGCGCCGCCCACTGCGTCTCGTCGGCGTGGTGGAGGATCTGGTGCGCCGCCTCGCCGAGCGGGATGCCCGCGGTCGAGGTCGTGAGCATGTCGTTGATGCTGCCGTACTCGGCCCACTCGAGGAACACCTCCCACGTGCCCGACGCGAGCGTCGAGATCGCGAACGCCTCGCCGATGCCGTAGTGGTTCTCGCGCGCGAGCAGGTGGGTGAGCATCCCGAACCCGGGGTGACCGAGCGCGTTGATGTCGTACTCGTTGCCGTCGAACCGCCAGCCGCCGCCGGTGCCGAGCTTGGCCTCGATCGCCTCCATGCCCCACGGCAGCTGCCAGTCGACGATGTTGGGATCGCCGTTGTCGCGCCAGTACCAGCGATTGCCCACGCCGAAGATCCCGGCGAGCTCGATCGCCATGCGCCGGTGGTGGCGCTTCGCGCGCGGCGCGGTGACCTCCACGCCATCGAGCTCGTCCTCGCTCGGCTCCGCGGTCGCGACCGCCGCGTTGCCAGCCATTGCCACCACCGCCAACCCGAGCGCCATCGTCGTCTTGTTCATGCACCCATCGTCAATGCAAGCCGCGTGAGACCTGCAGGGGCCTCCGCGTTGCAATCGCGTGAGACCGTGGGTGGTGAAGGTGTTGGAGACCTGACGCTAGGTGCCGAGGACGAAGGCACCGCCGAGGCCGGCGGCCAGCTCCTCGGGGCTCACGCGGCCGTCGTGGTCATGGTCGAGCGCCTCGAACACCGCCGTCGAGCCGGCCCACTCCTCGCGGGTGATGAAGCCGTCGCCGTCGAGATCGAACGCGCGGAAGAAGTCGTGCGCGGTCGTGCCCGCCTTGGCCTTGTGCTGGCGCGCGCGCTGGCGCTCCAGCAGCAGCTGCTCGAGCGCGACCAGCGCCTTCGAGAACCCGGCGATGCCCTCGTCGAGCTTCTCGGTCGCCATGCGATCGGCGGCGTGCGCGGCGCGGAACGCGGCCTCGTCCATCGGCGTCTTGGGGATGTCCATCGTCGCCGCCTTGGCGGGATCGAGCTTGCGCACCAGCGTGCCCTCCTGCGCGCGCAGCTCGGCGAGCAGGCTCGGCGCGATCGTGAGCAGGTCGCAGCCCGCGAGCTCGATGATCTCGCCGAGGTTGCGGAAGCTCGCGCCCATGATCTCGGTCTCGTAGCCGTGGCGCTTGTAGTAGTTGTAGATCTTCGTCACCGACAGGACGCCCGGATCCTCAGCGGGCGGGTAGCTCTCGCGCCCCTCGGCCTTCTTGTACCAGTCGAGGATCCGGCCCACGAACGGGCTGATCAGCCGCGCGCCCGCCTCCGCGCACGCGATCGCCTGGTGCAGGCCGAACAGCAGCGTGAGGTTGCAGCGGATCCCCTCTTTCTCGAGCACCTCGGCGGCGCGGATGCCCTCCCAGGTCGACGCGATCTTGATCAGCACCCGCTCGCGGCTCGCGCCCGCCGCCTCGTACTGCGCGATCAGCGCGCGGCCCTTGGCGATCGACGCGTCGGTGTCGTACGACAGGCGCGCGTCGACCTCGGTCGACACCCGGCCCGGCACGATCTTCAGGATCCGCAGCCCGAACTCGACCGCGAGCCGGTCCACCGCGAGCCCGATCAGCTTGCCCTCGTCGGTGGTCTGCGCCGCCGCCCACGACAGCGCGCCGTCGACCACGTCGGCGTACTCCGGCATCTGCGCGGCCGCGGTGATCAGCGACGGGTTGGTCGTCGCGTCGCGCGGCTGGAACTGCTGGATCGAGTTGACGTCACCGGTGTCGCACACGGCGACCGTCATCGTCGTGAGCTGCTCGAGCATGGAGGTCATGCCCCACGATACGCCGGCTCAGGACCGGCCGTGGATCTGGTTGGTCTCGAATGCGCGGGACACGTTAGGCTCCGTGCATGCCCGCGCTGCAGCCCGCGCTCGACGCGCTCCACGCCGGCGACGCCGCGGCGCTGACGCGGCTGCTCGACGCCGACCCCGCGCTGGTCGCCGCGCGGGTCGCGTCGCGCGACGGTCACTACTGCGGCTACTTCTACCGGGCGACGCTGCTCCACCACGTCGCCGGCAACCCGTCGATCCGCCCGCTGCCGCCGAACACCGTCGCGCTCGCGACGCTGCTGCTCGACCGTGGCGCCGAGGTCGACGCCGCCACCGAGGCCGGGCCGTCGCAGCCCGACGACATCGGGTGGAGCGCGCTCGGCCTGGTCGCGACCAGCGACGAGGCGCGGCGCGGCGGTCATCAGGCGGCGCTGCTCGAGCTGCTCGTCGCGCGCGGCGCCGACGTCGACTTCCGCGACGGCGGCCCGCTGATGGGCGCGCTGTACTACAGCGAGCAGGACGCCGCGCGCTGGCTGGTCGAGCGCGGCGCGCGCGTCGATCTCGTCGCCGCCGCGGGCCTCGGCCGCATCGAGCTCATGGCGCAGCACGGCGAGCACACGCTGGTCCACTACTGCCAGCGCCGCGGGCGGCCGACCACGCGCGCCGAGGTGCTCTCGCTCGCGCTGTGCTACGCGAGCCTCGGCGGTCACGGCGACGCCGTCGCGTGGCTCCTCGATCAGGGCGCGTCGCCGAGCGAGCGCGCGCCGTTCGATCACGACGCGACGCCGCTCCACTGGGCAGCCCTCCACGATCGCGCCGACGTCGTGGCGTTGCTGCTCGCGCGCGGCGCCGATCGCACGGTCCGGGATCGCACCTACGACGCGACGCCCTCGGGTTGGGCGGCGCACAACGGTCACGCCGAGCTGGCCTCGACGCTGGCCTGATCAGGGCGACCAGACGAGCGGCGTGCGGAACGTCAGGCCCAGGGTCGCCTGGAGCGGGTTGACGTCCTTGTCGATCGCGCGGACCGCGACCTCGGCGTAGACGCCGATCGCGTACGTGCCGAGGAAGATGCCGCGGGGCTCGATGCCGACGCCGCTCGCGTACAGCTCGGCGGTGAGGCGGCCGGCGGCGCCGAACCCGACGCCCTCGTCGCCGAACGCGTCGGCGCCGAAGTACTCGCCGCGACCGGTCGCCCACGTGCGCCAGAACCGGCCGTGGTTGAGGACCTTGCCGACCTCGAGGTACGCGCCGCCGATCAGGACGTCGTCGTCATCCGTCGCCGGCGTGGCGTTCTCGCCGCCGATCATCGCGACGCCGAAGATGCCGAGGCCGACGTCCCACATCGTGGGGACCGGGCTGAGCGACGCCCAGTGGACGCCGGCGCGCAGCTCGACGCCGGACATGAAGCCGCTATCACCGCTCGCGCCCACGAGGCCGATGTCGACCTTGAGCGGCAGCATGATCTTCGGGCCGGGGCGACGGCGGTAGCGGCGCGGCGGATCGCTCGGCGGAGCGCGGTGATCCCGGGTCTCGGGCCGGGTCTCGGGCGCCTGGGCCGGCTGGGGCGGCGGCTGACGGCGGTGATCCCGCTCCTCGACCTGCGCGGACGCGGTCGCGGCGTCCAGGGCAACCAAACCGAACGCGAGCAGAACGAAGGTCTTGGCTAGGCTTTGCATCGGCCGTCTCATTATCACCGTTCGTGCCACCCGCCGGCGCACCAGGCTCCGGCTACTTAGCCCCCGGATCGTGAACACGGGTTGGCGAGCCACGGGCTGCGACCACAGTCGGCAGTCGTGCAAGCGGCTGATTGCCATGACCCCGACCGGTCCGGCCGCCAGCCGTGCGAGCCTTGGGGGATGCGGCGTCTCGCTCTCGCGTCCGTCCTGTTCTCGTCCTCGATCGCCTCGGCAGATCCTGGCAACACCCCCGTCATCGGCGGCTCGAACGCCGCCGCCGGCAAGTGGCCCGACGTCGTCGCCGTGCTGTTCGACGGTGAGCAGGGCTGCACCGGCACGCTGATCGCGCCGAACTGGGTGCTCACCGCCGGTCACTGCGCCGACACCACGCTCGATGGCGTCCTGATCGGGACGTCGTCGCTCGCGCGGCCATCGGAGGGCGAGACCATCCCCGTCATCCGCTCGATCGAGTACCCGAACAGCTGGAACACGTTCGACGTGATGCTGCTCGAGCTCGAGCGCGACTCGACGCGCACGCCGCGCGTGATCGCCACCGGGTGGGCGCGCCACGACATCGTCAACGGCGCCGAGGCGGCGCTGGTCGGGTACGGCGCCGTCGACCGCGACGGGACCCGGTACGTCAACGAGCTGCAGGAGGCGACGTCGACGATCACCGACGCCGGCTGCACCGCCCATCAGGGCTGCAACTCCGGCGCGTCGCCCGCCGGCGAGCTCGGCGCCGGCGGCGGCGGCATCGACACCTGCCCCGGCGACTCGGGCGGCCCGCTCTACCTCGTCACCGACTACGGCACCTTCCTCGCGGGCGTCACCTCGCGCGGCTACGACACCAACCAGTTCTGGTGCTCCGAGGGCGGCGTCTACGCGCGACCCGACGCGGTCGTCGACTGGATCGAGGAGCAGACCGGCGTCGACCTCGTCGACGCGGCCGGCGCGGAGGCCGAGGCGCTGACGGCCGAGACGGGCGAGGCGGGCTACGCCACCGTCGATCCCGCCGATCCGCACGACGGCACGACCCACACGTTCACGATCGTCACCCCGCCCGAGCACGGCGTCGCGACGATCGACGCCGACGGCGTGGTCACGTACACCAGCGTCGACGGCTACCTCGGCGCCGACGAGCTCGAGGTCGAGGTCGCCGACGCCGACGATCCCGAGCGGTTCGTCCGCACGATCATGAAGATCGAGGTCGTCGAGAGCACGGGCTGCTGCCAGGCGGGCAGCGGCCGCGGCACCGCGACCCCGGTGCTGCTCGTGCTCGCGGTCGTGCTGTGGCCGCGCCGCCGCCGCTCAGCTCGGCGGCGGTAGGAAGTTGCCGAGCGTCTGGCGCCGGCCGCGGATGAAGTAGCCCAGCTGCGCCTGGCCCTCGGTGATCCCGGCGGCGTCGAACGGCTTGCGCGGATCGGCGGCGACGTACGGCGCGATCTGCGCCTCGACCTCGGCGCGCAGCGCCTCGAGCCCCAGCTCCTCGGTCATCGTCTGCAGCGCCCAGGTCTCGGCGACGTAGGCCTGGTAGCAGGCCGGCACCTCGTGGCAACGCGCGGCGAGCACCGAGGCGGTCTGCGCGGGCGAGTAGTCCGCCGCGAAGAACGACTCGTCCATGCCGGTCGGCAGGAACCACAGCTTGCCGCTCGTCGGGTCGGAGTAGAGGTAGTAGTCGTCGCCGGGGACGCTGTACGGGAACGCGTCGAACTGGCCGATCACCGACTCCATCGCCCAGAACCGGCGGAAGTGGGCGAGGTCCACGTACTGGCTGGCGGCCGCGAGCGCGGCCTCGGGGTCGGCGATCGTCAGCGCCGCGGCGAGCCCGTCGAGCAGCGCGCGATCGTCGTCGCCGGACTCGAGCTCGTAGTCACCGACGAACTCGGGCGCGAGGTCGACGTCGGTCGCCTTGTAGAGCGAGCCCTCGTTGTCATCGAACCAGCCGCCGATCATCCGCTTCTTGACCGTCTCGAGGCTGGTGTAGAGGCCGTACGCCGCGCCGTTGATCGTCAGCAGGACGTGGTTGGCGCGTGAGGCCGGCAGCCCCGCGTCGCGCGCGACCTGGTACGCGAGCCGCTCGTGCATCATCGACGGGTCGCTGACCATGTTGTTCAGGGTCAGGTCCTTGAGGCCGTAGAACGTCGCGTCGGGCACGTACTCGTCGATCTTCACCCGCAGCGACGGCTTGCCGTCGATCGGCTGGAACGAGTTCTGGCCCTTGAGGTGGACGCCGACCGGACCGTACGTCCCGCCGCGGTAGGTAATCGTGGCCGGCACGTACGTGCGCGGCTGCGCGGCGAGCGCGGCGCGCGCATCCGGGGTCATCGTCAGCTCGATCGTCTCGATCGATGCAGGATCGTAGAACTGCTCGCTTTCGCCCGGATCGACCCACGGCTCGGGGACCGGCTCCTCGGAGAAGCACCCGGTGGAAGCGGCGAGAATCAGAGCGAGGCAGCTGGCGACGCGACGCATGGGTCGCGACATTGCGAACCGCGTGCCGGCCTCGCTCACGCCCGGTGACGAGGCCCGATCACGCCGTAGCGCCTGAGCTTGCGGTACAGCGTCGCTGAGCCGATGCGGAGCTGCGCGGCGGTGCGCGTCTGGTTGCCGCCGTTCAGCTCGAGGGCCGCGAGGATGTACTCCCGCTCGATCTCCTCGAGCGGCCGCACCGCGCCGGTGGTCGCGACCGGCTTGGGGAACGCGCCGCGGATCTCCTCGGGCAGGTCGTCGAGCTCCACGCGACTCCCTTGCGCGAGCGCGACGGCGCGCTCCATGGCGTTCTCGAGCTCGCGCACGTTGCC
>Ga0163144_10026244_pt1 | contig 11336 bp, 8 predicted proteins | sample OliLak19BULKMAT1_FD_123175 | JGI IMG/M metagenome (GOLD analysis project Ga0163144, IMG submission 123175) | Freshwater microbial mat bacterial communities from Lake Vanda, McMurdo Dry Valleys, Antarctica - Oligotrophic Lake LV.19.BULKMAT1 | ecosystem: Environmental > Aquatic > Freshwater > Lake... | reverse complement strand
GCTGGCGGAGGGACATGATATTCCGTTGGTAGTTGTCAGGCCGATGGTCGATCCCAACGCGAAGAAATTGCCGCCGATGCCGGTGCGCGATTGGGCAACGGAAAACAACTTGCCGATCTTTGAACCGCAGAGCATCAACGACCCGCAATCGATCGCCGAGCTCGCAAAATTCAGACCCGAATTGTTCTTTGTTTGCGACTATGGCCAAATCCTCTCGAAAGTCTGCCTCACTGTCCCGCCGCTTGGCGGAATCAACTTGCACGGTTCGCTTTTGCCGCGTCATCGCGGCGCCGCACCGGTTCAGTGGGCGTTGCTGCGCGGTGATCTCGAAGCTGGCGTGAGCGTGATTCACATGACGCCTCGACTCGATGCCGGCCCAGTGCTTTCGATCGCATCAACCAAGATCATGCCCGACGAAAATGCCGGGCAACTCGAACCTCGCCTAGCCGAAATCGGCATCGAAGCGACCTTGCAAGCCATTCAGCAGTTGTCGTGCTGGGATCGGACCTCTGAAATCGGCATTTTTCAATCCAATGATGGCGTCACCAAGGCTCCTCGATTTGCCAAGTCGCATGGACAGATCGATTGCCGATTGCCTGCTGAATATTTGGTGCGGTTGATTCTAGCCTTGCAGCCGTGGCCGGGGACTTTTGCCGAGCTGCAGTTGGCGGACGGCAAACGCATTCGAGTGCTGCTGCGGGCCGCGCGGGCCATTGATCACGACAGCGCTCGATCGCCCGGCGAAGCTTGGTCTTGTAACACTGCAGAGCTCGGCGTGCAGTGGAATGCACCCTGGCAGCGCGTGCTCGCCGTCGCGACCGCGTCCGGTACTTTATTAGTCGCTCGCCTCCAACCTGCCAGCAAGCGTGAAATGGACGCCGAGGAATTTCTGCGCGGACAGGCGATTCAAAACGGCGCTCAATTCGTACTCCCCGACCCGCCCATTTCCGAGTTACGCTAAGGCACAGTCCGACCACAACTCAGCCACGCTGCCAATCGAGCTCGACCCTAATACAGTAGCGCTGCATCGCGACGCTTGCGGAACTCTTCCAGATCCGCAGCGTAAATTTCCTCCAACTCCTTCACCGTTGCTCCTGCCACAATCGCATCGCGCATCTTGTCGTTCACGAGCAGAGTTTTAATGTCCGCTCCCTTCCATTGATCCGGATAGAGCTTCTGCAAACCAACTGCAACAGTCAAACCGATCGTCAATGCATCGAGTGCATTCACGTCAGTAACAACTAAATCAATACCACCACAAACTTTGTTCTCATGCTTGCTCGACGTGGGTGTCATGCTGCGAGCTATCGCGCGGACGCCTCGGACTTGCTGATCATTGAACCACTTCGCCAACTGTCGACTTTGAATCCAGGGTGCCCCCAACCACTCAAACGGACGATCAGTGCCGCGGCCAACGGAGATGTTGCTGGTCTCGAGCAGACCGATGCCAGGATACAGTCGAGCCGCAAGAAAGGAACGCATGTTAGGCGATGGGTCGACCCATTCCTGCCCGGTCTGATCGAGCGACTGGTCTCGTTCCCAATTGCGCACAGGAACAATATGCAGATCTAATTTCAAATCCAGTTCTTTGCGAAACATTACCGCCAACTCGCCGACGGTCATTCCATGTTGCACCGGTAGATTATGACACGCAACAAAGCTCTCACGCCCTGGATCAACCATCGACCCAGCCACCGTGACTCCGCCAATTGGATTCGGACGATCTAAAATGATCAATTGCTTACCGTGCTCAGATGCAGCCAGCATGCACTCTTTCATGGTCGAAATGTAAGTGTAAAAGCGGCAACCGATATCCTGAATGTCGTACACCAAGCAATCGACCTGCGCGAGTTGCTCGGCGGTGGGCCGTCGCGTTTTTCCATACAGCGAATAGATAGGCAGTTTCAATTCAGTAGCCGTTGAGTCGCCGATGCCGGCTTCGTCCAGCAAGCCTTCGAATCCATGCTCGGGACTGAAGATCGCTACAAGCTGCACGTCCTTGGCGGTTCGCAACAGATTCGCGGTCGGTATGCCATCCGAGGTTCGTCCTGTGTGATTCGACACCAGCCCAACTCGCTTGCCACGCAGCAAACGGAACTGCGATTCGCGCAGCACATCCACACCCAGCATGACTGGAGCAAGCGGGTCTGCGGGCGGAAGAGCCGGCAAGCAATGCTCAACGATTGTCTTCGAGACCTTGCCCGCCAAGCGATTTACATTTCCCTTGCCGTCAGGATGCAAGCGGTTGCTTAGAAACACGAAAAAGCAATTGCGAATGGGATCGATCCATAAGACCGTGCCAGTAAAGCCGCCGTGACCAAACGCGGCTCCGCTCAGCACCTCGCCACTGTTGTAACTGTAAAGCGAATGGTGATCGAAACCGTTGGTCCGAGAGAGAATTCCGAAATCAGACTTCATCTCGAGAGCATGCGGAGCGGTCATCTTCACGACCGTTTCCGGCCGCATGATTTGAACACCCCCAAGCGATCCATCGGCCAACATCATCTGTGCGTAACGCGAGATATCGTCCAGTGATGAGAAGAGACCTGCATGCCCCGCCACTCCGCCCATCAAGGCGGCTCGCGGATCGTGCACTGCACCTCGCAACATCGCGCCCTCACGCGCCTCCGTCGGTGCAATCCGCGGGCGCAGCGACTCGGGCGGCAAGTATCCCGAGTCCTTCATACCGAGCGGATCGAAGATGTTGGCCTTCGCGAATTCATTTAATGGTTGACCACTGGCACGTTCAACGATTTTGCCCAGCAACTGAAAGCATACATCGCTGTACACCAACTTCGTCCCCGGTTTCGACTGAATCTTCACCGCAAACAAATTCTTCCAAGCCTCTTCAACGCCCGACTTGTATTCCCCGATGGCGTTATCCGGAATCAATCCTGCGGTATGAGTCAGCAAGTGTTTAACGAGAACTTCGTCCCGCCCGTCACCTGTGAACTCAGGCAAGTAAGTTTTCACTGGTGCTTCAATATTGACTTTGCCCCGCTCTGCCAGAATCGCAATGCTGGTCGCGGTCGCCACCGGCTTGGTGATCGATGCCATATCGAAGATCGTATCCAACGTCATCGCTTCCGTTTCTTTCTCGACCGCGCGATTGCCGTACGTATCCCTCACCAACCATTTTCCAGCGTGCCAAAAACCAACCACCGCTCCAGGCAAATCCCCCGCTTCGATCGCTGCTTCAATAGCCTCGCGAACCTCCGACTTTGCTTGAGCGAGTTTTTCGCCCTCGTCCGCTTGCACAGCAAAAGCCCGCCCGCCCGCTGAACAAACTATTAGCGAACAGACCAGCATCCACGCAGTTTTAGCAGCCAGCTTCATTTCGAACCTGTTTTTTAAAGTGATCGTTTCAAAAGTTGTCTTTTTAATCGCAATACAGCATCATACTTGCGCGGAGACAGGGAGGCGAGAAGCGAGCCTTAGGAACAGTCCCGAAATTGATTCCCTCTTTAGCGAAACGGCGCGAGCGGGCTGTTGATTTAATTGATTTCCAACTGCTTAATTTCCGATCACAACCCGAAGCATAAGCGAGTGGACGGTTCATGTCCCTTGCTAATGCGGCGGGTTACTAAATCAACAGCCAGCAAGCCGTCCGGTGTCAAAGAACCGGAGGGCTCGTGCCCTACCGCTAAAGTTTGAATGCGGGAGTTGATTCGGGGCTGTGCGGTGGAGAAAAGGGCTTGAAGTAGGCGCCGAAAAAATGCCTGCGATGAGCAACAACTCTGACTCCTGCGTAATCTTTAACGCTGTAAGGAAATTTTGTACGCCCGGGCGAAGGCCAGGTCGATAACCCTCTTGTGACTTCGCGGAATCTAATCCATCGCCGCGGGCCATCACATTGGGATGAGTCCAGGATCCAGGACTCATCAATATTGCGCAAGGACGACGCTAGCCTATTGGTTCTTTGAAGCGCAATTGGACAGCACATGTCATTGGAATGGTTTCACGCTATGCTCGGCGCGATGTTCGTCGGGGTATGGATAATAGTCGGCCAAATTTTGGCCACCGAACGGTTCAGGCACGAGACCGATCCGTAAACGCTCGACACATCGCTTACTCGCGGAAGCGCTCAAGCGGATTCTCGGGCCATGCATGCTTCGGATAGCGAGCCCGCAATTCTTTTCGAACTACCGGGTAGGTGTTCTTCCAGAAGCTCGCCAAATCGTCAGTAATTTGCTGGCAGCGCATGTTCGGCGCCAGCAGATGAAGCAACAGCGGAACACGCCCGCCAGCAATTCGCGGCGTCTCCGAGAGACTGAAGAACTCCTGAATCCGCGCTGCCAAAATCGGTGGCTTGCCCAGTTCGTACTGTAGCAACACACTTCTTCCGCTCGGTAACGTAAAATTCTCCGGTGCATTTTGTTGCAATAGCCGACGGTGATGGGCGTCGAGCAATCCTTCTAACAGACTCCGCCATGGAAGTTGCCGCAGTTCCTCCACACTTCGCGAGCCGTAACACCATTGCTGTAGCGGTTCCTGCAAGTCCTGCGGAGCCAGCGATGGCAAACCACTATCCGGCATGGCCTCTGCCAACCAACGCACGCGCGCCAACCAGCTGTTCAATTGCTTGTCATCCGTCGGCAGTACTTTATGCCAGTGCTGTATCGCAGCGGCGGCCAGCATGTTCGCGGTCCCCTCGTCCAGCGGAGTCGCGATGGGCGTTTCTTCGATAATCAAATCCATCCAATAAGTCCGTCGCCTGGTAACAACGGTCCCCTGCGTTGGATGCATGAACCGATCATCGCTTTGTCGCAGATGCTCAATCGGCAACCACTCCGGTGCGATGCTCGACGCTTGCCGCACACTCGCTTCGCTCGCACCAGCATCGAGATCGATGCACAAAAACAATTCCGCCTCGCGCACACCTGAACTACTCTCCAGCTTCACTCCGCGACCGCCGACCATCAATCCACGTGCATCGTGTGGACTTCGGCGGCGTGCAAGCCGATCAGGAAACGCGGCCAACAGCGCACGCGGCAACTGGTCCGTCAGCGGTTCTTCGGAAATTCGCCCGAGCGTCTGAGCAACCTGCTGTGACAACTGCTCAGCAACTCGCGAAACCTGCTGCGCGGGTCCCGGCTTGATCGCAAGCGTTGACGTTGCAGCGGCCTGTCTGCGGGCTTGAAGGAAATCGCTGAGCACACTCAAACGGTGCGTGACGTCGCAGGCGTGATGTTGCGATTGACGAGTGAACGGCTGCTTTGAATAACCTGCTGATGAATGCCTATCGAACACATCCCGTTCCGATAGCATCGAAGCGGCCAGTGCTGCGGCTTGGGGCACTTTTAAAGCATGACCTTCAAGTAACAATCGCGCTAATCGTGGATGCACAGGTAGTTGCAAAAGTTGTCGCCCCAGCGCCGTCGGATGGCCATTCGCGACCGCACCAATCCGCTCTAACACTTGCGTCGCTAACTCAATCGACGACTCCCGAGGAGCAGTAACCCAAGGGAACGCGGCTGGATTCGATTCGCCCCAACACAGCAATTGAAGAACCGCACCCGCCAAGTCAACTCGCAATATCTCCGGCTCGAGATGCTCTGGTCGCGCTCGATTGGTGGCTTCATCCCACAAACGATAACAGACGCCCGATGATGTTCGGCCCGCACGACCCGCTCGCTGCACAGCCGACGCTTGGGAGATAGGCTCCAATTGCAACCGATTCAGTCCCAGGCTGGGATCAACTCGCTGCACTCGCGCCCATCCACTGTCGACCACTATTCGTACGCCATCAATGGTCAGCGAAGTCTCTGCGATGTTAGTCGACAAAATTATTTTGCGGTTCGCAGAGGGCTGCAACACACGGTCCTGGTCTTGAGAAGCCATCTCACCGAACAGTCGCATTACTTCCCAACCTTCACGTTGAGCTCGACCTTCAAGCTGCCTGGCGACTTGCTCAATTTCGCCCGCTCCAGGCAAGAAGACCAACACGTCACCCGCGTGCTCAGCCGCGGCTGCAACGGTACGCTCGGCAGCCAAATCGACCAACTTGCCGCGATCTCCAAAACGACTGTAATGAATAGCAATAGGATGCAATTGCCCTGGAACTCGAATCACAGGTGGCTGGTCCAGGTATTCACAGATCGCATGTGTGTTCAGCGTGGCACTCATCACCACCAATCGAAGATCCGGCCGCAGTTCCGCTTGAATGCGACGCAGCATCCCTAACAGCAAATCGTACTCAAGCGACCGTTCATGGAATTCATCTAAGATAACAACCGATGTCCCAGCCAACTCAATGTCCGCTTGCAGTTGTCGCAGCAGAATGCCTGGCGTCATCGCGATCAGTCGTGTGCTGGCAGTCAGGCGATGATCAAAGCGAACTTGATATCCGACCAGCCCACCGACGTCCACTCGCAGTTCGCCAGCAATGCGTGACGCAGCAGCTCGCGCAGCAATTCTGCGAGGCTGAACCAAAAGGACCTTACCAACGCCTTCACCGGAGCGGGTGCGATAACCATGCAGGATAGCTGGCGCGACCCGCGTTGTCTTACCGGCACCAGGCGCCGCTTCGACGATCAGACAAGAACTCTCAGCCACCTTGGCTATGATCTCTTGAAGGGCATCGTCGATGGGTAATCGAGATTTGTATTGAATCACATCATTGCATCGATTGGAGCTCTTGAGTCGCGACGTGTGAGGTAGAAAGGTTGGTCGGGCAATCAGTCGTCCCGCTTCCAAACCAGCACGGTACGCTTCGTGCATTCGCGACCAAACAATCCGCCATTTTAAGCGAGAAACGTTTTAGTGCGAGCACGGGATGAGCAACGAGACTATTCGTCAATCGTTGGTGCAACCTGAGGGCAAAGAAGATGACGCAGCGGCTCTCCGGTCACGTCACTGCAGGCAATATAAAAGGCCATGCAGTCCTTCGCCCCATACGCACAGCAGCTTATGAATTCAATTTCACACTGACTGGGAACGGCTTTGCCCGTATCTGCATGGACTTGGCCGGATAGCGAAAACGGATAGCGAGGACCTGCAGCCCCACCTTGGCCCGGCACAACTGCGGAAGCTTGCGGATAAACCTGGACCACCGCTCCGCAGTTGCAATCGCCACCCGCAAGACTACCTGCAATTGGTCCCGGCAGTATGACGGTCGCCCCGTGTCCATATACAATGTGACTCTGCGGACAAGTGACTCCACAAGTCGGAGCTACCACTGAGTAGGTCGGTTGCGCATAAACTGTATTGCACATTGAGACCGCTGGCAAGCTGCCGCATTTGGCGGGCGACTGAATTGGCTGGCAATGTGATACTCTTGGAAGTTGATAAATCGCTGGATAATGCTGAACAGGTTGCCATCGCTTCGGTGGACATCGCGTCGGTGGACATTGCTTCGGTGGACACTGGATTGCCCGACACTGCGCCTGAGCAATTCCTGCCATAGATGGCAGTACGAGCACAGCCACTAAAACTAAAAGTCTCATTCGATACTCCCTTTAACCTTATGTACGACCCTGTCAGACCGGGAGATTCTGCCTAGGCCTGCGTTTCGTGTCTAGATTGATTTTGGTTGACCGCAGGTGCCCGCGACGATCGGTGCCGATAAGTGACCCGTCGGTTGTCAATTCAGATCACCCACGTGCAGTGCTGTCAAAAAAACAAATTGTTCGGATCCGCAGATGATACTTCAAGACATGCTTCAAGCTGTTCAAGCGGCGATCGAGAATACAATTCGGTGCGGTGACTGGAATCGCTACGAGGGTAAAAATTCTCAATCGCTTGCCTTACTGCTGGCTGAACGCGTCGAACAGCCGTTCGTTCAATTGACCAGTAGCGGTACGGCTGCTTTGGAAATCATCCTGCGTGCAGCAGGTCTCGGCGCAGCGGATGAGGTGATATTGTCGAGCTACGATTACCCAGGAAATTTCTGGGCGATTGAACGCGCTGGAGCTCGGCCAGTTCTGATCGATACCGAACCATCGAGCTGGCGAGTGAATCAACAATCTCTCAACGAAGTCTTTCAACCTTCCTGCAAAGCACTCGTCGTCAGTCATTTGCACGGGCAACTTCAACACATGAGCCAGTTACTGGACTGGTGCAATGCAAGAAAAATTTTGCTGATCGAAGATGCCTGCCAAGCACTCGGTGCAAGTTTTCAGAGCAAGCCCGTCGGAAGCTATGGGCATGCCGCCATTTTCAGCTTTGGCGGAGGCAAACTGCTGTCTTGTGGACGCGGTGGCGCATGGGCAACTTCTAACGAAGCCCTGGCCGTTAAAGCCAGAGTCGCAGCAGGTGCAGGAAGCGGTCCTTATGCAATCAGCGAGTTACAAGCCGCCGCAACCCACGCGCAGTGGCCCTGGTTAGACGCGATCAACGCGCGCTGTAGAGCCTTCTTTCGCGAGCTAGATTTAGCTCTTCAAGCAACCTACCAAACTTGGCATTTCCTAGCAGGCGATTGCCTTCAACATACGGCCTTTTATCAATGCGGGTGGCTATTGCCTTCCATGGCCGAGCAACAACGTCACGCATTCATAGCCGCTTTGCGGGGATTGCCGCTCGCGGGGAATGATTCACAAACAATTCACGAACGCATCGAAAAGCTGCCACTTCCTTTCGGTGTCGGCTTCCCCGGATTTCATCGCCGCTCACGCAAACGCTGCCGAACAGATACGTCACTCGCTAACGCTATCGATAGCGCCGAGCGAACACTCGTACTTCATCATAGCGTCGTCTTGCAGCAACAATGGTCAGCCTCCGAAATCGTAAGCTGGATCAAGAAGCATTCCGATGCAACACAAAACTCTTGATCCAGCCCAACTTCTCGCGGCTCGCAAACACGTCGAGCCGCAGGTGGGCCGCTCACATCGCATGTTTATCAAGCGCAATGTTCTCGAAATCATCGAGATCGATCGTCATCGTCGCAGCTCGGCGTATCGGAACAACTTGAGATGCTTTCTCCGGTTGTCCCTTCAACTCGCCGCGCAGAACTTTTACGTCTGCTGGAGCTTCGATTCCCAATGTAATGCGGTTTCCGCAGATCTTGGAGACAACAAGCACGATGTTGTCACCAATAACCAGCTTCTCACCTTCTTTACGACTTAATACTAGCATCAGACTGACCTCCTTGAAATGTTTACTCTCGCCACCAGCTACTCGCTTGATGACAAACAAACTTGGAAACTAGACTCCATTTGTGACTAATTTGTTCAAGTTTCCGTAAGAGGAGTTCACGGAAGCAATAACCGTTCCGGACTCATCTTTCATTACTTAAATTATACTTCCTCGGAATCTATACGCGTACAAGGTATGTTTTTGTTCTTGAGCGTCACGATCTATTTTAAATTCAACACCAATTGCAAGCAAACAACCCGACTATCTTTTACAAACCATGTCCAAATTTGAGACCTGTATCTCAGGCTGGAACATTCTTAGTCTGAGACATTATGAGGGGCCGACTAGCTCGCGTCCGTTTCATTTCAACTTTTGGATCTATCCAAAAATCGTTCGGCTCGAAGAACAAAGTTGCTGGCATTGCTGCGGACAACTTTTATCCCCTCTCTAAACTATTAAACGGCAGCCCTTTGACAACTTTGGTCACGCTAAAATCCAATTTCAAAATTTTGAAGTTTTTATCCGTCTCACCTCACGCCACATCCGCTCAGCGCCTAGGAAAGTTAGCTAGCTTCGAGTAAAAATAGCGTCCCGCAACGATCCAGTAGCAACTCACCGTAGACGAAGCAACCGACCGCAAAATAAGCTAGCAAACTAGCAAACTAAAAAAGTAGAAAACCGCCACACTCGAATAGATTTGGTTGAGAGATGAAGCAGTATTTAGAACTGATGCGCAAAGTACTCGAGGAAGGGCATAGTAAACCCGACCGTACGGGCACCGGCACGCTCAGTCTATTCGGGTACCAGATGCGGTTCGACTTATCGCAAGGGCTGCCGCTGCTCACCACAAAGCGAGTTCACTTGCGAAGCATCCTTGTCGAATTGCTATGGTTTCTCCGCGGCGAAACCAATGTCCGCTACCTGCACGAAAACAAAGTCTCCATCTGGGACGAGTGGGCCGACGAGAACGGAGAGCTCGGCCCGGTATACGGCAAGCAATGGCGTTGCTGGGAATCCGCGGACGGACGCACGGTTGATCAGATAGTCGAAGTCCAGCAGCAAATCCGCGACAACCCTAACAGTCGGCGATTGATCGTCAGTGCCTGGAATGTGGGCGAAGTTCCGCAGATGGCCCTACCACCTTGTCACCTGCTGTTCCAATTCTATGTGGCTGATGGACGACTGAGTTGCCAGCTCTATCAGCGCAGTGCGGACTTGTTCTTAGGTGTGCCATTCAATATCGCATCCTACGCGCTGCTGACGATCATGATGGCGCGAGCCACTGGATACGAACCCGGCGATTTCGTGCATACGTTGGGTGACGTTCATCTTTACTCCAATCACCTCGATCAAGCTCGATTGCAACTCACTCGCCAACCTCGCGCGTTGCCGACCATTCGGATACTGAACGAACGCAACTCGATCCTCGACTATCAGTTCTCTGACTTCGAACTAGTCGACTACGATCCGCACCCACACATCCCCGCGCCCGTCGCAATCTAGTAGTACCAAGCCGCCGATGCACTCGCACAACTCCGCGAATCTCCCGTCAGATCGTAACTGGGTCGCCGTCGTCGCTATCGCTCGCAACGGTGTCATCGGCAATCATGGAACTCTCCCTTGGCGTTTGAGCAGTGATCTGAAGCGGTTCAAACAGTTAACCATGGGCCACTGCTTAGTCATGGGCCGGAAGACCTACGAATCGATCGGCCGTCCTCTTCCCGGTAGGCAAACGATCGTCCTCTCGCAAGCTGGTTTTGATCCCCAGGTCGCTGATGCCCAGGTCGCTGATGCCCAGGTCGCTGATGTCCGCTGCGTGACGCGTCCGGAAGATATTGCAGAGCTAGTTGATCCGAATCGCCGCGTCATGGTAGTCGGCGGAGCTCAAATCTACCAAGCCGTAATGCCGCGCTGCAGCGAGATTTGGTTGACTCGCGTGCTGGCCGATGTCGCCGGTGATGTCCACTTTCGCGAAATCAATTGGACTCAGTGGGAACAAGTTTCCACCGAGTCGATTCCGGCCAGCGAGCGCGATCAATACCCAACCGAATTCCAAGTTTGGCACCGTCGCGCTGACTGAACCAATAGTGATCGTTCGGCCCAGAAACGAGCTTACCTAAACGAGCTTAGGCGAGCGGCAGATTGAAAACTACCAGTGTGAGGCAAACCCTCTCCGGCCTTTCAGGCCGACTCTCCCAGCGGGAGAGTGACTTCACCCTCCCTGCGGGAGGGTCGAGCGAAGCGAGGGATGGGTAGGATTCATT
>Ga0163144_10026241_pt1 | contig 11337 bp, 9 predicted proteins | sample OliLak19BULKMAT1_FD_123175 | JGI IMG/M metagenome (GOLD analysis project Ga0163144, IMG submission 123175) | Freshwater microbial mat bacterial communities from Lake Vanda, McMurdo Dry Valleys, Antarctica - Oligotrophic Lake LV.19.BULKMAT1 | ecosystem: Environmental > Aquatic > Freshwater > Lake... | reverse complement strand
TGGCAGGAAAATATACTTTGGAGGGCATGGGCAACAATAGTTGCAACTTTGAAGTTCGAAATACGACCTTATATGTAAAGATAGCCGGTCAGCCGGAGTACACCCTAGTGCCATTTTTGGGGACAGAATTCAAACTAAAGGATCTCACAGGGTATAGTGTGGAGTTTCAGTTCAATGAAAAAGGCGAAGTTGAATGCGCAAATTTCATTCAGCCAGAAGGAGTATTCAAGGCAATAAAGGCTATTTGAAAAAAATATTTAAAAATATTTAATTTTTTTTTCAACAAAAAAATCAACAAACGCATATTTTTTAAGTTCATGGTTTGTTTTATTTTGAATTTAATTTGTTGAAAATCAATTAAATGCGATATTTTTATTTATTTTATTTGAAAAATAAAAGAAATAACTGCTCAACAAATGTAAAATTGTGTCCTTTGGAAGTGGTACAACATGTTGCACTTTTGTATCATCAATGAAGGGAAACGGTAGTGATAGATAAAAAAGCGGTTGAATCATTGATCCTTGTTTTGAAACTTTTCATGAGATTATATACGGGAAATCCGAACGCGGCGCAAAAGTGCGCCGCGTTTTTTTTTGCCCCTGCCCCCCCTAAACCTACCATATTCCGACCTTTTTCTGCTTTAAACAGTATACTTGCTTTTTCTAAGTGTCACTTTTAAGCATTTTTTGTCAGAAAGGGGGCTTATCTAGGGTTTAGGTATGTTCTTTGTGGCTAGTAAATAATTACGATGGAAGCATATTTACAATATGCCTTACTTATTATAGTTTTTTTACCTTTGGGCGTTATTTAATCCGCTTGTTTTCCTTGAAGCATGGACAACTCTTAATCCGCCTTGGTGAAAAGTTCTTAATTCGACGCTGTAGCTAACACACGCCACCTCCGTCAATGTTTCTTTTCCCTAACATTTATTACATCCTATCCGATTGTTTTGGACATTCATTTGTGTGCCAACAGCGCTGCTGTTGCATGCTTGTGGCTTGACCGTCAAATTCTAAAACAATTGACATCATGCGTGACCTCATTGAGCTCGTTGGTTTAATCAATAAAACTAAACTTAGAAGCAACGAAGTAATGAAATCCATCATTGAGCCCGGCTCGAAGATGCAAATATTGTTCAACGCCCTGTTGGACAAGAAAATAGAAAACGATGAAGATGCCAAAGCACTCTTCAAAGTGGAAGACAATGTCAACATCACCAGCCTGAAAAATAAACTCAAAGAGCGCCTGCTCAATGCCTTGTTTTTGCTGGACTTCAAAGATGCCAACTTTTCGACGCGACAAAAAGCATTTTTTTCCTGTTACAAGCAATGGGCGGCTGCCATGACCCTTATGATCAGAAATGCTAAGATAATTGGCATAGATCAATTGGAACGGCTGTTGCGCCATGCCCAGTCTTTTGAGTTTACGGAGCTCACCCTCGATATCTTACGCGTGCTGCGGCTTCAATACAGCACTGTTGATGGTGACATCGCCAAGTATGAGGCGATTAAAATACAGTATCAGGAATATGAGCAAATATGGCTCATGGAGAGCAAAGCCGAGTTTTATTATTCGGAGTTGATGGCGCAATACACCAACAGTAAGGCTACAAAGACCGAAGTGATGGAACAGGCACAGGCTTATTACAAGGAGTTGGAAGGCTTTATGGCAAATTGCCCGTCTTTTAAGCTCCACTTGTTTGGCCGTATGGTGCATTTGCTCATCTACAACAGTGTCAACGATTATGTGAATACCGCCCGGCTTTGCGAGGATGCCATTGCCTTTTTCGACAAGAAAGAATACGACAGCGGGCTCCCATTACAAGTTTTTTACTATAACCTGGTGGTTTGTTACCTGCAGTTGGGAGAATTTGAAAAAGGCCAACAGGTCATTAACCGATGTGAATACTATTTTGAGGAAGGATCGTTCAACTGGTTCAAATTACAAGAGCTATTCTTTTCGCTTGCCATCAAAACCGAGCACTACGAAGAAGCCTACCATTTGTGGGAAAAGGTGACCAATTACCCACATTTCAAGAACAATAAGACCCAGATTGTTGAAATGTGGAATATTTTCCAGGCGTATATATTCTACCTCATCCGGGTGGAAAAAATCCCGGAGTCTGTGTTGAGCGAACAATCGAAAAAGTTCAAGATGGCCAAGTTTATCAATGAGATTACCCTGTTTGCAAAAGACAAACGGGGTATGAACATCAGCATCCTGATCATTCAGATTCTGTACGCCATTGCAGATAGGGATTATAAAAAGTCCGTAGATCGTATTGACGCGATTGAAAAATACTGTCGCCGATACCTGAAGGAAAACGATACCTTCAGAAGCAACTGTTTTATCAAAATGCTATTGCAGATCCCAATCGCAAATTTTCACCGGGAAGCAACTGCCCGTAAAGCAGAGAAGTTCCTCAAGCAGTTGCAGGCCCAAGAAAGCGGCACCGCAAGCCAGGCGCACGAAATCGAAATTGTGCCCTACGAGCCACTTTGGGAAATGGCGATTGAATCACTTCAATACAAAATTTACAAAAAGAAGGATTGAAACTCTTGGTTTATTTCACATTTGAAGTGCTAGGTTGATACCTTTGCGCAAAAAATAACATTATGCGTTTCCTGACACTTTTTCTCTTTCTTGCCATTTTTTCCTGCAAAAACAAACCTGCTGAAAACGATAACAGTTGGATGAACTATGGCCCACAAGATGCCGTTGTTGATACTACAAGCAAGGGCTATGGCTATACCTTCAATGATACTATTTTGGTTTCCATCAATGCCGCAGATTATGCCGCCGTGTTGAAACTAAAGCCCAACATGCCAATTCTGGATTTAAGGCCAGAATCTGAATTTAAAAAAGGGCACGTTTGGCGCTCGGTTTCTATGGATGCTAACGACAAGGATTTCTCGAAGCGCCTTGCTGGGTTGGGCCGAAATCAAGAATACGCCGTGTATTGCCAAATGGGCCAAAAAAGCATGGAAGTCGCCGAAGAAATGAAGCGGCTGGGCTTTATGAGGATTTATCACCTGCAAAGGGGTTTGAATTATTGGGGGGAATCGGGACAGGTGCTTCAGTTGAATTAACGCCAACTTTCAGTTGGCGAGGGCAATACTAGCCAAGATAGGAATAGTAAGCTGTGGTCAGTTTTTGCATCACCGCTTTTGGCATACAGTGAGAATCAATTTCTCGCGCCGCTGGTGCGAGAAATTGGATGGTGGCACAATATCATTATTTTCGAGAAATGCAAAGATGATCTCCAGCGCGAATTCTACCTGCAGATGACCAAAAAACACGGCTGGACAAAAGATAACACAGTAGTAGAATATGCTTTGAAAAGCACTGGGCAACCCATTGGTATTGCAACCTATACGATTACAAAAACGCTACCTCCGAAGTATGCTGGGTTATTGCCAACTGTTGAGGAGATTCAAGGTCAGTTCAAGGATTTGTCGGGGTGAATAATTGGTTTAATTGCAAGTACAAGTCTCGGTCATTGATAGTGGTTCTTCCAGGTTGGAATGTTTCGATATCACGGGCAGGTTAATGTATGCGGTGGAAATGCCTGAAAATGGCGAAACAATTAGGATTCTAACACCAGGTTTTTCGAATGGTGTTTATTTCTGCCATTTATCCCAAAATGGGAAAGTTGTTAGTACCGCCAAATTTGTAGTCCAACATTAAGGATGTTTTGATCATCATGAGGCTCCATGGTTTGAAAATTATGGAGCCTCTATAATGTTTTGTAATATGAAAAATTTTTTCCTGCGCTGACATCTTTATTCTTGATTAAAATATCATTTTCTTTCGCACAAAAACACGATAATGTTTGGATTCATATTTACCCGAACGGTCTTAATCCTCCGTATCCGGCAGCAAGCTTGAATTTTGCAACATCACCTCCGATTCTAGATTTTTCTCCAACCGTTTTCCCAGGTAATGAATCCCTGATAATTATGTCTGATTATGAAGGCACCCCCTTATTTTATTCAAACGGTCATAATATTTACAATGTCAACGGCTTAGTTATGGCCAATGGCGATAGTTTATTGCCCATTATTTTTCAAATGAATTATCCACTCGGATACCCTTATCCGCTAACCATGATGGGACTTCCCCGCCCAGCACAGGCACATACCATGTTTGCCTAACAGTCAGCAATCAGTATGCAGAAAATAGTATTTGCAAAGATGTGACCTTGGGCGGCGTGGGAACCCTAGCTCCCAAAAAAACAAACAGGCTAAGGGTATTTCCAAATCCAACTGCTGGTCTGGTGCGTTGGGAAAGCCAGGATTTGGAAAATGAGACTGTCCAGGTTTACAACTTGCTGGGCCAGTTGGTGTTAGAAAAAAAGGCCGTTGAAAATCAATTGGATTTAACGGGGTTTTCGGCCGGGGTATATTTGTTGGAGTTTAAGGTTGGAGAAGGGCTTTATTGGGAAAAGGTGGTGAAGCGGTGAAATATTTAGTTTTTCTATAAACATAAAACCCCTTTGGGGTTGGACAAGGCTGGGCATTCATATAACTACCTTGCGCTCGAATCTAATGGGGCTTGCAAGACAACCACCCAATCAACGCCAACTTCAGTTGCCCCTACTTCCCTTTCCGATCCAACACATCCTTCACCGCCCACAACACATCCTTTTTCCCCAACCCGTACTTCTCCAGCAACTGCTCAGGCGTTCCACTTTCACCAAAGGAGTCATTCACGCCCACGTATTCCATGGGAACTGGTAACTTGTGGACCAGCAAATTGGCGATGGCATCCCCGAGTCCGCCGTTGCGCTGGTGCTCTTCAGCTACCACTACGGCGCGGGTTTTGCTCACCGAATCCAGGATGGCTTCTTCGTCGAGCGGTTTGATGGTATGGATGTTGATCACTTCGCAGGAAACGCCCTGTGTGGCCAGTTCTTTGGCCGCTTCGATGGCCGTCCAGACAAGGTGACCCGTGGCAAAAATGCTCACGTCTGTACCTGTGGCCAAGTGTAAGGCTTTTCCAATCTTGAATTCCTTTCCTGTGGTGAACATTGGCCAGGATGGCCGACCGAAGCGCAGGTACACCGGGCCGTAATATTCGGCGATGGCCAAGGTAGCGGCTTTTGTTTGGTCATAATCGCAGGGGTTGATCACCACCATGCCGGGCAACATGCGCATCATGCCGATGTCTTCCAGTATTTGGTGGGTGGCGCCGTCTTCCCCGAGGGTAACCCCCGCGTGGGAAGCGCATATTTTCACGTTTTTATGGGAATAGGCAATGCTTTGACGGATTTGGTCGTACACGCGCCCGGTGGAGAAGTTGGCAAAAGTGCCTGTAAAGGGTATTTTTCCCCCAATGGCCAAACCAGCGGCGATGCCCATCATATTGGCTTCCGCGATGCCGACCTGGAAAAAGCGCTCCGGGAATTCCTTTTGGAAGTGTTGCATTTGCAAGGATCCAAGGAGGTCGGCAGTGAGGCCCACAATGTCAGGGTTTTGGCGCCCTGCTTCGAGGAGGCCCTGGCCGAAGCCGTCACGGGTGGCTTTTTTTCCAGTGGATTGTATATCGTTGATGTTCATGTTAAAGTGTCGTAAAGAAGTGATTGGGTAAAAAAGTAAGGCTCAGCGTATCAGAAATCGCCAAAGGTTGTTTCTGGAAGCTGTGCCATCGCACGATCAAACAGTTCCTGATTTGGTGCCTTCCCATGCCATTCGTGGGTGCCCGCCATAAAGTCGATGCCGTGACCCATTTCAGTTCTCATCAGGATAACCACAGGTTTGCCTTTGCCGCAGCGGCGTTTCGCTTTGCGCAACATGGCGATAACGGCTTCTAAATCATTGCCTTTTTCCAAGATCAATACATCCCAGCCGAATGCTTTCCATTTGGCGGGTAGGACTTGCAGACTCATTACCTTATCAGTAGGTCCATCAATTTGTTGGCCGTTCCAATCTACGGTGACGATGAGGTTGTCCACTTTGTGGTGGGCGGCGAACATGATGGCTTCCCAGTTTTGGCCTTCGTCGAGTTCGCCATCGCCGGTGAGGCAAAATACCCAGCGCGGGTCGGCATCGAGGCGCTTGGCAAGTGCCACGCCAATGGCGACTGACATGCCCTGCCCAAGAGAGCCGCTGGCGACTCGGATGCCCGGTAACCCTTCATGGGTGGCAGGATGACCTTGCAGCCGGGAGTTGAGTTTGCGGAAAGTGCTGAGCTCTTTCACGTCAAAATAGCCGTTGTGCGCCAATACGGAGTACCAAACCGGCGAGATGTGGCCATTTGACAGGAAAAACATATCCTGACCTTTCCCTTCCATTTTGAAGGGCTTGGGCTTGTGCTTTAGCACGTTGCCATAAAGGGCGACAAAGAATTCAGTGCAGCCTAGAGAGCCACCAGGGTGACCACTCTGACAGTTGAATACCATGCGCACGATGTCACGACGCACTTGCGTGGCGAGTTCTTTCAATTGGGCGATATCAGCCATGTACAGTAAAGAGGTAAAGTAATGATGAACAGATGCCAAAGGCAAGCAGGCGGCGCAAAGGTAGAAAAACCATAAATAAAAACGGCTGCCTCTTGAAAGAGACAGCCGTTAATTCATGGTTAGGCTGCGAAAATCTTACAGATTCGGTATGGTCAATACCTGACCTACCTCGATTTCATCAGCGCTGCTGAGTTGATCGCGGTTGGCATCGAATATCAAATTGTACTTCATCAAGTCGTCATAGTAGTGCTTCGCAATTTTGCTGAGGCTTTCACCTTTTGCAACGGTGTGCTTGGTGTAAAACGATGGATTGTCCACCTGAACATCAACGACAATATCGGTTGGGTTGGCACCGCCAACAGCTTTGATTGCGTCCCAAAGTTGATCTTTGTCGTGGTTGAAGCTAACGCGGCCCCACATCCGCAGGACACCATCAGCGCCTTCTTCTACCTTGCCGTCACGAACGCCGATTTGCTCACCGAGGGCGAGTACGCTTGCATATTTGTCTTTTAATGCCATGTTTTTTTTGAATAATTAGAGTGATGTAAAGATGGTTAATGAACATGCCTATGACGGAATCAACCCGAATAGTCACAAGTTTTACAGGTCAAAGTTAAAAATTTAGCGGGAGAGTCCAGAAAAAAATCTCCCAAGTGGGCATTTGTCCAGTAGTTACGGTACTCGAATTAATTTCCCCGCACCGTTCCCTGCCGCAGATTCGATTTTGTAAAATATTAGGCCGCTTATTGTACTGCCTTGAAAATCAACATCAAATGTATTGAACCCCTTAGGAAACGTTTTTTTCTGTTCAAACAATAGCTGCCCGTTTGAATCCAATAACTTTATGCAGGCTTCAGTAGGGTAGGGCAAGTAAAACCCGAGATTTGTTTTGTCAAAAAATGGGTTAGGCTGCGGCGGATACACCTGGAATTGATCCGGTACGGGGAATTTCAGCAAGACACTCCTGATTTGCCCGATATTTTCAATACTATAGGCTTCTGCTTTGGTAATGCTGCTGTTGATGGATAGCATTTGGTGCAAATAACCAGTTTTTGTGACCTTACACTGTAGGGAGAAAGCAGCGGCATTGTTTACATCGCAAGCCACGGTGAGGGCATCTTGTTCCGGGAAATGCGCAAAAAACTCGCGGCGCATATTTTCGGCAGGTTGTATTTCGAGCAATTCCAAGCCATGCAGTAGTAGCGTAAATTGGAACCCCAGCAGCGATTCCATCGACTGTACTTTCAAGGTGACCAGTTCACCTTCTTGCAAATATTCTTGTCGCGATGCATCCACCATAAAAAATGCTGGAGCTTGTTCGGACACCCTATCCAGGACTTCAGCTTTTGCATTTGATACAACAGTGTTATTGACGTCTCCGATTTTTACGGCAATAAAATCCAAGTCTTCCAAGCTGGCCTGTAAATTGGCGATCGTTTTGTTTTCAGGAAAACTTGTTTGGAATGGATTCGCTGGATTTGGAAATGCAAAGTTTTTATCCACAAAGCGCCAGCTTGTATTGGTGGGCAAGTTGTTATAAATCCCCAGAATTAATTTTCGGAGTTCAATAATATCGAAAGTCGTAATGGAATTGGAGTGGTTGGCGTCTGCGGCAATCATTTTGTAGGGCGAGCCAAGCGGTTTTATCCCCAGAATATGTTTGGTGATCTCTACCAAGTCGAAGGTGGTAACGCCATTCAGGGGGTTGTCGTCCTTTGTTGGGGTGATTGTAATGTTTTGTGCCATAGGGATGGCTGGGAATAGATAATACCCACTGGTGTCGCTTTGGTTGAGGAAGCTGAATGCTGGAGCGAATGGGCTGCTGCCCGCGATTTCAACAATGGCAGCTTCTACACCTTCGTATGTTTCAGTTTTCAAATTGCCTGAAACCTGAACAGAGGCGCCACAAACGCCCATTTTGTCTTGCACAACGATGATGGTTTCACAATAGTCGGCGTTGCCTGCCAAGTCGATGGACCATAATTCAACGGGTTGGCTGCCAATTTCTGAACAATCGAAGGTAATGCTTGTGATTGGGTTGCCCGCGCTATCCAGTGGGAAGCCAGCGCCGGTGCCAGATTTTCGGATACCAACTTTTAACAAGGGGGTAGGGGTGCAATTATCGTCCGTGTATTGCAGGAAATCGCTGGCCCAAAGTTGCAACATGCCCGCGGCAGTAATATTGCTGCTCAGGCCATTGATGCAGACGACCGTTGGCGCCTTGCAATCTTGTACATTGATGTTGTACTCGCAAAAGCTTTCATTGGTGCAGCCATCTTCAACCAGCCATTTGATTTTATGGCGGCCATAAGGCAATTCTGGCAGGATACCGGGTAGGCCCGAGAGGTTGCCGGGATTGGGCAATTGGGCAGCCGTTTTCCACTGGACGGCAGCCGTGCGTTTGTTGCCAACCACTGTTTCCTGCATGGAAAAATTGTATTTCTGGTTGCCTGGTACAGCTCTTGAATCAAAGGTTCGCAATGTTCCACCGCTGAAATTTGGGTTGAAAGCATTGTTGTAGTACACCATGCCTGCGGGCGGTGGATTGTTGCTGCTGATGACGGTTTCCATGCTGCCATTGTTGTCCATGTCAAGGAACAACTGGTAGCGAAACCTGACATTAGAACCCGTACAAGCATCATACGCTGTAATGGACAAATCAGTGGGGCCTTCGCAAAGATCGTGTTTGGCAGTGGCGGCATCCCACCATGCCGGTTCATTCCAGAGCGCTGCGTTGTTGGTCGTGAGGTCACAAATTTTTACTGGCCCATGTGGACAATTTTCAATGATGGGATCTTTGGTGTCAAATACCAGGATCATCTGTTTATAGGTGTAGCAATTGGCATTCTGATCCCAAAAAATGCTGTAATTCGTTGCTGCGGAGTCGGTTGGGTTGATGAAAGTATTGGTAGGCGACCAGGGTGGGGGAGTGCCGAAGGGCGAAATAACTGGCCCAGGAAGCACAAAGGGCCGGACTTGGCTGATATCAGGGTTGGGAATTTCAATACAGACCCCATTGGGGTTGTAGGTACACCAGTTGATGATTTTCCAATTCCTGTCGATGCGGTAACAACCTTCTGGCACAACGGTGAACACGTCATCTTCGTACGAAATCCCGATGAGTTCGCAGTCTTCATAATGAATGACTGGCTCGCCATAATTGCCTGTTCCGTTGCAGGTGTTCACGATTTTATCGTCGGGCATTTTAAGGAAGTAGTACTGGTTGTAGTCAAGCACAATTTTTTGGTTGCATTGACTCATGTTGCCCGCACAATCAATGGCCTTAAAAGTTCTGAAAATGGTGCCCTTGTTGCAAACCGTATCAAATTGATTGTAATTGGCCCAAGTAATAATGGTATCCAAGCAGCAGTTGTCCGTGGCTGTAGCAAAACCAAAAGAAGCCAATGTGGGGTCAAAGAAGGCGCAATCAACCGTCAGGTTGGCTGGTGGGGAACAAATTGGCTTGATCTTGTCTTCCACCAACACTTGCACCATACAGTCATTGTAGTTTCCCGCACAATCATACGCCCGAAATACGACCAGTATGGTATCGCCAATATCACTGCAACAGAACCATACAGAAGGCTCAAAATCATCGCTGCCAAAGCAGCTTTCATACATACGCCGGGCGTAAAACGTCGTTTGGCAGCATTGGTCATACGAACCGTCATTAAATGTTTCCGCAAAAACTTCGGCCAAGCCATGAATGTTCAAGGCAACTTTGGTGACGGCATCACAAGCCGCAACAGGGGGAATTTTGTCTTCAACCACCAATGAAAATGAACAGGTACTTGAATTGCCACAGTCATCAATGGCGCGGTAGGTGACGGTGTGCGTGCCTTGAGGCAGGCAGGGGCTGTATCCATAAACGCCAAGGGTGTCTGAATCCCAAAGGTTGTTATTCGGGAAAGTAGATGGTGTGCCGGATATGGGGTAGGTAGCGGAGGAGTCGTTGGTCCAAACATCGAATGTTTGAATAATGCCGTCTATCCTGTTAATACGGGAACAAGTGTCTTTGATTAGCACATCGGGCAAATCAACAAGACTGCAACAGGTAAATGGGTCGATGCTGACTGTCAAGGTGGCAGGGCAGCTAAAAACAGGCCCTTTGATGTCTACTATTTTGATTATTTGTTGGTGGATTAAAAAGGAAGGTTGTCCATTCTCAGGACAGTCTTCTGCTACCGTCCAACTGCGCAGGATTTTTCGGGTGCCATCGCATACATCAATGATATCATCAATGTACCCAGCATTCATTTCACAATAAGCATTGTTGGGGTACAGCGAAAAGTTGTGGCCGTATTCCGTTATGAATGGCGCCCCCGTAAACGCCGGATCGGCAGAAGGCTTTTCACAACTGATGGTAGTGTCAGCAGGCCAGTGTACATCCGATAAATGTTTGCGCACAAAATAGATGATTTGTGCGCAGTTGGCTTTATTGCCGGAGCCATCGGTGGCAAACCATTCCCGGCGTACCCATGCGCTTGAAATAGCAATGCCATTGAGTGGAAGGGCACATGGAAGATTATTGAACTGATCCACATAAGTTAGGCTAAAATTCCCGCAATTATCACCCACTTGGGGAAAGCCTTCAGCTATATCCAACTCATTCAGGAGGTATTGGGGCGAATAATTGGCTATGGCGCAAGAATAAAAGATGTCTTTGCAAACCAAGGTTGGCGCGAGCTTATCTTCAATTTTCAAATTTCCCCAGCAATAATTCCCGGTGCAAATATCGGTCACCTGGTATGTCAAGGGTTGGCCAATCCTATCACATCCTATCGGATTTCCAATAGTAATGCCTTGATTGTCAAATATGGCTACGGAAAAGAAAGCGTAGTCATAACTGCCTTGTAGTACCGTTTGAGGTAACACTT
>Ga0163144_10026239_pt1 | contig 11337 bp, 5 predicted proteins | sample OliLak19BULKMAT1_FD_123175 | JGI IMG/M metagenome (GOLD analysis project Ga0163144, IMG submission 123175) | Freshwater microbial mat bacterial communities from Lake Vanda, McMurdo Dry Valleys, Antarctica - Oligotrophic Lake LV.19.BULKMAT1 | ecosystem: Environmental > Aquatic > Freshwater > Lake... | reverse complement strand
TTCTCCATGACCTTGGTGGCGCTGTCGATGGCTTCGAGCCAATACACCTCGCGCATCCTGCGGAACTTCATGGGCAGTCGGGTCACGCAGGCCGTGCTCGGAGTGTTCGCCGGCATTTTCACGTATTGCCTGATCGTGTTGCGAACCATTCGTGGTGGCGACGAGGGCGCCTTTGTTCCTAGCCTGGCAGTCTTCTTCGGCTTCGTGTTGGCGGTCGGCGGGGTGGGTGTGCTCATTTTCTTCATCCACCACGTCGCCTCTTCGATTCAGGCTTCCAGTATTATCGCCTCCGCGGCTGAGGAAACCATCCACGCTATTGACCTGCTTTTCCCCCAACGACTCGGAAACAGTCTGGCTGAAGCCGGGGAAGGTCAATCGCCGCCTCCGTTGCAAGATCAGAAATGGCACCTCGTGCTGGCGGCTGAGAGCGGTTACATTCAGGGCGTGGACAATGCCGCGCTGTTGCGGTTGGCGAGACAGCGTAAGACCGTGGTGCGAATGGAGCGCGGTGTCGGCGAATTCGTGGTTGAGGACACCCCGCTGGTTTCGCTGACACTGGATGCCCCGCCAGATTCAGAGACGATGGTTGAACTGCAGGCAGCATTCAGCCTTAGTCGCTACCGCACGGTGGAACAAGATGCGGCCTTTGGCATCCGGCAGATTGTGGATGTAGCGTTAAAAGCACTCTCCCCTGGCATAAACGACACCACGACGGCCGTGACGTGTGTGGATTACCTGGCGATGATTCTTGCCCGGCTGACACCCCGACATATTCCCGCATCGCACCGCCACGAAGATGGAGCACTGCGAGTGATTGCCAAAGGACCGAGCTTTCAAGGCCTTCTGTCCGATGCCTTCGATCAGATCCGGGAATGCTCCAAGGGCAATCTCGGCATCATGCTGCGGATGCTGGGCTCGCTGGAAACCATTGCCAGTCTGACAACCGATTCGAGTCGGCGGCAGGCACTCCGTGATCAAGTGGAATGGATTGCCGAATTGGGCAAACGCACTCTCGAGTCCCCGCACGACCGGATCTGCTTTGAGCGCCGCTTGGTGCAAGTGCGCGAAGCACTCAAAGCCGAGCCGGCTTTATCAATTCACGAACGAACCACCAACGCATGAAACCCAGTTGAAACCACAGATTCCACGGATGAGCACAGATGACCAAGGCGTTCTGCATTTCGAGCACTTCACCTTGCGGGTTAATGGTAGTGATGAGCTCATTGATCTGAAATTCTCTGTATCCGTGCCATCTGTGTCATCCGGGGCCAATCTGAACTGCCGAACTTAGGTTCAAGGCTGCTTTCAGTCGCCCCTGGCGCAGGACACCGCCGCGATTGTTGGCCACAGCCTCCGTGGCGCCCGCCCTCTTTCGAAAATGTCAGGTGAAGCGACGTGCGGCACGGCGCAATCTAAGCATCTATAGCGCTGCCGAAGCTGAACCGGCTGTATTATTCACATCGATGCCGTGATCATCTAGTGATACGGGAGAAGTATGCTCATTCGCGAGCATACTGGCTCGGTTTTGGTTTGGATGCATTACCTTTCCTTCCAATAACCACCCCCCGGGTTTGCCCGAACGCCCCGCTCACCGGCTCTCCCCGATCAGGAGCCTCTCAGTCTTCCCCTGATGTCAAGTACCTAACCCCGTATAATGAAAACCGATACCCCGATCCGTCACTGGCGCCGTTTTATCCTCGTGGTCGCCATCCTGTTTGGCGCAGCCCACCTCAGCTTCGCCCAAACGACTGGCGTAGGCACCATCGAAGGCCGCGTCCTGAATAATCGAAGCGGAGAATATCTGGCCAACGCCCGCGTTACCGTAGCCGGCACCTCGCTCGAAACCTTTACCGATTCAGATGGCAACTACCGGTTGACGAACGTTCCCGTCGGGCCGGCCCGCGTGACGACCTTCTTCACCGGCCTCCCGGCGCAAACCACCGCCGTCACCGTGGCCGCCCGTCAGACTGCCCGAAACGACGTCACCCTCGGCGCCACGGAGGCAGGTCCGGGGGGACCGGTGGTGAAACTCGATGAGTTTCGCGTCGAAACGTCTCGCGAGATGGATGCGGCCGCCCTCGCCATCAATGAGCAACGCTTCGCGTCCAATATCAAAAACGTGGTTTCAACCGAGGAGTTCGGCAACGTCGCGGAAGGCAATGCGGCCGAGTTCCTCAAGTTCCTTCCCGGCGTCACCATTAACTATACCGGCGGTAACGCTCGTGACATTTCCATAAACGGCGTGCCCTCTGACTTTGTGCCCGTGACCGTCGACGGCTTTAGCGTCGCCACCGCCACTTCGGCAGGCGCCGGCGGCACGAGCCGTGCAGTTCAGTCGGACATGATCTCGATCAACAATCTTTCTCGCATCGAGGTGTCTTATTCTCCGACTCCCGAATCTCAAGGTTCGGCGCTGGCCGGGTCGGTCAATATGGTGCCGCGGAGCTCATTTGAACGGGCAAAACCAGTGTTCAACATGAGCGCCTATATCATGATGCGGGACAACGCCCGCAACTTCCACAAGGTTCCCGGCCCCAAGCCCAGCAGGACGCGCAACGTCGATCCTGGCTTCGATTTCTCCTATGTTGCTCCGATTACTAAAAACTTCGGCTTCACCCTGTCCGGTGGTACCTCGACCAACTACTCCCCTCAGGACAATATTCAGATGACGTGGCGCGGCGCCGGTGCCGTCACCAATGGCAATGCCTTCCCGCATACCACACCCGATAAGCCCTACCTTTCCCAGTTCCAGATCCAGGATGCCCCGAAGGTGACAACGCGACGCTCTTTGGGCGCTACCATCGACTATCGACTCACACCCAACGACCGGGTTACGTTCGCGTTTCAGTACTCGTCGTTCGATGGCCAATTCATCGTCTCGAGCGTCAACTTCAACACCGTTCGCGTCCCCGCCACCGGCTTCACCACCACTTCGACCCAGGGGGCAACCGGCGCGGGTAGGCTGATCACAAATCATCAAGAGAGAAACCGTTTCAACCGCACGTACATGCCGACCTTCGTCTGGCGACATGACGGACCCGTGTGGAAGGGTGATCTTGGACTCGGCTTGTCGCAGCAAAGTGATTACAATCGAGACACGGACCAGGGTTATTTCCGCGTGGTGAACAGTCAGCGGACAGGAGTGACAGTGGCGTTCGACGATATCTTCTACCTGCGGCCCCGGAAAATTACGGTCACCGACGGGGCCACCGGAGCGATCCTCGATCCCTATGCCCTTTCCACGTACTCGATGGTTTCAGGGACACGGCAGGCGACTCACAACTACGATCGTCAACGCACTGCCTACGGGAACCTCCGCCGAGATTTCTACACGCGCATCCCGTTCTCGTTGCGAACCGGCTTCGATCTCCGCGAATCTGTCCGCGATTTTAGGCGCGATAACATCACCTATAATTACGCCGGTCCGGACGGTCGCGCGAGTACAAGGCCGGTCGGCAATGACGATAGTCCGCTGCCGTTCTTTGATCCGATCTATTCTGAGCGCATACTGCCTTACGGCTTTCCAAAGCTGGAAACCGTCAGCAATCGCAAGGTCTATGAACACTTCGCCGCGAATCCCAATCAATTTACCGTCAACGACAATACCACCTATCGCAACGCGGTAACGGCGTCGAAGTATTCGCGGGAGATCGTCTCTTCACTCTATCTTAGGGCGGACGTCAGCCTGCTCGATCGTCGTTTGAAGCTCGTGAGTGGCGTGCGCGGGGAACAGACGAACGTGGACGCCGCCGGGCCACTCACGGATTCAACCCGGAATTATCAGCGGGACGCGAGCGGACGAGTGATCCGCAATGCCGCGGGTGCGCCGACCTTGATTGTTCCATCCTCCAACGCCTTGGGGGTTTCACAACTAACCTTCATTGATCGGGGGGCAGAGACCGAAAAGGAATACCTGCGGCTTTTCCCGAGCATCAATGCAAGCTATAACATTCGGGAAAACCTGATCGCTCGCGCCGCCTATTATCAATCGGTGGGCCGGCCTAATTTCATCCAGTACTCGGGCGGCATCACGCTTCCGGATACCGATCTGCTCCCGGCGGTCAACAATCGGATTGTCGTCAACAACGCCGGCATCAAAGCGTGGCAGGCTCAAACCGTAAACGTGCGGATCGAGCGGTATTTTGAAGGCGTTGGGCAGTTTTCGATCGGGGCGTTTCGCCGCGATTTCGAGAACTTTTTCGGCAACACGACCTTCATCGCCACACCTGAGTTCCTGGCGTTGTACAGCTTGGATCCCGACCTCTATGGCGACTACGACGTCCAGACGCAGCAAAACATTCCGGGGACGGTCCGCACGCAGGGATTCGACGTCAGCTACAAACAAGCGCTTACCTTCCTCCCGCGCTGGGCTCGGGGTGTCCAAGTGTTCGCCAATGGCAGCGCCCAGCGCCTGCTCGGCGACGAAACCGCGGCCTTCTCCGGCTTTATCCCGCGGAGCGCAAGCTGGGGCATCAGCTTCACTCGCGAAAAGTATAATGCCCGCATTAACTGGAACTACCGCGGTCGTCAGCGCAATGCACGCGTGAATGGAACGGGAATCGAGTCCGGCACCTTTAACTATAGCTCCAAGCGTCTCTATATCGATATGCTGGCGGAGTATTATCTTTGGAAGCGGATCGGCCTTTTTGTGAATCTCCGCAATGTGGGCGACGCCACGGAAAACACGGAAATCTACGGCGCCAGCACGCCCGAACATGCACAATTCCGCCAGCGGATCGATTACGCCTCGCTGTGGACGATTGGCATTAAAGGGACATTCTAAACGAGGGAGCCGGATTTCTTCCGGGCACTTATTCGATCAGAAGCGAGCGGTTTGAACTCGAGCGCCCGGCTCCGCTTCCCGCCGAAATAACCGGCGCGCCAGAGGTTGCCGCGGAGACTACGGAGCGCGCAAAAGGGTCGAGACGTGTAGTGTTAGTTGCCAGTCCGGGTCGAAGATCGAATCCACCCGGGAGAGCCGGCCTCGCATGCTGGCCACTTCCGCGATCAATCGCAATGCCGGCGGCGGGCGGGCGATTCCGGAAATTGCAACCAGCACCGCGGCGGGCGTGTCCATCGGTTGAAGCGAGGCAGTGGAGTTTCCGCTGCCTCCCAACAACCAGCAGAGAAAGGCCAAACATGAACCCAATCACGCATTTGAACCGGCTGGCGCTCGTCGCACTCGGCGTCGCCGTTGCCGTTGCCCTGCCATGGAACTCTTCCCACGCGGCGGCGAGTCGTCCGCTCGCCAAGGCCACGTTCGCCGGCGGGTGCTTCTGGTGCATGGAACCGCCGTTCGACAAAGTGGAGGGCGTGGTTGCGACCACCTCGGGTTACATCGGTGGCCATTCTCCCAATCCCACCTACGAAGCCGTTTCGGCGGGAGGCACGGGCTACGCGGAGGCGGTCGAAATCGTTTACGATCCCGAAAAAATCAGTTACGAAACGCTCCTTGAGATCTTCTGGCGCAATGTGGATCCCGCCGATGCGGCGGGCCAGTTCTGCGACCGGGGACAACAGTATCGCACCGGGATATTCACCCACACCGAAGAGCAGAAGCGACTCGCTGATCAATCGAAGGCCGCACTGGAAAAAGCCAAGCCGTTTAAATTCGTCACCGCTATCATTCCCGCGACTAAATTCTATGCGGCCGAGGACTACCATCAGGACTACTACCAGAAAAATCCCATCCGTTATAAATACTACCGCTGGCGCTGCGGGCGGGATGATCGACTGATGGAACTCTGGGGGAAGCCGTCGGGCGGTTAGCAGCCGGGCGCTCGCCCCTGCGTCCTGATTGCTGCGCGCGGGACTGCGAACGATTCCGCGCGGTTCCCGGAAGGCGGCGCGCAGGCCTCTCGGACCCTGGATCGGTCAAGGGTCTGGAGGACCCTTCTTGAATTTCAGCGCGGCCGAGTTGAGACAGTAGCGCTGGCCCGTCGGTGGGGGACCGTCTTCGAACACATGGCCAAGATGCGCGTCGCAACGATTGCAAAGCACTTCGGTGCGCCGGGCGAAAAGGCTGTTGTCCGGTTCCGTCTTGACGCGATTAGGAGCCAGCGGTCGCCAGAAACTCGGCCAGCCAGTGCCGGACTCATACTTCGTTTCGGAACTAAAGAGATCAAAATCGCAACCCACGCAGTGATAGACTCCCGCTGCCTGGTTGGCGTTGTATTCGTTCTGATACGGACGCTCAGTGCCTTTCTGGCGGGTGATTCTAAACTGTTCGGCGGTGAGCAACTGCCTCCATTCCTCGTCGGTCTTGATCACTTTGGCGACCGCGGCCAGTGGTTTTCCGGTTTGCTCGTCAAGCGCTCGGGCACTCGGGGCGGAGCCTTTGGGTTCGTTTCCGTTTTGGGCCTGACATGAAATCAGCGCGACGGACGCCGCGAACAGCCCGGCCAGTCTCAGAAGTACATTCATCGGTTGGTAATTTGGGTTGGGATACAGTCAGCGGCGTTGCCAACGTGTTACCGGACGGTCGGGTCGGGTTTCAGGAGGCAGTTCGGCGCAACGGTGGCGGGGCCGGCAGGGCTCAGTTCACTGCGGAACCCGGCCCGGCGCCCATGGGCCTCCAGACCGCGAGACGGGCTTGAATCAGATCAATCAGGGAGGTGAGGCCACCCGAGTCGGCGATTTCGTCGGCCAGCAATAGCACGTCGACCTGTCCGTCCTTCTCCACCAGAATGAGCGGCAGGGCAACTTCCGCATATTCCGGATAGGCCCGCTTAAATTTCAAGCGATGGTAGAACAGCGTCGGAAACGGCTGATGGTCTAAAAACGTCTTCCAAGGGCCCAGCATCCCGATCACGCCATAGGTATAGTGGCAGAGTCGGCAGTCGTAGGTCTCGGGTGAAACGATTTTATGGGCCCAGTCGTTGAGCGCGTTGAAGAACCCTTCATCGGCATTGTAGACCATCAATATGCGATCGGGGTGGATGGAGGGAGGCATTGAAGTGAGAGACTTTGGCGGACCGATTCTTCCCGGACCTATTCGCCGAGTGCAACACCGGGATTGCCTGATCGACGGGAACCCCGCACGTCTTGCGACATGCGCTTGGCACGATTTGCCTGTGGGTTGCTTGCGGCGGGACTGGTTCCTTCTCTGGTCGGGCAGGATCTGCCGGCCGTGACGATGCTCGTGCCGGGATTCACCGTGCGCGAGCTGCCGGTGCAGCTGACCAACATCAACAACCTGCGTTTTACCCCTGACGGCAAGCTCAGCGCCCTGGGTTATGACGGCCGCGTTCATCTCCTCGCCGACACCGACGGCGACGGCGTGGAGGATACCGCCACGCTTTATTGGGAGCACACCACCCTGCGCGTGCCCGTGGGCATGGCTTGGTCGTCGCAGGGGCTGTATGTCTCCTCGCAAGGCAAGGTCTCCCTCCTGCGTGACACCGATGGCGACGGCAAGGCCGACACCGAAGACGTGATCGCGAGCGGCTGGCCCAAGACCGACGTGGCGTCCGGCGGTGTCGACGCGACGGCCGTCACGCTCGATCGCGAGGGTAACCTCTATTTCGGCCTGCTCACCGCCAACTATGCGAATCCCTATCGCGTGAAGGACGGCGTTTCGCGCTACGATCTCAGCAGCCCGCGCGGCACCATTCAGAAAATGGCGGCGGCGACGCGGCAGCTGGAAACGGTCGCGACGGGTATCCGGGTGCCTTATACGCTCGCGTTCAACCGGCACAACGATCTGTTCGTGACCGATCAGGAGGGTGCCACCTGGTGCCCCGACGGCAATCCGCTCGACGAGCTGAACCACATCATCCCCGGTCGCAACTATGGCTTTCCTCCGCGACACGACACCTACCTGCCCAACCTGATCAGCGAACCCCCCGTCGTGGGATTCGGCCCCCAGCATCAGTCCGCATGCGGGTTTCTTTTCAACGAAACGTCCGCAGGCCGGCGGCGATTCGGGCCGGTCGGATGGGAGGGGGATGCGATCGTCGCCGGTCAGTCACGTGGCAAGCTGTGGCGCGCCCGTCTCGTCAAAACAGACAAGGGTTACGTCGGTCAGGAAACGACCATCGCCCGACTCAGCCTGCTCACCATGGACGTGGCGGTTTCGCCTGCGGGCGATCTCTACGTGGCCTGCCACAGCGGCACGCCGGACTGGGGAACGGGACCGAAGGGGATGGGCCGGCTGTTCAAGATTTCCCACTCCGATGTCGCCGCGCCCCAGCCCGTTGCACTCTGGGCCGCTTCGCCGCTGGAGGTGCGGGTGGCATTCGACCGTCCGGTCGATCCTTCGATCACGAACGACGTCGAGCGGATGCAGATCGAGTTTGGCGACTACGTTTCCGCGGCAGATCGATTTGAAGCATTGAAACCGCCCTACAAGGTCGTGAAAGCGCAGGCCGGGATTCCACGCGGCAAACTCCGCGTTGCCGCAGCGAGGCTGTCGCCGGACGGCAGGACGCTGTCGCTCACCACCGACCCGCATCCCCAGTCGGTCCAGTACGCCTTGAGTGTTCCTGGCGTCAAAGCGGCCGCCGCCGCGACCGCGCCGGCCACGGTCGATCTCGCCTATAACCTTGGGGGCGTGGAAGCGAAGTGGACTGCGACGATGCCGGTCGGTAGGGCCGACTTGGATACCACCGCATCCTGGCAGGGCTGGCTCCCGCATCTGAGCACCGAGGTTGCGGCGGCGTTCACAGCGGAATCGGCCGAACATCAATTACTCGCCGAGCGGATGCGCCGCCCGGGACGACTGCGGCTCCGCACTCAGGTTGCGCTGCCGGGGACCGACCCGGTGTTGCGACTCACGTCCACGACGCCTTTCGAGGGGACGGTCGGAACGAAAGCGTTCACGGCCCGATCGGCGGTCAACGCCATCTTTACGGCCGACGTCGCCTTGGGAGTGGCCGGTCAGACGGAGCTGCTGACGCTCGAGCTTGAAACGCAAACCGCGGCCGCGTCATCGCCGTCCGGCATCTTCTCGGCGACCTATTCCAGCAAATCGGATCCGACCGTGCGTCCCGTTCCCCTGGTCGCGCTGCTGCTTCCCTGGACGCGGCCGCACGTGACGCCGCCGCTGCTGGAGAACGAGAAAACCGATCTGACGGGGGGAGACTATGAGCGCGGACGCGCCTTGTTTTTCGGCAAACAGCTTCTGTGCGCCACCTGCCACCACCTTCGCGGGGAAGGCGGCACGCTCGGTCCGGACTTGAGCAACCTCGTGCATCGGGATGCCGCGTCCGTGCTACGTGATATCAAGGAGCCGAGCGCGATGATCAATCCCGACTACGTCGCGTATACCGTTTCGTTGCGTGGCGGCGGCGAAGTTGCCGGGTACGTGCGCACGCAGGACGATGGCGACCTGCGGATTATCGGACCCGACGGGAAAGAACAAGCCGTGGCGCGCGCTGCCGTCGCCGATCTGCGGCCAAGCCCGGTTTCGCTGATGCCGCCTGGACTTATTGAAGGCCTCACGGAAACGCAGGTGCGCGACCTCCTTACCTTCCTGGTCCATGCGCCCCCGGTGCGGACGGCCGCAGAGGTGGCTGCCGTCCGGCGCGCGAGTGCGTCCGCTGCCGCAACGGCGAAACCGAGGCCGCTGACGATCGTGCTGGTGGCGAGCAAGCAGGATCATGGGAAGGGTCAGCACGACTATCCCGCCTGGCAGAAAATGTGGCAGGGACTGCTCGGCCGCGCCGCGGGGGTAACGGTGACCGAGGCGTGGGAGTGGCCGGCGCCCGAACAGTGGCGCACGGCCGACGCCATTGTCTTCAATTTCCGCAATCGCAACTGGAGTCCGGACCGGCTCGCGGAACTCGATGCATTTCAGGCGCGCGGAGGTGGCATCGTCGCCTTTCACGCCGCAACCATTATCGACCAGGAGCCGGAGCGGCTGGCGGAGCGGCTCGGACTCTCCGCCCAGCCGGGACCGACGAAATACCTCCACACCCCCATTACGCTGAAATTCGCTTCCGGGTCCGATCACGGCATCACGCGGGGGCTGAAAAATCTTTCACTGCTCGACGAGCCCTATTGGCCGATGTTCGGCGATCCGAAGCGTATCCGGATTCTCGCGACGGCTGACGTCGCCGGGCAGCCACGGCCCATGGTGTGGACCTTTGAGCCGGGTCGGGGCCGCGTTTTCGGCAGCATTCCTGGCCACTACACGTGGACGTTTGAAGACCCGCTCTTTCGCATTCTCGCGCTTCGCGGTGTCGCCTGGGTGTGCGGTGAACCGGAATCCCGATTCGACTTCATCGAGTAGCTCCCCGCCTGCTCCTCTTACTCTTCCAGGCCGAAGATGATTCGGTGCGGTTCAGGCGAGACGCGATTCGCCCGGCAAAGCCGGTCCCACCACGAGAACAGGGAGCTGTAGTTTGAGTCGCATTCGGAGCACACCACCGAGTGATGCACTTTGTGCATCGACGGAAGGCGCAGGGTCGAGGCGTGGAGTGTTGATTGCCAGTCCGGGTCGAAGATCGAACCCGCCCGGGAGAGCCGGCCTCGAATGATGGCCACTTCCACTGACGTCCCGCGAACCGCGGACCCACTAACAAAACACACCGTGACCCGAGCCGTGACCCATTGGCGCTTCCGCGGACCTCATTGGCGCTTCGTGGAACCACTCCGGCGCCGCGGCAGGAAATCACGTCGATTCGGTTTCTATACCTCTGGGATTGGTCACAGCACTTGCTCGGAGGCGGCATCGAAAAAGTGGGCTTGGGCGAGGTCGAACGTGACGTTGATTCGCTGGTTGGCCTCGAAACGGTCGGTCGGCCGAACTCGGGCAATGAAACTTGTCGCTCCCGTGGTGAGGTAGAGCAGCGTTTCCGCTCCCATTGGTTCGGATATCTCGACGCTTACCTCAGCCATGCTCCCCACGTCGGCATCCGTTGTTGCGGGGACGTCATGGATGTTTTCTGGACGGATGCCGAAAAACACGGGTTGGCCGATGCGGGCCGCGATTTTCTTTGAGATGGAACCGGGAAGCTTAAGTTTTACGGGCGGCGATTTTTCGTTCTTTTCGCTGAACCAAATCTCGGAGCCGACTCGCGAAAGCACGCCGGTAAAGAAATTCATCGGCGGACTTCCAATAAATCCGGCAACGAAAAGGTTTTGGGGCCGGTTGTAGAGTTCGAGCGGCGTGGCAACCTGCTGGATTCCGCCATCTTTCATCACGCAAATACGATCCCCCATCGTCATCGCCTCCACCTGATCGTGCGTCACGTAGATCATCGTCGCGCCCAAGCGGGCGTGAAGCTTGGAAATTTCGGTCCGCATCGAGACGCGCATTTTCGCGTCAAGGTTGGATAGCGGTTCGTCGAACAGAAACACTTTGGGTTTGCGGACAATCGCCCGACCGACCGCGAC
>Ga0163144_10026236_pt1 | contig 11338 bp, 13 predicted proteins | sample OliLak19BULKMAT1_FD_123175 | JGI IMG/M metagenome (GOLD analysis project Ga0163144, IMG submission 123175) | Freshwater microbial mat bacterial communities from Lake Vanda, McMurdo Dry Valleys, Antarctica - Oligotrophic Lake LV.19.BULKMAT1 | ecosystem: Environmental > Aquatic > Freshwater >... | reverse complement strand
CGAGGATGGTGAGTGCCAACAACGTCTCTTGTTCGAGCCGGTAGCCGTCCTGGACTGCTTCCAAGGAAAACCAGGTGCGGCCGACACGAGCGCCGCCTTGGAAGATCCCGAGCGTCGAAATCGTCGCTCCTGCGGCTGGAGCGGACGGCTGCACTCTCGAATCGAGCATGGGAACGGTTGCGCGGTCGCCACCGTGATCGCCCAACCGGACGATCATTGCCAGCCACGCAAGCACGGCGAGGCACAGAACTGCTGCTCGTAGACTCAACATGCCCCTCGCGTCCCGGTTGGCCGGCATGGGCGCTGCACCGGTGCGGGCTGGCGCGAACCAACAGGCGCCTTCCCGCATTGTTGCCGGGCGCACGCCTCGCAAACACGCCACTCCCTCGCAATCGTGCAAGCTTCCCAACGGACTCCGGTCCGTCGCGAGTTGCCTGGTTCTCCCACGGCGGATCGGCACGCAGCTTGCGTACTAATACGGTATTCAAGCAAACGTGCGGCGCTACAAACGTTGCACCTGGCGAACCGGAGGGGTAATGGAGCGAACGAACCACGCAGTTGAATCAGGCAGTGTCGGCGCACGCGACGACGATGCCCTGCAATTGATCGGCGCACAAACGGTCACCGGAGGCGAGTCGCGCGGCGGGCAGTTCACCGGCACGAAGGCGCTGATGTTGGCTGTGCTCGAGGATGCGATCCGCAGCTATCTTCGCGGCTCGAAACTCGTCGCCCGCGATGCGGAGTTCTGGATCGAATCGCACAAGCGCCAATCACCCTTCTCGTTCGTGGTCGTGTGCGAGATTCTCGGCCTCGACCCGGGTGCGGTGCGGCTCAGCCTACAGCGCATGAGGGCGGCGGCGCCGGCGAAACGCCGCGGCTTCCCGCGGGCGCGTCACAACGTCCGCGTTCCGGGTCGGGTTTGCGCGCGTCGCTCGGCGTAACCGCCCAGCGCGCGCGAGGATTGACCCCGAGGCGGGAGAGCCCGCCCCGGGGCTGAGCGGAGAGGGTGGGATTCGAACCCACGGACCCTTTCGGGTCACACGATTTCGAGTCGTGCCGTTTCAACCGGGCTCACGCACCTCTCCGTAGACGGAAGAATTCCTGCACTAGCAGGCTCGCTTCGTCCGCACAAACGCCGCCGCGAACTTCGATCCGGTGATTCGTTCGGGAGTCGCGCCCAACGTCGAAAACAGAACCGAACGCGCCGCTCTTCGGCTCCCTGCAGCCGTAGACGACGCGCGCCACGCGCGCCAAAAGAAGCGCACCAACGCACATCAGACACGGTTCTACGGTAACGTAGAGAACCGAACCGCCGAGTCGGTAGTTGCCTATCCGCCGTGCCGCATCGCGGAGCGCGACGATTTCCGCGTGGGCCGTCGGGTCCGTCGTCGCGATCGGCGCATTGCGGCCGCGACCGATGATCGCATCGTCGCGCAGCAGGATCGCACCGACGGGCACCTCGCCGGCATCGGCTGCCGCACGGGCCAGTGCCAGCGCCGATTGCATCGGTGCAACATCCAAGTCTAGCGCAACTACCATCTGCCGCTCCTCTTGCGCGCGATCAGCCCTTGCCGACGCTCAACCGGAGGAATAGCTTCGATCTGGATGAACGAAGAACAACGAATCGACGTGGGCAGCGACGTGCTCATCATGAGTGCACCTGGACGCCATCGGGTCGTTGCCCGCAACGGACAGCGCCTGACGATAGAGAGTGCGAGCGGAACTCGCAAAATCGTCATGGAGCCCGCCGTGCGGCTGGTCCCGATCCAAGCGCCCCCGGATCCCGCAACACCCGTCGCCACAGCGCCGTCGAGCACGGGCAACGTTTCGCAGACTCCCGCCCCCAGCTAAATTTGCGGTCGCGCCGATTGCAGGGCGATTCGCAATTGGTCCCGAGCGGCTGGATTCGTGACGATCTCCCCATGCTCGAGCACCGCAGCCAACGCAGCCAAGCCATCCGGACAGAAGCAGCGAACGAGCACCAGCGCGCGCAATTGCTCGGCTGTCACCCATTCGCCGCGCACAACCTCGCTCGCCTGCAGGCGAGGAATTCCGTCGAAACGACAAACGTAGGCGCGGCCGATCACCCGGTTGGTATCGTCGGCAAACGAGACGCCCGCAATCGACTCGCCGGGAGCCCGCTCGATCCCGAGTTCCTCGCGTAGCTCGCGGCTCGCTGCCGCATCGTAAGTCTCCGCCGCACCCAGCACGCCGCCCGCCGCCACGTCCCAAAATCCCGGGTACAGGTCCTTCGTTGTCGTACGCTGATGAATATACAGCTCCCCTGCCGAGTTGGCGACGAAGATCCATGCGCACCGATGCCAGAGGTTTTCGCGCCGCACCCTGGATCGCGTCGTGCGCCGCACGAAACGATCTTCACCGTCGACCTCGTCGACGAGCTCGCAAGCCGTCATCAGCGATCGCGTGCCTCAACGGCGCTCGTCGAGGACTGCTCCCAGGCGGAGGTCGAACTTGGCCGCGTCCTCCGGCGTATTGATGTTCAGAAACGACTCGTAGGCGCCCGGTACCCCCTGCATCTCCGACTCCGTGACGAATTCCGTGCGGATCGTGGGAAGAAACGAACGGATCGCGGTTACGCCGCCGCGCAACGCGTCTTCGATCTGCGGCCTGAGTCGGGTCGCGTAGAGCCCGTGCAACGGCTCGATGTCGTCTTCCCAGCACGGGATCAGTGCGTCTTGCTCGGTCAATCGACGAACGAGATACTCGATTACGGGGCCCTGCACGAATGGCATGTCGCAGGCGATGACGAACACGTAGGGTTGAGACACGATCCCCATGGCCGCATGGATACCGGCCAACGGTCCGCAACCGGGAAACTCGTCTGCAGTGACGACGATGTCGTAGTCGCGGAACTTCTCGAGCTGGTTCGACACCACGACCACGTCGGCGAAGCATTGTCGCAGCAGTTCAATCGTCCTGCGGATGACGAATTGGTCGCCCACGCGTAGGAATGCTTTGTCGCGGCCGCCCATTCGGCTGCTCCGACCGCCGGCAAGGACGACGCCGGCAACCCGGCGACCGAATTGTGCCTGCGGCGTTACGCCCGCCGCATCGGCTTCCGGTTCGCGCGGGTCGTGGATCGGTGCGAGTCTGGACATGAAAATGGCGCGGGGTGACGCTAGGCCGTCAGGCGCGCGCAGCGATCGCCTCGGAGTGTGCGATCGCCTCCGGGGAAAGGTATTGGCGAATCAGTTTGCCCGACGCCTTGATGGCATCGGCTGGAGTCCTGAAAACGCGCTCCTCGACCCACTCATCGCGCAGCCAGCAGTCGAACGACGGGGCGAAGCCGAGCGAAAACTCGAGAATCCGCTCGCCGAGCGGCGTTCCGGTAACGAGGACGCGCACGACGCGTCCCGAATCAACGAGAACCGCGCGCGCGTAAGGCGGAAGGTTGAATGAACGCCGGATGCGTTCCTGATCCCTATGCGGGTGGCGCCCACCACCGAGTTCGACATACGCCCAACCACCGTCTGGCGGCTGTGCCGCGAGGAGAATCTTGAGATTATTATCGGTCAAGCGCTCGCGCGCGCGGTCCTGATCATAACCCAAGCCCGCACGAAAGAACCGAGTCCCTGCCACGGCTACGACGGGCTTGGCCGGAGCCGAGCGCGATTTGTCGGTCGTATCGACCCACCATCGGTTCTCGACAGTGGACTCTTCCCGATCTCCCTCGGCTGCCATTTCTCTCGCTCGATTCGCCTGGGATTCCGCGATTTCGCTCGCTTTACGATACGTTGCGGACGCCGCACGCCACGCCGTTGCACTTCCGGACGCATCCGGCGTCGGTGCTCGGCAACGTAGTGACGCCCCGGATCAATGTCAACGCGCTGCTCGCGCCCCCGCGCTCGGGGCTGGGATCGGCAGCGGCTCGTCGTTGCAGGGTCCGGTTGGACCGCGCATCGGTCGTCGGGTACATTCGCGCGCATGTATCCGGTGATCTTCGAGTTCGGACCAGTGCGCGTCTACAGCTTCGGCCTGATGATGGCCCTTGGGTTCCTCGCGGCCGCGTATTTGTCGGGGAAGGAATTGGACCGGCGCGGCTACAACGGAGAGGTGGCATCGAACCTGGTGATATGGGCTGCCGTCGGCGGAATTGCCGGAGCGCGGCTGTGGGTCATTCTCGACGACTGGTCGGGATTCGTCGCCGATCCATTCGGCTCACTGTTCTCGGGGGCGGGCTTCACCTGGTACGGCGGCTTCATCGGCGGGCTGTTGCTAGTCACGATCGGGCTGCGGCGCTACGGCATCCCCTTTCTGACCGGGGCGGACTGCATCGCGCCGGGAATGGTTCTGGGCCACGGCATCGGCAGAATCGGCTGCCAACTCGCGGGCGACGGCGATTGGGGCTCGGTAACGACGGTTCCATGGGGAATGGCCTATCCCAACGCCATCGTCGGTTGGGACTATCCCGCTGGGGTGGTGGTGCACCCTACCCCGATCTACGAGGCGGCAGCTTACACACTGATTTTTGCCTTCCTTTGGAGCATCCGCCGCTACGACTTTCCGTCGGGAACCCTCATCGCGCTCTTCTTGTTGCTCTCGCCGCTGGCACGCTTCCTCGTCGAATTCGTCCGCATCAATCCGCCGTTTCTGGGTTCGCTGACGGAAGCACAGGTCACGAGCCTGGTCTTGATGGTGATCGCGGTGGTTTACCTGCTACGCAACCGCCGCGAGATCGGCACCGCCCTGTCGCCGGCATCGTAGCGAGCGCCGGCCCATGAAGCGGCTTCTGCCCATCCTTCTGCTGTTCGCAGCGCTCATCGCCGTCGTCACCTTTCAACTGCAGCGATCATCGTCGCGTGCGGGGTTTCTCGCACCGAGCTTCGCATTGCCCGACCTCGCCGGCACGATTCACCGCCTCGAGGACTACCGCGGCAAGGTTGTGTTCTTGAACGTTTGGGCGACGTGGTGCCCGCCGTGCCGCGAGGAGATGCCGTCGATGAACCGGCTCTACCAGCGATATGCAGCCGACGGTTTCGCGGTCTTGGCAATCAGTGAGGACGAGGGACAGCAGGAGCAAGTCGCCGCCTTCGTCAACGACCTGCGACTGACCTTTCCCATTCTCCTCGACCCCCGGGGCACGATCCCGCCACTGTACGGCGTCACCGGTTACCCCGAGACCTTTCTCATCGACCGCAGCGGGCGCATCGTGCGCCACGTGGTCGGACCGGCCGACTGGTTCAGCGACTCCGCCAGAGCCGAAATCGAGCAGCTCCTGCGCGCCCCGATGGACGAATCGAGTGACGGATGAACACGGCCAACGACTCCCGCGCCGTCGGGCTCGTAGCGAGCGCCGTCGCGCTCATCTGTTTTGCCTGGATGGGACACCTGGCCTGGAAAGGTCAGATCGGCTTGATTGCCCTCCTGCCGTTGGTGACGGGTGCGGGCGCCTATTGGTATTCGCGCCGGCACTTGGATCCGCGCAGTCGAGCGCGTCGCGATTTGTGGGCCAAGGCTGCGTTCACGGTTCTCGGCATCGTCGCGCTTCTGCGGCATCCGATCGCGCTCGACGGCGACCTCCAGGTTCCGATCTACGAGGCGCTTGCGCGCTACATCGCGACCGTCGACCCGAAGCAGTTCATGCTCTTCGCCGGCATCGCGATGGCGGTGAAGTTCTCGGGCGTGATCGCGTCGGCTTACGCCTGGCATCTTCTGCTGATCGGGCAGCGAATCCGCTTTCCGTTCTGGTCCTCGATCATGACATCGTTTCTGATCGGCCGCTTCATCGGCACGTTCTTGCCGAGCACTCTCGGCTTGGACGGGTACACGCTCTATGAGGCGAGCCGCTACTCGAACCAGTGGTCACGCGCGGTCACGGCGAAGGCGCTCGAGAAGATCATCGGCGTCACCGGGCTTTTTCTCGGCATGGTCGTCACCCTACCCTTCGGCTACGCGGTCATCGTCGACGTCACGATTCAACTCGGGCGGCGCGAAGCCGCACCGCTTCTCGCTGCGGCGATAGCGGCGGTCGCCGGCGGGATATCGGCTGCGGTGATCATCGGCCTGATTCGACCAACGATCCTGACATCGATCCTGGCGCTGCTCGGGAGAATCGCCCCGGCCGCATTGACGGGCCCCATCGCACGCTTCGAAGAGTCCGTGGGAGCGTACCGCGGCCAGGTCGGGTTGTTGTTGACGGCACTGGTCGCCAAATTCGTCGCCCACTTCACGACGGCGATGGTGTACTACTTCACGGCGCTCGCGATCGGCGTCGTCGGCGCCGCCTTTTGGCCGATCACGTTCGGATCGACGATCCAGATTCTCGCCACGGTACTCTCGCCGACGATCGCCGGCGAAGGGGCGCGCGAAGCGTTCCATGCGCTGCTCCTCGCAAAGCAACTCGGCGGCGTGCCGCAGGCAGTCCTCTCGGCGGCGATCGGCTTCATCGCCGCCGAAGCGGCGACGATGTGGGGTGGACTATTCCTTTGGACGCGCACGCCGGCTTGGCGCCCTGCGTTCTGCGTCGTCAACAAATCACAAGTCTCGTACGAATGGCTTCTACCTGAAAACACAGAGGCACGCTCGAGGACATCTCACTGAGCGAGCGCGCTGCCGCGAGTCTCCTCGATCACTCGGAAACCGCCGCCGCGAAGCATCCTCGCGTGCGAACCCCGCCATGACGCCGGTGGTTCACGTGAGCCACCGGCGATCGAACGTGAACACATGGATCAACAACATCCCGGACGATAGCTCGGGAAAGTCCATGACCAGCAGGAGCGTCACGTGCATGCCCACCATCATTGACCACGCAATAGCCCGGCCGACGCGAAAGAGACTGAGCGGCGCAAACAACGCTTCGCCGACGAGAGCAGTCCAGGTAAATATGCGCAACAGGAAGTCCGGACTCGCGGCGACGAGGCGCACCACACCCTCCTGACGTGCGAAGGGGAGATCGATGACGTACGAAAGTGCCGTGCCGTCAATCCATTCGGGCGACTGCAGTTTTGCGATACCGCTCACCGAGTACGCCACCGCCATGACGATCCATGCCGCGCGGAAGAGCGCGGGCGGCATTTGCCAATCGGGATTCGCCCGCCGCGACGAAACCGTCCAACCCTCGCCTGAAGGAACGATTGCGCAAGCGAGACACAGCCATCCCGCGAACGGAATCCCCGGGTTGGAAAGCCCGACGTTGCGGTCAACGATACACGCAAACGCATACCATGCGACGAGCGCACACGTCCGGCGGAACCAGCCGAGCGCAACACCGGCGCCTGCCAACGTCAATACCAGTACGAACGCATACGCGACACCCGGCGATGGATTGGCTTCCAAGTAGTTCGGCAGCGCACTCTGAAAGAAGCGAAGACCGCGCCACTGGGTACCGAGGAGTCCTTCGGCGCTCAGAAGTTCCGTCGAATACGGCAATAGCAGGGCGCCATAAGAAAAAATGAACACCCCGAGTGCGATCCGGAAAATTGCAAATTGTCGCGCCGAATAGGGCATTACGAGTGGCACTCGATTTCCAGCGAGTGGTCGACGCCCTCTCGCGAAATCGCACTCCATGCACGCACGTGAACGCGCTTCACCGGTGCGGAAATTCCCAACTCGGCTGGCAACGGTCCGTCACAAAAACCGAAACGCAGTGCGGTCTTCGATTGCTTGTCGTCGCTCCTGACGAAAAATGCCGCTCGCGCAACGTAGGAAACCCGCCGCAGAAACGGGCCATCGATTGCGTGCGAAAACTCCTTGCCACCGTCTCCGAATTCAAATGACTCTCCGTTCACGGTTTCGACGCGAACCGAGAAGCGGCCGGCGATCGTTTCTCGACCGTCAGCCTGGCTGAAGACGATAGGCAGCGGTGCCACGAGGTAACGTTGCCCGAGAATCGCCAGGGGGAAGAAGCCGGTCGCCGCCCCCACCGCGCCTGAGAGCCCCACCGCACAAAGCAGATTCGCGAGCGCGTTTCTCCATCGGGACACGTCGGCTCGCACCGGAATCATGGCGTATACAACTGGCCGAGTGCGAAGAGCCTGTCTGCTTCGTCGACTCTTCCATCGAGATCCACGTCACCCACTGGACACGGCGCTTGCCCCGCCCCCCGGACGATCGACCGCGAGAGTGAAACCAAATCGGCGGCGCTCGTGACGCCGTCACAGTTCGCATCCCCGTCTACCTCGGGCACGACGATCTCGCGTCCGGCGATCAAGCTGGTTCGTACGGTGACGCTTCCGAGCGGCCACACGATCCGGATCTCGTCTACGCTCGTCACGTCTCCGAGGCCAAAATGCGCTACTGCGGGGTTCTGCGACAGGTAGTTGTTTCCCGATTGGATTTCTCGAATCCGACGAGTCCCGCCGGCATCGATCGAAATCCGCGCCCCGATCCCTTCGGTATTCGGCGGGCGTCCGACGAGTCGCACCTGAAGGAATCCGTTGCCATTTGCCGTATCGTTCCGATACAGACGCACGGGCCCCTCGATATTGGAAATGAACACGTCCACATCGCCATCACGGTCGTAATCGAAGCACACTACCCCCCGGCCGTTGCCGCGATCAGCAATTCCCACGATCGCTGCCGACTCGCGAAACGTACCATCGCCCTGGTTCAAGAACATTCGGGCCGGCAGGTCGAGCCACTTTTGCGTAAACAGCGTTCGATACCCGTTGACGTGAAACAGGTCGAGATTGCCGTCGTTGTCGAAATCCGCAAAACACGCTCCCCACCCCCAACCGCCGTCCCGAACCCCGGCCTCTTCCGTCGCATCCTCGAATTGGCCTCCCCCGACATTGCGATAGAGCCGATTTCCCGAATGGCCCCAGGTATCCGGCGCCTCCGGCGACTCGTCAAAAATGCTGGTCACGAACCAGTCCATGTCGCCGTCGTTGTCGAAGTCACCAACTGCCGCGCCCATTCCATTCTCTTCGGTCAGCACGTTCGTCGAGATGTCCTCGAAGCGGCCGCCACCGATATTCCGGAACACTTGGGACCGTCCGAAGTCCGAAGCCAGGAGCACATCCAAATCGCCGTCGTTGTCGATATCGGCAAAATTTCCCGTGAAGCTCCACCCTACTGGCCCGAGGGGAGTATCCTCCGTCAGCAGGATCAATCCAGCTTCTTCGGTCGCGCCCGTGAATCCACCGAATCCATCGTTCTTCCAAAGATGGTCCACATGACCGAGCGCTAAGAGCAGCAGCCAGTGCGTCGTGAACATATCGAGGTCGCCGTCGCCGTCGTAATCCCCGAAACTCGCACTCATGTATGGCGCAGGAGGAAACGTCTGGCGAGCGCGAGCGACTTCGGCAAACCGCCCGGCTCCGTCATTGAGAAAGAGCGCGGGAGCAGCGGAGAAGGATCCAACGAAGAGATCCAGCGTTCGATTCCCATCGATATCGGCAAAGGCAGGACCGAAGAGGTGCTCGCCGCTGAGATCGACACCCGACTCGATCGCGCTTTCGGCAAACGTACCGTCGCCGCGATTGCGGAACAGGTACTGGCGCCGAGCGTCTCCGCCAACGACGTAAAGATCCGGCCAGCCATCACCATCGACGTCGGCACCCGCAGCACCGCCTGCGACCTCGCGCAGCAAATCGATGGTTGGATCAGTGTATTCGTGCTCGACGGCAACGCCAGCCACTTCGGTGACGTCGGTGAACTCGAGTGTCGCGGACTGCCCGTAGGCGGGACAGATCCCCAGTACTAGAACCGAGATCCCCGCTAGTACCCGCTGAGAGCAACCCACCATTTGCGAATCTTCAGATCCGAAAGAAAGCGGGCGAAGCCCTGATTGGACTTCGCCCGCTTCTCAACCCCTATCCTGTATCGCCGATACCGGCGACCCGCTGTCGATCGCTACGGAACGACCACGTGGTTCACCCGGTTGGCCGTGACGTTGAGGTAGAACCACCAGCCGCTCTTGTTGTCATTGAGCGGATCCGGCGGATTCTCGTCACGGTCGTCCTGGGCCGTGCCGCCGCCTGGGCCCCCGGCAGGAGCGCAACTGATTCGGCAAAGCGTCAGCGGGCAATCCGCATCCGTTGCGCAAGACAGCCCTTCACTCACGCCACCGTTACAGATCAAGCCGGCGCATTGAGGCGGAGTGTCTCCACCGTTCGGCGGGCACTGTACTCCCGCATCAAACGGGTCGGTACACGACAATCCATTCCTCGTTCCGCCGTCACACTTGTCCGGTCCGGCGAGAAGCTGACTCAGCGACTTACCTCCATTGAGGAGTCCACCGCTCAGCGCACCAAGATCGAGCTTGATCTGGTCAGCGATGTTCTCGGGCAGGAAGCCGCGTAGCAAGCCGTCCACGAGTCCCGTAGCCGGCAATGCGCCTTGATACTCCGCAGCGACTTGGACGTTCTCGAGATTGATCGAGAGCCCGCCGAACTCCAGGCCAAATCCGGCGAGTTCGGAGCTCACGGCGCAAGGACCTGTGGGAACCGTGAGATTGAAAGCACAGACCCCACCCGTTCCACATTGACCGTTGGTGGTACACACGTTTCCGGTATTCGTCCCAGCGACACATACTTTGTACTGCCCAACGTTGCCTGGGCCAGTCGTGTTCGGATGCGCCGAGAGGCAGGTGTTCGGTGCACCCACGCTCTGGTACGTAGCAGACTCGAGATTCGCATCACTCAGCGTGCAGGTCACGTCATTGGTCGTCGCCACGTTTCCGTCCGCGTCGACACAACTCTCAGCGATGCCAACCTTGACGGCGCCACCGTTGGGCGCTTCCTGATTCAGCGGATCGAAGAAAGTGACGATGCTCAGGCCGAATTCGCAGCTCGGCGGATTCCCCGGAACGGGGGTGCACTCATCGATCGCGTCCTTCAATAGCGCGCCGTTGACGTTGAGCCCGAGTATTCCCGGCGGATCCGTCAGATTGGAGCAAGAACCGTTATTGAACACGTCGATGAAGACGTGCGGATCACGGATCTTCGCAGTTGAGATTCGGTACGCAGCGGCGATGCCCGTCGGCGTACTCGTCGGTGTACTTGTCGGGGTCGGGGTATGCGTATTCGTCGGGGTTCCCGTATTCGTGGGCGTGCTCGTCGGCGTGTTCGTCGGCGTCGCCGTCGCAGTTTCCGTCGGCGTCGCGGTGTTGGTCGGCGTATTCGTCGCCGTCGGCGTGTCCGTCGGGAAGATGGTTCCCGTCGGCGTGATCGTCGGCGTCCTCGTAATCGTCGGCGTCGATGTATTGGTCGACGTTGCCGTCGGCGTATTCGTCGACGTCGCCGTCGGCGTGCTCGTCGGCGTGCTCGTCGGCGTCGCCGTCGGCGTGCTCGTCGGCGTGCTCGTCGGCGTCGCCGTGGCAGTCGGCGTCGGCGTTCCGTACGCCTGACACGCCTCCACGCTGCCTTCCGCCCGGGTG
>Ga0163144_10026233_pt1 | contig 11338 bp, 9 predicted proteins | sample OliLak19BULKMAT1_FD_123175 | JGI IMG/M metagenome (GOLD analysis project Ga0163144, IMG submission 123175) | Freshwater microbial mat bacterial communities from Lake Vanda, McMurdo Dry Valleys, Antarctica - Oligotrophic Lake LV.19.BULKMAT1 | ecosystem: Environmental > Aquatic > Freshwater > Lake... | reverse complement strand
GAGGCAATGGCTTGGGGATTACCAGGTGTAGCATTTGATTTAGAAGCTCTAAAAACATATTATCCAGAAGGTATGATAAAAGTTAAGCCGCAAGACAACTCAGCTTTTGCCAAAAGTATTATCAATCTGCTCCAGGATGACCAATCAAGATTTCAATTAGCCAACGAAGCATATAATTATATACTTCAATGGGATTGGGACAAAAGATCAAAAGATATATTAGAACTAATTGAAAAATGAAGGAATAATAATTATGCAAAATGATATTTGCCCAGCTTGCAAAAGCACCAATACTAGTAGAATCGATCATATAAACACTCATCATCCTGCGTACTCATCTGAAACCTCTTTATTAAAATGCACAGATTGTACATTATTTTTTGCATCACCCCTCCCGGATGAAAAAAAACTTTCAGAAATATATAGTGGCGAATACCACTATCCAAAAGGCGCATTAATGGACAAACTAATAGATGCTTGGACAACAAGCGAACTTGTATCAGATCGCAATTTGGTTTTGAAATACAAAAACGCTGGAAAAATTTTGGATATTGGGGCAGGTCGCGGTGATATGCTACTCCAGTTCCCTGTCAATCTTTGGGAGCGATCTGCATTTGATCCATTTCTATCTCAAACGGATATATCGGAGTTGAAGAAAAAAATCGGAAGCCAAGTCAATGATTTTGATTCTTTAGAAAAATATCCAGAAAACACATTTGACGTCGTGATGCTGCGCAATGTCATAGAACACACAGCAGCCTTTCCTTCGTTATTAAAAAATATTTATAGAATTCTAAAAAAAGATGGTATTCTTTGTATAAGAACACCAAACATTGCTTCGGAAGATTTTAAGAAACTTGGTACAAATTGGTATGTAGTATTTATGCCTGGTCATATTGTGTTTTTCGATACAAAAACACTCAGCGGTAATCTTCTCAAAGCAGGATTTCAAGTTCCGTATGTTAAACACACTTTGTATTCAGCTCCAACATCCTATTTCAAAAGCTCAAAGCCACAACCATCTAATATGGTTTTAAGGTTAATTTATTCGTTCTACTTTATGGTCTCAAACATCCTAACAGGACAAGGTGGTGATCTAAGAGCAGTAGCCAAAAAGTAATATGCTAAAAATCGATGCAATAATTCCGACATACAATCAACATCAATACCTTATTGATGCAATAGATTCGCTTCTCGTTCAATCTATTACTATTAACTCAATAATAATTGTAGACAATGCATCAACTGACAACACGACTAAAATAATCCAAAAACAATACGAGCATAATCAAAAAATTAAAATCATAACATTATCAAAAAACACAGGGGTTGTTGGTGGACGAAATGAAGGATTAAAACATATAAAAGACTTTGATTATGTACTTTTTTTTGACCATGATATGGTAGCCGAACCTAAAATGCTCGAACAACTTTTAATTACGGCTCAAAAAAAAGATTCTATCGGAATTGTTACACCAAAAATATATTATTGGGAAAATAAAAAAATTATTTGGTCAGCAGGAACCGACATAAATTTAACAAACGGGCAAAATATATTTAGAGGAGGCGAGGACAAAGGTCAATATCAAAAAGAACAACAAGTCGGTGTAGCTCCGGCCGTACTTTTAACCAAAAAACAGGTAATACAAGCCATTGGCAATTTTGACCCAATTTACTACCACTCATACGAAGATACAGATTTTTGTTTTCGTGCAAAAAATGTTGGATATCAAACATACTATACGCCACAAGCCATCGCCTATCACAAAATTCCTTATGACTTAGACCAATCAAATATTCGTTTACTCAAATTGACCTACTATATCGCCAGAAATCGTATAATATTTATGAGAAAATATAGTCAAAAATTTATAATATTTCTAGCTTTTATTCCTATTTTTTTTATATATTACGCGTCCCTTGCTATCAAATATCATAAATATAAATCAATAATCGAATACCTGCGTGGAACAGCAAGTGGACTAACAACAAAGTATTAATAGTAAAATTATTGAATCAAATTATATCGCTGTATGGAAAAAATCTCAATTATAATTGCAAATTTTAATGGACAACACTTTCTTGAAAAAAGTATTCCATCAATTCTAAAAAGTTCTTATTCAAATTTTGAATTGATAATTTGCGACGACGCTTCAACAGATCAATCTATCAAATATTTAACTCAAATTCAAAATCAAGACAATCGTATAATTCTACTAAAAAATCAAAAAAACCTCGGTGCAGCCGCAACCAGAAATCATGCTGTTTCAATCGCTACTACAGAAACATTAATTCTAATCGACAACGACACAGAAGTTCAATCAAATTGGATTGAGCCGATGACAGTTTTATTACAAAATGATCAAAGCCTTGGAGCTATCCAAAGCACATTAGTCGATTATCACGATCACAAAATAATTCAGCAAATAGGTGTACATTTGATTCCGCATGCCTTTTGGGGAGTACCGCTTGGACAAGGAGAATCGCTAGACTCACGTTCAAAAAAATCTCAAGAAATAATTGCCATCTCAGCAGCCATGGCAGTCAGAAAAAAAGTATACACTCAAATTCATGGATTCGACCAGTTGCTCGGTGTTTATACAGAAGATCTCGAGTTCTCGTTTCGTATTTGGATATCAGGATTTAAAATAGTCAGTTGCCCAGAATCAATCGTATATCACTGGAACAAAAAAGTAGAAGATCGTCAAATCATGCATGGAACGAAGCGGAATATTTATTTTCACTTAGCAAAAAATTCAATTCGCAGCATAATAAAAAACTACCAGTTGCGCAACTTAATCTATTATTTACCATTTACCTGCAGTATATTATCGGCAAGAGTTTTATTACAGTTAGTAAAAGGCCAAACAGAGTCGTTCATAGGAACAACAAAAGCAGTTATCTGGACAATATTGAATCTTAAAGATACACTGAACGAGCGCAAATTTGTTCAACAGGAACTCAGGAAATCTTCAGATAAATATATAATGGATAAAGTATTCACAAAAAAAAGCCTACTCTCAATATATAAACAATATTTTTTAAAGCAATAACACTATATGGAAGCAACACAAAACACCCTCCCGTTAGTCTCAGTAATAGTCCCAAACTATAACACCATAGAATATATAAAAGAATTTCTGACAAGCATTCTAAACACAGACTACCCTAATTTTGAAGTAATAGTTGTCGACGATGGATCTACAGATGGATCAAGTCAATACCTTGAAGATATAGCAAAGCAGGATTGTAGATTAAAAACAATAAACACATTACGAAAAAGGGGATTAACCGATAGTCGTAATCGAGCAATCGAAATAGCAAAAGGAAAGTACATTGGACTGGCAGAAACCGACATGAAGTTTGACCGCCAGTGGATGATAGAAGCAGTTAAATTGCTTGAATCAGACCCGTCACTTGGAGGAGTAACTGGAAAAGTACTAGATGTAAACAAGCCAAACCTAATTCAAGCTGTAGGCTTGAAAATATTGCCGCAAATAGGATGGATATCAGCAGTTGGGTTTGCTCAAGACGACAAGGAATTCAAAGCAGTATCTCAAGAAGTCACAATGGGAGCAGTGGGTACGTTTGTCAGACATTCAGTCTTAATAAAGCTAAGAGGGTTCGACGAGCAAATGGATAGAATCGACGATATTGATTTGGGATGGAGAATTTGGCTAAGCGGAAATAGAATAATAAGCGTCCCATCCTCAATCACTTATCATGTAACAGTCAAACCCTGGAGTATTCGCAAGAAAAGCGTAACCAAAATCCAACAAGAAATGGCCTCTGCCCGTGTTCTTCGAATGTTAATCAAAAATTACCAAGTTGAAAATTTAATTATATATTTTCCTCAAGCCATACTGCTTTTATCAGCACGAGCTATATTAAATTTAATCAAAGGCAATCCTTATCCAATCCTAAGTGTGCCATTTATTCTTCACTGGTTGATAAAAACGCTCCCGCAAACACTAGAAGAGAGAAAATATATGCAAAAGATACGAGGATTCTCAGATCAAAAATTGTTCGATGCAATTATGGTAAAGGGAAATCTTATCGATATATTTAATAAATGTTATAAAGATACAAGCGATAAATTAAATAAATTTACATAAATTATGAAAGACCAATATTGCAAAATTTGCCAAAAAAATCAAAATTTTGAACATGTTGTCGATATCCCCAATCAAAGGCCAATTGACTTTAAAGATCAAAAATTCTTTAGCTACTCTAAATGTCCAATATGTTCATATTATCTACTAGATCCAATAATTGATCAAAAAGATATAGAAAAAATTTATCAAAAAGAAGAATATTATCAAAACTTAGCTGAAAGTCCAAAGAGTACTCTTTTAAATTCACTTTTTCAGTTTAAAATATTTTCTTCAAATCAAGACTTCACAAAACAGTTTTTAAATAAGCAGGAGAAATTATTAGATATTGGTTGCGGTAATGGCCAATTCCTTCAAAGTTTAACTGACCAAGGCTACGACGTTTACGGCATAGATCCTTATCCTGTCGCAGTTCAAAACACTAAAAAAAGAATCGGTGATCAAAAAGTATTTTCAGGATATGTTAAAGATTTAGAAAAAATAGAACAAAAGTTTGATGTTATTACAATGTGGCATGTCCTCGAACACGTCCAAGATCCGCTACAGGACCTTCGGATAATTTACAAATCATTAAATGATAATGGCAAAATAATCTTTGAAGTCCCGAATGCAGATTCTCAAGCATTTAAAATATTTGGCCCAGATTACAATTACAACATGGTTCCAGAACATATCCAATACTTCAATCCAAAAAGTGCAACAATAGCTCTAGAAAAAGCCGGATTCACTGTTGTAAAATGCTACACACCTCCGAGAGCTCTTCTCAATTTCGCTCTCAGTTTTAAAAATAAATTCAAAAGTAAAATAAATACAAAAATAATTACAATAATCTATTTTCTTATTGCAACTCCAATCTCAGCGCTTCTAATATTTCTTTCCTCACTCATCGATCGGGGTGAAGTACTTCGTGTAGTAGCAGTAAAAGACATTAAAGTGAGTTCAAGTTCAGAGGCAACGGCTCGCCAAGCACCTTAGAATCTTGACAATAATTTCTCCATGATTTTAAGCGTCTGCGTCCATCATCCAGTCGGGATACAATAACATCATCCTTATCAAGTTCAAATTCATAATAATTTTGATAATCAAAAACGTTACCAGATCGTTCATATTCACATATAAAACTTGCAGCCTCCTCATAATTAATAACAGAGACAGGCAGCTCGTGTTCGAAAGGCAAATCACCAACTAGTCCAAAAGTCTCCTTTCCAAAAAACATTTTCATAATTCGTACAATATCTGTTCTAGTCCACAAAAATATTACTACTGGATGCTTTTCAAAATTAACATTAGATCGAACTGTGTTCCAATTATTCAAAATCTTCTCAGTATTTCTAAATTTAGTTTGTTCAAAAACTGCAGACTTTACTCCCTCAAAATGTATATAGACGAAAAATACTAACCCGAAAATAATAATTAAGTTAAAGCAAAATACAACAGGTTTAAAAATTGACAATACTGGAGACTCCAAAAAATTTCGAAATGTTGAAATAACAAGATAAGCAAGACACGAAAATCCCAAACTCAAAAAAACCGATGATGAAGAAAAATATCTACTCTCGGTATTTGAGTAAACTGTTGGAGCAAATAGCCAGTTTGGAATGTAAAATCCAAGCAAAGTTAAAATACTTATCAAAAGTAGCGATGCGATTTTAGGATGCGTATAAAAATTGCTAATCCCGACATAAAAACAAATTAAAATAGTATAAAATCCAATTGTGGCAAGCAAGAACGAATGATTAGTATAAAAATAACTATAATTAATAATCTTTAAATAGCCAAAGACTAATATCCACAAAACACCTAGACAGAACAATATTAATTTAAAAATCAGGCCTTTATAAAACGAACGGTCAACATATTTATATCCAAAAAATCTAATTATTTCATAAACTGGTAAACAAACAGTAACAATTACAGAAAATATAAGTACAGTTCTATACAAAGGTACTGTGATCGCATTTGTAAATGGCGTCGGGAATATCATTCTCCCCAAAGAAACCAAGAAAGGTTGAATAAATAGCAAAAACTCGCCATTCTTAGAATAAAAAATCAATAGTAAATTATCACGTATAGCACTCGATACATTGCGAACATCTTTTACGGTCAAAAATATCAACAAAAAAAGTAAAATTGTCGTAAAAACACTCATTGTTATATATTTAATTTTACGACGTCCAGTTGAAACAGCTAAAATTCGTATAAGTGAATAAATAGGTAAAAGGATTAATCCCGCGACACGAATCGTATATAAATATCCTGCAATAAACAAAAAAAGTAGTGAGCTAATCCAAGGCCAGAATTTACCCGATTCAAAATATTCAAAAATATATGAAAATCCAATCAAAACAAATGAAAGAAAAACAAAATGAACATGATGGAAAACATAATAAGTCGACTCAATTCCAGTACTCAAAAACGTAAATAGTACCGCGCTCATTACAGCAATTAAAGTATTTTTTGTAATCTTTCGTGAAGTAAAATATATAACAATAATCGTAAATATTCTTATAATTAACCCAGACAAATTATAATAATAGCTATTTAGATGCCAAATATTGTAAAGCAAACTTTCATACCAAATCTGACCGTAGCTATATCGACCAGCGATCGGTATGCTCCAATTCAAAAATGGCTTAAGCACAAAAGATACAGGGTTGCGCAAATGCCACAACACGATCAAATCATCTCCTTCAAAAAATAAGCCCAAAATGGGAGAATACAGGTAATAAGTTAAAAAACTTAAGAAAAGCAAAAAAACGAGTGTAAAAAGCGTTCGTTTAGGTCTAAAATTCATTACGCATATGGTATCAAATTTACCTAAAATACAAAATGTACTTAAAATTGTAAAAATTAAACTTAAAAAAAATATTAGGAAACTTAAAGGCTTACCAATCATTGAAGTAATCGGTGATAGTCACGCTCTGCTATTTCAAAGTGAATATTTTAATATAAACTACATTGGCCCAGCGACTGCATACAATCTGGGATCAGCAGAAAGTAGCAACAACAGTAACAAAAAAATATTAGAAATACTCGAAAAAACTATACAAAAAAAATCTAAATATATTCTATTTGTAGTTGGCGAAATTGACGCAAGAATCCACATATTCAATCAACACAAAAAGCAAGACATTTCAGTTGACGAAATCATAGAAAAAACAGTAAAAAGGTACATTAATTTTATAATTCAATTAAAAAATAAAAATCCTCAATTAGTATTAATGATTTGTAATATTTTTCCTCCAGGTGAACAACAAAATTTATATAATTACCCATATTACGCCAGTAGAGAAATTAGGATGTTAATTACAAAAAAATTAAATAAACAACTCAAGCAATATACTCAAAACAATAATATCCTGTATCTAGAACTGTTTAATGAATTAATTGATTCAGATGGAAATAGAATAAAAAAATATATTTTCGATCAAATTCATTATAACTGCGATATTCTACCGTTAATAATTAAAGAAATAAAAGATAAAATACCAGAATTTAATTGATAAATATGAATCGTAACAAACTCGCACTCTTCACAATAACAGCACTACTGCTTGTATTTATATGGGCAAGACAAGGATTATTTGTTGCAACAGGAGAATCAGGTCTACTTTTTTACAACACATTAGGCGCGAGTGACTACTACAAATATTCATGGTCAAAAGGTGCAATCGGCCTACCAGCTTACTATACAGTCGCCTCATACCCTTTTTTGTTTTTTATAGGATCGATAATCCAAGCAGGAATCTCACCGACAATCATGCAGATGCTACTTTTCTTCGTCGCAATTTTAATCGGTATGCTCTCGATTTCCAAGCTAGTTACCGAATTATTCCAAATAAAATCTGAAAACGAAACTATTCTTACAATAGTTCCTTCACTAATTTACACATTTAATCTGTTTGCAATGGTAAATATCTGGAATCGCCTTCAATATACTTTTATCATATTTTATGCATTGGTCCCGTTAGCATTGTGGCTTTATATTCTTGGATTAAAAAAGAATAAATTCCTCTATGCAATTATTCTTAACTTAATATTTGTGGCTTTAAGTATGCCTTTATCAACTATTCCACTACTCGAATTATTGTGGGCATTACTCGCAAGCTACACACTATATTATTCAATAGTGAATAAAAATAATAAAAAAGAGATACTAAGCGCTTGGTGTTATTTCGTGGGGTCAATAATACTCTGGTTAATCTTCAACTTTTGGTGGCTTTTATCAACCAGCATAACAATCTTAAACACAAAATATTTCACAGAAGAAGCCTACAATACTCAAGGTAACCTTGAAACATTTAAACAAATCAGCAAGACTCTTGGGCATTTATCATATATTTTTAGATTAATGCAAAGTGAATTCTTTAAAAATATTCAGCAAGTCTGGTGGGGGATATACGCCTCCCCAATATTTATTATCTTAAGCTATATCCCACCACTTTTGGCGTTCTATCCGCTTTTACTCAAAAAAAAGCCAGCAATATTATTCTATTTTCTTGGACTATCTTTGCTGATCATATTTTTGATGAAAGGATCTGAGCCGCCTTTTGGTTACTTCACACTTTTCCTCTTTCAAAATATACGCGCGCTCGAACCATTCAGAAATCCATTTGAAAAAGTTGGAATTTTACTACCACTAACGTACGCGCCCTTGATAGGATATTCATTATTAAGAATATATCAAGATTTTAATAATCAATATTTTATAAAACAAAAAAAACTACTCGTCTCTATTTCAATATTTCTAATATGCGGAGTATTAGTTTTCCCATATTGGAATAGATGGATTTTCTCAAGTGTCAGTCCACCATCAAACAATTTAAATATTGGCGACTATGTACAAGTCCCGTCATATTATAAAGAAGCAAATGACTGGCTAAATAAATCAAATCAAGAATACAGAGTAATAAGTTTACCAATGAGTGGAGAAGGGATCACTCATACTTGGCAGTACGGCTATAGTGGAGTGGAGGCTTCAAATGGTCTATTCGATCGACCTTTCATCTCCATGACAACATCAATTCAATTTCTTAAACCAATAACAGAGCAAATCGAGCCTCTTCTATCAAATCATCCAGGTCGTTTAGTAAATCTAATGCAGTTACTAAACGTAAATAAAATTATTGTCAGAAACGATGTAGATTACAATCTACGTCAAATGACAACGCCAGATCAAATTAAAGATAAATTGAATAAAGCTATCCCAGTCCACTATGAAAAGTCGTTTGGACAATTAGATCTATATACACTTGATGATGGAGAGGCATTACAAAAAATCTACGCATCAACAACTGCCTACACATTTAATAATGCTGAGAACAAAATATACACGCATATACTCCCGTTTGTCCCATATCAAAAAGCCGAAGTATTTATTAATGACAAAAACGAAGATCAGAGGTTAACTCAATTCGAGAAAGAGAAACTATATGTTGCAAAACAACAAATAGAAAAAGAAAAGTTTTCAGCAGACGAGAAGGTTGTCCCATTGCGAAGTCCTAATATTAGCCTAGAAAATGTATTAGACGAGCTCCCATTTCTTAGAATACTACCAAATAATAAACTATACAATTTAATAGAACTAAAAGAAGACATTGCTGAATATCTGCAAGGTGGCTCCTGGGAAGATAAACAATTCAAATTACTCAGAAAATCCGGGAAAAGATTAAAAGAACTCTATGAATTAATCCATAGAGGCCAGGAGACAGAGCTAATAAACAAAACTTCTGAAAAATATCATCAAGAACTATTTGGAATTAGCAAAGAATATATCTATGACTCTGTCGGTGTGCAGCAAGAGTTGATGAGACACAAACTTGTACTAAATATGATCGCGAATCTATCCAAAGATCTTACTACAATCCCCAAGTTTACTGAATCAAAATCGTATATTGATACTCTGTTCGAGAAAGGAATACCAATTAATCAAGGAGACAAATTTGAATACAAAAACAGATATTTTGAAATGACCGTTCCCGAAGAAGCACCTTATCAACTCTACATAATTACTGAAAACAATCTAGATTTATCAGGAACAAAAATTACAATTAATGGTTCAGAAAATCTAATAAGCAAATCTGAAGATTCGATTAAAACAAATCTAAAAAAAGGAGTCAATAAAATAAATTTAGAAATTGATAAAACGGCAGCTAGGTATCATGAAAACCTACAAAATATAGAAATAGCAATAAAAACACCATCAATAAACTATGTGTATAAGCAAACTCCTAGTGTACAATTTACAAAAATAAACCAAACCCAATATCAAGTCTCGGTAAAAAACGTCACCTCAAGCCATATTTTAGTCTTCTCAGACGCCTTTCATCCTCTCTGGAAAATTTCTATTGATAATAAGCAGTTAAATGAAAACAGCCATTTTATAGCTAATGGATTTGCTAATGCCTGGTATATTGATAAAACTGGCGATTATCAAGCAACTATTAATTTTGAAGCAGAAAAATATTTTATTCTCGGGAAAAAGATTTCAGTAATCGCAATAGCATTTTCCATAGCCGTGGCAATTTTACTCAAAATATATATACTCATAAAAACACAAGTAAAAAAAGGAAAAAAATAAATGATTTGGGATTTGTTTGAAGTAATAACAACATTAGCTTTAATTTATGGGATAAATAAAAAGTTAATTTCATCATATAGAGTTGCTAAGTATGCAATTATATTAATATTACCAGCAGCAATATTTAGCATTTTTAAATTCGATTATTTATCAGACAAAATTATGGAAATAGTTTTAATATTTTTTTCAGTATCTCTCATATTTCAATTTATATATTATATAAAATATCAAAACAACAAAAAACAAAGTGAAAGCAATATATAATAAAATAAATAAATCAGTACCAATTATTTTGACAATTCTAATCGTCATCTTAATTTTTTTCAATTGGTTCATCTCACCCGTTAGTCTCGGTGGCGACTTCAATTTCATTAGCTTTGACCATTTTCGTTTTACGAATAGTCACCCGTACATTTGGGACTCATCACTCGGCAACGGTTTTGGACAATATACGCTATTCACCCTTCCATTTTTTTACTACAGTTTCCTTGCCAACAAACTCACGTTGCTAGTTTCCGTCCCATTTCTCCTCCACAAAATAATTTATTTAATACCTCTTCTGATTATTTCTTACTTATCAATTTTTACATTTTCTAAATATTTTATTAAAAACAAGATTGCTCAAAGCTTTTCAATAATCCTTTAT
>Ga0163144_10026232_pt1 | contig 11339 bp, 13 predicted proteins | sample OliLak19BULKMAT1_FD_123175 | JGI IMG/M metagenome (GOLD analysis project Ga0163144, IMG submission 123175) | Freshwater microbial mat bacterial communities from Lake Vanda, McMurdo Dry Valleys, Antarctica - Oligotrophic Lake LV.19.BULKMAT1 | ecosystem: Environmental > Aquatic > Freshwater >... | reverse complement strand
CTCCTACGAGCGCCGGCTGGCGACCTCACTGGTACGGCTGGAGGGCGGCGAACAGCGCATGTTCACCGGCGTGATGTGCGGCAGCTACCACGACGTGTGGATGGAGCTGCACGAAGACCTCGTACAGCTACTGGGCGTCGACCGCCACGCCGAAGGCAGCTACTGACTGTTTCATTCAGGACCCGTTGGAGGAGGGTGTTACAAGCGCTTCGCGTACGCGGCCGGAGCACGGCCGTATTCGTCGACGATGCCGAACTCCTGGCCGAGATCCTCGACCCACTGGATGGAACCCGAACGCTCCATGAGATCGCCGGCGGTCGCAAGGACGGCGATGCTGCGACCAACCGCCAAGGGGGTCTGCGCGTTGTCCATTTCGATGGCGCTGGTACCTCGCGCGCCAACGATGAATTCGGTCGAGACGCTGCCTGGATACAGGGTCACGCACGCAATTCCCTTCGGCGCCAGCTCGAGCGCCATGTCGGCTCCGAGCCGGTCGAGCCCAGCCTTGCCGGCCCCGTACGACGAACTGAAGTGGTAGCTCTGGCCACCCGGTGACGACACGTTGCAGATGAACGCACCGGGGCCAGCCGCAAACAACAACGGTGCGGCATACCACGATGCCACGTAGTGCGCACGCAACCCGATACCCACCTGATCGTCCCAGACGGAGAGTGGATGGTCCCAGAACCCGCCGCCCCACGCGGGCGGGTCGGGGATCTTGTAGACGTTGTTGACCAAGATGTCGAGCCTGCCGACATCGCTGCGCACACGGTCGAACAGGGCAGCAATCTGTGCATCATCGCCGTGATCCGTCTGCACTGCGATACCGCGCCCGCCAGCCTGGTCGACGAGCGCGGCAGTACGGCCGATCGTGAGTTCGCCGGAGCCCGTGCTACGGCCGGTGATGTAGACCGTGGCGCCCTGCTCGCCGAGTGCGATCGCGGTACCTCGCCCGATTCCGCGGCTAGAACCGGTGACGACCGCAATCTTGCCGATGAGCCTCTTGTCGGGCATCATGCAACCGCGACCGGCACGATGTCGACGTCGAGGCGCGTGAGGCCGCGCAACAGGAAACTGGGGAAGTACTCGAACTTGTTCGAGTCGGTGAGCGTGAAGCTGTCCAGGCGACGCGCGAGCTCTTCCAAGGCAACCTTGCCTTCCAGCCGCGAAAGCGCAGCACCGAGGCAGAAGTGAATGCCCTTACCGAACGCGAGGTGATCGCGCAGGCTGCTGCGGTCGGGGTCGAAGGCGTCGGCGTCGTCGTAGATCGCCTCGTCGCGGTTTGCCGATGCGAACACGATCACCAACCGCGCACCCTTGGGGATGTGCACGCCCTCCAGCTCATGATCCCTGGTGGCGATACGGAACATTCCCTGGGTTGGTGTGGAGAGCCGCAGCGCTTCCTCGATCACATTCGCCGCACGAGTTGGGTCCTGCCGCAGGCGCTGCCATTGGTCCGGGTCGTTGGCGAGCAGCCGCATGGTCTCGGTCAGCAGCTTGGTGGTCGTTTCGTTTCCGGCCACCAGCAACTGCTGCACGATGCTGAGCATCTCGGCCATGTCGAGCGGACGCTTGTCGGTCACCTCTGGGTCGTCATCATCGATGCGCGCCTGCAGCAACGCGCTCAACAGGTCGTCCTGCGGTTCGATCTTTCGCTTCTCGAACTCGGCCGCGAAGTAGTGCTGGTACTCGTTGACGCCTCGCTCGGCTTCCAGCCGTTGCTCCAGCGAAATGTTGGTGCCGATGCCCGCGATCGAGTCGTCGGACCAACGCTTGAAGTCGGCCATACGCGACTCGGGGACGTTGAGGGCGTGGGCGATGACCTCCACCGGGAGGGGCACACCGAACTGCTCGACGAACTCGATGGAGCCGCTGTCGATCCATGAATCGATCAGCTTGGTGGCGATCGCACGGATCACCGGTTCCAGCTCCGCAATCACCTTCGGCGTGAACGCCTTCGACACCAGCCGGCGGTAGCGAGTGTGGTCAGGCATGTCGGCGGTGAGCATCGTGGGCACACGCGGGTAGCCATCCGCCATCACCGCCGCCATCTTCGCCCGCGCTTCGGTGGGCAGCGGCATGCTGGCACCGCCGAACATCGACGAGTAGGTGCCCGGGTCGCGAAGGACGCTGAGCACCAGGTCGTGGCGAGTGACGAGGTACATACCCAACGACTCGATGAGCATGACCGGTTGTTCCGCACGCATCTGCGCGTAGTGCGGGAACGGGCACTGCAGCGTTGCGGAGTCAAAGGGGTTGAAGTCGGCCAGGTCGTTGCTCACAGCTCTGACAGCACATTCTTCAGTACCGGAAGTTCCATACCTCTTGCCATGATCTCGTCCATGCCACCGACGACGCCGGTGATGTTGGCCAGCACGATGTGCTCGAGCCCATTGCGTGCGTACGCCTCGAACTGACCGGCCAACTCCTCGGTGTTGCCGACGAACAACACTTCCTTCACCATCTCGAAAGGAATGGTGCCTGCAAGGTCGCGAAGATCATCCGGATTCAGGTCGTGAATGATGACGTCGACGAAACCCTTCGAGTCGTTGCCCAGCGGGTGCTGCAGGCCGTACTTCTCCCACACGTGACCCATCGCGAACAGCCCGAACAACTTGCCCAACGGTTCGCGCTCGAACATCTCTTCAGCGGCGTCCTGGCTTTCGGCGAACAGCACAAAGGGCAAAAGACTGCACTCCGGCGCCGGCCGGCCGGCGGCCGATGCGTGATCGAGGATGACCTTCCGCTTGCCGCCGTACTCCTCGGGTGTCATCCCCCAGGCAGGAATCCAGCCATCGCCGTACTCGCCAGTGAGGCGCAGCATTCGGGGGCCGTGGCCCGCTACCCACACCGGCGGGCTGCCACGCCCTTCCGCCTTCAACGGCAGACCCATTCGGCCGACGCCGCCATCGGCCATCACGCCGTTGTCGAGCAGCGAGCGGAGGTCGCGCAGTACGCCCTCCAGCACCGATACCGGCGTGTCGAACGGGTACCCGAACGGCAGCAGGCTCTCGGCTTCGCCCGAGCCAATACCAAGAATGAAACCACCTGGATTGAGGTCGTTGAGCGTCAGCGCCGTACGGGCCAGATCCGCCGCGCCGCGGCGAGTGGCGTCGGTGACAGAGATGCCGAATGGCCGATCGGTCATCGTCCCGACCACCGCTCCGTAACAGAACGGGTCGTAAAAGGCGTCCGGGTCGGCGGCCAGATCCGACAGCGGGGTCTCGCTCCACAGTGCTGGATGGAAGACACCGAGAATGTGGTCGGGCGACCAGTACGAGTCGAAGCCGACTTGCTCGTAGACCGCCAACATCTGGGTGGTGCTGCCGAACGGGAACTGCGAGGGCAGAGTGATTCCGACTTTCATGATGTCCTGACTTTCATGGTGTCTGTAGTTGTCGTGTGGGTTGTCGTGTTGGTTGTCGTGTGGGTTGTCGTGGGTTGTCTGGGTTGTCGTGTTGGAGAGATCAGGTGCCGGCAAGTCGCTGGACGATCGGCGCAACGGCGTCGACCACCGACGCGCTGAACGTGACGTACGAAATGCCGTACGTGTCGCGGCGTTCGATGAGTTGCTCGCAGATGGAATCCACAGAGCCGATGAGCGCGTGCGGATGCTGTGCGAACTGTTCGGGCTCGAGCGCGAACATCGGCGCCATCTTCGCCAACGTTGCGTCGCGCTGATCGGTGACGACAGTGAAGTACGCGCCAATCTCCAGCTCGAGATCGGCGAAACGGTCGCCAGCACCGTCGCGGATCCAGTCGATTTTCTGTGCGGTGCGTTCGGCGGTGCTGCTGCCCACACCGGCCGGCCCGATCTTGCCGGAGCTGTTGTCGAAGTTGAGGCTGACGATGTCGGCTTCGCGGCCCGCGATACCCAGCACGCGTCGCGCACCGCCGCCGATCATGACCGGCGGGGTGCCCTTCGCAGGTTTCGGCACACCCTCGAAGCCACTGGCATTCACGTACTGGCCGCGCACATGGACCTGGCCATCGGCAAAGTGAGCGCGAATGAGAGCGAGGGTTTCCTCGAATCGGTCCAGTCGGATGCCGGCACGATCCCATTGCACACCCATCGCCTCGTATTCACCCTGCAACCAGCCTGCTCCCAGCCCAAGTTCCAGGCGGCCTTCCGAGAAGAAGTCGAGCGTGGCCAGTTCCTTGGCGAACATCACCGGCTGGCGGTAATCGACGCAGAACACACGTGAGCCGATGTTGATGGTGCTGGTGGCCTCGATCGCGACAGCCATCGCCGGGACAGCCGCAAGATTCTGAACGGGATGATGCGTGGCCGTCAGCGCCGGGCCGGGGCCGATGACATGGTCCGCAACGCTGAACGTACTGAAGCCGCACGCCTCTGCATGCCGAGCCTGATCGCGCCAGTGCTGCGGGGTGTCGGCGAAGTAGCTCTGCAGGCCGAAGCGGAATGGGCGAGCCATCAGCTCTCCTGCCCGACCTGACTTTTCGATGTGCAGATGACCCACTGCCGCTGCATGTTCGACCCCCCGAGATGTGACGATTGAGCCGTCGTCGGCCCACTGCGAGGCGAAACTAGCCGACGAGATAGTTTACGGACGTACGGAAAGTCCTTGGAGGCCGAAATGCAGACAACAACAACCTTCTGCCGTGTGTGCCATGCGAGCTGTCCGCTCGAAGTCGACGTCGACGACAATCGGGTGATCGCGGTGCGCGGCGTGATGGACGACCCACTCTTCGAGGGCTATACGTGCATCAAGGGTCGCCAGCTCCCCGACCAGATGGCCGACCCGAATCGTCTGCGCGCGGCGTTACGACGCCGCCCCGACGGCACATTCGAAGAGGTCGCCAGCACCGACGCCCTCGACGGAATCGCCACCGAACTGCGACGCATCATCGACACGTACGGCCCGCGCGCAGTGGCGTCGTACACCGGCACCGGTGGCTATCAGAACTCCGTCGCAGTGCCGTCAGCTCGGGCGTTTCACGATGGCCTCGGCTCGGTGTCGTTCTATACGTCGGTCACCATCGACCAACCCGCCAAGGGCCTCGCCGGGTTCCGCCTTGGCGGATGGGAGGCGGGCTACAACGGCTTCACCGACTCCAACGTGCACATGGCCATCGGGTACAACTCGATGGTCTCCTCGTACGCCCCGCTCGGCGGGTTGCAAGGCACCAACCCATTCGTGGTCATGCGACGCCGCAAGGCGGAGGGCATGAAACTGATCGTTGTTGATCCTCGGCGGACCGAACTCGCCGGCTTCGCCGACATCCACCTCCAGATCCGCCCCGGGCAGGACTCGACCCTGCTCGCCGGCATGATCCGATTGGTGCTCGAGGAGGGCCTGCAGGATCACGAGTTCTGCGAACGCTGGATGAGCCAGATGGGCGAACTTCATGCCGCGGTCGACAGCTTCACGCTCGATCTCGTTGCGCAACGATGCGAGCTGGCAGCCGACGACATCGTTGCCGCCACACGCATGTTCGCGGCCGGCCCGCGCGGCACCGCCGGTACCGGCACCGGGCCCAACATGGCGGCGCACTCCAGCCTCTCCGAGCACCTCGTCGTTGTCCTCAACACCATCCTCGGTCGCGTCAACCGAGAGGGCGACCTGATGGAGAACGGGTTGCTGCTGTATCCGGAAGCCCCCCATCGCGCCCAGGTCACGGCACCACGAGAGCCCGCCAAAGGGCCGCCATCGCGAATCCGCAACCTCCGCGGCTATCGCGGCGAAATGCCGACGGCCACGCTCGCCGAGGAAATCCTCACCCCCGGTGAGGGCCGTATTCGGGCGCTGATCGTCAGCGGCGGCAACCCGGCGGTGGCCTTCCCCGACCACGAGCTCACACTGCGAGCACTCGACGATCTCGAATTGCTGGTGGTGATCGACCACCGGATGACCCCCACGGCGGAGTTCGCCGACTACGTCATCGCTCCGACCTTGTCACTGGAACGCGCCGATGTGCCGCACCTGATGGACCGCTGGTTCAGAGCGCCGTACACCAACTACACCGAACCCGTGGTGGACCGCGATGGCGACGTGCTCAACGAGTGGGAGGTGTTCTGGGAGCTGGCGTCGCGGCTGGGCAGCGAGCTTCCCTACCCCGGTGGGTCACCCGACATGAAGGTGCGGCCGACCACCGACGAGATCATCGATCGTTGCTACGCCGGGTCGCGGATGTCGCTCGACGAGGTGCGCGCCAACAGACGCCAGGTGCACATGCACCTGAAGCTGGTCGTGGAGCCCGCCGAGGAAGGCGCCACCGCCCGGTTCACCCCCGCACCCGACGACCTGATGGCCGAACTCGCCGAGGTTCTCGCCGAGCCCTCGTCCAGCTTCGCCGGCAGCGACATGACCGCGTATCCCTTCCGCCTCGTCAGCCGGCGGCTGAAGCACGTACTCAACTCCACCGGCACCGAGCTTCCTGCGCTCGCCAAGAAGGGCACCACCAACCCCGCCTACATGAACCCACTCGACCTGGCCAGCCTCGGCATCTCCGATGGCGACATCATCGAGATCAGCTCGCCGCGCGCCGTCCTGCACGGCGTGGTCGAAGGCGCCGGCGATGTCAAGCAGGGTGTGATCTCGATGGCTCACTCATGGGGTGGGCGCTCGCTCACCGACGAGAAGGTGCGCGACATCGGCTCGCCCACCAGCCGCCTGGTGTCCGTCGACGTTGGCCACGACCCGGTCACCGGCATGGTGGTCTCCAGTGCCATTCCGGTTGCCGTCAAAAAGGCTGCGCTGTAATGGCACGCATCGAGATACCCGTCGGCGATGGCCGTGAAGCCTCCAGAATGTGGCAGCTGGCACCACACCTCGGCGTCGGCCTGGGCGCAATGAGCGAAGCCGTGTACGTGCAATCCAGCCTTGGGGTTCGCGAGCGAGAGGTGGCGCGCATGCGCATCGCTCAGCTCAACGAGTGTCATGTTTGACTGAACACCCGCGCAGCATCGGCGATGCAGCAAGGAATGACCGACGAGCTCTACCAGCACGTCCACGAGTACCACGATCACCCCGACTTCACGCCACGCGAGCGGATGGCGGCCGAGTTCGCGGAGCAGTTCGCCATCGACCACCGCGGTGTCAGTGACGAGATGTGGGAACGCATGCGTGCGCTCTTCACCGACGTCGAGCTACTCGAGCTGACCGTCACGTGCGGCTTCTGTGTCGGTATCGGTCGCGCCTTCCAGGTGCTCGATATCGCTCGCGACTTCGATGTGCTCTGGAGCCGCGAACCGAAAGCGGACTGATGCGCCGGCCGCTACGGTCGCAGCGCCAGCCACCACTGCGCGACTGCAGCCGCAAAGCGATCGGTGTACTCCACGACGATGTCGGCGGCACCTTCGCGGGCCGGCTGCATTTCGGTGGCCGGCAGCGGGCTGGCACCGGCAATCGGGTCCAGCCACTCCAGCCGCAGACGCTGGATCACCTGCCCCAGCGCCGGCGAGGCAGTCTCGTGGTGTTCGCTGGTTTGGTGCGTGATGAACGCTCGATGGTCGTCGAACGCCAATAGCGTGTAGTACCTGCGTGGTGTGGCGCCTCGCCAGTACTCGTAGCGCAGCACCCCGTGCTCGAGCGCACGGGTGCGCTCGTGCAGGGCGGCAGGTCCGTCCAGAGCGCCACACCAACGGCAACGGCCGTGCGGGCTTCGTGCAGGCCTTGCGCTGCCCTTGCCCGTGCGCATGATCACCGCCATTCTCGGGTTTCCAGAATCCGACATCGAGCGGCTGAAGGCACGGTCATCGGCCTGGGTACTGCCCTTTTCGGGCGCCCTCCTCCGAGGAACAGGAAGTCTGGGTCGCCGAGCAGGTCTTCGAATTCCAGGCGTACATCCAAGAGTGGATCGATGAGAAGCGTGCCGACCCAGGCGACGACGTCGTGTCGTCGCTGACCGTTGCCCGCTACGGCGACGAGCGACCGCTCACCGATCCGGAGATCATCTCGATCATCGACCACCTCTACATCGGCGGCAACGAAACCACCACCTTCGCGCTGACCTCAGCACTGTGGATTCTGTTGCGCGAACCCGGTCTCTACGAACAGGTTCTCGATGACCGATCGCTGGTCGAGCCGTTCGTCGAGGAAGCCCTGCGATTGGAGTCGCCCACGCAGGGCCTCTATCGACGCGACGCACGCGACACAGAGCTGGCCGGGGTGGCGTTGCCCGCTGGCTCGATGGTTCACATTCGCTATGCAGCTGCCAACCGCGACCCTGCCATGTTTCCCCATCCGGACCGTGTCGACCTGCAGCGCACCAACACGCGCCGGCACATGGCGTTCTCGTTGGGCGAACACCACTGCCCTGGCGAGGGCCTGTCGCGCCTCGAACAACGCATGGCGCTGACCAGCGTGCTCGACCGGCTGGCCGGCCTGCGCTTGGCCGACAGCAACGATTTCGCCCACGAACCAGGATTCGTACTGCGCGCCCTCACTCGGCTCGACATCGAGTGGGACCAACCATCACCAGCGCTGGGCTAGTTCAGGTGGATGGCATTGCGAACCCGTCGACGATGACACCGACGCCGTTGGTGATCGCAGACAACCGGATCCCCACTACTGCCTGATACTCGTCGGACTCGTACGCAGCCAGCGCCGCTTCTTTTGTGGGGTACTCGATCACTACGGTCTGGGCACCGGGAGTGCCCTCCTTGCCCACCGAAGCACCGTCGAACACCAGCAGCTTGCCGCCGCCGGCCATGATCGGCATCGACTGCTTCTGATAGGCCCGGTAGACGTCGCGGTCGACGACGTCGTAGTTGGCAATGAGATATGCGGTCATGCAATCTGTCCTTCGGTGGGTGACTGGCGTTCAATGGGTAACCGGCGTTCGGGGTAGCCGTCGGGGGGAAGTGCGCTGATCGTGCCCTGCAGCGCGTGGCCGCCATCGACATAGAGGCACTCGCCGGTCACGTACGCCGCCGCGCGCGACGCAAGGAACACCGTCGCATTGGCGATGTCGGCAGGGCGGCCGGGGTAGGGCAGCGGCACGCCCGACATGTCGCTACCGACCTCGGCGTCGTAGGTGGCCTCCCACCCGTCGGTTCGAAAGGCGCCAGGCGCCACGCAGTTGACGCGCACCTTGGGACCCCACTCGAAGGCCAGCGTCTTGGTGAGCTCGATCACACCAGCCCGTGCCGCGGCGCTGTGTGCGATGCCCGGAACGCCGCGCCCGACAATGGCGACGATCTGCACGATGCTGCCACCCTGGACATCGAGCATCTGGTTGCCGAAGACTTGCGTCATCGCCCACGTGCCGTTCAGATTGAGGTCGATGACACTGTTCCAGCCGCGGGGGCTGAAGTCTCTTGCCTTCTGGGGAAACTGACCGCCAGCGTTGTTGACGAGAATGTCGACCTGATGGCGCTGGCTCAGAGCCTCGATCGTGGCCCGATCACGGATGTCCACCAGGTCGAACGCAACCGGGTTGCCGGTGATCGCGGTGATCTCGGCGGCCGTGGCACGCAGCACATCCTCGCGGCGGGCAGCAATGACGACACGAGCCCCCGCTGCCGACAGGCCGAGCGCGATGGCCCGACCCAGCCCGGTTCCACCGCCGGTGACCAGCGCCGTGCTGCCGGCCAGTAGATCAGCGACGAATGGGCTGTCACCGCGAACGCTTGGGTCTGCCATCAGTGCACGTCCTCACCGAGGTAGCTCGCCTCCAGCACGCTGCGATTGGCGGAGAGTTCGGCAGCGGTTCCTTCCAACTTCACTTCGCCATGGTTCAAGACGTAACCACGATCTGCCACTTGCAAGGCCATGTGAACGTGCTGCTCGACGATCAAGACCCCGCACCCCGTCTGGTCGGCGATGTCGCGAACAATTGGCAGCAACCGTTCGACGATGATGGGCGCCAGACCCAGGCTCATCTCATCAACCAGCAGACACTTGGGTTCCGAGACGAGCGCGCGAGCGACAGCGAGCATCTGTTGCTCGCCGCCCGAGAGCAGACCAGCCGCGCGGTGACGCAACGGCTTGAGCGCCGGCAGCAACTCCATTGCCCGTTCGTGCGCTGCGCGACGCGACGCTCTGTTGCCAGTGAGCCCGAGGCGAATGTTCTCTTCGACGGTGAGAGCGAAGAACAGCGAGCGGTCCTCGGGAACGTGCGCCAGCCCCCGCCTGGGTACACGGTGAGGCCGAGTGCCGTCGACCACTTCACCCAGCACCTCGACGGTGCCCTGCAGTGGGGCCAGTAGCCCCGACAGCGTGAGCAGGGTGGTGGTCTTTCCGGCACCGTTGGGCCCCAGTAGCGCGACGACCTCGCCCGGCCCGACCGTGAGGTCGAGGTCGCGCACCACGGGAATACCGCCATAGCCGGCATGGAGGCCCTGCACGTTGATCAGCCACTCGGTCACGTGCCTGCCTCCACCTGCGTGGTTGCCTCGTGCGTGATGTCGTCGGTGGATTCTCCGAGGTAGGCAGCGATCACCGCCGGGTTGGCGCGGACTTCAGCGGGTGAGCCCTGCGCGATGATGCGGCCGAAGTCGAGCACGTAGATGTAGTCGCACACGTTCAGCACCAGCCCCATGTCGTGGTCGATGAGGAACATGCCCATGTCGTGCGCCAGGCACTCGCGCAGATGCGTGCCGAGAAGAGTGCTCTCCGCCGTGTCCAGGCCGGCAGCAGGTTCATCGAGCAGGACAAGCCGTGGGCGCGCGGCCAGTGCACGGGCGACACTGACGAGCTTGCGCCGACCGTGGCTCAGATCGCTGGGCATCGTGTCGGCCAGGGGCCCAAGACCCATGACCTCGAGCGCCCAGTCGACCTGCTCGTGATACTTGCGCTCGTGACGGCGGGGCATGACGACATCCGACAGCAACGAGTACCACTTCGGTCGCTCCGCAGCTGCCAGGAGGTTGTCTCGGACGCTCAGATCCTCGAAGAGCTCGAGCGATTGGAACGTCCTGGTCAAACCCATGATGGAGCGCTTGTCGGGGCCCTTCCCCGCCAGATCCACACCATCGAACGTGACGACTCCCTGAGTGATCGGCGTGAAGCCGGTGATCGCGTCGATGAACGTCGTCTTCCCGGCGCCGTTGGGGCCGATGAGGCCGACCAACAGCCCGTCGTGACAGTCGAGATTGATCGAGTCGTTGGCAGCCAGACCGCCGTAGCTGACGGTCAACCCACGTGCTTCCAAAAGTGCCATGTCACCCCACCTCTGTTGCCTTCCCCAAAGACGACGGCCGAGTCCGAGCAACCTTGCGGTTCTACAGGAACTAACCAGGTGATTGTTTATCAGAGATGCCGTGGGTCCGCGTCCAGCGAAGTCAGCGACCACCGCCATGTCGTGCTCACCATGTCGTGCTCACCATGTCGTGCTCACCATGTCGTGCTCACCATGTCGTGCTCACCATGTCG